>VOFB01004026.1_pt1 | contig 62973 bp, 69 predicted proteins | sample 5384141 | NCBI WGS metagenome assembly VOFB01 (sample SAMN12384721, study PRJNA508395) | human gut metagenome | isolation source: healthy gut A | host: Homo sapiens
CGCTTCGTTGACGCTGAGGGAATCAAATTGGATCCTGGTCGTGTTTTCCGCTTTCATCTTCATTCCTCCTGTCCTGCATCCGTGCAGGGGATATTGGCCAGCCGCAGAACGCGGCGCAGCTGCTCCGGGGCGTGCTGGATACGCAGGGTTCCGCCCAGACTGCGGGCGCAGCGCTGGCGGCCCAGAATCAGCCCCACCCCGGACGAATCCATAAACCCAACCCCGCCCAGATCGAGCACCAGCGTTTTTGGGGTGCGGGCCAAAAGGGCATCGTCCAGCTGGATGCGCAGGTTCTGTGCGGCATCGTGGTCGATCTCACCTGCCAGATAGGCATAGAGCAGATCGTCCGCCGCACTGAATGTAACTGTTGCCATTTTCTGTCCTTTCCTTGCGTGAATCGCTCAGGCTTGTCCGGTCTGCCGGAGGCTTCCCCTTTCCGGGAGGTCGGCCAGTGCGAGACATTGACTGAGCGGTTTCCTCTAAACCAAAATAAAAGAGCCTGTACACGTTTTCATCAGTGTACAGGCTCTTTCGGGCATATTTTAGAAAAGGGTGTCGCTTACTTTTCAGCCAGCAGATCGGCAGCTTCCAGTGCGATGGCTTCGCCGCCGCAGATCAGAAGGCCGCGGCGGCTGTTGGCCCGGGCATGCTCCATGGCTTCGGCCAGGCTCCCGCAGAGCTCGGCATCAAAGTGGTAGCGTGCCTTTTCCAGCAGGCGCTCGGTCATGGCGGCATCCGTACCCGCCGGGGGAACGAGGAACACCTTATCAAAGGGATTCTCGCTCATGCCGGGCATGGTGGTACGGTCTTTTTCTGGGTCTCAGCCGTCAGGCCGCTTTCCAGCGCGGAGAAGAAGGCCTCGGCTCCTTCTTCCTCTGCCAGGCCGATGACAGCGCTCAGGTGGCGCACCTTGGCCATGTTCAGGACGCGGAGCAGGGCAATGGCCTGCTGCGGGGTGCGGCAGGCATCCAGCACCACCAGCGGGCGCTGGGAGAGGACCCGGATGCTGCTGCGGTTCTCCACAGCGGCCAGACCTTCCAGAATGGCTTCATCGGGGATGTCATAGCCCTTTTTGCAGAGGGCCAGGGCGAGCTCCACCGCAATGGCGGCACTGCCCGCCGCGTGACGGCCCAGGAAGGCCAGCGGCACGGTATAGCCGCCGTAGTCCACACGGCTGGCGAACTTTTCGGCTTCGAGGAAGGTGATATCATCGGGGTCCGGCACGACCAGCTCACAGTCTGCCTTACCGGCGGCCACGACGAGCTCACTGACCACAGCCTTGGGCTGCTCAGGCGCGGTGACGCAGATGCTGCCCTTGCGCATGACACCGGCCGCCAGCGCGGCGGAGCGCTCCAGTGAGGCACTGATGCCGTCCGGGCCGATGGAGGTGACCGCACAGACCGGCATCTTGGGCAGGGCCTCGGCAAGTCCCGCATCGGGCAGTTCCACCACGGCCAGCGCACAGCCTGCCTCGCCAAAGCAGCGGGCAGCGGCAGCCAGCTCGGCGGCAGCACGGGGCAGGGTCTCCCGGGCACTCAGGGTCTCGGCGGCCTGTGCAAGCAGCTCCGGTGCCACAGGCTCCCCATTCACCCGGATGCGGGCAGAGAGCGGCTCACAGCCTGCGTGGTAGCTGCCGGTAACGAGACCGGCAGCTCTGAGCACCGCCGCCGTGAGGGCGGCGGCAGTCGTTTTGCCAGCCGTACCGGCTACGCCCAGATAATCCACCCGGCCTGCCTTGGCAGAGAGGGCTTCCTGCAGCTGCCGGGCCGGGGCAAAGCCCTCGGGCAGAGATGCAAAATAGGCATTTGCCTGTTCAATGGTCATTGCGTCAAACCTCGTTTCGATGTTGATAGAGAATGATGCACATCCGGACAAGCCCCAGCAGGATGAGCCCCACCAGCAGGCCGGTCATCACACCGGAAAAATCGATCCAGATATCGGTGACCTGGCCGCTGCGGCCCGGCACAAAGAGCTGGATGGTCTCATCGGTCAAGGCTGTGAGCAGGCCGCCCAGCATGGGCCAGGACACATGCTTGAAGAAGTGCCGGGTGTACACCCGCAGGCAGAGCATGAGCAGGAAGCCTTCCAGCAGATACTCGCAGAAATGCGCCAGCTTGCGCACGATGTGCATGGTGAGCCGGTCAGCGGCACCGGGAAGCCCCAGATGCCGCAGGATGCCCTGCAGTATCCCCAATACCCGGCCACTGGCCCCCTCGGACACATCCGCGATCTGCAGAGAGTTCGAGAAGATGAACACGATGCAGCCGATGAGGGCAAAGGTAAAGATCACCCGCCACGCGATGAGCCACGGGGAGGTGCGTTGATTCTGTTCCTGCATCCGCTTAGCCCAGAGCCTTGATGCTCTGCTCAATGTTGGCCAGCTTGCTCTGGCTGTTGGTGCGCTTTGCGCGGATCTCCTCCACCAGAGCGGCGGGGGCACGCTCCACGAACTTGGGATTGGCCAGCTGGTTCTCGAACATGGCCAGTTCCTTCTCGGCCTTGGCCTTTTCCTTGTTCAGGCGGGCCAGCTCCTTCTCGCGGTCGATCAGCTCCATCATGGGGATAAAGCCGCGGGCGGTGTGGGTGGACACCTGCACCATGCCATCGGTGCTGCCCTCGTACTTTTCCGTAAAGGTCACATCGGTGGCAAAGGCAAACTTTGCCAGATAGACCTCTGCATTCCGGAAGGGAGCGGGATCAGCCGTCTCGATGATCATACTGGTCTTTTTGGCAGGATGGACATTCATCTCGGTGCGCATGGTGCGGACTGCCTTGATGTAGTCCATGACCTTTTCAAAGGCTTCCTCTTCCTCGGCCCAGTTGTGTGCCTCGTCAAAGGTGGGCCAGCTCTGGGTCATAATGGTCTCGGCGGAGCCGGGCAGGGCCTGATACAGCTCCTCCGTGATGAAGGGCATGAAGGGATGCAGCAGCTTGAGGGCCTTGTCCAGCACATACACCAGCACACGGCGGGCGGTATCTGCCTGCTCTGCATCGCCGGAGTTCAGGCGGGGCTTTGCGATCTCAATGAACCAGTCGCAGTAGACATCCCAGATGAAGCTGTTGATCTTGGCAGCGGCCAGACCCATCTCGAAGTGGTCGAGGTTGTCGGTCATAGCACCGGCCACCTGATTCAGCTTGGTCAGCACCCACTTGTCGCTCATGTCCAGCTTGCTCTCCTCGGGCAGGCCGGGCTGGAAGTCCTCGGGCAGGTTCATCAGGACAAAACGGGTGGCGTTCCACAGCTTATTGGCAAAGTTGCGGGCAGCCTCCACCTTCTTCTCGCTGTAACGCATATCGTTGCCGGGGGTGGAGCCGTCCAGCAGCATGAAGCGCAGTGCATCCGCGCCGTACTGGGCAATGACCTCCAGCGGGTCGATGCCGTTGCCCAGGCTCTTGGACATCTTGCGGCCCTGGCTGTCGCGGACGATGCCGTGGATGCAGACAGTGTCGAAGGGAGCCTTGCCGGTGTAGGCCAGGCCGGAGAAGATCATGCGGCTGACCCAGAAGCCGATGATATCATAGCCGGTGACCAGCGTGTTGGTGGGGTAGAAGTACTTCAGGTCCGCGCTGTCCTCGTTGGGCCAGCCCAGAGTGCTGAAGGGCCACAGAGCGGAGGAGAACCAGGTATCCAGCGTATCGGGGTCCTGGGTGAAGTGGCTGCCGCCGCACTTGGGGCAGGTGCAGGGCATCTCTTTGGCGACCACGGTCTCGCCGCAGTCATTGCAGTAGAAGGCCGGGATCTGGTGGCCCCACCACAGCTGACGGCTGATGCACCAGTCGCGGGTACCCTTCATCCAGTTGAGGTAGTTCTTGGTAAAGCGCTCGGGCACGAACTTGATCTCGCCCTTCTCCACGCTCTCGATGGCGGGCTTTGCCAGCGGCTCCATCTTGACGAACCACTGCTTGGAGACCATGGGCTCGATGGTGGAGTGGCAGCGGTAGCAGGTGCCGACCTCGTGCTTCAGGGGCTCGATCTCCTTCAGGAAGCCGCCCTCCTTCAGGTCTGCCAGAATGGCCTTGCGGGCCTCGAGGGTGGTCATGCCGGCGTACTTGCCGCAGTCCAGCACCTCGGGCTCGTTCACGGTGTTCTTGCCTGCGGCAAACAGTGCATCGGCAGCGGCCTTATCGGCAGCACCGGTCATGTGGCCGTCATAGGTGAACACCCGGACGATGGGCAGATCATGGCGCAGACCCACTTCAAAGTCGTTGGGGTCGTGGGCGGGGGTGATCTTGACGACACCGGTGCCCTTGGTCATATCAGCGTGCTCGTCGCAGACGATGGGGATCTCCTTGTTCAGCAGGGGCAGGACAACATGGCAGCCGTGCAGGTGAGCATAGCGGGGGTCATCGCCGTTGATGGCAACAGCGGTATCGCCCAGCATGGTCTCGGGACGGGTAGTAGCCAGCTCCAGCATCTCGCCGGTCTCCTTGACCGGGTAGAGCAGGTGCCAGAAACTGCCGTCCTTTTCCTCAAACTCCACCTCGGCATCCGAAATGGAGGGATGGCAGTGGGGGCACCAGTTGATGATCCGCTCCCCGCGATAGATCAGGCCCTTTTCATACAGGCGGACAAAGACTTCCTTGACAGCCTCAGAGCAGCCCTCGTCCATGGTAAAGCGCTCGCGCTCCCAGTCGCAGCTGCTGCCCAGCTTCTTGAGCTGGCTGACGATGCGGTTGCCGTACTTGGTCTTCCAGGCCCAGGCGCGCTCCAGGAAGCCGTCGCGGCCCACCATTTCCTTGGTCAGTCCCTCAGCACGCATGGCCTCCACGACCTTGGCCTCCGTAGCGATGGAAGCGTGGTCCGTGCCAGGCACCCACAGGGCGGCATAGCCCTGCATCCGCTTGGTGCGGATGAGGATGTCCTGCATGGTGTTGTCCACGGCGTGGCCCATGTGGAGCTGGCCGGTGACGTTCGGAGGGGGCATCACGATGGTGTAGGGCTTCTTGTCGGGGTCGGCCTTGGTGTGGAAGTAGCCGCCATCCAGCCAGAACTGGTAGATGCGGTCTTCCACCTGGCTCGGATCATACTGTTTTGCGAGTTCTTTCATAGTATCCTCCCAGAGGAATGATTGGAGTGGGACGAAAAAAGCCGCCCCACGGAGCGTTCCATGGGACGGCTGTAATATAACCGCGGTACCACCCAAATTGCACACGGCTTTCTGCCGTATGCCCCTTGATGCCCCGATAACGTGGGGCAGACCCGGAGGCGACTACTCCTGTTTCCCCGCCTCTGCTCAAAAGCGACAGCACGCCGCACCGCCATACCGGGTTTTCAGCAGCCCCCGGCTCTCTGGATGGCGAAAACGACACACACTCTTTTTCCTTGCATTTATAAAAAGAATATAGCGTTTTTTGTGCGTTTTGTCAATCTCTTTTTCATCGGAACAAAATTTTCACATCCTTGTGCGGGGCCTTCGCTCCCTGCGTCAGGCAGATTTTTTCTTCTCACCCTTCCGCGTCCAGAAGCTCCGTTTTCAGCCGGGCAATGAGCCGCTCCATCAGGGCCACACGGTTGAAGGGGGTCATGAGATAGAAGCCGTCGGCGTAGGGCAGAGCCTCCCGAGCCATCTGCATCGACACCTCAAGGCCCAGTGCCTCGCCCTGCTCCCGGTCGAGGCCCGCGAAGCGCTGGATGATGTCCTCGTCCACATGGATGCCGTTGATCTCGTTCTCCATGAAGATGGCGTTCCGCTGGCTGACCACGGGCATGATGCCGGCCAGAATTTTCGCCCGTTCGCCCAGTGTCTGGCGGGCCTTGCGGAGATTCTCCACCGCCTGTGCCGACAGCACCGGCTGGGTCAGGAAGCCCGACATCCCATTTTCCAGCTTTTCCACAGCCCGGCGCAGCTCCACGTCAAAGTTCCGGGCGTTGAGGTTCAGCGCACCAAGGACGGTCATGGCCGAGGGCATCTCCCGGCCCTCCCCGGCCAGCGAGACGATGTACTGGGCCAGCTTGCGGGAGTTGAACTGGTAGACATTCTTCACCTCGTCCCGCTCTGCGGTGGGGATGGGGTCGCCGGTGATGGCCAGCACCTCCCGCACGCCCTCGGCGTAAAGGCCCAGCAGGAGGGCCTTGGTGGCGTTGAGGTTGCGGTCGCGGCAGGTCATGTGGGGCAGAGCACACATTCCCAGTTCCCGGTGTACCCGGCAGGCCACGAGAGAGGAATCCATCCGGGCCTGCGCGATGGGGCAGTCGGCGATGGTCAACAGGTCAGCGCCTGCGGCCTGCAGCCGCCGTGCGCCGTCCAGATAGCCGCCCAGGTCGGCCACCCGGGGCGAATCCAGTTCAATGGCGATGACCTTCTCGCCTGCGTTCAGTTTCCGCAGGAAAGCATCATCTTTTTCCACCGCCGGTGCAGTCCTGGTGGAAAGCTTCGCTGCCGGAGCGGCTTCGGTCTGCTGGGGCAGGGCATCCAGCTCTGCACGCAGGGCCGCGATGTGGGCAGGCGTCGTACCGCAGCAGCCGCCCAAAATACGGACGCCCGCAGCGGCGATCTGCCCCATCTCCCGGGCAAAATACGCAGGCTTGCCCTGATACAGCACCCGCGCCCGGGTAACTACCGGATAGCCCGCGTTGGGCATCACCGACAGGGGCAGCAGCGTCTCGCCAAGGCTCTGCACCAGTTTCTTCATCGCGCCGGGGGCCGAGACGCAGTTCAGGCCCACGGCGTCCACCACGCCGCTCTGCTCCATCCGGCGCAGCAGGTCGCGGAACAGCAGGCCCTCGCGGGTGTAGCCGTCCGGCAGCACCGCGAAGGACACCATGACAAAGGCGTCCGGCACGGCCACACGCAGTGCCTTTACCGCCTCCACAATGCCCACATCGGAGCTGAGCGTCTCGAACAGAAAGTTCTTTGCACCCAGTGCGGCGAACTGCTGCGCCACAAGGCCGTAGGCACTACTGGCCGGGGCAGCTTCGGTGTCCGGGGCCGGGCCGAAGTCAGCGAAGACGGCGGCGTCCTTCTCAGCGGCAGCGTCACAGGCCAGCTTCCAGCCCGCCTCGGCCAGCTCTTCCCAGCCCGGCATCTGTGCCGCCGCCATCCGGGGCAGACCGAAGGTGTTGGTCTTGATGGCCTGTGCGCCTGCGGCCAGATATTCCGCATGGACCTTCTTCACGCCCTCGGGGTCGGTGAGGTTGGCCATTTCGCAGTCCGCGCCCGGTGCCGCTTTATAATAGGTACCCATGCCGCCGTCGAACAAAAGCGGCTTGTGGGCAAGATGCTCTCGGATGTCCGTCATAGAAAGGTTCTCCTTTTTTATTTTCCTTGATTTTATAAAGAAATTCAGGTATAATTTTTGTATGAAAGTGAGGTGCTTTTGGATGCCCAAGATTCGTTCCAGCGCAGACCTGCGCAACAACTACAATGAGATCTCCACCTTCTGCCACGACTACGCCGAGCCGGTGTTCATCACCAAAAACGGCAAAGGCGACCTTGCCGTGATGAGCATCGAGACCTACGAGGCCCTGACCGCCCGGTTCGATTTGTACGCAAAATTGCAGGAAGGTCTGGATGACGTGGCGGCGGGAAGGACGCGCCCGCTGGATGAGTTCATGCAGGAGCTGCAAAACAGAAGGAGTCTTCGATGAACTACTTTATCGATGTTGCCGTTTCTGCTCAGCGTGACCTTGCAGATGCCTTCGACTATATCGACCTGAACTTGAAAAATCCCTCTGCTGCCGACAAGCTGGTTGCCATCGCATGGAAGAAATTCCGTTCTCTCGACACCTTCCACAGCGTTTTTCACTTGTGAATGACTCATTTCTTTCCTCTTTGGGAATCCGGCTCATTCCAGTTCAAAACTATCTTGCTGATTTTATAAAGTCGATTCTTCCACCCAGACCGTCCACATCCTCCGCTTCCTGTATGGTCACAGCGACTGGCAGGCTATCCTGCGGGCGGATGTTCTTCCAACCTGAGCATTCTCCCCGGCCCTTTGCCGGGGAGAATTTTTGTGCAGTCATCTTCAGTTTAATGAAGTTTGCTCACTTGTCAAGCATTTTTGCCCCGAAGCAGCCCATTTTGCTTGCGTCGAAGCCGGTTTTGTGCTATTCTATGCATATTTACAATGGTTGGGAGGAATGTATCATGCGCCACGCCGGCACACAGGAGATCGAAACTCCTCGGCTGCTTTCTGCGCCGCCTTATGCCGTCGGATGCCCCGATGATGTACGCAAATTGGGCCAACGACCCGGAGGTCACCCGCTGGCTGCGCTGGACGCCGCACAAGGATGTGTCCGAGACGCAGGAGCTTCTGAGCGCATGGGCGATGCTCTATCCCAACGAGGACTACTACCAGTGGGCCATCGTGGAAAAGGCCACCGGACAGGTGTTCGGCTCCATCAGCCTCTACAACAGCCTGCTGGGAGAACCGGCACAGCGAAATGAATAGCCGGGATTTGACCTCTCCGAAGGCATCTGGGAACCGGGCTACTGCATCGGCAGAGCCTGGTGGGGCAAAGGCTGCACCACCGAGGCTCTGAACGCTCTGGTAGAATACTGGTTCAAGAATACAGACAGTAATTGGCTTGCCTGCTCCCACGCCGTGGAGAACCCCGCCAGCGGCAAAGTCATGATGAAAGCAGGCTTTGTCTACGACCACGAGGCCGTCTACCATAAATTCGACGGTACAGCGATACCCTGCAAGTGCTATGCCCTGACGCGAGAACACTACGAATCGCTATATTCTCCAAACGAATAACAGAAAGGAATCATTTTGAGCGAACTTTACGATATTTTAGTCGAAACTCCCCCGACGAAGGTCATCCTTCTCGCCCTCGACCAGGGCCTGTGGGACTGCGAGCGCAGCCTTGCCGAGCTGGCTGCTCTGTGCGAGGCCAACCACATGGAGGCCGTGGCCGAAGTCACCCAGAAGCGCCAGACCCCTGAGACCGGCATCGTGCTGGGCAGCGGCAAGCTGGAAGAAGCCGCTGCGGCCGCAGCAGAGCTGGGGGCCGAGTGCGCCGTCTTCGACGGTGAGCTGACCGGCAGCCAGATCCGCAACATCTCCACGGCCCTCGGCGGCCTCGAGGTCATCGACCGCACCATGCTCATCCTCGAGATCTTCCGCAGCCGTGCCGTGACCAACGAAGGCAAGCTGCAGACCGAGCTGGCCCTCCTGCGCTACCGTCTGCCCCGCCTGCAGGGCATGGGCGAAAGCCTGAGCCGTCAGGGCGGCGGCGGTGGCGGCGGCGGCGGTGCCCGCCGTGGTGCCGGCGAAACGAAGCTTGAGCTTGACCGCCGCCACGTCCACGCCCGCATCGACGCATTGGCTGAGAAGCTGGCCGAGATGGAAAAGCGCCGGGGCGAGAGCCGGAAAGCCCGCGCCAAGACCGGAATGCCGGTGGTCAGCCTCGTGGGCTACACCAATGTGGGCAAATCCAGCCTGATGAACGCTCTCTGCGGCCCCAGCGTCGCCGAGGCCGATATGCTCTTTGCCACCCTCGACCCCACCAGCCGGAAGCTCGTCCTGCCCAGCGGCATGGCCGTGCTGCTGGTGGACACCGTCGGCTTCGTCTCCCGTCTGCCCCACAATCTGGTGGAAGCATTCAAATCCACGCTGGAAGAGGCCGCATGGTCGGACGTCATCGTCCGGGTGGCTGACGCCGGCGATGAGCAGCGGGAGGAGCAGCTGACCGTCACCGACGAAGTGTTGGACGGCCTCGACTGCGCCGACATCCCCCGCCTGACCGTCTACAACAAGTGCGACAAGCCCGGCGCGCTGAGCTTCGACCCCGACATCCTGCTCACCAGCGCCAAGACCGGCTACGGCCTCGACAAGCTGCTGGCCAAGCTGGACGAGACCCTCAGCGACCGCGTCCACACCATCCGCGTTCTCCTGCCCTACGATAAGCTGGGCCTCGCCGCCCCCATGCGGGAGCGCGGCAGCGTCCAGCTCGAGGAGTACCGTGAAGACGGCCTCTACCTCGAAGGCATCGTCAAGACCGAAGACCTCCACTGCTTCGAGGGCTATCTGGTCTGAGGACCCGCATACGAAAAGAACCGGACTCCGTGGAGTCCGGTTCTTTTGCATTTCAAGGCATCAGCCTGCGGCAGGGGGCGCTTCCTCTGCGCCCATCATCTGATCGTACCGGCCGGTGAACACCCGTTCCGGCAGGGCCGCCGTCAGGGCGAGGGCGGCGGTGAACCGCTCCTCATCGGTCAGCGCTTCCTCCACCGGAGGGAAGTGCGCGAGCACTTCGTCCAGCTGCTTTTTGACCTCCCGGGCTACGAAGATGCCCCGGTCGGTGAGGTAGATCTTGCCGTAATACTCCTTGACGATCATCCCCCGCTCCATCAGCAGGTTCAGCACCCGCACCACCGAGGGTTTGGTCACGCCCAGCTTCTCGGCGATGCTGCGGGAGCTGATGTCAAGATGGGTCTGCGAGACCTCATAGATCGCGAGCAGGTACCGCAGGTGTGCTGGCGTCAGTTCCATCTCGTATCACTCTCTTTTCGTTATATCACACGAACTCTTGGTTTACAAAGGGGCGCGGGCCAAAGCCTTGACCCGCGCCCCTTCTCCTACGCGATCGCTCAGTGGCAGCCACCGCCGCAGCTGCTGCAGTTTCCACTGCAGCCGCCGTCACAGCCGCCGCTGCATCCACTGCAGCCACCATGCTTATGAGAGTGCCAGGTGATCCAGCCTACACCGCCAAACACGATGGCTCCGACGATGATCGTCGGCAGATTGAAATTAGCAGCCAGGAACTCCATCATAACAATGCACTCCTTTCAGCGCGTTTTGAAAAGTTTTTACTTGATCTTGGAAACGTCGATCTTGACCTCGTTGTCGTTCACGTACTTGTTGGGACGGAACATCAGATACAGGAAGGCAGCGACGATGACCACGGCCACGACGGTGAAGAAGTTGAAGCCCACCTCACCGGTGATGAGGCCGCCCAGCTGGTACACGACCAGAGCGGAGCAGTAGGCCAGTGCGCACATATAACCGATGGCGATGGCGGTCCACTTGCCGTTGTTCATCTCACGCTTGATCGCACCCATAGCAGCGAAGCAGGGAGCGCACAGCAGGTTGAAGATCATGAATGCATAAGCGCTCAGAGCGGTGTAATCAGCAGCAACGAGGCTCCAGATCTCGTCGCCGTTCTCAGACAGCTCCTCGCCGCCGAAGTGGTACAGGACGCCGAAGGTACCAACGACGTTCTCCTTGGCGATCAGGCCGGAGACAGAAGCGACGGTAGCTTTCCAGTTGCCGAAGCCCAGAGGCGCGAAGATCCAAGCGACTTTGGTTGCGATAGCAGCCAGGACGGAGTTGTCCTGATCCTCGACCATGCCGAAGGCGCCGTTCTCGAAGCCGAAGCCCTGCAGGAACCAGATGGCGACGGTTGCCAGCAGAATGACGGAACCGGCACGCTTGATGAAGGACCAGCCGCGCTCCCAGGTAGCACGGAAGACGTTGCCCCAAGCGGGGATGTGGTATGCGGGCAGCTCCATAACAAAGGGAGCAGGGTCACCTGCGAAGAGCTTGGTCTTCTTCAGGATGATACCAGAGCAGATGATGGCAGCCATGCCGATGAAGTAAGCGGAGACAGCCACCAGAGAAGAACCGCCGAACAGCGCACCTGCGATGAGGCCGATGATGGGCATCTTAGCGCCGCAGGGGATGAAGCAGGTGGTCATGATGGTCATACGGCGGTCGCGCTCGTTCTCGATGGTACGAGAAGCCATGACGCCCGGGACGCCGCAGCCAGTGCCGACCAGCACGGGAATGAAGCTCTTACCGGACAGGCCGAACTTACGGAAGATACGGTCCATGATGAAGGCGACACGGGACATATAGCCGATGTCCTCCAGGATGGACAGCAGGAAGAACAGAACCAGCATCTGGGGAACGAAGCCCAGAACCGCGCCGACACCGGCGACGATGCCGTCCATGATCAAGCCGTACAGCCAGCCAGCAACGCCAACGCTCTCCAGGAAACCGCCCAGTGCATTGGGAACGATCTCGCCGAACAGAACATCGTTGGTCCAGTCGGTGGCAAAGGTGCCGATGGCCCAGCCGCCGTCGGCGATGGAAGTACCCATGGACAGGGAGTACATCAGGTACATGATGACTGCGAAGATGGGCAGGGCCAGAATACGGTTGGTGACGATCTGGTCGACCTTATCGGAAACGGTCAGGTGCTCGACGCGGGCCTTCTTCTTGACAGCCTTATCGACGACGCCATTGATGTATGCGTAACGCTGGTTGGTGATGATGCTCTCGGCGTCATCGTCCATCTCAGCCTCGCAGTCCTTGATGTGCTGGTCGATATGAGCGATCAGGTCGGAGGAGAGCTTCAGCTCATCCATGACCTTGTCGTCGCGCTCGAACAGCTTGACAGCGTACCAGCGCAGGAAGCGGTCATCGACTTTGCCCTGGATGGACTCCTCGATGTGAGCGATGGCGTGCTCGACGCTGCCGGTGAAGACATGGGGCAGCTCGCCGCCCTTGCCAGCCTTTGCAGCAGCCATAGCAGCCTTTGCAGCAGCCTCGGTGCCCTCGCCCTTCAGTGCGCTGATCTCAACAGCCTGACAGCCCAGCTCGGCGCTCAGCTTCTTCAGGTCGATCTTATCGCCGTTCTTGCGGACGAGGTCGATCATGTTGACAGCCATGACCACGGGGATGCCCAGCTCGATGAGCTGAGTGGTCAGGTACAGGTTGCGCTCGATGTTGGTGCCATCAATGATGTTCAGGATGGCATCGGGCTTCTCCTTGACCAGATAAGTACGGGAGACGACCTCTTCCAGAGTGTACGGAGACAGGGAGTAGATACCGGGCAGGTCCTGGATGATGACATCCTTCTCGCCCTTCAGCTTGCCTTCCTTCTTCTCGACGGTAACGCCGGGCCAGTTGCCGACGTACTGATTAGAGCCGGTCAGATTGTTGAACAGGGTAGTCTTACCACAGTTCGGGTTGCCGGCCAGTGCAATTTTAATGCTCATTGCAACTCCTTTCCTCTCGTTACGATCAAACGACTTCGATCATTTCGGCGTCGGCCTTGCGCACGCTCAGTTCGTAGTTGCGCACGGTCAGCTCCATCGGGTCGCCCAGAGGGGCGACCTTGCGGACGTAGATCTCCACACCCTTGGTGATGCCCATGTCCATGATGCGGCGCTTCACCGGGCCTTCGCCGTGCAGGCGCGCCACGGTGGCAGTCTCGCCGACCTTAACGTCTTTCAGAGTCTTCATAAAAATCCTCCTCTACTTGTCTTTCTATTCAGAGACTATCCAGTTTCGGAGCGTCTCCCAAACAGCGTTTTGCCGCTGCTCAGCCAACCATAATGCGGTTTGCCATCGTCTTGTCGAGGGCCAGACGGCTCTCCTTGACCTGAACGATGAGGTTGCCTGCGATCTCATTGACGACAGTCACCTGACTGTCCACCACGAAACCAAGCTCTGCCAGATGCAGACGCACTTCATCCTTGCCGGTGATCTTCTGGATGGTGACGGTATCGCCTGCTTTTGCCATAGTCAAAGGCATCATAATTGTTCCACTCCCATTCGTGCTCCCCCTTCTGCGGGGAGCTTTTCAGTTCGCTTTTTTCGTCCTCGGGGATGGCCGCACCAGCCAGACGCCGCAACGCGCTCGCTCATGCCCGCGTCCCCCTCCGAAAAGCTACGGCAGTTAGTCAGTCGCAACTATCAGCACAGATAGTTTATACTTACTAACCCGCATTGTCAACCATTTTCCGGTTCAAAAAAGTTAGTTTGTATGAACAAACAAATTTTCTTCCCTTATTTCAAGAAGATTTTTACAGTTTCTATATGCTAACTTTGTTTGCACATATTTACGATTTTTCTCTTTTACACTCCCCGCAAATGACACAGCCGCCCGGTGCAGGGGGTATTCTGCAACGAGCGGCCGCGTGTCAAAAGGAGGATTCTTCCCGCCAGTGCGTGGTTTCGCTCTGGCGGGCGCCAGGATAAAAAAGAGAGTATTTGGAAGAGAATGTCAAAATTCAGGGGCGTCAGGCTGCGACAGCCAGACGCTGGATGGGCGTTCCGCTGCGGAACAGGCGGAGATATACTGCCGTACACTTGTTCAGCTGAGCAAAATGCCGCTGGGCAGCACTGGGGTCACCATAGGCTTTCCAGCAGCCGCAGTAGGTGAAGTTGCGGCCCGCATTTTCGATAAAGCCCACCACATCGTAAAGCGGATAGCCCAGAAATACGCCGATCTCATGGGGAAAATCAGCCTCGCAGCAGAGCCGGCGGGACAGCTGCTGCAAAAGCGGCGCGTAGTCGTCCGACTGCTCAGGCAGAGTGTAGCCTTCCCTGCACAGGAAATCCCGCACCTGCGGCTGAGCCAGCACAGCGCGGAGCCTGCTCTCACGGTAGACGTACACCAGATACCGATGGGTCCGCACACAGCCCTTGAGGACGCGGACGCAGAGGCCCTTTTCGCCCAGCTGTTCGTTCCAGCTGCGGACGCGGCGGGCAAGGTCGGCGCAGTCGCTCGTCTCGTAGCGGAAAAGTCCCGCAGGCTTTAAGCTGGCCAGCACCGGGGCGCACTGTTCGATCATGACTGTCTCAAAGTTGCGTTCCATGTCTTCGGCCTCCCTGCCCGTTTTCCACTATTGTCTCCTGCCGTGTGGTGCTTATGCAGGAGATGTAGTTAGAAAGAGCTAACCAGAATTCCAAAAAGAATGCGGCAGCCTGCCCCTCTCGAGCTTCTTCCGCTTCTTGGTTAGTTATTTCTAACGCGGCATTATCTTACCATAGGTCCGGCTCTGTGTCAACACTTTTTTGCAAAAATATTTGCTCCATTTTCTCCGCCGTGCTATACTGAGCCAAAGCTGATATAAAGGAATGGTATCCCCATGCATCTTATCTCACCCGAAGAGCTGGCCTCGGCCATCGCCGACCGTCTGGCCCGACAGCCTGCCGTCCTCGTCGCACTGGATGGCCGCTGCGGCAGCGGCAAAACGACGCTGTCCGCACAGCTGGCAGAGCGTTTTCCTCAAAGCATCACCGTCCACACCGATGACTTCTATCTCCCGCCATCCCGGCGTGTCACGGGCTGGGAGAGATCCCCTGCGCCAACATGGACATCCAGCGCCTGCGGGATGAGGTCGTCGCTCCCGCCCGGGCAGGGCAGGCGTTCTCCTACCGGGCCTACTCCTGCCGCGAAGGTGCCTATCTGCCGCCGCGTCCCCTCGGCTCTGCGCCGCTGGTCATCGTGGAGGGAAGCTACAGCCATCATCCCAGCCTTGCACCCTATTATGATATAAGAATATTCGTCACCTGCTCTCCCGATGAGCAGGCCCGGCGGCTCCGCAAACGGGGGGGAGCGGTATTCGAATTTTGTAGAGCGGTGGATCCCGCTGGAAGAGGGGTATTTTGCAAATTACTCCATTGAGGAGAACTCGGAGATGATGGTCGTTACTGATTGACGGCATCGCGCGCCGGTGCGCGGGGTTAGAGCGCTTTTACGCTGGGCTAAGTTCTCTTTTGCGCACCAAAAGAGAACCAGAAATGGTTCTCGCGCCGGTGGCGCGGGGCTGGTTTTTTCTTTTGGTCAAGCGGCTTGCGCTCCGCGCGGGCCAGAGCGCTTTTTCATTAAGGCTGATTGTTCTCTTTTGATGTCAAAGAGAACCAGAAAAACCACCAGCGATTTCGACGCGCTGGATCCACGAGAAAGGGGCTGCTCGCCCCTTTCAGACCCCGAAGGGGAAGTCGAAGTGGAAAAATGCTAGTCGCTTCGCTTAACGCATTTTTCTCACTTCTCCGATTTGCTGCTCCGCAGCTGGTGTTACCTCTCTGCTGACGGTAAAGTTCTGCGAAAGCCTGAAATCTTCGGCGAAGCCGTAAAACGGCGGAGGCTCAAAATGCGGTTAAGAGATCTTCGTGCGAATGCACGAATCTCCAGCATTTTGAGTTGGAGCCCACCTCTCCGGGGTTACTAGGGGCGAGCAGCCCCTGAGTTCGTGCCTCCCGCGCCTCGAAAGTAGCGGGTGCTTTTCTGGTTCTCTTTTGGCACGCAAAAGAGAACTTAACCCCGCGTAACCGCGCTCTACCCCCGCGCACAGGCGCGAGAACCATTTCTGGTTCTCTTTTGGCACGCAAAAGAGAACTCAGCTTAATGGAAGAGCACTCCACCCTTGTAAATCCTCCTCAAAAAGGGTATCATAAAGAAAAAGCAAAGGAGCCTTACTTATGCGTGCTTACGAGCGACTGCTGAAATACGCCAAAGTATACACCACCTCGGACCCCGAGTCCGGCACCCATCCTTCTGCCGCACGGGAATTTGACCTCGCCCACCTGCTGGTGGAAGAGATGAAGTCCATCGGCATTGAGAACGCCTTTGTGGACGAGCACTGCTACGTCTACGGCAGCATCCCCGCCACCAAGGGCTGCGAGAAGAAGCCCGCGCTGGGCCTCATCGCCCACATGGACACCGCCCCCGACGCTTCCGGCGAGAACGTCAAGCCCATCCTCCACGAGAACTACGACGGCGGCGACGTCACCCTGCCCGGCATCGGCATGGTCATGAAGACCTCCACCTTCCCTTCCTGAAGGAGCTGAAGGGCGAGACTCTCATCACCACCGACGGCACCACCCTGCTGGGCGCTGACGACAAATCCGGCGTCGCTGAGATCCTGACCGCTGCCGAGACCCTTATCAAAAAGAAGCTGCCTCACGGCAAGCTCTGCATCGCCTTTACCCCCGATGAGGAGATCGGCGAGGGCGCTTCTCTCTTCGACATCCCGGGCTTCGGCGCAGACTTCGCCTACACCGTCGATGGCGGCGACGTGGGCGGCATCGAGTACGAGAACTTCAACGCCGCATCTGCCACTGTCACCATCCACGGCTTCTCCGTCCACCCCGGCAGCGCCAAGGATGCCATGATCAACGCCTCCAACGTGGCAATGGAATTCCACATGGCCCTGCCCGTCATGGCCCGCCCCGAGACCACCGAGGGCTATCAGGGCTTCTACCACCTGTGCCAGATGTACGGCGACGTCACCGAGGCAAAGCTGGGCTACATCCTCCGCGACCACGACGCCGGCAAGCTGCAGTTCAAGAAGGACAACCTTCTCCACATCGCCTGCTACCTCAACGGCAAGTACGGCCCCGGCACGGTGGAAGTCGAGATCAAGGACAGCTACCGCAATATGCTGGAGAAGATCAAGCCCCACTTCCACCTTGTGGAGACGGCCCGCAAGGCCATCGAGAAGGCCGGTCTGACCCCGGAGGAGATCCCCGTCCGCGGCGGCACCGACGGCGCTGTCCTGAGCTGGAAGGGTCTGCCCTGCCCCAACCTCGGCACCGGCGGCTTCAACTTCCACGGCGTCTGCGAATGCACCACCGTCGAGCGGATGGACAAGGCCACCGAGATCCTGCTGAATATCATTGAACTTTATTCTAAATAACTTCGCATCGTAAAAAATGGCTCCGGCATCTGCCGGAGCCATTTTTTGCTTCTTAAAACTCGATGCTCTGCGCCGTCTTGGCGATGGCTCCCAGCAGCTCCACCAGCTTGCCCTCGTCCATCCGGCTGCTGTTGTTGGCAAAGGCGTAGAAGCAGCCCTGCACGCAGAACGAGAGCAGGATGCCCCGGTTCAAATCAGCCGCGAAGGTCGGGTCGGCTTCCTCAAAGCGCTGGCGCAGCCCCTTCTCGATGCTGTTGGCGAAGATGCCCTGCCGACTGCCCGAAAAGAGGATGTTCACGGCCCGCTGGTTCTGCATGAAGGCATGGAACAGCTCCCGCGTCAGCGTCTCTGCCTGATGCAGTGCCACGCTGTCGTTGGTGTGGGGTACGCTGGCTAGGATAGACTCGATGAGCTTGTTTTCCAGTGCATTGGCCAGCGCGTAGATGTCCTCATAGTGGGCATAGAACGTCGATTTGTTGATGCAGGCCATCGCACACAAGTCTTTTATCTTGATTTTTTCCAGAGGGTTCTTCTCCCGCAGTTCCATGAAAGCCTGTTCGATGGCGCGGTCGGTACGGGCGATACGGATGTCCACAAAATCCACCTCTTCCGTGTTTTAGTTGATTATCCAACGGTTTTCGTCTTTCGTCGATGGACAAGACCCCGTGGATTTTTTACAATGAAAGCAGTACCCTTATTCTTCTTTTTTATAGAGCAGGCCCTTGGCGTCCAGTGCCGCTTCGATGCGGCGGAACGCCTCCGGCGTGGGGCAGCTCAGGGTGTGCAGATGCACACCGCCGGTCATCCGGCTCAGCAGGCACTCGGGCGTATCCGCCGCCTGCTGGATAAAATGGTCCACGTCGTACCGGCTGGCGAGATTGAGGTTGCCGCGCAGCTCACCGTAAAGCGGGTTCTCCACGGCCACATCCACCACGACGCCGCCCTGGTCCACCACGGTGTACAGCTCCTCCCGCATCTGGTCTGCAGTGCGGTGGACACAGGCGAGAATGCCCGTATAGCCCCGCGCCGCCGGGTGGAGCTGATAACCCCGGGGCGTTGCGTCGATTTGAGTTCCCGACGCCCGCAGCAGGGCCACGTCCCCCACCACGATCTGGCGGGAGACCCCCAGTTCCCCGGCCAGTACACTGGCACTCAGCGGTGCATCGGCCTCCGTCAGCCGCTCTAAGATCACTTTTTTCTGCGCTGCGCAGCATTCATCTTCCCACTCCCCTTTTTATCCTACCAGCCGCAGCAGGGTGGCGTAGTTGGAGGGCAGCTGGACTTTCAGCTTACCCCACTCCACCTGCGTCAGGATGGGCTGACTGCCCACACAGTCGGCCAGCAGGTCTTCGACACCCGAAGCCTCCACCGGCAGCTGGAATTCCATCGAAACCGGGCTGTCACCGTTATTGTACACCGCCACGACAGCCTTGCCGTCCAGCACCCGGGCGTAGGCGTAGCTCTGGGTGGTCAGCGTCAGCTCCTTGAACTCGCCCCAGCTCAGCTCGGGACACTCCGCCTTCAGCCTGCCCAGTGCGGCATAGATGCTGGTGACAGGGTTCGTCTTCTCGGCGTCGGTGTAGTCGTCCAGATTCAGGCAGGGGCGGAGCGGCCAGTCGCTTCCCCACTCTTTTTTGCCCTCAATGCCAAATTCCGAGCCATAATAGATGGACGGAATGCCCCAGAGCGTATATACTAGAAGAGCAATATGCCGGATGTGGTCGCTGTTGCGCAGTTTATTGGGCAGCCGCTCCACATCGTGGTTATCCGAGAAGTTATAGAGCCGGGTATCGTGGCAGAGGCCCTGCAGACGCCGCATGGTGTGGGCGATCTCAAAATAGTTGTGGTCGTTGTGGCCGCTCCACAGCCCCTTGTGCAGTTCGTAGTTTGTGACGGAGTGGAGCATCTCGGGGTTTGCCCAGCGGCTGTAGTCGCCGTGGATGACCTCGCCCATCAGCCAGAACTCGGGCTTCACCTCGTTGGCAACGCGGCGCAGGCCTTTCATGAAGTTAAAGTCCAGCACATCGGCCGCGTCCAGCCGGATGCCGTCGATGTCAAATTGGTCTACCCAAAAGCGGATGGTATCGAAATGATAGTTCTGCACCTCCGGGTTGCGCTGGTTCAGCTTGACCAGCAGGTTGAAGCCGCCCCAGTTGCCGTAAGAGAAGCCGTCGTTGTACTCGTTGTTGCCCCAGAAATTCACGTCGCAGAACCAGTCGCGGTAGCGGGCGTTCTCGCGGTGCTCCTTCAGCTCCTGGAACGCGAAGAAATCGCGGCCCACATGGTTGAACACGCCGTCCACGATGACCTTCTGGCCCCGCTCATGGCAGGCGGCGACAAACTGCTTGAAATCCTCGTTGGTGCCGAGACGCCGGTCTACCAGACGGTAGTCGATGGTGTCATAGCCGTGGGAACCGCTCTCGAACAGCGGGCCGATATAGATCGCCGTACAGCCAAGCTTTGCCGCGTGCTGAGCCCACGCATCCAGCTTTTTGAAAGCCCCGGGGACAGGCTGTCCGTCGTTTTCATGCGCGCAGCCGCACAATCCCAGAGGATAGATGTGATAGAATACCGCGTTGTCATACCAAGCCATTGTCTGTACCGCTCCTGTTTTCAAAAAGTTACAGCAGAGCACTTTTCCGACAAAAGTGCATCTGTGTCCTATTCAGTATAGCACATTTTCCGACAAAAGTGTGATAAAAGTGTTGTATATTTCTCATTTTACATATTCCATCGTACACGTTCTCTGTAAAAATTGCGATAAAAGGAGTCTTTCGTATGAATCTTCCCTCCATCCCCAAATCCTTCTTCAACGGCGACTGCTTCGACGCCTACCGCATCCTCGGCGCACACCCCTGGCAGGGTGACCACGGCGAAGAGGGCTGGCGCTTCGCAGTCTGGGCTCCCGGTGCCACGGCTGTGGAGGTCTGCGGCGGCTTTGACGGCTGGGGCGCAGGCATCCCGCTCCAGAAAGCCGACACCGGTGTGTGGAGCGGCTTTGTCTCCGGGCTGTGCGAGGGGGAGCTCTACAAATACCGCATCCACGGGGCCGACGGCAGCGTGGTCATGCGGGCCGACCCCTACGCTTTCGCGTCCGAAGTCCGCCCCGCCAACGCCAGCCGCCTGACCAAACTGGACTTTTCCTTCGACGACAGCGCATGGATGGAGCGGCGGGATAAATGCCGCAATCTGCCCATGAACATCTACGAACTCCATGCCGGCAGCTGGAAGCATAAGCCCAACTCCACCCAGCCCGACGGCTCGGACGGCTGGTACGATTACGAAGAGCTGGCCCGGGAGCTCATCCCCTGGCTGCTGGAACACCACTTCACCCATGTAGAGCTTCTGCCGCTGGCAGAACACCCCTTCGACGGCAGCTGGGGCTACCAGACCACCGGGTATTTCTCCGTCACCAGCCGGTACGGCAGCCCGGCCCAGTTTGCCTCGTTCGTCAACGCCTGCCACCGGATGGGCATTGGCGTCATTATGGATTTTGTTCCCGTCCACTTTGCAGCCAACGCCGACGCACTGGCCAACTTCGACGGCACCCACCTCTACGAGTACGACAGCGACGTGGGCCACAGCGAGTGGGGTACCTGCAACTTCAACTACTACCGCCGGGAGGTGTGCAACTTTCTGAACAGCGCCGCCGCCCTCTGGATGGAGGTCTACCACTGCGACGGCATCCGGATGGACGCCATCTCCCGCGCCCTCTATTGGCAGGGCGACCCCGCCCGGGGCGTCAACGAGGGCGCCGTCACCTTCCTGCGGAACCTCAACCACGGCCTGAACGATCGCTGGCCCACCGGCGTTTACATGGCCGAAGATTCCACCAACTTCCTCAAAGTCACGGCCCCCACCCGCTACGACGGCATCGGCTTCGACTACAAGTGGGACATGGGCTGGATGCACGATACGCTGGACTACTTCGCCACCCCCTTCGGCCAGCGTCCCGACGCATACGGGAAGATCATTTTCAGTATGCACTATTTCTACAACGAGCTCTACCTGCTGGCGCTGAGCCACGACGAGGTCGTCCACGGCAAAAAGACGGTCATCGACAAGCTCTGGGGCACCTACGAGGAAAAATGCGCCCAGCTGCGCACCCTCTATTTTTATATGTATGCGCACCCGGGCAAAAAGCTCAATTTCATGGGCAACGAGCTTGGGCATTTCCGGGAGTGGGACGAAAAGCGGGCGCTGGACTGGGACCTGCTCAAGTACCCGTTCCACGATGCGTTCCAGAAATATTTCGGTGCTCTGAGCCGCCTTTACGCCACCCAGCCCGCCCTCTACGCGGGCGAGTATGACCCCCGCTGCTTCGAGTGGGTGGCCAGCGAGAGCCGGGACGAGGGCGTGTACGCCTGGCTGCGCAAGGGTGCGGGACAGACCATCCTCTGCGTCATGAACACTCAGAACACTGCCCACAAAAAGTTCCCGCTCTACCTGAGCTTCCCCGCCGGGGCCGAAGAGCTGCTGAACACTGAGGCCCCCTGCTGGGGCGGCGCGGACAAGTCGAAGCCCAAAGCTCTCCATACCTCGGACGGCGGCGTCTATGGCCGGGACTACACCCTCACCATGGACCTGCCCGCCATGGGCAGCCGGATGTTCCGGCTCACCCCCGAAGCGCCCCGCCCCGAGGCTGCACAGGCCAGCGCCCGCCGGGCCGCTGCCGCACGCCGCAAGGCAGCCCGCACCCAGAACGCCAAGGCGGATGCCGCCGCATACAACTCCAAAAAGTAATATTTGTTTCGGAATATCCCGTCTGCTGAAAACGCAGCGGGATATTCTGCGTTCTGGCGCGGTCTGCGGCTGGACAAGCCTTAACGGAGCCGTTATACTGTTAGATGGAAAGTTGTCTTTTGCATTTTCCGGAAGTTAAAGGAAAGGGATCATCCTTCTATGCTATCTGCTGCTGTTCGCCGGCTCTCGCCTCTGCAATGGGCGGGGGTCGGTCTGGGCGGCTGTGCGGTGCTGCTGGCTCTTCTGGGGCTGCTTGCACCGGCCAGCGCCTTCTTTTTCCCGCTGCTCAGTCTCTGGGCCAGCGTGGGGCTCTTTGTTCTGGCCCTCTGCGTTCTCCGTGTGGCAGGCGCAGAGCTGGACTTCTTCCACAAAGCCGTCGTCTTCGGCATCTGGGCTGTGGCTGTCGTCTATTTTTACTGGACATTGTCGAGCCGGAGCTTTGTATACGTCTGGGATTACGCCAACTACCTGCTCAAGCAGTACGACGCCGAAGCCGCCTTTGCCCAGAGCACCGGGGCAGGCCTCGGGTACATCCTGGGCTCCATGGCCGACGACTACACCAATTTATCACCCTCTTTACCGAGTTCCCTTCTGTCTCACCGACCACACCGGTGATGACTACTCCTTCAGTCAGGTGTTCTGCATCCTGCCCACCCTGCTGGTGCTGCTGGCGGGACTTGTCGTCAAGGTCGGGCAGATCCTGAATGTGGAGAATCGGAGGTACTATTTCCTCTTCGGGATGACGCTCACGGCGGCTTATCCCTTCCTGCGGATGAGCGCGGTATTGGCCCAGCCGGACTGGTTCGGCCTCATCTTCGGGTTTGCCATCCTGCTGCTGACCATGGACTTCCGCTTTGACCGGCTGGAGCCGGTGCGGTTCGGCCTCATCTTTCTGGCCACTGCCGCCATCATCCTCGCCCGCCGGTGGTTCCTCTACTTTGTGGTGGGCTACTACTTCGCTTACGCGCTGCTGCTCATCGCGAGCTGTGTGCGGTTGGCGAAGGGCGGCGAAAAAAGCGCCGCCCTTGTTCGAATCAAAAACCTCGTCCTCTTCGGCCTTGCGTCCGTCGTGGCGATTGTCATCCTGCTCTGGCCGATGGTGTCCCACATCCTCGCCTACAACTACGCAGGCCGCTACTCCTATTATAACGGCGGCGGTCTGGCCCTCGAGGCGTTCTATCACATCGGCCGGATGGGCCTGTTCAACATTCTCCTCATGGTGCTGGGTCTCGCCTTTGCGGCGAAGCACAGAGCGCCCTCCCTGCCCTGTCTCGCCGGGTGTGAGCTGGTGGTGAGCATCCTGCTCTTCACCCGGGTGCAGAACACCGGCTCCCATCAGTTCCTGCTCTTCCTGCCGGGATACTTCATCCTCTTTCTGCTGGGTGCCGCCGCTCTGGCCGAGGGCATCACGCGCCGCCGGAACCTCAAGCTGGGGTGCTGGGCCTTCGTGCTGGTGCTGTCCATGTCAGTGCGGTGTTCGCCGCTGACCACGCTGGCCATGCCGGGGTTCGTCATCGAGCATTTCCCGATCCAGATCCCGGCCACCCGAGTATTTCATCTCGCTGGACAAGCTCATCTACGACCGGAAGGACATCGGCCAGATCCGGGCCATCGCCGACTGGATAGACTCCCACTGCGCCGAGGGCGAAGTGAGCTACATGATCCCCCACGATATGCTCTACAACCCCGACCACTTCAAAAACTGCCGCCTGCCCGAGCCCCCATCAACGACAAGCTGGCCTTCGGCTTCTCAGTCCCCGGCACCCACAACTTCCCATGCAGTTCTTTGAGGCAAATACGTTATCACCTGTGAGCCCTTCCCCAGACTTACGTGGGCAGCGGCGAGATGTCCATCAAACTGAACGACCGTTTTCTGGCGGTGCGGGACCAGTATTTCGCCTTTGACAGAGTTTCGATATGGGCAATGGAACGACCTTTACCATCTGGAAGCGCACCGCTGCCCCCACCCGGGAGGAAGTGGAGTATTATCTGAGCGCTTTACTGAGGAAGACGCCCAGTACCCTGAAATGTTCTCCCAGGTGGCCGAAGCCTGGCTCACCGCCCACGGGCTGTGAGCTTGCCCTTTCTGCCGAAAACGTGTATAATTCGATTGATTGCTATAAAACCCGCAGCGCCGCCCGCCGGCCTGCTTACGTCATAAGGAGTACGCCGCTATGGATAAGAAGAACACGCCTGAAGTGAAGCTGGGCCAGTACAAGGGCCTGGCTGTCACCCGTCACGTCCGCCCTGTCACCGACAAGACTGTGGACATCGAGCTTGTCCACCAGACCCGGATGCACGCCGTCTACCGCCCCACCACCGAGCCTGCCAAGCGCGGCTTCCGCGCCCTGCTGGACTTTGCCGGCTACATGGATGGCAAGGAGATCCCCGACAGCCGGATGGAGAAGGTGATGGTCGTGCTGGGCGACGGCAAGCTGATGCCCGCCGCCGAGCAGGCCATCTACGGCCACCGTGCCGGCGAGGTGTTCCGCTTCGACTTTACTTACCCGCAGGACTTCCGCCTGCCGGAGCTGTCCGGCAAGACCGCACAGTTCGAGATCGAGCTCCGCTCTCTGGCCGAGAAAGTCACGCCCGCACCGGATGAGGCTTTCGCCAGGAGTCTGGGCTTCGACTCCCTCGATGCGCTGAAGGCCGACCTTCGCGCCAAAAAGCAGAAGATCCACGAGGAAGGGGCTGACCGCGCTGCCGGAAAGCAGCTGCTGGACATGGCCGGTGCCAACATGACCGTAGATCTGCCCGCCGAAATTCTCGACCGCACCGCCCAGAATGAGATGAAGCTGCTGAAAGAGCGCCTCTCCCGCAGCGGCATCACCCTCGAGCAGCACTGCAAGAACAGCCGCACCACCCCGGAAGCTCTCGAGAAGGACTACCGCGCACAGGCCGAGAGCCGCATCCGCTTCGTGCTGGCCGCCAAGGCCATCGCCGAGGCGGAAAACATCGTCGTCCACCCCGAGGAAGTCAACGCCGAGTACCGCCGCCTGTCCCAGCTGCAGGACACCCCCGAGGCGGAGATCCGGAAAGCCCTGCCCGAGGATACCATCGCCGCCGCGCTGGCCGCGAAGAAGGTGCAGCGCTTCCTGCTGGACAACGCACAGGTCACCACCGTGACCGATGCCCCCGAAAAGGAGTGATACCGCTATGGGTCTGTTTACCCGTTATGCAATGGACGCCCTGATGAAGACCTCCCACCCCGAGGTCATCCGCCGTCAGTGCTGGAATCTCCACCCCCACCGCACCCCCTGCACGGCCTGCAAGGACATCTGCCCCTACGGCGATGCCATCTTCACCCGCCCCAACCTCGTTAAAGACTGGGACCCCTGCACCGACTGCGGCCTCTGCGTGTCCGCCTGCCGCTCGGGCTGCATCGTCCCTTCGCCGGAGCAGGTACAGCGGGACACCTCGCTGGCTGATACCGATAACGACACCCTCTGGCTGGGCTGCGAAAAAAGCACCCGCAAGAACACCGCCGTCCGCGCCTGCGTCGCCTCCTTCTCGTGGGAAACGCTGGCCTATCTGGCTCTGAACAAGAAGCTGGTCCTCGACCTGACCCCCTGCGGTGAGTGCGAGAACGACGTCTGCGCCGCCCAGCTCCGCAAGGAGCTGACCCGTCTGGTGGAGTTCCTCGGCCCCCAGCTCTTCGAGAGTCGGGTCACGCTGGCCTACGAGCAGGACGAAGCCCCCTACCATGTGCAGGAGCTGAGCCGCCGGGAGATGTTCTCCCACATGACCGAGGGCTCCCGCGCCGGCACCAAGAAGCTGCTGCAGATGCTGCCCGGCCTGCGCAGCGAGGAGGACAGTGCCGCCGACTTCCGCCTCATGCTCCACCAGCGGACAAAGCAGCTCAAGGCTGCTTCCGAGACGCCGCTGCGCTACGGCTGGTATCTGCCGAACTTCACCCAGAAGTGCTTCGGCTGCGGCAAGTGCGAAAAAGCCTGCCGCTCCGGCGCACTCAAGCTCGAGGATATGCCCGACGGCCAGACCCGCGTGGTCGTCACGCCCTGGAAGTGCAGCGAGTGCGGCGTCTGCGTCGCGGCCTGCTCCAACAGCGGCATCGACGGCATGAAGCTCCGCCAGCTGACCACGCTGGGCCCCGTGAGCATTTACAAGTGCACCAAGACCCTCTGTGCCGACTGCGGCAAGCCCATCGCACCGAACTCCGAGGGCATCTGCTCAGTCTGCCGCATCAAGCGCCGCACCAAGCAGCGTCAGGAGGAGGCCGCAGCCCGCGCCAGGGAGCGGATCGCCGAGCGCGAGGCCCGCAAGGCAGCGGAAGAGGCCGCAAAGGCCGCTGCCGCAGAGCTGGCCGCTGAAAATGCAGCAAATGCTTCCGGTGCCGCCGCAGCCGAAACGGCAGCGGCTCCCGTCTCTGCCGCACCTGCCGCCGCAGCGGCAACAGCTGTTTCTGTTGCAAAAACAGCATCTACACCCGAAAAGGATTGACGCGGCCGCAAATCAATGCTATACTCAGTCATGACCACACTGTTTGGTGGCCGGGACTGTTACAAAGGAGTAACGGATGGATTTCCGTTGCTCTTTTTTCATAAAAAACGGTCCATTTGTCCGTTGCCGGGAAACAGCGGACACCGCACAACGCGATGCTGTCCTTTGTACAGCAAAAACAAGAAAAGAGGGAATTTATGATGAACACTTCCATCTCCCGCCGTCAGTTCCTGAAGGCCAGCGGCCTGGCAGCCGCCGGTGCCTGCGCAGCCGGCCTGCTGACTGGCTGCGGTGGCTCTTCCTCCGGCAGCGCTTCCGGCGCAGCCTCTTCCGGTTCCGGCTCCAGCTACACCATCCTGTACGACAGCCAGCCCGCTACCCTGAACTACCTGACCACCGGCACTGACCTTGAGATGGTCGTGGGCGCAAACTGCGTGGATACGCTGGTGGAGTACGACAACAAGGGCGTCATGAGCGAAGGCCTGGCCACCACCTGGGAGTGGGATGCCGATACCCTGACCTGGACCTTCCACCTGCGGGACGAGAACTGGGTGGACTGCAACGGCGAGGTGCTGGGCCCCGTCACCGCACAGGACTTCGTGGACGCTCTGAAGTACGTCCTGACCCCGGACTATGCCTCCTCCAACGTGGGCCTCGTCACCGCTTACATCGCAGGCGCTGACGACTACTACAACTACCACCTCTATCTGGACAACGCCAACACCGGCGTCGTGGACGATGACGGCACCACCTACACCGTGGACGGCAGCGGCGTCGTCACCGTGACTGCCCCCGACTCTGACCCCGCCACCTACCCACCGGTGGACTTCGACGCCGTGGGTGTCACCGCTGTGGATGACCACACCCTGACCTACACCCTGACCTACGACTTCCCGGGCTTCCTGAGCCTGCTGTGCTATCTGCCCTACGAGCCCGCTTACGGCCCGCTGCTGGAAGAGACCGGCGACCAGTTCGCCACCAGCGCAGAGACCACTTACAGCTGCGGTGCCTTCTATCTGGCCGCCTACGAGTCTCTGGAGACCTGGATCATGAAGAAGAACCCCGAGAACTACGACGCCGACAACGTCTTCATCGAGACGGTCAGCCGCATCTACAACGCTGAGGCCAACGTCAACGGCCCGGAGATGGTCAAGCGCGGCGAGATCGACCAGGCTACCATCAGCTCCGACATCCTGGACAGCTGGCTGGCCGACGACACCACCAAGGATATGGTTTCCATGGAGCGCCCGGAGACCGGCTACAGCTACTTCTATATCTTCAACTTCCTGCCCTACTGCCACGAGTTCTCAAACTGGAGCGTCACGGGCATGGATGCCGAGTACGAGCCGGACAATTGGGCCAAGGCCATCAACTCCACCAACTTCCGCAAGCCTTCCTCTACGGCATCAACAACTCGGTCACGCTGGCCGTCAAGGCACCCGAGGGCTACGACAACTACAAGCTGAACACCATCACGCCCCCGAGCTTCTGTGCCAACGCCGACGGCGTGGACTACCTCAAGTGCGGCGACCTGGCCGACATCACCGAGTTCTTCGACGAGGCAAAGGCCAAGGAATACCGCGACGCTGCCATCCCGGAGCTGACCGCTGCTGGTGTGACCTTCCCCATCAAGGTGCAGTATCCCTACAATCCCACCGCCACCGACTGGGACAAGCAGTGTCAGGTGTTCAAGCAGCAGCTCGAGGGTGTGCTGAACGACGGTTTCGATTTCATCGACATCATCATCACCGCCGGCCCCTCCGACAGCTTCCTGAACGCCGTTCCAGCGTCCGCCGCAACGGCAAGTTCCTTTCCTAGTGCAACTGGGGTGCTGACTACTCTGACCCCCAGACCGAGACCGACCCCTTCTATCAGGCCGAGGGCGCACGCGGCAGCCGCTACGCCTTCCTGCGCACCGGCGTCGAGGACGGCTACATCACCGGCGACACTGCGGACGCCGTCATGAACTACATGAAGGCCATCGAAGAGGCTGTCAAGATCACCGACGACATCAACGCCCGCTACGACGCCTTGCCAACGCCGAGGCTTCCCTCATCAACAACGCTCTCGTCGTTCCCATGGGCATGAGCATGCCCAACTATCTGGCTACCCGTCTGAACTACTGGGAGGGCCAGTACGCTTCCACCGGCTTCTCCAACAAGCGTCTCAAGGGCATCCATGTGCTCGACCACTACATTTCCATGACCGAGTACGAGGCCAACCGGGACGCCCGGTAAGATCATTCTGAATATCCTCCGCTTCGCTCTGGATATTTTCAGCTATGTTTTTCCAATCGGAAAAATCTGCGGATTTTTCCGAGTTTTTTTCACGGAAGGGCCTGCTTCGCAGCCGTGATGAGGGAATTTTTTTAACAAACTTTTGCAAAATCTTCAAATCACTTTTCAAAAGTCATGTATTCTATTCCTATATCTGTCATTTTAAAAAAAAAAAGGGGTGCGCGCAGATATGCTCAAATATCTGGCGAAACGCATCGGGCGCTCGATCCTGACGCTGTTCGTCATTGTCACGCTCGTTTTCTGCCTTTTGCGGCTGATGCCGGTGGAAGGCTACTTTGCTAATTACGAAAAAATGACCGAGGCCCAGATACAGGCGGGCTTACAGTCCATGGGCCTGCTGGACCCGCTGCCGGTGCAGATCGGCCGCTTCTGAACAATATGCTGCACGGCGACCTCGGCGTGAGCCATATCTATAAGGTAAACGCTTCGGTCACCGGCATCCTCGCCAAGAAGCTGCCCATCTCCGTGCAGATGGGTGTACGCCATGCTGCTGAGCCTTGTCATCGGCATCCCGATGGGCCTGTTCATGGGCCGTTTCAAGAGCCGCTGGCCCGATAAGATCGGCACGGCCCTCATCGTCCTCATCCAGGCCGTGCCGGCTGCAGTGTACTTTTTTTATATTCAGATGTACGGCACCACCGCGCTGAACGTGGGCCTGTTCTTTAATGCCTCCGACTGGAAATACTGGGTGCTGCCCGTCTGCTCCATGAGTCTGGGCAACGTGGCATTCTACGCCATGTGGCTGCGCCGGTACATGGTGGACGAGAGCAACAAGGATTATGTCCGCCTTGCCCGTGCCAAGGGCGTGAGTGAAAACAACATCGCCCTGCGCCACATCTTCCGCAACGCAATGGTGCCGCTGGTGCAGTACATTCCCTCTGCATTCCTGAACACTGTGGTCGGCTCTATCTATATCGAGAGCCTCTATTCCATCCCGGGCATGGGCGGCCTGCTGGTCACCTGTGTGCAGCGCCACGACAACACGATGGTGCAGGGCATCGTTCTGCTCTACGCCTGCGTGGGCATCATCGGCCTGATTCTGGGCGATCTGCTCATGGTGCTCATCGACCCCCGCATCAGCTTTGGCAAGAAAGAAGGTGGCCGATAATGCTTTTCCGTATGAAAGATCACAAGGCAGCTGTTCTGGAAAACGATCTGAACAAGCTGCAGAAGGACGGCCCCGCCGCTTGGGCCGAACTGCCCGAAGACGAGCTGTTCACCCCCGCCGGGTTCAGCGACGAGCGTGCCGAGGCCACGTCCTACTCCAACTACAGCTATTGGGGCAGCACCTTCCGTGCTTTCTTCAAGAACAAGGTAGCCGTGACCCTGCTCATTGCGCTGGTGTTCGTGGTGGCCTTTGCCTTTTTGCAGCCCTATCTGCCCGGTCAGGCAGATCCCAATCTCTGCCAGGTAGACTCTACCACCGGTATCCAGTTCCGCAATATCGCCCCCGGTGAAAAGGGCTTCATCTGGGGTTCCAACGCCATCGGCCAGGACCTCTGGGCCCGCATCTGGGCCGGCGCACGCACCAGCCTGACCATCGCTTTCTTCGTGGCCCTCATCGAGGCCGTGGTGGGCATCACGGTAGGCGTGCTCTGGGGCTATGTCCGTCAGCTCGACTTCTTCTTCACCGAGCTGTACAACATCTGTGACAACGTGCCTTCCACCATCATCCTGATCCTTATTTCCTACGTCGCCATCTCCCAGCGTCCAGACGCTGATCCTGGGCATGTCCATCACGGGCTGGATCGCCATGGCGCGTTTTATCCGCAACCAGATCCTGATCATCCGTGACCGTGACTACAACGTGGCATCCCGCTGCATCGGCACCCCCACCTGCCGCATCGTGGTGCGCAACCTGCTGCCCTACCTCGTGTCGGTCATCATGCTCCGCATGGCTCTGACCATCCCCGCCGCCATCGGCAGCGAGGTCTTCATCACCTATATCGGCCTCGGCCTCTCTGTCGAGGTGCCTTCTCTGGGCAACCTGATCAACGATGGCCGCAAGGTCATGATGCAGGCGGGCCTGCGGTATCAGCTGCTCTACCCCACCATCATCCTCAGCTTCGTCACCATCGCGTTCTATCTCATCGGCAACGCCTTCTCTGACGCAGCCGACCCCAAGAACCATCTGCAGTAAGGAGGGACAGAAGATGGAAAAAAATCAGCTCATCCTCTCTGTGCGGGATCTCAACATCAAATTCAATCTGCGTGGAAAGATCCTCCACGCCATCCGGGGCATCGACCTCGACGTCTACCACGGCGAAGTCCTCGCCATCGTGGGCGAATCCGGCTCGGGCAAGAGCGTGTTCACCAAGTCCGTTCATGGGCCTGCTGGACTCCAACGGCTCCATTTCCTCCGGCACCATCGACTATTTCGGTGCCGATGACCACCAGCCCATCCGGCTCTCCGAGTTGAAAAAGGAGAAGGACTGGCTGAAAGTGCGCGGCCACGAGATTGCCATGATCATGCAGGACCCCATGACCAGCCTGAACCCCCTGAAGACCATCGGCGACCAGATCATGGAAGCCGTGGAGCTCCACCAGGGCCTCAAGGGCGCTGCCGCCAGGGAGAAGACCCTTGAGTACCTGCGGGACGTGGGCATTGCCGACCCCGAGGTGCGCTTTGCGCAGTACCCCCACGAGTTCTCCGGCGGTATGCGTCAGCGTGTCGTCATTGCCATCGCTGCGGCCTGCCGCCCGCAGATCCTGATCTGCGACGAGCCCACGACGGCTCTGGACGTGACCATCCAGGCCCAGATCCTCGAGCTGCTGAAGGAGATGCGGGTCAAATATAACCTCACCATCATCCTCATCACCCACGATCTCGGCGTGGTGGCCAACATCGCCGACCGTGTGGCCGTCATGTATGCAGGTGACATCGTGGAGATCGGCACCTCGACGAGATCTACTACGACCCCCGCCACCCCTACACCTGGGCGCTGCTGTCCAGTATGCCCCAGATGGGCATGAAGGCGAAGATCTATTCAACATTCAGGGTACACCCCCGAATCTCTTCACCGAAATCCACGGCGATGCTTTCGCGCCCCGCAACCCCCTGGCGCTGAAGATCGACTTCGTCAAGCGTCCCGCCCTACTTCAATGTCAGCCCTCACCCACAAGGCCAAGACCTGGCTGCTGGACCCCCGGGCCCCCAAGGTGGAACCGCCTGCCGCCGTCAAACTGTTGAAAGAGGAGGGGATGCAGGATGCCTGAAAATCGTGAAGATGGCGTTTGACGAACGCGAAAAGTTCTGTGTTCGAGCGAAAGAACGGTCTTGCATCAGAGTGAAGGACCTCGAGGTGACCTACGGCTCCGGCCGCAAGGCTTTCAAGGCCGTGAACCGTGCCAACTTTGAAATTTACAAGGGCGAGACCTTCTCGCTGGTGGGCGAATCCGGCTCCGGCAAGACCACCATTGGCCGTGCCATCTTCCGCATCCACCCCACCTCCGGCGGCGACGTCTTCTACAAGGGCCAGAAGATCAACGGCAAGATCTCCCGCCAGCTGGACCAGCAGGTCATCAAGGAGATTCAGATGATCTTCCAGGACCCCCAGTCCTCCCTGAACGAGCGTGCCAAGGTCAGTACATCGTGGGCGAGGGCCTGAGAATGTCCGGCCCGACCTGACCGCCGCCGAGCGGGAGGAGAAAGTGCGTCAGGCTCTGCTGGACGTGGGCCTGCTGCCTGAATTCGCTTCCCGTTTCCCGCATGAGTTCTCGGGCGGCCAGCGCCAGCGCATCGGCATCGCCCGGGCTCTCGTCATGGAGCCTGAATTCATCGTGGCCGACGAGCCCATCTCCGCACTGGACATGTCCATCCGCGCTCAGGTGCTGAACCTTCTGCGTCATCTCCAAAAGGAGCGGAACATCACCTACCTCTTCATCGCTCACGACCTGTCCGTGATGCGGTACATCTCGGACCGCATCGCCGTCATCCACAAGGGCGATATCGTGGAGCTGGCCGATGCTGAGGAGCTGGTGACCCATGCCATCCACCCCTATACCCGCAGCCTGCTCTCGGCCATCCCCATGCCCAGCCCCAGGCTGCGAGCGGCAGAAAAAGCTGCTGGTCTATGACCCCTCCATGCACGACTACACCAAGGAGGCTCCCCAGTGGCGGGAGCTTCGGCCCCGTCACTGGGTGCTCTGCAGCGCCTCCGAGGCCGAAGACTGGTGCCGGGAATCGTAAACTTTTTCTTGCGTTTTTCTCATTGTTGCCTCTCTGTTTATTGACATTTTTGTTCCTGCTCTACTACAATAACAGGAGTGGCTTTGTAACAAAACGAAACAAAACATTGCTGCCCCCGCGCGGCTCAGTACAAACATAAAGGAATGAGAAATTGATGACGACGCAGAATCCTGTTTACGCATCCCAGGCCAAGCCCTGGCTCAAGTATTACGACCAGAAATTCATCGATCAGACCATGCCCGCCCTCACGGCGTTTGAGCTATGTCTGCCGGCGGAGCAAGAACCGGCTGGGCGACACCGCACTGGAATACTATGGCCGCAAGTTCACCTACGCTGATCTTATCGTCAACGTCAAAAAGACCGCAGCAGCCCTGCGGGGCGCGGGGCTGAAAAAGGGCGATATCGCCACGGTGGTCAGCATCATGACCCCGGAGATCATCGCCCTGTTCTACGCCGCCGACATGATGGGAGCCACTCTGAATCTGGTGGATCCCCGCTACAGCGTGGAAGGCATCCACGAGTACATTGAGGAGGTGGACTCCCACCTTCTGTCTGCCTGAATGTCGTGTATGAGCGCTGCCGTCAGGCCGCCAAGCGCACCCATGTGGAGCGTGTGATCGTGCTCTCCCCGGCCGATTCCCTGCCGCTGCCTCTGGCGCTGGGTTACAAGGTCAAGAATCTCGACAAGAACAAATATGCACTCCAATGTCATCCGCTGGAAGCAGTTCATCAAGGGCGGGAAGGACGAGAGCATTGCTGCGGAGCCCTATGACCCGGAGCATGCCTGCGTGGTGGTACACACCGGCGGCACCACCGGCTCGCCCAAGGGGGTCATGCTGACAGACGACTGCTTCAACGGCATCGCCCTGCAGTTCTCTGCCTGCGACACGCTGTTCTCCAAGGGTCAGTCCCTGCTGAACATCATGCCCCCCGTTCATCGCCTACGGCTTTGCCTGCGGCGTCCATCTGCCGCTGGTGCTGGGCCTCACGGTGGTCATCGTCCCCAACCTGGACCCCAATAAGCTGGGCAGCCTGATCTGGAAGTACAAGCCCGAGCACATGTTCGGCGTGCCCTCCCACTACCAGCAGCTGGCTGTTGACCCCAAGCTGCAGAACAAGGATCTCTCCTTCATCCGCAACTATGCCGCGGGCGGCGATGCCATTGCCCGGGGTGCCGAGCAGACGGTCAACGACTTCCTGGCCGCTCACAACGTGGAATTCCCCATCGCCAAGGGCTACGGCATGACCGAGGCATCCTCTGCTGCCACCGCTGCTGCTGGACCGGAACAACAAACCCGGCAGCGTGGGTCTGCCGCTGGTCAGCACGCTGGTGTCCGTCTTTGAGCCGGGCACCGATAAGGAGCTGCCCATCGGCCAGCGGGGCGAGCTGTGCATCTCCGGCCCCGGCGTTATGAAGGGTTACTACAACAAGCCTGCCGAGACCGCCGCCATCAAGCACACCCATGCGGATGGCCGGATCTGGGTGCACACCGGCGACATCGGCTATCTCGACGAGGACGGCTTCGTCTACCTGGATTCCCGGATCAAGCGGCTCATCATCCGGCACGACGGCTTCAAAGTCTTCCCTTCCATGATCGAAAACGTGGTCAGCCAGCACCCCGCCGTGCATCAGTTCTGGGCAACGCCACCAACTGGAAGAGCGAGAAGCTGGCCGCTACCATTCTGGCCGGCGACCTGCGCAATGAAGGCTCCGGCTCCACCATGTCTACCATCTACCGCAGTATCAAGGCGATGGACCTGACCAAGGCCGAGAGGGACGCCACCTGGAATCTGCTCTTCTCCGGCATGAGCAAGATCTGCGACGAGACTTACCCAAAGACCACCGCAGCCCTCATCTCCATCGTGCAGGAGATCCGCAATCTGAATCCGGATGCCCAGATCATCCTCGTGGGCTACACCAACCCTGTGCCGTTTATCCCCTGCTGGCGCAGCTACTTCAACAAGCTGAACAAGTTTGAGAAGCAGATCGCCAAGACTTATAACTTGACCTATGTGGCCATCCCCAACACGGAGACCACCATCGACGTGCATCCCACCATCAAGGGCCACCAGTACATCGCCAACAAGCTCGTGAACGCCATCGAGAATCCGTAATCAACAAATATAGCAAAGCCCCCGCTTCCAGCTGGAAGCGGGGGCTTTTTCCTACGATACGTTATGCGGCCAGAGCCTTTTTGATGTTTTCAAAGACGGTGTCGCTGTCCTCACAGCAGACCATGACCACCTCGCCGGTGGGGACAGTCGCCACGCGGGCGGCAGAAGCGATCTGGTACTGATCTTCGAGGTAATGCTCCATGGACTTCTGCTGGCTCTGGACATAGGCATCCAGCGCATCCACCACGTCCTGCGTCTTGCCCTCGGCGGGCTTGACGATGGCCACGCCGTAGACTCTGACCATCATGCCGGACACCGAGGCGGCGAAGTCGTCGTACATATCGTCCTCGAGGCCCAGCAGAGGCATCATCATGTTGGCCACCTCATCGGAGAGCTGGTCGGCCTCATACTCGGCGCTGTAGCCGTACTGGGCCGTGAACTTGCCGTCCTCGCCTTTGGTGAATATCATCTCATACTCGTTGTCCTCGTCGCTGCGGGCGTCGTGGAGGATCTGGGTGTAATCTTTCTTCGCGGCAGAAGACGCGCTGCCGGAGCTGCCCGACCCGCCGCAGCCCACCAGAGCCAGCAGCATGACGCCGGCCATCAGACAAGCAATGATACGTTTCATATTCAATTTATCCTTTCGTTCGCAGGGTGAGAGGTTTTCGGTGTGCAGTGATAGTATTTGATGTTTTATCCCTGCTATTCGGTAAACGACCCACGGCGGGCGAAAATTGCACCCACAAGTGTAACAGTTCTATGAACGCGTTTACAGCATCATGGCCTCAAGGTCACCGTGATTGACGGGAGTCGAGAGGATGATCTGGGTGCTGGTGGTACCCAGCTTCTGGAACTGTAAGATGAGGTGTTCCAGCTGGGGCATACTGCCGCAGCTCACCTTGATGAGGAAGGTGTAAGCGCCCGTGACGTGGTAGCACTGCAGCACCTCTTTGCTGTTCTTCATCAGCTCCACCAGCTCGTCCCGCTGGGACGGGGCCACCGAGAGGCTGATGAGAGCGTCCACATAGACCCGGTCAGACGGGCGGTTGAGCATCACGGTATAGCCGCTGATGATGCCGTCCGTTTCCAGCTTGTGGATGCGGCTGGAGACAGCGGGACTGGTCAGCGCCACTTTTTCGGCGATCTCCTTCACCGGCATACGGGCGTTCTTTGCGAGGAGGGCGAGAATCTTGCGGTCCAAATCGTCCATAGGAAAAGTACTCCTTTTGAAATATGTTACATTACATAAAATTTTTTGAAAGTAAAGTTTTATTGTTGTAGCAATAGCACAAACTGTGCAAAAATCAGTTTTCGTTTTGCCGTCTTTAATTATATAAAGTTTTTGTCAAAAAGTAAAGTGCTAAATTAAAGCGAAACCAATTTTTTGCATTTGACAAGAAAACAAATTCGGGTATAATACATACTGCAAGGCAGCGTCACTAAAGTTCTGATGTACCGCCGGGGATTCCGGTGTTCGGGTACGATATGCTGCCGACTGATCACGCGATTCACCACTTTATATACTTTCCCACCCCTCTATACACAAAAACCCGCTGCCAGGCGGGTTTTTGTGTTTTATACAGGTTTTTCCTCACGCAAAAGCTCTCCCAAGGGAGAGCCTTTGTCTGGTCTGCCACGCCAAAGGCCCCCATCCGGTATCTGCCGGATGGGGGCCTTTGGCTGTTTTATACTTGAAAAGGAGGAGGATCGCCTGATCATTCTTCGGTGCGGGTCTTCTTGAGCAGGCTCAGGATGACCGCACCCACGACGCTGCCGACCGCCAGAGCCACACAGTACATCACGGCATGGTCAACGACCGGGAAGACGAAGATTCCGCCGTGGGGCGCACGCAAGGCGCAGCCAAAGGTCATCGAGAGGGCACCCGACAGTGCCGCGCCAATGACACAGCTGGGCAGCACGCGGAGCGGGTCGGCCGCCGCGTAGGGGATAGCGCCCTCGGTGACGAAGCAGAGGCCCATGACGTAGTTGACGATGCCGTTGCGGCGCTCGTCCGGAGTCCACTTCCTGGGGCAGAAGGTGGTGGAGAGGGCGATGGCAATGGGAGGCACCATGCCGCCCACCATGACAGCGGCCATGACCTCATAGTTGCCGGAGGCGAGGGCTGCGGTGCCGAAGACGTAAGCCGCCTTGTTGAAGGGGCCGCCCATGTCGATGCTCATCATACCGGCCACGATCGCGCCCAGCAGGACCTTGGAGGTACCGCCCATGGCGTTCAGCCAGTTGGTCATGGCGGTGTTGATCATGCCCATGATGGGGTTGATACCGCACATGACCGCGCCCACGATGAGGATGCCGCCCAGCGGGTAGATGAGCATGGGCCGGATGCCGTTCAGGCTGGCGGGGAGCTTTTCGGTGATCTTCTTGAGGAACTCCACCACATAACCGGCCACGAAACCAGCCAGCAGAGCGGCCAGGAAGCCGCCGGAGATGCCGGTGGTCTCACCGGCGGCGATACCGGCGAAGTTGGTGCCGTTCATGGCCAGCACGCCGCCTGCGAAGCCGACAGCCAGACCCGGACGGTCTGCGATGGACATGGCGATGAAGCCCGCCAGGATGGGGAGCATATAGCTGAAGGCCGCAGAACCCACCGTCTTGAAGAAGGCGGCCAGCGGGGTGTTCATGCCGAAGTTGGAGGGGTCGATGCTGTAATCGTCCAGCAGGAAGGCCAGCGCTATCATGATGCCGCCGCCCACCACGAAGGGCAGCATATGGGAGACGCCGTTCATCAGGTTCTTGTAGAGGCTGCGGCCAAAGCTGTCGGAGGCAGAAGCGTCCTCCGCGGCCTGTGCGCCGCCCTTAGCGTGGAACTCCGGCACCTCGCCGGAGGTTATCTTACGGATGAGCTCTTCAGGCTTGTGGATGCCGTCGTCCACGCGGGTGAAGAGGACCGGCTTGCCGTCGAAGCGGGCCGTCTCGATCTTCTCCGCCGCCACGATGATGCCGTCGCAGTTTGCAATTTCATCTTTCGTCAGGAGATTCTTTGCGCCGTCGGAGCCGTTGGTCTCGACTTTGATGGTCACGCCCATCTTGGCACCGGCCTTGTTCAGGGCTTCAGCGGCCATGTAGGTGTGGGCGATGCCGTTGACACAGGCAGTGACGGCCAGCACACGGCAGCCCGCCTGCCCGATCTCCTGGTCGGTGAAGCTCTCGTCGCCGAACTGGGCTTCTTCCTGCGCGTCGATGGCGGCGAGGAAGTCTTCCGGGGTCCTGGCGGTGCGCAGCTTCTCCACGAAGTCCTCGTTCATGAGCATCTGCATCATACGGGCCAGCATATCCACGTGGAGACTGCCGTTCTTGGGGGCTGCGATGGCAAACAGCAGGTCGGTCTTGCCGTCGTCCTCGGCATTGTACTGCACCGGGGTCTTGAGGCGGAGGGCCGCCAGACTGGGCCGGGTCACGCAGTCGCACTTGGCATGGGGGACGGTGATGCCGTTATCCACATAGGTCGAGCCTTCGTCCTCACGGGCATACAGGCCCTTTTTGTAGGCTTCCTTGTCTCTGATGTTGCCGTGGGTCGCCTGCAGCTCCACCAGACGGTCGATGATCTGGCTGCGGTCCTGCTGGGCTTCGTCCAGCGCGATGGACTGTGCCGTGAACAATTCCGTGATTCGCATAGTGTGTCTCCTCTCCTTGTTTCCTTCTATCGCTTCAAATCGTCGCCAGCAGGGCGTCGTAATCGATTTTCCTTCTTTGCCAGCCCGAGGCTGAACGCAGTGGCACTGCCGCAGGCGGTACCCAGACGCAGGGCTTCCAGATAGCTGCCGCTGCGCAGGTAGCCTGCCACGAAACCGGCCACCATGCTGTCGCCTGCGCCCACGCTGTTGACCACCTTGCCCTTGGGCGTGCCGATGCGGTGGACTTCGCCCTTCTCGTCCAGCAGGAGCGCACCGTCACCGGCCATGCTCACCAGTACGTTCCGGGCACCCTTTTCCTGCAGGGTGCGGGCGGCAGCAGTTATGTCGGCGTCGGTGGTGAGGGTGCGGCCCACGATCTCACCCAGCTCATGATTGTTGGGCTTGATGAGGAAGGGGTGGAACGGCAGAACATTCACCAGCAGGTCGCGGGTGGCATCCACCACCGTATGCACGCCGTGGCCTTCCAGACGGGCCAGCAGACGCTCGTAGGTGGTCTGGGGCAGGCTGGACGGGATGCTCCCCGCCAGAATGAGGATGTCGCCCTCGGCCAGCTGATCGAGCTGTGCTTCCAGCTGCTCCATGGCGCTCTCGGGGATGTCCGGGCCTGCGCCGTTCAGCTCAGTCTCCTGCCCCGCCTTTATCTTGACGTTGATGCGGGTCATGCCCTGCTCGAGGTGGATAAAGTCGGTGGTGATGCCCTGTGCGGCCAGACCCCGCTCGAGCCACGCACCCGTCTCACCAGCCACAAAGCCCAGCGCCGTGCTCCGGCAGCCCAGCTCGGCCAGCACACCGGACACGTTGATGCCCTTGCCTCCCAGCACGCAGTCCTCGCCTTTGGCGCGGTTCACCTCGCCCACTTCCAGCGGTGTGTCCAGCCGCACGACGTAGTCGATGGCCGGGTTGAATGTCACAGTATAGATCATTCTGCTGCCTCCTTTACCAGAGTGAATTGTCTGTATTTCGGATTCGGACAATGATTCGTCAGGATCGCGCCGCCGGACAGCTCGGCGATGACCGCCGGGTAGATGCGGGCGAACTTCGAGTCATCCACGAGGAACCAGGCTTCTCTCGCCCGGCGCACGACTGCGGCCTTGACAGCCGCTTCCTCAGGGTCGGGGGTCGTGAATCCTGCGTCCAGCGCCACGCCGTTTGCCCCCAGGAACGCTTTCGTGAAGTTGTACTGCTGCAGGCTGTGGAGGGCCGCAGCGCCGATGATGGCCTCCGTCTCGGGCCGCAGCAGACCGCCCACCAGAAAGACCTTGCAGCCCTTCTGGGCCAGCAGACGGGCGTGAGCGACGCCGTTGGTGACATACCCGGCATCCAGTGCCGGGCCGCTGATGGCCCGGACCAGCGACAGCGTGGTGCTTCCTGCGTCCAGATAGACGAAATCCTCTGCAGTGATAAGGGCCGCTGCCGCCTTTGCGATGCACTTTTTCTGGACGACGGCCAGCGTTTCCTTCGTGGCCATCGTCGGCTCGTCGGCAAGGAACTGACTGTCCGGCAGGGTCGCGCCGCCGTGTACCTTGTTCACCTTGCCCATCCTGTCCAGCTCGTTCAAATCGCGGCGGATGGTGGACTCGCTGGCGTCCAGCGCCTCGCAGAGTTCCTGCACCGTCGCGGTGCGCTGCTGGCTCAGCAGCTTCATAATGCGGGAAAGCCGCTCCTCTGCCAACATCTTCATCCCTCCTGTTGCACGTTTTTGCTTGTGTTCGAATCGTTTTGACCGTTTCTGTCTGTATTATAGCAAATATTCCGTCAAAATCAATCACTTCCCGTCAGTTTATCTGCCAAAATATTTCCGTTAAAATCATGCATTCTGCACAAAGAAGTGGGATACAACCCGCAAAAAGCAGCAAATCCGCTCCGGAGCGGTCAGCTTCGGGGCGGATGACGGTTTTGGTGGGTCGATTTGACCGTTTTTGACAGTTTTGTCCGGAAATGATTTTCCCTTCCGGGTCGGATGCGATTCAGGCATCCGAACGGGCGTAGGCGTTCTTCATGCCGCTGCTCAGCTCAAAGAGGACCTTATCCAGCGTATCGGAAGCCCGCTTCTTCAGCTCGGCAGCGATAGCGGTGTTGGCCTCCTCCCGCAGGGCGGCGCGCTGGCTCTCCTCGGCCGAAGCGATGTTCTTATCGTACTGGTTCAGCAGAGCGCGGCTGGCGGAGAGAACGCCCTCCTCATACCGCTCCACATGGATGAGGCTCTTGGCGTAGGATGCATCGGCCATGGCGGCGATCATCCGGCTCACCCAGTAGAAGCTGTCGGTGGAGACTTCACCGGTGGTGCAGGCCAGATAGGCCGGGGTGCGCTCGACGTTGGCGTAGAACGGCACCATGGTATTGAACGCGTTGGAGGCGTAGGCGATCCACTCCACAGCGCGGATGTCTTCCGGCACGTCAGGCCGCATCTGGATGAGGGCCATGAAGTCGTTGCGGTTGATGCCGATGGAGCGGTAAGCTCCCTTCATGCTCTTGTCGCCGTAGCTGGCGTAGGGGTCGAAGGGAGTCCCCTGATAGTGGGAGGACAGCACATACTTCACATCCTCGGGGTCAGCTTCCGCTCGGGCACCATGCACCAGGGCAGGTCGTCCGAGCGGGGGCCGTAGTCGGCGTCCGGGCCGTCCCAGACCCAGGTGTTGGGGTTGAGGGTGCGGAGCATGAACCATGCGCGGGGGGTGTTGTAAACGTGGTCGGCGTCGTCGTGGCTGCCGAAGGCGTCACGCGGGTTCAGACGGCCATCCAGCGAGAGGTCGAGGTGATTGTCCCGGATGAACTCCCTCAGGTCGGCAGAGCAGAGATAATTCTCCTGTGCGCCGAAAGCGTCGTCGAGGTCGAAGGCGTCGATGCCCAGCTGGTTCGGCATGACCACATAGGAGTCGTCCGGCACACGGCGGGCCATCCAGTGGTGGCCGCCGATGGTCTCCAGCCACCAGATCTCGTCCACATCCTGGAAAGCGATGCCGTTCATCTCATAGGTGCCGTACTCTTCCAGCAGCTTGCCCAGACGGAGCACGCCCTCGCGGGCAGAATGGATGTAGGGCAGGACGAGGTAAACAATATCCTCTTCGCCGATGCCGCCGGGGACTTCCGGCTGGCCGTCCCGGCGGGCTGATAGACCACCAGCGGGTCTGCGCCCAGAACGCGGGGGTTGGAGGTGATCGTCTCAGTAGCGGTCATGCCGACATTGGCGGCGTTGACGCCCGAAGCAGCCCAGATGCCCTTGCCCTCCACGGCGTTGGGCATGGCGGTCATCCGCAGGGCATTGCCCGGCAGGGGAACTTCTACATGAGAGATGACCGACTTGTAAACAGCCGGGTGCTCCTCCGGCTGAACGACAACGAACTTTTTCGCGGGATGGTAGTACAAGCCATAGCTGTTATCCTCCAAAATTTTACATTCTGTATGTATAGTGCTCATTTATACAGTTTTGCAGGCGCGTTTGTTCTGCAAAACCCATTGTATCGCGTCTGGCCTCCGGGCGCAAGCCCTTACATTTCGCCAATGTAGGCAAAGCGCGGCTGACGCTTGCCGTCCCGCTCCACCTCTTCGGCCCACATAGCCGCCGGGCGCACCCAGAGCCCGCCCTCGCCGTACAGGGGGCGGTAGACCACCATCTCCTCTTCGGTCTCGCTGTGGCGGGCCATCCCGATGACCTGATATTCGTTGCCCTTGAAGTGCCGGTAACGGCCCGGCTTGATGTCGTATTGGAACTGGTACATAAAAACTCCTTACAAAAAGCCCGGCTGCAGATTGGTCTGCGCCGGACTTTTCCACTTGCTTCACCCCTGCGGGTGGAAATATTCGTAAATGGTCTGGGCCATCTGCCGTCCGACGCCGGGGGTGTTCTCCAGCTGGTCGGGGGTGGCCTCTTTGACGGCACCCACGCTCTTGAACTGGGCCATCAGGGCTTTGGCCGTCTTGGGGCCCACGCCGGGCACCTCGGTGAGGGTGGAGGAATAACTCTTCTGCATCTGCTGCTTGCGGTAGGCATTGGCAAAGCGGTGGGTCTCGTCCTGAATGGCGGTGACGAAGGTGAACGTCCCCGCGGTTCATGTTGATGGCGATCTCCCGGCCTTCGCTGTCCACGATGGCGCGGGTGCGGTGGTGGTCGTCCTTCACCATGCCGTAGAGGGGTACATCGGCCAGTGCCGTCCCGGCCAGTGCGGCCTTCGCGGCGTTCACCTGTCCCCGGCCGCCGTCCATCAGGAGCAGGTCAGGCTTCTGGCCGAAGTAGTTGCTGCTCGGCTCGCCGGCCTTGGCCATTTCGGAATACTTTTCGTACTCAGCCGCACGGCGGGAGACGGTCTCCGCCAGCGAGGCGTAGTCATCGGTGCCGGCCACGGTCTTCATCTTGAACTTCCGGTAGCCCGCCTTGTAGGGCTTGCCGTCCCGGAATGTCACCATGCCGCAGACGCTGGTGCCGTCGCCCCAGTTGGAAATGTCATAGCTCTCGATGGTGCGGGGGGGCTTGGGCAGGCCCAGCACCTGCGCCCTCATCCAGAAGCTTTTCCTCCCGGGCATAGCGGCCGCTCTCGCGGGCCAGCCGCTCGACGGCGTTGGTGTGGGCCATCTCGACGAGGTGCGCCTTATCGCCCCGCTGAGGGACATAGAGCTGCACCTCGCTGCCCCGCTTCTCGTTGAGTGCCTGCTGCAAGGCGTCCACATCCGGCGGCAGCTCGTCCACGGCGATGACTTTCGGTATCTGCTCATCGTCGAGGTAGTACCGGGGCAGAAATTCCTCCCGCACCGCCGCGATGTCGGCGGTGTCGTGGAACAGAAACTCCCGCTTGTCGGTCAGCCGCCCCTCCCGGAAGCGGAGGACAGCCGCGCAGACGCTGCCGGGCGTACCCGCCAGCGCTACCACGTCCATCTCCACGTCGGGGTCGACCACGACCTTCTGCCCTGCCGTCACCTTGGTAATGGCGGCGATCTGGTCACGGATGAGGGCCGCTGTCTCAAATTCCAGCCGGTCAGAGGCTTCCAGCATCCGCTCGTTGAGGGTTTTCAGAATATCCTTTTTGCCGTAGCGGATGAGGTGGACAGCGCTTTTGACGGCCTGCTCGTAGTTTTCACGGCTTATCTTGCCGCTGCACACCGCCATGCACTTGCCGATGTGGGCGTTCAGGCAGGGACGGCCCCGGCCAATTTCCTGCGGGAACCGCCGGCTGCACCGGGGCAGCAGAAAAGCATCCATCGCCGTCTCGGCCATCTGACGGGCCGCAAAGCTCGAGGTATAAGGGCCGATATACTCCGCGCCGTCATCCTCTTTTTGCAGCGTGAACGACAGCCGCGGCCACTCGTCCTTTGTCACCTTGATATAACTGTAGCCCTTGTCGTCCTTGAGCAGGATGTTGTACTTCGGGGTGTGGGCTTTGATCTGGCTTGCTTCCAGCACCAGCGCCTCGAACTCGCTCTGGCAGACGATGACGTCGAATGCGTAGGCGTGGGCGATCATCTGGCTGACCTTGTTGTCGTGAGGCACACCCTCCCGGAAATACTGGCTCACCCGGATGCGCAGACGCTTGGCCTTGCCGATATAGATGATGGTGCCGCTTTTGTCCCGGATGATATAGACGCCCGGCAGAAGCGGCAGCATACAGGCCTTTTTGTAAAGTTCCGCCTTGGTCATCCGATGTTATGCCGGCCTTTCTGCATCCTCTCGGTCCTGGCAATATTCGACACCGCCAGCGCCAGACCGCACACGTCGAGGGCCACGCTCCACCACTTGGGCTTCCGCTCCGAGGTGAGCAGAAGGGTGATGTTGACGATGAGCGTCACCAGATAGACACCAAAAAAGCAGTACCACGGCTTGCCGGAATCACAGAACTCGCCAAACTTGAACAGTGCTTCTTTCGTCGACTCTTTCATGAGGCTGCCTCCTTTGTTCTGATGCATCATACCAAAAAAAGCGGCAAGGATGACCCCCGCCGCTCATACACGAAATGGAACTGAATTACTCTGCGAAGCCGGACTCCACCAGCTTGATGAGGCCATCGACAGCAGCCTGCTCGTCTGCGCCATCAGCGATGATGCGGATGGTGGTGCCGCCCACGATGCCCAGAGACAGGACGCCCAGAAGGCTCTTAGCGTTCACGCGGCGCTCTTCCTTCTCGACCCAGATGGAAGACTTGAACTCGTTGGCCTTCTGAATAAAGAAGGTTGCCGGACGGGCGTGCAGACCAACCTGATTTTCAACGGTAACTTCTTTGACGTACATAGTAAAACGCTCCTATCTATTATCGTTCGGGAAATGCAATTATGTTTCGCGCCTGTTGCGTTGTGATTATTTTAGCGCAAACCGAAACCGTTGTACAGTCCCCAAACGCATTTTTGGCGGTTTTCCCAAGGATGAGGGGGGCATTTTCCACCTTTTATACAAAGACAACAAAATTATTCCCCCAGTGTTGGCGGGGTAATACAAAAGTTTTCAACATTTTTTCGACGGAGGGTCAGCACTCCGACTGTTTTTGTGCTTATCCGGCAGAGTATGACGTTTGCCGCAGACTCCGCTCAACCCTCGTACTGCATCCACAGCAGCGCGCATTTCTTTACAACAGAAGGATATTCCGCAGGGTCAAATCCCATGTCTTTTTCGCCTGTGAATTTCCATCCCATCCGACGATAGAGAGCAATGGCGCGGGCGTTGGTGTCCAGCACGCTCAGGCGGGGATGCTCATACTCTTCCAGCTTTTTCCGGGCGAAATCCAGCATTTTCTGGCCGATGCCCTTTCCCCGGGCATTCCCAGACACAAAGAGATGCTCAATGCGGCCGGTCTTGTGGTCTACGCTCACCATGCCGTCCGGTACATCCTTCGTCGTGTGCAGGTAGCAGGCCCAGCCGCCTTTTTTCTCCGCCTTGAGCTGAGCGAGAAGCTCCTCTTCTGTCAGGCTTGCACAATACGCTTCCGTCCAGTTTCCGGCGCAGACGGCGCGGCGTCCCTCCGCAAACAGCTTTGCCGCAGCGGCAAACTGTTCTTCCGTCTTGACGAGGCGGACATTCTCGCCCCGCTTCCACTTGGGCAGCTCGGTGATGGGGTGGCTCTCGCACCACTGCTCATACAGCTCCGGGCGGCGCAGACGGGTGCGCTCCCGGCTCTTTTCACCCCGCCATGCGTCGATCTTCTGGTGGTCGCCGCCCAGCAGAACGTCGGGCACGGCGCGGCCCTCCCAGACCTCGGGGCGGGTGTACTGGGGGTATTCCAGCAGGCCGTCCCAGTAGCTCTCTTCCTCGTAGCCCTTCTGCTCCGCCAGAACGCCGGGCTTGAGGCGGAGGACGCTGTCGGCCACCACAAGGCTGGCCAGCTCGCCGCCGGTGAGGATATAGTCGCCGATCGAGATCTCTTCGTCCGCAAACGCTTCAATGACGCGCTCGTCGATGCCCTCATAGTGGCCGCAGACCAGCGTCAGGTTATCGTACTCGGCCAGCCGCGGGCGTGCTCCTCGGTGTAACGCTGACCGCCCGCCGTCAAGAACACGATATGCGGGGCCGGGCGTCCCTGTTCCGCTACCTCTTTCTGGACGGCGCGCAGGCAGTCGGCGATGGGCTGGGCATAGAGCACCATGCCACAGCCGCCGCCGTAGGGGTAGTCGTCGGTCTGCTTCTGCTTATTGAGGGTGTAGTCCCGGATCTGATGGCAGTGGGTCTCGATGCAGCCGCGCCTGGCTGCGCGGCCGATGATGCTGGCGTCCAGCACCTGCTGGCACATCTCAGGGAAAAGGGTCACGATGTCCACACGCATTCCCATCGCTCACTCCTCCTCCCGCTCACTGTCGAAATCGTCGTCCAGCAGGCCCGGGATGGGGGTGACGAGGATATAGCCTTCCGGCGGGTTGCGCTCTTTGAGAAAGGCGTCCACGCCGGGGAACATATATTCCTTGCCGCTGGGGGACTTGACCGTATAGATGTCCTGTGCGCCGGGGTGGTCCACGCTGGTGACGACGCCGTACACCTTGCCGGTGTCGGCGTCCCGCACCTCGCAGCCGATGAGGTCGGCCACATACCACCGGCCCTCGGGCAGGGTGGCGTCGCTGCGGTCGAAGTAGAACACCTGACCCCGCAGGGCGCGGGCGGCGTCCATATCGTTCACGCCCTCCAGCTGGAGCAGTGCCATCTGCCCCTGCGGGCGGATGGAGGTGATGTTATAGCACTTGCCGCCCTTTGCCGAAGCATAGAGACGGCCCGTCTTTTTGAGGAAATCCACGCCGTCGCACCACAGCTCCAGCTTCATTTCGCCGCGCACACCGTGGGTGGTGACGACCTTGCCTGCTTCCAGATATTGCTGCATAAATTTGCTCCTGTATTATAGGTTCGTGTGTAGGTGCGCCCTCCGGCAGCTGCCTGCTATCGGCGACAGCGCACTACCGTTTACGGCAGCAAGAGCTTCCCTCGTCCAGCGTAGGCCTGACCGGCACGCCAGTGCCTCTCTTTGGGAGAGGTGTCACCGAAGGGTGACGGAGAGGGCAAGCCCGTTCATAAATCAAAAAGGCCCTTTGCCATTACAGCAAAGGGCCTGTAGGGTGCTTAGTCGATCTCAACAAGGACCTTTTCATCGACCCGCACAGCAGCCGCGCGCATCACCACACGAATGGCTTTTGCGATCCGGCCCTGCTTGCCGATGACACGGCCCATATCTCCCTCTGCCACGCTCAGGTGGTAGACGATGGTGCCGTCCTCACGGGGGGCGTCCACCGTGACCTTGACGGCGTCCTTATCCTCCACGAGGCCGCGGGCAACTGCCAGCAACAGCTCCTGCATGAGTCAGCCCTCCACCTTACAGAATGTTGGACTTCTTCAGCAGCACGCGAACAGTGTCGGTGGGCTGAGCGCCGTTGGCGATCCAGGCCTTAGCCTTCTCGCCGTCGATGCTCACGACAGAGGGCTCCTGATTGGGGTCGTAAGTGCCGATCTCCTCGATGAAACGGCCATCGCGGGGGAAGCGGCTGTCAGCAACAACAACACGATAGAAGGGAGCCTTCTTGGCGCCGACGCGGCGCAGACGAATCTTAACTGCCATGGTAATATCCTCCAAAAATTTCTTGTTCCCCGGTTTGCGGGGATTAAATCTATCTGTACAACCCCACAGCGGGGTGTATACCGGAATTATTTCATGCCTCTGAAGGCGCCCGGGTTGCCCATCAGGCCGCCCAGCTTGCGGGCAAAGCCCTTGGGGCTCTTCTTGAACTGCTTCATCATCTTCTGCATCATCTCAAACTGCTTGAGCAGCTTGTTGACATCAGACACCTGAGTGCCGCTGCCCGCAGCGATGCGGCGCTTGCGCTTGGGGTTGATGATGGAGGGGTCTTCGCGCTCGGCCTTGGTCATCGAGTAGATCATGGCCTCGATGCGGTCGAAGGCTTTCTCGTCGATCTGGCTGGCGTCGATGCCGGACATGCCGGGCATCATGCTCAGCATGGCACCCGCGCCGCCCATCTTGCGGATCTGGGTGAACTGGGCCAGCATATCGTTCATATCGAACTTGTTTTCCATCATCCGCTTGGCGGTCTCTTCGGCCAGCTTCTCGTCGGCGGCATCCTGTGCGCGCTCGATGAGGCTCAGCACATCGCCCATGCCGAGGATCCGGCTTGCCATGCGGGAGGGATGGAAGACTTCGAGGTCATCCAGCTTTTCGCCGGTACCCTGGAACTTGATGGGCTTGCCGGTGACAGACAGCACCGAGAGGGCTGCGCCGCCGCGGGTATCGCCGTCGGTCTTGGTGAGGATGATGCCGTCGATGCCGACCGTTTCGTTGAAGGTCTTGGCGACGTTCACGGCGTCCTGACCGGCCATGGCGTCCACGACCAGCAGAGTCTCGTCCACGGGGACAGCCTCTTTGATCTGGACCAGCTCCTGCATCAGCACTTCGTCGATCTGCAGGCGGCCTGCAGTATCGAGGATGATGATGTCGTTGCCGTAGTCCTTGGCGTGGGCCAGCGCCTTTTTAGCGATGGAAGGCGGCTTTTCGCCGGGCAGGGTGAAGACCGGCGCACCGGCCTGCTTGCCCACCACCTGCAGCTGGTCGATAGCGGCCGGACGGTAGATGTCGCAGGCCACCAGCATCGGGCGGCGGCCCTGCTTGATGTAGTATTTTGCAAGCTTTGCTGCGTGGGTCGTCTTACCGTTGCCCTGCAGGCCGCAGAGCATGATGATGGTCTGACCCTTGTTCTTGATGACCAGACGAGGCGCTTCCTCGCCGCCCATCAGGGCGACCAGCTCCTCGTTGACGATCTTGACGACCTGCTGGGCAGGGGTCAGGCTCTCCATGACCTCCTGGCCCATGGCGCGCTCGGAGACCTTTGCGCAGAAATCCTTCGCCACCTTGTAGTTGACGTCGGCTTCCAGCAGGGCCATCCGGACCTCGCGCATGGCGGCTTTGATGTCCGCCTCGCTCAGTTTGCCGTGGCCGCGCAGCTTTTTGAACACACCGGCAAGGCGGTCGGTCAAAGATTCAAATGCCATTGTTCGGTGCTCCTCTCAAATCAGTTTTCAGCTCTCATTCACTTCGTCGATAGAGCGGATGAGCCCCAGCATCTTGTTCAGAGTGGCGGCATACTCGGTGGTGGTCAGCCGGGCGTTCGGGCCGGTGCATTCAAACCGGGCGTCGATGACCAGCTGCTCCAGCTCTTCCAGCGTCTGCTGCACCCGGCGGTACCGGGCCGCGAAGCCGACCTTTTCTTCCAGCTCCTTGAGGGCCGTTTCGCCATGCTTGATGGCGTCCCGCGCCCCCTGCCGGGTGATGCCGAAGTTTTCTCCGATCTCGCTGAGGGAGAGGTCATCGTTGTAATACTGGCGCAGCATCTCGCGCTGTTTGGGCGTGAGCACTTCGCCGTAAAAATCGAGCAGATAGCCCATTTCAAAGTCTTTTGCCATGTTCTGTCCTGCTCTGACCTCCGCTGTTTGTAAAGTTTTTTGCTTTACATACGGAGTATAGCAGACGGGGTGTCCCTTGTCAAGGACTTTTTGCGTCATTTTGCCAAATTTTCTTCCGATTTTTCTCTTTTCTGCCCAAGCCCCGCTTGACGCTTCCTCTCCTTTGCGTTAAAGTTATAGGCGTAAGCTTTCCCCCGGACGCGAAAGGAGACCGCCCGTGCCTATCTACCCCAACATCTACCAGACCCTGCTGCCCGGCCCCATCGTCGAGCTGCGGGGCTATCTTGCGGCCTGCGGGCTGCGGGGGCGGCTGTACGCCTATCTGAACTACAACGGCCCCACCGGCACGGCGCGGGACGAGCTGGCTGAGGGGATGCTGGCGCTGGCCCTTGAGCGCGGGGCGCTGACCCCCGGCCAGACCATCGTGGAGGCCGTATCAGGGCCTTTTGCCACAGCGCTGACGCTGGCGGGGCTGACGCGGGCCACCCGGTGACGCTGGTCATGCCGGAGGACGCCCCCGCCATGCGGCAGGAGAGCCTGCTCCGCCTCGGAGCGCAGATCATCCATACCCCGGCCCAGGCGGGCCCTGCAGGCGCACGGGCGCTGGCAAAAGCCACCGCCGCCGAGAAGGGCTGGTACTATATGGACTGGCTCAGCAACGACGACAACCCCACCTATCACCGCCGGGTGACGGGGCCTGCACTGGTGCGCTCCATCGCGCGGGAGGGTTCCAGCATCGTGGACAGCATCGTCATCGGCGTGGGCAGCGGCGGCACCATCACCGGCGTGGGCGAAACGGTCAAGGCGTGGACGAATGACGTCCGCATCGTGGCCGTAGAGCCTTACGAGAGTCAGGCCCTGAGCAGCGGCCTCACCGGCTCCCACGGCATCCCGGACATCGGCTTCGGCCTCGTTCCCGGCAACTACAACTCCTATGTAGTGGACAACATCGCTGCCGTCACCACTGCCGATGCCGTCCGGGCGGCGCAGCGGGTCCTGCGCACCGATGCCATCCCGGCCTCCCCCAGCGCAGGTGCCGTCCTTCACGCAGCGGCCCAGCTTATCGCAAACGGCAAAAGCCGTTCGGCACTGGCTGTGTTCAGCGCACGCCAGAACATATTATAAAAAGAAAAAGAGAAGGAATCCATGACAAAAGACATGACGACCGGAGCCATCACGCCCCTTCTGGTCAAATTCACCATCCCGCTGGTGCTGGGCAACCTGTTCCAGCTCACTTATAACGCCGCCGACAGCATCATCGTGGGCAAATTTGTCGGCGAAGACGCCCTTGCCGCCGTCGGCACCTCCAACCCGCTGATGACGCTGGCCATCCTCTTCATCAACGGTCTCTGTCTCGGTGCCGGCATCCTTGTCAGCACGGCCTATGGTGCCGGAGATACCCAGCGCGTGGAGCGTCAGGTCTCCACCACCGCCATCGCAGGCACGGTGTTCTCGCTGGTCTTTTCGGCCCTCTGCGTCCTGCTGGCGACGCCGCTGCTCCGGCTGATGCAGGTTCCGGAAGAGATCCTGCCCATCGCGGTGCAGTACCTCCGCATCGTCTTTGCGGGCCTCATCTTCACCTTCTTTTACAACTTCCTCGCCGCCACCATGCGGGCGCTGGGCGACAGCAAGAGCGCCCTATATTTTCTGATGATAAGCGCCGTGCTGAACATCGGCGGCGACCTCTTCTTCGTTGAGGTGCTGGGCTGGGGCAGCGAAGGCTGCGCCCTCTCCACCGTCCTCAGCGAGGCGCTCTGCTGTGTGCTCTGCGTCGTCTATATCCAGTTCAAAGTTCCCGTCCTTCAGCTGGGGCGGCGCTGGTTCGTCTTTGACGGCTCTCTGCTGCGCAGCACCGTCCAATACGGCTGGACCAGCGCCATGCAGCAGGCCACCGTCCAGCTGGGCAAGATCGCCGTGCAGGCCATCGTCAACACTCTGGGCATCAACGCAATGGCCGCTTTCACCGCCGCCAGCCGGGTGGACGACTTCACCTATATGCCCCAGCAGAACATCGCCCACGCCATGACCACTCTGATGGCCCAGAACCACGGTGCCGGCAAAAAGGAGCGGGTGCGTCAGGGCTTTTTCTGCGGCCTGCGCATCGAGCTCATCTACGGCTTCTGCCTGATGGCCGTCTGCCTGCTCTTCGCTCGCCCCATTATCTCCCTCTTCGTGGATGACCCTGCCGTCATCGACCTGGGCGTCAAGTTCCTGCGGTGCGCCTCCCTCTTCTACCTGATGCCCGGCGTGACCAACGGCATCCAGGGCGGCTTCCGCGGCCTCGGCGATTTGAAGATCACCCTGAACAGCAGTATGCTCAACATGGGCTTCCGCGTGGCCGCCGCCGCTGTGCTGGTGCTGGTGCTCAAGGTCGATCTGCAGATCATGCCCGTGAGCTACGGCATCGGCTGGCTGTCCATGCTGGTCTATGAGCTGCCCCTGCTCATCCGCTACATGAAAGAGGACAAGCTCTAACTCCGAAAAAGAGCAGAGCGTGCAGCCATACGGCTGCACGCCCTGCTCTTTTTCGCTTTCAGGCTATTTACAAGAAGTTACTTATTCTTGTACATTTCCTCGTAGTACTTCTGGTAGTTTCCGCTGGTGATGTGCTCCATCCACTCCTCGTGGTTGAGGTACCAGTCAATGGTCAGGACGATGCCTTTCTCAAACGGGGTCTCGGGATACCAGCCAAGGTCGTTCTTGATCTTGGTGGGGTCGATGCCATAGCGGCGGTCATGGCCCAGACGGTCAGCGACGTGCTTGATGAGGTCTTCGCTGATGCCGTCGTCCTTCAGGCGGTCGTGCAGCTGCTCGATGATGGTCTTGACGATGAAGATGTTGGGGCGCTCGTTGTGGCCGCCGACATTGTAGACCTCGCCCACCTTGCCGCCGTTGCAGACCATATCAATGGCCTTGCAGTGGTCCTCAACGTACAGCCAGTCGCGGATCTGCATACCGTCACCGTAGACGGGCAGCTGCTTATGGTGCTTGACGTTGTTGATCATCAGCGGGATGAGCTTCTCGGGGAACTGGTAGGGGCCGTAGTTGTTGGAGCAGCGGGTGATGTTGATGGGCATACCGTAGGTGTCGTGGAATGCCATGACGAACATATCAGCGCTGGCCTTGGAGGAAGAATAGGGGCTGTGGGGGCAGAGCAGGGGTGGTCTCCATGAAGAAGCCCTCAGCGCCCAGAGCGCCGTAGACTTCATCGGTGGACACCTGCAGATACTTCTTGCCCTCTTTCCAGATCTTGGCGTCGGCGTCGTACCAGGCTTCCTTGGCGCGCTGCAGCAGGTTGACGGTGCCCATCACGTTGCTCTGGACGAAAATTTCAGGGTTCTTGATGGAGCGGTCAACATGGCTCTCAGCGGCAAAGTTGATGACGTAATCGAAATCGTACTTTGCAAACAGGCTCTCGACCAGCTCCTTGTCGCAGATGTCGCCCTGCACGAAGACATGGCGGGGGTCGCCCTCAACGTCCTTCAGGTTCTCGAGGTTGCCGGCGTAGGTCAGCTTGTCGAGGTTGACCAGCAGGATCTCGGGGTACTTCTTGAGCATATAATGCACAAAGTTGGAACCGATAAAACCGGCGCAGCCGGTGATAAGATATTTTTTCATAAATTTCCTCTTTTCTGCAATTACTCCGCAGTTTCATTATTTTCACCAGTGGACAGACAATCTGCAATCTGACCCAGTGTCGAGTCCATGGAAGCCAGAATTTCATTGTTCGCTTTTGTATATTCCACTAAATCTGCAAATGAATACAACGCCCATACAGAAAGCATCGACAAAAACCAAACAACAACTGCAACGATTACCCCGAGCAGTAATCCTACCGCATTATTATCTGTAGCAGCTGCGGCAGAATAAATAACCGCGCCTAAAACAATCGCAACAACACTGAAAAACACGCCTTGAATCGTCGCCCATGTTTTCAGTTTCTTTTCTGACTGGTTAAACATAATCTTTTTCCTCACAAAAGCCAATTAAGCTTTCATCCCGTTGTCGCCGTCCCAGTGCTCGAAGAAGCAGGCCAGCGCGTCCTTCCAGTCGCGGACGTCGTTGCCGACGGTGCAGCGGAGCATCCGGTTGTCCAGAGCGCTCCACTTGGGGCGGTCGGCGCTGTCCGGGTGCTTTGCCTTGTACTCTTCGCTGGTGCAGGGAGCCACGGTGGCGTCCACGCCGGACAGGCGGATGATCTCCGATGCGAAATCATACCAGGAGCAGATGCCCTCACCGGTGCAGTGATAGAGGCCGTACTCGTGGGTCACACAGAGCTGCAGGATCTCGTGGGCCAGATCGACGGCGTTGGTCGGGTTGCCGCACTGGTCGTTGACGACTTCCAGCTTGCCGAACTTTTTGCCGGCGTTCACGATGGTCTTGACGAAGTTTTTGCCGTAGTAGCTGTAGAGCCATGCCGTGCGGACGATGAAGTGGCGGTGGCAGAACTGCTCCACATACTTCTCACCCATGAGCTTGGTGGAGCCGTAGGCGCTGATGGGGCCGGGAATGGTGGCCTCATCCTGCGGGATGCCGCCGTTCTCGCGGCCGGAGAAGACGTAATCCGTAGAGACGTGTACCAGACGGGCGCCGGTCTTGGTGGCGGCCTGTGCCAGATTGCGGGGGCCGATGGCGTTGGCTTTGAAGGCAGTGTCATGGTTCACCTCGCAGCCGTCCACGTTGGTGAAAGCGGCGCAGTTGATGATGACGTCCGGGCGCTGACGGCGGATGAAGTCATCCACCATCTTGTAGTTGGTGATGTCCAGCTCCGGCAGGTCCACCGGAATGACCGTGGCGCTCACCAGCTTCTCGGGGATGGGGCCAAGCTCACTGCGGCCTTCCCGGAGCTGCTTGATGATCTCGGTGCCAAGCTGGCCTCTGCAGCCGGTAACAATGATTTTCATGCGGATACCGCCTCTCTTAATACTTCAGTTTGCCGTCGGCCACATTCTTGAGGTGCTGGCCGTAGGGGCTCTTGCCGTAGCGGGCAGCGCTCTCCAGCAGGGTATCGCGGTCGATCCAGCCATACTTGTAAGCGATCTCCTCGGGAGCGCTGATCTTGATCCCCTGGCGCTTCTCGATCATCCGCACAAAGTCAGCTGCCTCCACGAGGCTGTCCATCGTGCCGGTGTCCAGCCATGCAAAGCCGCGGCCCAGCAGCTGGACGTCCAGCTCATCCTGCTTGAGGTACATGTCGTTCAGGGTCGTGATCTCCAGCTCGCCGCGGGCGGAGGGCTTGACCTGCTTTGCCATCCTGACGACTTCCTTATTGTAGAAGTACAGGCCGGTGATGGCGTAGTTGCTCTTGGGATGCTGGGGCTTCTCCTCGACGCTCAGAACCTTGCCGTTTGCGTCGAACTCCACGATGCCGAAGCGCTCGGGGTCCGGCACATAGTAGCCGAAGACGGTGCAGCGGCCCTTGTTCTCGGCGTTGGAGACAGCATTCTTCAAGATCTTGGAGAAGCCGTTGCCGTAGAAGATGTTGTCGCCCAGGATCATTGCGCAGCAGTCGTCGCCGATGAACTCTTCACCGAGGATGAAAGCCTGAGCCAGGCCGTCCGGGGACGGCTGGACCTTATATTGCAGATGGATGCCGTACTGGCTGCCATCGCCCAGCAGCGCCTCGAAGCGGGGCGTGTCGGTGGGGGTCGAGATGATGAGGATGTCCTGGATGCCCGCCAGCATAAGGGTGGACAGAGGATAATAGATCATCGGCTTGTCGTAGACGGGCAGCAGCTGTTTGCTGGTGACCATCGTCAGCGGATAGAGCCGGGTGCCGGCACCGCCGGCCAGAATGATACCTTTCATTTTTGTGCACTCCTTATATTATGAAATAAAAAAGTTGTGCAGCTTATACAAGGCCCGACAGCGTATCCGCCGGGTCCTGTATGGATTCAAAGCGGAGCTGCGTCCGCTGTAAACAATGTTGGTGGTAATACGCCGCCAGCCGCCGGGCTTCCCGCGCCACGCGCGCTGGCAAGGCTCTCGCTGTGCACCACTGGCAGGCTTGCGATAGTATTACACCTTATTCTACTATCAAATCGAAAAAAAAAAAAGGAAAAAGCGCCCTCCGCAAAAATTTTTGCGGAGGGCGCCTTTGTTTCATCAGCAAAGGCTCAGAACTTGAAGCCCCACTTGCTGAAAATACCGCAGCAGGCTCCCGGTCTGCCACAAAAAGGGCTTGAGGCTGCGGTGGGCCGCACGATGCCACGCATGGATGGCGGTGTACTGCGGCACGAGGTAGGCTTTGCCGGTGGTGCGCATCTTCTGGGTCAGGTCGGCATCCTCCACATACATGAAGTAATGCTCATCGAAGCCGCCCACGGCCTTGAACTCCGCCGTCCGCACGGCGGAAAAGCTGCCGGTGCAGAACTCGATCTCAACGGGAGCGGACAGATCCTCCCCCTCCATCAAATACGCACGGTTATATTTCTCCCAGAATTTCAAAAACGGCAGCTGGCGGTAGACCATGGGCCGCAGCGCACAGCGCCGCAGCGGCAGGCGCTGGGGCCGCCCGTCCGGGAAGACGAGGCCGGGCCGGGCCATCACGGCATCCGGGTGCCGGGCCATCCAGTCGGCCAGGTCGCTGAGGGTATCGGCCATGAGCTGGATATCCGGGTTGAGGATGAAGTGATAGGTGCTGGCAAGCTCCGGCAGGACGGTGTTGTGGCCGGTGCCAAAGCCGCCGTTCTCCTTGCGGCAGCGCACCTCGACCTTCTGGCCGGGCTGAGTGCTCAAAGCGCCGCCCTTCACGGCGTCTTCCAGACGTGCGCCGCTGCCGTCGGGGCTGGCGTTGTCCACCAGATAGAGGGTCAGCGGGTAGCGGCGGGTGTACTGCAGCACGGTCTGGGCCGCCTTGAGGGCTTCGTCATAGCCGTTATAGACAACGATACAGGCAGAGAGTTCCAAGTTGTTCATCGGCTTTATTCCAGCGGTAATATCTTCAGGCTGAAATCTTCGCGCTGGATGTCGAAGTTGGGATTGGTGCAGGGGTCGCCTGCAGCCAGCAGGTCGCCCCAGCGGGCCTGAAAACGCAGCACCTCGCCCTGAAAACGCTTCTGCTTTTCGGGGTTGTCCTCCATGCCGCGGCTCTTGCTCTCGTAGTGGTAGAGCTGGGCAAACGGAGTGAAGACGTTGGTGTAACCTGCCTGACGGACGCGGACGCAGAAGTCCACATCGTTGAAGGCCACGGCATAGCTCTCGTCCAGACCGCCCACCTCGTCGTAAATTCCTTGCGGATGAGCAGGCAGGCGGCAGTGTCAGCGTAGACGTCCTGCACATAGTTCAGGCGGCCCATGTAGCCGTCCGGAAGTGGCCGGGAAATACTTGTGCAGGTGGCCCGCCACGCCGCCGATGCCAAAGCCCACGCCAGCGTGCTGGATGGTGTCATCCGGGTAGAGCAGCTTGGCGCCCACGCAGCCCACCCGCTTCTGCTGGGCATACATGACCATCTCTTCCAGCCAGGCGGCGGTGATGACCTCGGTGTCGTTGTTGAGCAGGAGCAGATACTCACCGGTGGCGTACTGCTCGCCGAAGTTGTTCAGGGCACTGTAGTTGAATCCCTTGCCCTGCCAGGTAAGGACCTTGAGATTATCGGGGTGCTCCTTCTGCATCCGCTGATAGGTGCGGAAGGTCTCGGGGGCCTTGCTGTTGTTCTCGATGAGGATGATCTCAAAATCCGGGTAGGTGGTGCGGGCGTAGATGGACTCCACGCAGGTCACCAAGTCGCGGATGTGGTCGCAGGTGGGGATGAGGATGCTCACCCGGCCCGGATGGTCGATGGTATAATCGGTCTTGTAGTAGCCCGGCGTACCCGGGATGAGGGACACATCGTCCACGGCCACGCCGCAGCGGGCGTAATGAGCCTTGAGGGCGGCAATGCCCGCGTCAATGCAGTAGGTCTTGGCGGAGATGTCGCTGGCGGTGCTGTTGGGACTGGAACGCCAGTAATAGAGCGCGTGGGGGATGTGGGCGATCTTCCGGGCTTTCTCGGTCAGGCGGAGGAAGAGGTCGTAATCCTGACTGCCGTTGTACTCGGCCCGCTCCGGGCCTCCTGCGTCGTCCATCAGCCGGCGGCTGAAGAGGGTCAGGTGGCAGATATAGTTGTTGGAGCGGAGGTTGTCCAGCATGAAGTCCGGCTTGAAGTGGTAGAGCACCACATGCTCCGGCTTCCCCCCTCAAAGGTCGCCTCGTCGGTGTAGACAAAGTCGGCCTTCTGCTCGGCAATGGCCCTGGCCGCGTACCACAGGGCGCAGGGATGCAGCAGGTCATCGTGATCCAGCAGGCGATATACTCACCGGTGGCCATCTCAAAGCCCTTGTTGGTGTTGCCGGGGATCAGCTCATTCTTTTCCAGCTTCTGATACCGGATGCGTGCATCGGCCTTCGCACGGGCCTGCACATGCTGGCCCACGGCGGTGTCCTGCCCGGCGTCCACACAGCAGAGCTCCCAGTTCTTGTAGGTCTGGTTCACCACGGAATCCAGCATCTCGTCCAGGAAATCCAGCGGGGTGTTGTACAGGGGCACCACGATGCTGATCTTGGGGCCCGGCAGGCTGTCGTTCGCCTGCCTGACCAGCAGCTCCACCGGGGCAAAGCGGTCGGCCCGCAGAAGGTTGCCCGGGAAGAGGGCGGCATACTCCCGCCTGGCGCGGGCGTGCTCCGCACACCAGAGATGCCGTCCCGGCGCAGGTCATGCAGGAAGACGAACAGCGGGAACGTGTGCCAGATCTGGCGGCTCTTGCTGACGGCATACCGCATGGGCCAGGTCAGCTTCCAGAAGGTAGAGCTGGTCACCTCGTTCAGGGTCTTTTCCAGGTTCTTGGCATGGCTGCGGCTGAGGGAAAGATCGCTGCGGAGCCGCTCGATCAGGGCGGCTTCCTCGCTGCAGGTGCGCTCGGCCCGGACCATCCGGTCCCGCAGGAGTCCAGCTCCTTCTCATAGCCCGCGATCATCATCGGCGGTGGCAGGCTGGACCGTGCAGTACAGAGCCGACTGCTGGGCACGGCCCCGGCTGCGCCAGCGGAAATCCCGGTAGTAGCCCCGGCGGGCCAGTTGCTCGGCCCAGCCCGCCAGCCACGTTGCTGCCGGTAAACACCAGCAGCACCTGCCCGGGCAGCTGCGCGGGCATCTCCCCAGGCGGGGTCCTCCACCACCAGCAGGTCTGCCTGCCGGGCTGTCCACTGTAAAGGGGTTGGCATCCACGCCCGCCCGGTGCAGGGCCTTTTCCAGTGCCGGGGTCATCGGCGTTCAGCACCGCAGCTGTTGCCGGGGCCAGCTCCTCCGCAATGCGCTGTGCCAGCAGGCGGCAGCGCTCCATGTCCCCTTTGTTTCCTTTGCTTTCTCCAACTGCATTCCGACTTCTCCACTTCACTGGGCCATTCCGCCGCCCAGACGCATTTTTACAAACTATAATAGTATACCAGATTTTTGTCCCGTTTGAGAAGCGTTTTTCCGCATTTCCTGCGCTTTCCGGTGCAAAATTTTTACAGTCCCAGCAGGCTCCACAGCCAGCCGAACAGGCCGCCGTTCGAGCTGCCGCTGCCCACCGTGCCAAAGGACACGCCGGTATAGTAGTGGCGCAGGATGTCCCGGTAGCCCATGCCCTGCTCCTGCGCATCGATGTCCTCGTCCTCCGGCAGGCCCAGCATCTCGAACAGGTCGTCCACGCTGGCGCTGCCCAGCACGATCCAGCTGCCGTCGGACTGCTTGTGGAAGTCCTCGGTGGCCTCGTCGTGCTCATCCCAGATCTCGCCCACCAGCTCTTCCAGAATGTCCTCCAGGGTGATGATGCCCTCGGTGCCGCCGTACTCGTCCACGACGACTGCCATGTGATGGTGCTGCTCCCGCAGGGTGCGCAGCAGCTGGGAGATCTGGGTGGAGCCGGTGGTGTACAGGGTGGGCTTGACCAGCTCTTCCAGCGAGGTCTCCTTTTTCAGGCGTGCCAGATAGAAGTCCTTTTCGTGCACCACACCGATGATGTTGTCAATGGTGTCGTGGTACACCGGCAGGCGGGAATAGCCGGATTCGGCAAAGGTCTGTGCCACCTCTTCCAGCGGCATATCGTCCTCCACCGCGATCACATCCACGCGGGGGGTCAGGATCTCCTCCACTTCCACATCATCAAACTCGATGGCGCTGCGGATCAGCTCGCTTTCCCGGTCGGTCAGTTCGCCGTCATTCTCGGCTTCACTGACCATGGTCATCAGCTCACCCTCGGTGATGGTGTCCTCCTCGGTGCTGTGGACAAAGTGCCCCAGAAAGCGCTTCCACTGGCTGAACAGCCATGTCAGCGGGGTAAACACCAGCATCAGCAGGCTGAGCGCCGGCGCAACTGCGGTGGCCACCGTTTCCGGCATCTCCTTGGCAAGGCTCTTGGGGGTCACCTCGCCAAAGATCAGCACCACCACGGTCAGCACCATGGTGGACACCGTAGCGCCCCGCTCTGCACCCAGCATCTTGGTGAAAATGATGGTGCCAATGGAGGCTGCGGCAATGTTCACGATATTGTTGCCGATGAGGATGGTGGAAAGCAGCTTATCGTATTTTTCAGCCATTGCCAGCACCCGGGCGGCAGAGGCATCGCCGTCCTCGGCGCGGCTTTTCAGGCGGATCTGATTCAGGGAAGAAAATGCGGTCTCGGATGCGGAGAAAAAGGCGGAGAATACCACCAATACTACCAGCGCTACCCAGAGCGTCATACTGCCATCGTCCATAAAAAGGGGAATCACACTCAACTTTCTGTTTTAAATTTAGATTTATTTGCCCGTTGTATTTTCATTGTGCTTCAACCGTGCCAAGCGGGCTTTTCCGTATACAAAAATGTGCTTTCCATCGTTGCCATTCTACGATGAAAAGCACATCAATGTTATTTTTTATAATAACATATTCTGCACACGGGTGCAAGCGTTTGGTCTGTACTCCATGTACAAAACCGGTAAATTTTAACGCAGAACCAATGCGCTGCCGTCAAAGTCCACCGTCAGGGTGTTGCCCTCGGCATAACTGCCCTTGATGATGGCCTTGGCGATCAGGGTCTCCACGCGGCTCTGGATGAAGCGCTTGATGGGACGTGCACCATAGACACTGTCGTAGGCAGAATCAATGATGAAGTCCTTGGCGGCGGTGGTGACCTCCAGCTTGAGGTGCTTGCCCTCGTCCATCCGCTTGCGCAGATCGTTCAGCTGCAGATCCACGATCTTGCGCATTTCGTCCTTGGTCAGGCTCTTGTAGTAGACGATCTCGTCCAGACGGTTCAAAAATTCGGGACGGAACTTGCTCTTGAGCAGCAGGTCGATCTGGTGCTTTGCATCCTCGCTCAGCTCGTTGGAGCCCTGGGCGCGGCGCTGCTCCAGATCGTTCAGGATGATGTCGCTGCCAAGGTTGGAGGTCAGGATGATGACCGTGTTCTTGAAGTCCACGGTACGGCCCTGACTATCCGTGATGCGGCCATCGTCCAGCACCTGCAGCAGGATGTTGAACACATCGGGGTGAGCTTTTTCCACCTCATCGAACAGCACCACGCTGTAAGGTTTGCGGCGCACAGCCTCGGTGAGCTGGCCGCCCTCCTCATAACCGACATATCCCGGAGGCGCGCCGATCAGGCGGCTGACGCTGAACTTCTCCATATATTCGGTCATATCGATACGCACCATGTTGCGCTCGTCGTCAAACAGTGCCTGTGCCAGTGCCTTAGCCAGCTCGGTCTTGCCCACGCCGGTGGGGCCGAGGAACAGGAAGCTGCCGATGGGGCGGTTGGGGTTGGCGATACCAGCGCGGCTGCGCAGAATGGCTTCGCTTACCTTGGTCACAGCCTCGTCCTGACCGATGACCCGCTGGTGCAGCACATCATCCAGATGCAGCAGCTTCTCGCGCTCGCCCTCCACCAGCTTCTCTACCGGGATGCCAGTCCAGCGTGCCACGATGCGGGCGATCTCCTCGTCGGTCACGCGGTCACGCAGCAGGCTGTCCTCCTTCTTGGCGGCAGCCACCTTTTCCTCTTCGGCCAGCTGTTTTTGCAGCTGGGGCAGCTTGCCGTATTTCAGCTCGGCGGCCTTGTTCAGGTCGTACTCGCGCTGGGCTTTCTCAATGGCGGCATTGGTCTGCTCGATCTGCTCGCGCAGAGTCTGCACCTTGCCAATGGCGTTCTTCTCGTTCTCCCACTTTGCCTTCATGCTGCGGAACTTATCCTGCAATTCGGCAAGTTCCTTTTCCAGATCCTTCAAGCGGCTCTGGCTCAGAGCATCGGTCTCCTTTTTCAGGCTCACCTGCTCGATCTGCAGCTGGGTGATGCGGTGTGCCAGATCGTCCATCTCGCTGGGCATGCTGTCCATCTCGGTCTTGATCATGGCACAGGCTTCATCCACAAGGTCGATGGCCTTATCCGGCAGGAAACGGTCGGTGATATAGCGGTCGGACAGGGTGGCAGCAGCGATCAGGGCGTTGTCGTTGATCTTCACGCCGTGGAACACCTCATAGCGTTCCTTCAGGCCGCGCAGGATGGAGATGGTATCCTCCACGGTGGGCTCATCCACCTGCACCGGCTGGAACCGGCGCTCCAGCGCGGGGTCTTTTTCGATATACTGGCGGTACTCGTCCAGCGTGGTCGCGCCGATGCAGTGCAGCTCGCCGCGCGCCAGCATGGGCTTGAGCAGGTTGCCTGCGTCCATGGCACCGTCGGTCTTACCGGCACCCACGATGGTGTGCAGCTCATCGATGAAGAGGATGATCTTGCCCTCGCTCTTCTTCACCTCGTTCAGCACGCTCTTCAAGCGCTCCTCGAACTCGCCGCGGTACTTTGCACCGGCCACCAGAGCGCCCATGTCCAGACTGAACACGGTGCGGTTCTTCAGGTTTTCGGGCACATCGCCACGCACAATGCGCTGCGCCAGACCCTCGGCGATGGCGGTTTTACCAACGCCGGGCTCACCGATCAGACAGGGGTTGTTTTTGGTCTTACGGGACAGGATACGGATCACATTGCGGATCTCCTGATCTCGACCAATGACGGGGTCCAGCTTCTGCTTGCGGGCAAGTTCCACCAGATCCTGACCGTACTTCTGCAGTGCGTTGTAGGTGTCCTCCGGGTTATCGGTGGTCACCCGCTGGTTGCCGCGCACGGCGGTAAGCTGCTGCAAAAAGGCGTCCTTTTTCAAGTTGAAGGCGCGGAACAACTCACTGGTGGTCTGGTCCTGCTCGTCCAGCAGGCCAAGGAACAGATGCTCCACGCTGATGAAGTCATCCTTCATGGCCTTGGCTTCGCGGGCGGC
>VOFB01000079.1_pt1 | contig 62608 bp, 65 predicted proteins | sample 5384141 | NCBI WGS metagenome assembly VOFB01 (sample SAMN12384721, study PRJNA508395) | human gut metagenome | isolation source: healthy gut A | host: Homo sapiens
GGAAAACCAAAATTCACTTAATGATGCTTTGTGGCACAATATCCTTTCTGTAAATGGAACTCTTTACGAAGAACCGATAAAATTGTTTCAGGACGATGTAAAGGATATTGTTAAGACTTCGACGATAATGTCTTATCGGTACTGGCGCAAATCGGCTTTCTGAGATTGCCGCAAGATGCAATGAGCCTGCAACCAACCTGTCGCGTCCATTGAAGAAACTTATTGATCTCGGGATTTTTGGAGAAAGATGTTCCGTTTGGGATTGATGAAAAGAATGCGAAAAAGAGTCTTTACAAGATAGCCGATCCGTTTATGGCATTTTATTATCAGTTTGTCGTACCTAATCGTTCGTTCATCGAGCTTGGTCGTCGTTTGCCAATAGAACAGGCTTTGACTGCTCATTTATCGGAGTATGTGAGTATGCAATGGGAAAAACTGTGTCGGGATGCCGTAACAGGAAATCTTGTTAATGGAGTAGTTTATGGCAAGGCAAAACGCTGGTGGGGTTCTGTTCTCAATGAGGATAAGAAGCCGGAACAAGTCGAGTTTGATGTTATGGCCGAATCGCTTGACAAAAAGTATTTGTTGGTCGGAGAATGCAAATGGACTACTCAAGAGAATGGCAAACAACTGACTGCCGAACTTCTCCGCAAAGCTAATCTGCTACCGTTTGCCAAGTGCTACACCGTCGTTCCAATGCTGTTCCTTAAGAATGCTCCGAAAGATGGTATAAGAAACGCCGTGTTGCCAGAAAATATTGTCGAGTTAATGAAATAAAGAAATAACAAATTCGTGATTTGCAGATGTTGGATTTTAGAAAACAATTCCAAGAGATTATAGAACAATCTTATATCCCTTTCAATATAGATAAAACTGCGACTTCTGACGTATGGAGTAATATTTATAAGTTAGTACTTCCTAATATACCGGAAAAACTTTTTAGGTATCGTAGAATAGACGATAAGGGCTATACAATTGAATCATTTAAATCTAAAACTATTTCATTATGCCATGCGGGAATGTTTCCAGATAAATATGATTCGTATTTATATATAGATCAAGATAAGATTCACAAAGATCTAAAAAATGCATTGAAAGATGCGTTGCGCATAACATTGTCGCATATAACACAGAAATCCCCTGAAATAAGGGCGGAAAAAGCAACGAAAATATGTTATTATAGAGAGTGTGGATATACGGATGAACAAATTATAGATAAAATATTGACAGATGATTATGTTGATTTTTGCAATAATATAGGGGCTGCGATAAAAAAACAAGAATCGCGTTTTAGAAATCCAAGAAATAGTGCAAAAATTGCCTGTTTTACAGAAAGTGTACAGTCAAAATATATGTGGGATAGATATGCTGATGGGTATAAGGGATTTGCATTAGAATACGATCTGAAACAGTGGAATGCAAAAGCGAAGATTGGGTTTGCCATTCGCAGGCTATAGCTGCAACTATGTCAAACCGAATGGAGGAACTTGGTATGACACAACGAGCGTTGGCCGAGAAGATGAATTGCACTCAGCAATATGTCTCCAAGGTGTTGAAAGGTCGCGAGAATCTGTCATTGGAAACCTTGTGCAAAATAGAAAATGCATTAGGTATCAAAATACTGCAAGCTGGAATAAATAAGTAATAACACCATAGCAGGGCAAGAATATGTCAATACAGAGCGAAGCGGCGTTGGAAGCCGGACTGATAGCCACACTTCGGCAAATGGACTACGAGTATGTTCAGATTACCGAAGAAGATAATCTTTATGCCAATTTCAAGCGGCAGTTGGAAATTCACAACAAGAAACAACTGGCGGAAGTTGGCCGTAACTCATTTACGGATGAAGAGTTCGAGAAGATATTAATCTATCTGGAAGGTGGTACTCGCTTTGAAAAAGCAAAGAAACTTCGTGACCTATATCCTCTTGATACGGCTAACGGACAGCGCATTTGGGTAGAGTTCCTTAATCGTACCCAATGGTGTCAGAACGAATTTCAGGTTTCGAGCCAAATTACGGTGGAGGGACGAAAGAAGTGTCGCTATGATGTGACGATTCTTATCAATGGTCTCCCTTTGGTTCAGATTGAATTGAAGCGTCGGGGAGTAGAACTCAAACAGGCATACAATCAGATACAACGCTATCATAAGACATCCTTTCATGGGCTGTTCGACTATATTCAGCTATTTGTTATCTCCAATGGCGTAAATACTCGTTATTTCGCCAATAATCCCAATGGCGGATATAAATTTACGTTCAACTGGACGGATGCGGCAAACCTGCCATTCAATGAACTGGATAAGTTTGCTGTGTTTTTCTTGGAAAAGTGTACGCTCGGTAAGATTATCGGAAAGTACATCGTATTACATGAAGGTGATAAATGCTTGATGGTGCTGCGCCCATACCAGTTCTATGCAGTAGAAAAGATATTGGATCGAGTGCAGAACTCCAATGATAACGGTTATATTTGGCATACAACAGGGGCAGGAAAGACTTTGACTTCATTCAAAACTGCGCAACTCGTTTCGGAGTTAGATGATGTAGATAAGGTAATGTTCGTTGTTGACCGCCATGACCTTGATACACAAACACAGTCGGAATATGAAGCCTTTGAACCGGGAGCCGTTGACGGTACGGACAATACGGACGAGTTGGTAAAACGCTGCATAGTAACTCCAAGATTATCATTACCACTATTCAGAAACTCAATGCTGCCGTAAGTAAGATATGGTACAGCAGCAAGATAGATTCGATATGCCACTCCCGTATCGTGATGATATTTGATGAGTGCCACCGCAGTCACTTCGGGGAGAGTCATAAGAAGATTATGCAATTCTTCGATAATGCCCAGATATTCGGTTTTACCGGAACTCCTATTTTTACAGAAAATGCAGTTGATGGGCATACGACCAAAGAGGTATTCGGCAACTGCCTGCATCGCTATCTGATTAAAGATGCCATTGCCGATGAAAATGTTCTCGGTTTCCTTGTAGAGTATTATCATGGCAGTGAGGAAGTGCAGAACGGCAGTACTAATCGCATGACGGAAATCGCTAAATTCATCCTTAATAATTTCAATAAGTCAAACATTTGACGGTGAGTTTGACGCACTGTTTGCCGTGCAGTCTGTGCCAATGCTTATCCGCTACTACAAGATATTCAAGGAACTGAATCCTAAGATTCGTATAGGTGCAGTATTTACCTATGCAGCCAATGGAAGTCAGGATGATGAACTGACAGGAATGGGTACAGGTTCTTATCTGAATGACAGTGCAGGCGAAGTCGATGAGCTGCAAGCCATCATGGATGACTATAACGAAATGTTCGGCACATCGTTTACGACTGAGAACTTCCGTGCATATTACGATGACATCAACCTGCGCATGAAAAAGAAGCGAGCCGATATGAAGCCGCTTGATCTTTGCCTTGTTGTCGGAATGTTCCTTACCGGTTTTGACAGCAAGAAACTTAATACGCTCTATGTAGATAAGAACATGGAATACCACGGCTTGTTGCAGGCATTCAGCCGGACGAACCGTGTGCTGAACGAAAAGAAACGCTTCGGAAAGATTGTATGTTTCCGTGATTTGAAGAGCAATGTGGATGCTGCTATCAAATTATTCAGTAACAGCAACAATCCGGAAGAAATAGTGCGACCTCCGTTTGAAGAAATCAAACAGGAATACAAGGAGCTTGCATCCGATTTTCTGAAGAAATACCCGGACACAAACTGCATAGACCTTTTGCAGAGCGAAACGGCTAAGAAAGAGTTTGTTTTGGCATTTCGTGATATTATCCGTAAACACGCAGAGATTCAAATATATGAGGATTATAGCGAAGAAGCTGATGATCTCGGCATGACGGAACAGCAGTTTATGGATTTCAGGAGTAAGTATCTTGATATCCATGATACTTTTGCACTCGTTGATCCAGCACCGTCACCCAAACCGGATGATGATACAGATGTTCCGGATGACGGAGACTTCGGTGATGTGGATTTCTGCCTTGAACTCCTACATAGCGACATTATCAATGTGGCATATATCCTTGAACTCATTGCAGAACTTGACCCATATAGTGCCGATTACGCAGAACGCCGTCAGAATATCATTGATACGATGATTAAAGACGCAGAAATGCGCAGCAAGCCAAACTTATCGATGGTTTCATTCAAAAGAATGTGGATGACGATAAGGAAAACTTCATGATTCAGCGAGACAAGCTGACGGTACAAGCGATTTGGAAGAACGGTTGAACCACTATATTGCCGTTGAGCGAGAAAATGCCGTCAACTCATTGGCTGAGGAAGAGGAAATATCGTCATCGGTATTGAATCACTTCCTCAAAGAATATGACTACCTGCAAAAAGAGCAGCCGGAAATCATACAAAAAGCATTGAAAGAGAAGCATCTCGGATTGATAAAGACGAGAAAGGCGTTGACGAGGATTTTAGACAGATTGCGTAATATCATACGCACTTTCAGTTGGGATTAAAAGAAATACTGATATGGTAAAGACAAATGAACCCGGATATGTGTATATCTTGACTAATCCAAGTTTTCGTGAGGATTGGGTCAAGATCGGTAAAAGTGCGCGGCCTGTAGATATACGTTCCAAGGAACTTGACAACACGGCTGTTCCGTTGCCTTTTGAGATTTATGCAACCATTCAGACGGTCAAATATAACGATGTTGAAAAGCATGTACACAAGACTATTGATCGGTTGACGGATTTGCGTATTCGTCAGAATCGGGAGTTTTTCAATGTGCCGCCACAAATAGCTTTGGATATATTCAATGACATAGCCAAGATGATTGATGATGCGGTTGTTACGGTCTATGTAGATAATAAACCGGTTTGCCATAACGAAAAAGATTCATTGCCTGTCGTGCAGAAGCGAACCGTAAAGCGAGGTCGTTTCAAATTCAGCATGGTCGGTATTAAAATAGGGGAATGCGTTACCTTTATTCCTACGGATACGGAAGTCAAGGTGGCAAGCGATGATTCCGTTGAATACGAAGGTCGTATTTATAAATTGTCCCCTTTTGTCGGTACGTTTATGCCGGAAGAGAAACGGAATACATCGGGTGCATATCAAGGGGCAAAATATTTCTCATATAAAGGGAAAGTGCTAGATGACCTGAGAAGTATAATAGAGAGCAATATACCATTGCCGGAAAGTGATGTAAACAAGATAATATAGAGCAATAAAGATATGAGCGAAGAACTGCAACAGAAACTCCGTGACCAGCTTTGGGAGGTCGCAAACCGTTTGCGTGGCAATATGTCGGCAAGCGATTTTATGTATTTTACCTTGGGATTCATTTTCTACAAATACCTGTCGGAGAAGATAGAAACATACGCCAACAGTGCATTGGAGGATGATGAAGTTACATTCAAGGAATTATGGGAAATGACCGATTCGGATGCTGCGGAATTGCAGGAAGAGGTCAAGAACCAATGCTTGGAAAATATAGGCTATTTCATTGAACCGAAATTCTTGTTTTCGTCTGTAATCGAAACTATCAAGCGGAAAGAAAATATCCTTCCGATGCTGGAACGCTCATTGAAACGCATTGAGGATAGTACGCTCGGACGTGACAGCGAAGAGGATTTTGGTGGTCTGTTTTCGGATATTGACCTTGCTTCCCCTAAGCTCGGAAAGACAACCGATGACAAGAATACGCTTATAAGCAATGTTCTGCTTGCACTTGATGATATAAAATTCGGAGTGGAGGCCTCTCAGGAGATTGATATTTTGGGCGATGCTTATGAGTATATGATCAGTCAGTTTGCTGCCGGTGCAGGCAAGAAAGCCGGTGAGTTCTATACTCCGCAAGAGGTCAGCCGCATATTGGCGGAGATTGTTACTCTTGGGCATAACCGTTTGCGTAATGTTTACGACCCTACTTGCGGTAGTGGTTCACTATTGCTCCGTGCAGCAAGTATCGGTAAGGCGGCATATATCTATGGACAGGAGAAAAATCCGACTACTTACAACCTTGCCCGAATGAATATGTTGCTGCACGGTATCCGATTCAGCAGCTTCAAAATAGAGAATGGCGATACGCTTGAATGGGACGCATTCGATGATATGCAGTTCGATGCAGTGGTTGCAAATCCACCTTTCTCTGCCGAATGGAGTGCAGCCGACAAATTCAACAACGACGACCGTTTCAGCAAAGCAGGACGACTTGCACCTAAGAAAACAGCCGACTATGCTTTTATTCTGCATATGGTTCATCACCTCAATGAAGGTGGTACGATGGCTTGCGTTGCTCCGCACGGAGTTCTGTTCCGAGGGAATGCAGAGGGTGTTATACGCCGTTTCCTGATAGAGAAGAAAAACTATATCGATGCCATTATCGGTTTGCCAGCCAATATATTCTATGGTACAAGTATTCCGACCTGTATTCTTGTATTGAAGAAATGCCGTAAGGAAGACGATAATATCTTGTTCATTGATGCCAGCAAAGAGTTTGAAAAGGTCAAGACCCAGAACAAACTCCGCCCTCAGCATATACAGAAGATTGTAGAAACCTATCGTGACCGCAAGGAAATTGAAAAGTACAGTCATCTCTACGTTACAGGAGGTTGCCGAAAATGACTATAATTTGAATATTCCTCGCTATGTCGATACTTTTGAAGAGGAAGAACCTATTGACATTAAAGCTGTAATGGCAGAAATCAAGGAGTTGGAAGCCAAGCGAGCCGAACTGGATAAGGAAATAGAAGTATATTTGAAAGAATTGGGACTGGTTGAATAATTACACTATGGCAGAGATAGACAACATCCCCGAAATGCGTCCATCATTCGACAATATACGCCGTCAGGATGAGGGCGGAAACGAATACTGGAGTTCTCGCGACCTGTGCGCTGCTATGGGCTATTCGGCTTATTGGAAATTCCAAAGAGTCATAGACAAGGCTATCAAGGTGGCAGGTGAAAAAGGAATGAATGTAGACGACCATTTCAACCAAGCGGTTGATATGGTAAGGATTGGAAGCGGCTCATTCCGTAAGGTCAATATCTTCCGTCTTTCGCGTATGGCGTGTATGATTGTTGCCGAAAATGCCGATGCCCAAAAAGTGTTGGTACAACAAGCTCGCGATTATTTTACTCGAACAATTTCGACAAACGAATTGATGCAAAATTCGTTGAGTTCTAACATTTTGCTGTATAAAACGGCGCAAGGCGAGGCACGAATAGAAGTGATATTCAACAGTGAAACATTTTGGATGTCACAAAAGCGTATGGCCGATTTGTTCGGGGTGGATGTACGGACTGTCAACTATCATCTTGGTCAGATTTACGAAACAGGCGAGCTTACAAAAGAGGCAACTATCCGAAAAATTGGGATAGTTCAATCAGAGGGAGAACGGGATGTAGAACGTACACCTCTGTTCTATAATTTGGATGCCATTATTGCGGTAGGTTATCGTGTCAATAGCTATCAGGCCACTCAATTCCGTATCTGGGCTACATCTGTATTGAAGGAGTTTATTATTAAAGGATATGCCCTTGATGATGAACGCTTGAAGCAGGGAAAACATTTTGGCAAAGATTATTTTGATGATTTGCTGGAGCGTATTCGTGAGATACGCACATCAGAGCGCAGATACTACCAAAAGATAACAGACATCTATGCCGAATGCAGTGCCGATTACGATTCGAAATCGGATTGTACCAAATTGTTCTTCAAGATGGTGCAAAATATGATGCACTTGGCTGTAACTCATCGTACCGCTGCCGAAATAGTATATGAACGTGCCGACTCGGAAATGCCGCACATGGGATTGACCACTTGGAAGAAAGCTCCCGATGGCAGAGTCCAGAAGTCTGATACGATTGTGGCAAAGAACTACTTGTCAGACAAAGAGGTTTCAGAACTCAACGGCATAACTAACGTATTTCTTGAATTTGCAGAGCAGCGTGCCCAACGCCATATCATTACAACGATGGCAGAATGGAAGCAGCGTCTTGAACAGTTTCTTGCTACAATGGACTATCAAGCACAAGATTCAGCCGGTAAAGTTTCTCAAGAAGAAGCACGAGAGAAGGCGTATGGTGAGTATGAAAAATATAAAGTGATTCAAGACCGTTCGTTTATCTCTGATTTCGACCGGTTTAATAATGGCGACAAATTGTTGCCGTTTGATATCAATCCCGATAAAGAATAATGATTATGGCAGATAATAACGAAAATAATGTTCTTTATGTCCTTGTTTCTCATTAAAAAAAACTTGTAGTAAAAACTTCATCTTCATAAACATTTTTTTGAAATTGGGCAGGAAGTGTATTCCCAAAAACGGATATTAGCCCATCAAAATGAAGAACTTGAAATGAAGTGGGCAATTTATTAGGTAATTGACACGTTCATCATAGAAAAACAAAATCAGAAGATATTGAAAAAAATAAAGTTTCTGCGTATTGCCCAAATTCATACTGCACCTATACAACTTCTTCCGGAGTTTCAGATGAGAGTGTGAATAAGGCATCACCGTACTGCACACTGTTTTGTTTTTCGTTGGGAGCGATTTGTACCAATTCATAATCCTTTTCCGAGATGTAAGTATTCTGATACACGTTCATATAAGTAATGAATGGCTCACCATATCCGAAATCATCACCGCCTTTTCCGCTTAATCCAGAATAAGCTTCACCCAAATCTGAAAAGCAGACGGTTTCTCCCTTAATACCTTTGTGGATATTATCGTTTAGCCCTTTAATTAAGGATAAAAAATCAGCAATTTCACAGGAAAGGGATATTCCCCATATTCTTTACTCTCCTTGCTGTTCCATCAACTCCTTATAGTGCTGTTCATATTCTTCATCAGTAAAACTTTCAGCACAACTTTTGGATCGAGTTAAAATTCGTAGATTCTCTTGAAATAATATTTCCTGTCGGCTCATTTGAGAACCAAAATATTTAGGAGAATAAAATCTATCAATCTCTGTTTGCTTTAAATTTTTATACCCAAGAGAAACGGCCATTTCTGAAAGTAAGTCAAGTCTAAAAGAATTACTACTATCAAAATGAGGTGATTTTTCGTTTAAACTATCTAAATATTCTCTCCATGCATGTCTAACTTTTTTGTTTTCCTGAAATACTACATCTATTGTATTTAAGGCATCAACCCATTCTTTTGTTATTGGGGTTGATTTTCGATCTGCCATTAGTGTAAGGAAGACTCTTAATGAGCATCTTTTTTTGCTTTTCTATTTTGGTACTTTATTCCTAATACCCAAACAATAATTGGGATAATAGCAACAGCAATAATCTGACCGATGCCGATAATGATTTGTATATATTCTGTTGTACTCATAATGCTAAATTTATGCAAAGGTAGTCTTTTAGATCAAAACCTATTTGTATAATTCGAAAAATTTTATCTTTAATTAAATATCACACAAGCTAACTATGCAAAATAGCAGAATACACTGCTTCAAGATTGACTCTTCTACACACTTTGATAATAATATAATGAGGAATATTCCGTTTCTAATGTGATGGATGTAGAGCATAATGTTACAAATAATGCGATGTTTTGAGGTATAACCGTCTGGTTATCATAATGAAATTAAGGATTGTTTATTTGTAATGTCCGCAATTAGTTTGAAAATGCTTCACTCTGATTCTTGGGAACAATTCAAGATTCAAGATATTGCATCAATAGGACGTGGTAGAGTTATTAGTTCGGTAGAAATTAGCCAACAAGAAAATCCGTTATACCCTGTGTATTCTTCTCAAACATCAAATGACGGAATTATGGGTTATCTTGATGATTTTATGTTTGAAGGTGAATATATCAGTTGGACGACTGACGGTGCAAATGCAGGAACGGTATTTTATCGTAATGGAAAGTTTAATTGCACTAATGTCTGTGGCTTGTTAAAGCTCAAAAAAGGATTTGATGCCCATTTCGTTTCATTAGTCTTAGCAGAAGCAACAAGGATGTATGTCTCAACTAATTTAGCAAACCCGAAACTTATGAATAACACAATGGGAAACATACAAATCCGTCTGCCAAAATTAGAAGAACAAAAAAGAATCTCCGTTGTTTTCAGAAAGTTACATGGACTATTAGAGACACATAATAGTTTGATCATCAAGTATTCAAAGCAGAAACAATATTTGCTCTCGCAGATGTTCATATAAACATTTGCGAGAGTAAGTATCTCTTTTGTTCTTCGTATCTTATCTTTGTTTTTGCTTCAATATCCAATTTGCTGTTTAACGAAGTCATTAGTGAGGCTATTATACTTTGTCTTTCTTTTGAAGGTAGTTCAATTACAAGCGAAGCTATTTCTGAAATATAATGCCTTTTATGTCCTTCCGATTTAAGTTCCCAATATGATAGATATTCAAACATAAATCGAAGATTTACATTCGGTTTTGCTGTGAGTATTTTTATTGCCGAAGACTTTACCTTAAAAGGGAATGATACATATTTTGCATCCATTGTGAAATCGTCAAAGATTATACACTCTCCTTTTTGATATATGCCAAATTTTTCGTCTGTATACCCCAAGATAAAACCTTTATTCGCAGTTAGAACAGGGGTTAAACTTGTGTCGGTAGAGTATTCATCATTAGCTACAATATATGCAGTAGGTTGTTCGTAATCAAGTAGCTGATTGATTTCAAAGCTCTCTGTATATTCATCTTTCAATAAGGAGAACATCTTTTTTCTAATTGCGGACTGATTTTGTTTTGGGTAGCGATACGCTCATCAATTAAAGATAAGAGCTTCGCAATTTGTTCCTGTTCGTTTTGTACAGGAACAGCAACTTTAATCTTGCGAATTTCATTTGCTGAGATTTCTAAGAATGTTGATCCACAAGCATTTCTAATCAAATCTTTTTTCTTAGTTTGAATCAAGTAGTATAGAAAATCAATATTACATTGTTTCGCAATAAGAGATTGAAAACCTTGATTTGTAGTACATTCATTTGATGCAATAGAACATTCTCCTACCGTGGCACGAGAACTTAATAATATAGTGTGTAATGGTAATAGCTTTGCACTTGAATTATCTAAACCATCTCTTGTAATAGTTCTTTTGCTAAAGTCTACATATTTATTTTTACCGATTTCACTTGGAGTAAACCATTGTATATCTCCATCCCCAATATGATTTCACTGTAGTATCAGGTGTGCCACCTCCAACCACTGTTGCTAAATCATTTATGGTGTACTTGTTCCACTCTCCACTAAACTCCGGAAATCTCAAATGGGGAACATTACCTATTATATTTCTCTAATTATTAGAACCAATTAAATTCAAAATTATGATTCAGAAGACAATTAGAGAAATTTCGGACGCATGGCGAGAGGACAAGCGACCGTATGTGAAACAATCGACATTGGCAGCCTACATGTTGATTCTTGAAAATCACATTTTGCCAAAGTTTGGTGAGAGTAACGAACTTCATGAAAATGATGTACAAGGCTTTGTGCTTGAAAAGTTGGAAGGCGGATTGAGCGTGAAATCTGTTAAGGACATTCTTATTGTCCTAAAGATGGTTATGAAATTCGGGGTGAAAAACGAATGGATGAACTATTACGAATGGGATATTAAGTACCCAACAGACGTTGCTGGTAAAAAGTTGGAGGTCTTGTCCGTGGCAAATCATAAAAAGATTCTGAACTATATTCAGAGCCACTTTTCCTTTCCGGGACTTGGTATCTATATCAGCCTTAGTACCGGTCTGCGTATAGGGGAGATCTGTGCTTTGAAATGGAGCGACATCAATGTATATGACGGGATTCTAACCGTTAACCGGACGATAGAACGCATCTATATCATAGAAGGAGAGAGAAAACATACAGAGCTGGTCATCAACACGCCAAAGACAAAAAACTCTTGCCGTGAAATCCCGATAAACAAAGAATTGCTTACTATGTTAAAGCCTTTGAAAAAAGTAATTAATGACGATTATTACATTCTTACTAATGATGAGCGTCCGACAGAGCCACGCACATATCGCAACTACTATAAAAGGCTTATGGAGAAACTTGATATTCCCAAGCTGAAGTATCATGGACTCCGTCACAGTTTCGCGACTCGCTGTATAGAAGTCGGTTGTGACTATAAAACAGTCAGCGTATTATTAGGGCATTCCAACATTTCAACTACTTTGGATTTATATGTTCATCCCAATATGGAGCAGAAAAAGCGTTGCATTACCAAGGTTTTCAAGTCACTGGGTAAATAAAGTTATGTATAGAGCGAGGGAATTAATGCTGTAATTTCTTCGCTCACAATTGTTTTGTGGTTCAGAATTATGTTGTATATTTGAATGTTATTAAAAATATTACTTATGAGAAAGGGTTTGATATTCTTCTTGGGAATTGTTACTGGGTGTGTATTAACAATTGCAGTACTTTTTGTTATAGGTATTACCAATTCAAATGCTAACGAATCGGATATTACGATTGCCGAGCAACAGACGGTATTTACTACCGCAACAAAATTTGAAGTTTTTCAGGTTCTTGGGGATGGTGCTTTGGCCAATTGTGAGGAGAAAGGGCATTCAACTTCATTTTTTACTGGGCCGGTCGTCTATATTGTGACAGATGGCCAGAATCTGTTTTATGATGATCAGGTAATTGAAGTACCTAAAGGTAAAAAGGCTATGCAAATAGGAACATTTCGTTATGAGACCAAACTTGGTGAAAAGTAGTTTCTGTAATAAAATTTCAATAACATAGGCATATTATAAAAGTCTCAACTGGTAGCAATCTCTATCCGATTGAGACTTTTCGTTTATTTACCTCTATCTAAAAACTTCTGTACTATTAACGCTATACCAATTCCTAAAACGGCAATGAGAATACAGCAGATAACTGCTTTCCAAATCAATCCGGAATGCAAAATCTCTGCATTAGCCACTATCATGCACACGAAAAAAGAAGACAGAGCGACTACAATGATAATCAAAATGTAGAATGCGGTAGCCGGGATATGGATAGCATTGTCGGCTTTTTTTATTCTCCGCTCGGCTTCCTTGCATTTGCTTTCAATCTGACCAAGAAAATTGCAGAGAAGTGTTGCTCCAAATTCAATTGCCAACTTTTGCATTTCTTCAGAAATGATAGGTTTGCACTTTCGTATAGAGCCGGACAGATTTTCAACTTCTATTCTCAGCTTATATACATTGTCATTCAGGCTGGCAAGTTCCTTGGCATTTACATCGAGTAGTCGTTTTTCTTCTTCCAGATATTCATTCTTGGGAGTGGTTTTTATGGATTCCACTTCACTCATTTCTGCGGAAAAATCAAATTTCTTTTTCATGGGCTTAGCGTTTTAGTCCTGTTTTCGGTTTCTTCCCTAACGAACGGCTGGCAGCACGAGCGCATCTGCGAGCCCATTGCAAATCGTCTTCGTCCTTGTCTCTCCACGGAAGCTCGCTTTGCGAACCTTCACCACCTCCACCGGTTGTTACATTGGGGGTATTTATCAGTCCGACAAATATAGCTACAGCCATATCGGTAAGTTCCTGACAGTTGGCAATAAACCTGTAATCAAATTCGTCATTGAAACAGTCAAGTACTTTTTCTGGGATATAGAATTTGTAATCCTTGCCTTCATGACTGAGGACATAGGAAATCATATCCTGACTATATGTGAGATATTGGGTATAGTCAATAGGGGCAACCTTATGTGTCGCTACCTGTTGAACGGTTTGGGAAGTATTATTTCTAATGACGGAAGTTGGCTGATGGTGCAGTCTCTTCCATGTTGCAGGAAGTTTCGAGACCATCAGGTTCCTGCCGATTCCCAATTCTGAAGCCTTGTATTTGGTGTTTCCATTCATGAGAGCATATCCACGGAGAAGACCTTTCTTGTCCTCCCTTTCATGGACGGTATAACCTTTCCGTATAAGAGCATTCTTGTAGTCATCCCATGACCACAATGGCATTGCTTTCAGCACCTCCATGCAGTCCCGATTTACTTGTGGAATGTTGAGATTTCGGATTTGTGCTGCAGTCGTCCAGCCACGTTTCTTTGCCACTCGCTCGGCTGCACGTTGTGCTCGAAGATGAATGTTGTGGTCATTGTTGATATTGCCATTTTCATCCAAACGGCAAATCGCAGCGTGGAGATGGGGGACTTCGCCTTTAGATTCCGTATGCAGCCAAACCGAGTATTTGCTATTAGCCAAATTGGTTTGGCAAGAACGGACTTTTCCGTCCTTGCCGATAATCACTTGTTTGTCGAACTCCTCAGCAAAGTCGTGCCAGAGCTTTTGCCAGTCCTCTATGTCATAGAACTGGGTATGTTCGGGCGAAGGACTCAGCTCGATTCTGATAACGGAGTTCTTTATCGGTCGATGCTGGGATAGGGTCAATTGCATGGAGTTCCATATCCCCATAGCGTCCGGTTCTGAGGGCAATAGGTTGTCCAATACCCGATAAATCTTCTCCGGATGTTTTTTGTGCTGTGATTCGCCGGTAATGTAACGGATGTCGTTTATACCGTGCGATATGGCTTTGGCTTTCGCAATCATTCTTCTTCGGATTTTGGGTTAGACGGAATTTTATTCTTCTCTTTTACTGCATTCAGGAACTGGCAGACATTTTCGGCCACATTGCCAAGTTCCTTGAGCCAGCCGACCATGAACGGAATCTGATTGAACATTGCCATGCGCTGCTTTGTGGACATTCCGTGTAGGGCGGATGTGTATTTTATGAGGTCTGACCGACAATCGTCCAGATTCTGCAACAGAGCAGCTTCTTCTTTCGTAAGCCTTGCTTTGGGCTTGAAGTTATACGCACGTGATAATATGTAGTCACTTACGGTCATGCTGCATTGCCCGGCCAGTGATTTTATATGCTCCTTCTGAGTAGGAGTGACTTTAGCTCCGATAAAGACACTTCTGGTTTCTTTCGAGGAGTCCGATGTATTTTCAATATCTTCTTTCATTTGAATCGTTTTATAATGGTTGAATAGGTGCGAGCTTGCGAGTACCGCACCGGCGAGGGAACTGAGCAGGCGAGAGCGCCAATGTACAACCGTAACGCAGTGAGGTTATACCTTGGCATATCTCGCAACAGTTACCTGTTGATGCTTCACGGCAAGCCATATCGGATGCGTATAGTGAACTGGCACTCGGATAGGAAACATAGAATGAAATGAGCCTCTAAAAGAGGGGAGAATATGAATATCTCACATGATGTCTTCCTGCCGACTTTACTTTATTCTTATGTATACGCCCCGACAATAAAGTAAAGTTGAACTCAATAATGGTATTCTGGATTGAAGGCATAATCTTTCCCTTCTTTTATAACCATTCGTTCGTCGCTGAGCAATGTTGCGACCTTTACCGCCTTGTTATAACCGAGTTTTATACCCTGCAATCCGTAACCCTCTTTCAAGCGTTCTATATAATCATCGTAATTGCTGATGTTGCCATTGGCAAAAACGGTATCCAATGCTGGACGATGTACATTCTTTGGAATCTCCTTGTCCGGATCGAACGGTCCTTTGGTTGGTCGTCCGGTCTTCTTCTCTTTGGGCAGATAGGACTCTACCGGTTCGGGCATGGCTTCCTCGTTTATGCGGAAGGCGAAAGGCTCAAACTCACGGTCACGGATATGGACGGCTTCGACCACGCTTACAGCTTTGTCCTCTTTGTCCACTTCGACCTGCATGATGGTTTCCGCTTTATTGTTTAGTTCCGTGCCGATGTGACCACGGGCATGTTCATCATTCTTGTTCTGATGCAAGACGGTATGGATATGGATTTGCCTGTCATCCGTCCGCTGCATGAATTTGGAGATGATGTCGGTGGATTCGCTGGAGGAATTGATGTCGTAAAGGAAATCACGAATGCCATCTATGATGACCAATCCCAAATCCGGTATTATGCCAATGGCCTGTTCGACTATCGCCAGACGTAGTTTAGGGGAAAACTTGCGCAGAGCCAGCATAATCAGATTATCCGGATTCTTGTATTCCGGCAAGTCGGCCAAACGTAATATGCGTTTCAATACCTGTTGGCAATGATACCGCCCCTGCTCTGTGTCTATGTATAGAATTTTCCGCTTATTTTCGGGAAATGTAGACCGGTAATGAAGTACGGTGCTGTTATTCAATGCCGATGCGACAATGGCTGAAACGTTGAAAGTTTTCTTGCTTTTGGCTTTTCCGATGGAAGCACTGAAGTTTCCCAATGTTCCGATAATGGTATCGTCCACCATCAGAACCACCGGGGAGTGTTCGTATGTACTCGTTACGCTTATTGTAGACTCCGCCATGTAAGCGGCCAATTCTTCAGGAGAAAGAATAATAGTGTCTGTCTTTTCCATCGCTACCAGTTTTTAGGGTTCGGTTTACGGCGATGGGAGGCGAGCAAAGACTCATTCTCGTCCTCGAAACTTTGCGGAGCCGGATTCTTCCGGGAAGATTCCAGCCATCTATCCAGTTCGTCACGATAGATGTAGAGATGCTTTCCCTGTTTTATAACCGGAATATCGTCTTTCTTGACCTTGTAATAAAAGGTCGACAACGGCATTTTAAGATAGTTGCAAGCCTCCTGTACGGTCATGGGGACGTGCGTGTTCTCTTTGGTTTCGTACTGCTTGGAAAGTTTCTCCGTAAGCAGGTTTTCCATACTTGCGATTCTGTCGCATAGTTCGCCTACCACATTCGGTAGGTCGTTGAATGTCAGTTGGTCTTTTTCCATATTATGACTATTTTAATCGTTTAACATGCTGCGAACCAACTCAATGAAACCTTGCAGAACAATACAGACCGGATTAATTATTTCGTCTGCATACTTTTTTTATTGCGAGTCATCATTATCTACATCTAAATGGAAGCGATAGTCGCCTTTATCTGGTACATCAATGGGAATCTGGCTTGGAACATTATCCCGTAAATTAAGTTTAAGATATTCAAGGGTCGCGTTTACGAGTTCGTATGGAAATGATTCTTTGATAAAAACGGCTCTTTTCGCCAAGGGTACTCCCAAGCGTTCACCGACATTCCATGCCAAATGGCGAAGTCCAGGCGACCTCAGCGGATTGTCTATATTGGAACGAATCGGTTTATATGACTCAGGTTGATCGTAAGCCATATACTCTATATTGGAAATGAGGGTGGCAATATCCTCTTTGGAGAGATAGGGGGCAGTCTTGACGGTTACATATTCCCGAATCGCATCCATGATTTCCGCTTGCCTTTCAATCTCTTTCTTTTTGAGTTCCACTAATATGGAATCATATTTATTCAAATGAGAATCTTGCGGACAATCAGAGTTTACAGTATTTTGATTTGACTGTTGGGACGGAGGACACTCCTGTTCAGCCAAACCCATCGGTTGCTCGATGGGCAGTATTTCAGTAGCATCCATAGATTCTATGGCGTTCTCTGATTCTACAATAGGCGTAAATAGCTCGCCCAAAGAGAAGTTGATAGGATTCTTCGTTAGCCAAGTGTAGAAAAATCGTTGCAGGAGACCGCACAATATAATTGTAACCACAAGGCCTATTATAACTGGAGTTGTTATTGTTGTGGTATTGATTTGGTGATAAGTGAATAGGTAAGTGTCTACTGCCACATAGGCAATTACCAATAATGCAAGAATAAAACTTATCCTCTTGGTCCGAATTTGAGTATTATTTGTCATCTGCTGCAAGTATTTGAAATGGTTATATGGCAAAGTTATGTGCTCCAGATATATATAATTAGTGATGACGAATCGCTCAATATTTGTAAAAAATAACGGTTAGAGTATGATTTTGGGTGAAAAATCATACTCTGACTGCAGAAATCGAGGACAAAGCAGCTGTCAGTCTTGCCGTGTCAGGGTGATTTTCTTGCTGGCTTCACGTTTGTTGGCATCCACGACTTTGATATACCTTTGAGTGGTGGTGATACTCTTGTGTGCCATGATGCTCTGTATGGTGCGGATGTCCGTCCCGGCAGCTGCTTGTAGCGTCGCAAATGTTCTACGATACGAGTGAAATGTTATGTTCTTGGTAATTCCGGCAGAACGAATCCATTCTTTCATCGGTATTTGCGTCCAACTGCGCATAAGCCCCTTGAATACCAAACCTTTCTTTTCAGAATTATAGCCAATCAATCCCAAAGCTTCTTCACTGATGGGAATGATGTCTTCCGCCTTGTTCTTTTGCGTAATGATGTGTACACATTTCCCACCGGCAGAATAGTCCACGATGTCTTCCCAACATAGCGAGAGAATGTCACTGATGCGCAAGCTGGTCATACAGGAAAACAGCGATGCCGTTTTCAGAATAGGTTTCTTGCAAGGTGTCTCAGCCAATTTGTACAATTCCTCAACTGACAGGGCCTCTTTCATTACATCTTCTGTCTCTATCTTTTCCAAGAAATCATTGACATTGGTCTTTATCATCCCATTACGATAGAGTATTTTCAGGAAACCTCTGAAAGTAGACCAGTATCCTGATGCGGAGTTCCGTGTGATACGTCCGTTACGCCTTAGCTTCTTGGCACTCAGCAGATATTCCCGAAACTTGTTACAGAGGTCGATGTCAATCTCTTCAAAGGTGCATTTACCATGTACGAAGTTACTGAAATGCAGATAGACAAACTCCCATTTCTGGTCATGCTTACGGAGCTGCTTGCGATAATACTCCAGAAAGTCTGCCTTGAGTTTGTACTTGTCAAAGAAGTCATACCGTTCATTGACTACCGACTCGAACCTGCGGCAACGGATGGCTTCGGCTTTCTCGGTCATTACCTCGTTGAAATTCTGTTCACGTTTGTTTCTCGGATTGGCATAGATATAAATACCAAGCGATTCATGACGGATAACTTTCATTGTCTCTTTGTCTCGATACCCCGGATAATAATCCAGATAGAAAGACATCATCCTGCCTTTTAGCGGACGTGTCCTTAATGTCACGGTCTTGCATTCATGCATAATGTTATATTTTTATGGTTATTATTAATTCGTCGGCGAAACTCTATAATGTAATCATGCAGATTACCTACAGCAGGGATTAATTTTTGAATAATTTACGGATAGTCATAAATTAGACTATTTGCGGACACCCATTACCCGGTCAAACTCCACTTTCAGGAATCTGACGAACCGTCCGTTCTTCTCACGGTTGATCTGATGGAATTGCAGAATACCGTAAACCGAATCACGAGAGAGCTTGAATTTCTCCATTGCCTCCTTGACGGTATAGTATTCCGCCTTGCTCTCCTGTTCGGAACTCTTTGAGAGGTCGAAGTGGAGCTTGGAGTAGAATATCTGCCCATGCTCCTTCTTGGATGGAATGTTGTTCCGATACACCTGCGAACGGATGGCGACACGTGTCATGCCGTACTTCTCTTGAATCTCTTCCGGTGTGTACCATTCAGTAAGGTCGGAATCCACCTCGTATTTGGCAAAGGCGGCATCGATATGTTTCTTGCTGTAATAGTTGAACTGGCGGATTCTCACTTTCGGCACTTTATGTTGCCTTGTGTAAGTCCACACCCATTTAGCGTTGACTTTGTATTTTTCTGCAATCTCTTCGGCTGTGCAATACTCAGAGATGTCGAAGTCCTCTTTGGGCACGACACGCTCGTAAGGTTTGGTTTTCATCATCAGTTCAATGTCAGCACGGCGGATGAGTGACTTCTTGCCGCTGATGCGTGAAGCCCGAAGTTTGGATTCCTTTACCAATTTATATATGTACTGTCTGGTTACGCCTATTAACTTTGCTGCTTGGGCAAAAGAGAAGAAATCCTGCCCCTCGGAGGCTTGTCGAGGTTGCAATAATTCTTGCGACCGTTTCAACTGTCGCTTACGTTCCCGGATGCGCTCCTTGTAGCCAAGATTGGAACACTGATGGCTACAATAACAGGTCGTTGTTTTTTGAGCTATGAATGGCTTTCCGCACCATTGACAAATCTTTCTTACTTCCATATTTTCTCGTTTATATTGGCGGTAATTTCGCCTTATTTCTCCCGATTTTTGTCAACACATGTAAACCACTGTCAACACACGTCAACTAATGCGTCACTGTGACATTCGGGTTAACCGTGAATTTCTGTCGTGGTAGAAATATGATAGAAAAATATGGATAAAAACCGTTATCTCCAAATACGGATTGGAAACCGTTAAAATAGAAAAGTCACTGAAATAATAACTGTTCTATTTGAGAAGCAGCATTCACAGAATCTATCATCCAAAGAACAATCTCTGCCTGATCCAACTTCTGAAAAGTACGTTCAATACCCAAACTTTCAATTGATCATTTGTTTCACGGATTCCGGCAGTATCAATGAACCGGAAAGTGATTCCTCCGATATTGACAGTATCTTCGATGACATCGCGCGTTGTTCCGTGAATATCACTGACAATTGCCCTCTCCTCATTCAATAGTACATTCAACAGGGTCGATTTTCCAGCATTTGTCTCACCGATAATGGCAACAGGAACACCATTCTTAATGGCATTGCCGACACTAAATGAATGAGCCAACCGCGAAATGACCTGTTCAATTTCATCTGCCAGTTTCCTTAATGCTGAACGATCGGCAAATTCCACATCCTCTTCGCTGAAATCCAACTCCAATTCAATCATGGAAGTGAAATTCAACAACTTGTTGCGTAGATCTGTCAGCTCTTTACTGAATCCACCCCGCATCTGGCTCATGGCAAGGCGGTGGGTGGCGGCAGATGAAGAAGCAATCAAGTCGGCCACGGCTTCGGCCTGGCTTAAATCCATTTTCCCATTGAGGAAAGCACGTTGTGTGTATTCTCCCGGTTGAGCCATACGGCAGCCGTTCTTGATGAGTAGCTGCATTACTTGCTGGAGGATATAAGAAGAACCATGACACGTAATTTCCGTACTATTTTCTCCCGTGTAAGAATGAGGAGCACGGAAAAGACTAACGAGTACTTCATCAATGATTTCTTCTCCGTCATAGATACGTCCGAATGTCAAAGTATATGGTTTCTGTTCGCTTAATAATTTGCCAGCTTTGGCTGGCTTGAAGATGCGGCCGGTAATAGAAATAGCTTCCGGACCGGAAACGCGGATGCTTCCGATAGCACCTCCTTGAGCGGTAGCAATGGCGCAGATAGTATCTTGAATCATTATATTTCCTTTTTGGATGATGCAAAGATAATTGTTTCTAAGTAAAAAAAAGAAGATTAGGCACAACTTGTGCTTTATTTGTTTATATTTGCTGCCATGCAGTGGTACACCAAACAAAATAAAACAATAATGCTTATGGAACCAGCGATTAATTTATATTCTTCCAATGAAAAGAGTGAACTCATACGGGAGAACTCACAAGAAATACTTTCTGTCCTTGCAGCTCATCAAATAGCTTTGTGGGAATATGATATCATTACGGGCAAATGCTCCTTTTCAAACGATTATTTTTTTACACTGGGATTAAAGGATGCCGGGATCATTTTTGAAGATATGGATGATTTCTATCGGTTTATTCATCCGGAAGATATTGAATTCTATAAACAAGCCTTTGCAGAAATGCTTTCATCAGACTCTAAGACCTCACAAATTAGAGTTCGTTGTATAAGTGAACAAGGGAAAGTAATTTGGCTGGAAGATCATTTTCTGTCTTACAAAGAGAGTTGCGAAAGTCATCCGGGTAAACTGCTGGCATATACGGTGAACGTCACTTCACAATGCGAAAAGGAGCAACATATCAAATATCTGGAAGAGTATAATCGCAAAATAATTGAAGCATTGCCGGAATTCATTTTTATTTTTGATGATAATTTCTTTATTACCGATGTCCTGATGGCACCGGGAACGATATTGCTTCACCCTGTGGAAGTGCTACGCGGAGCAGATGGACGATCTATTTATTCACCGGAGGTTAGCGACTTGTTTATTTGTAACATTAGGGAATGTTTGCGTGATGGTAAGTTGAAGGAAATAGAATATCCGCTTGAAGTGGATGGAAGTCTGCATTATTTTCAGGCACGTATCGCCCCCTTTGAAGGAAACAGGGTACTTGCGTTGATACATGACATCGGAGACCGGATTCAGCGTTCGCAGGAATTGATCGAAGCTAAACGTCGTGCGGAAGATGCTGATAAAATGAAGTCGGTCTTTTTAGCTAATATGAGCCATGAAATTCGTACTCCGTTGAATGCTATTGTTGGTTTTTCGGAGATTATCGCAGTGACAGAAAGTGAAGAAGAGAAAATGGAGTATCTGGAAATTATTCAGAAAAACAGTAACTTGTTATTACAGTTAATCAATGATATTTTAGCCCTTTCCCGTATTGAATCCGGCAAATCGGAAATGCATTTCCAGCAGGTTGAGATTGCAGGACTAGTGGAAGAAGTGGAAAAAGTGCACCAGCTGAAGATGAAGTCGAATGTAGAATTGAAAGTGATTCGTCCCGAAGGAGAATACTGGACTTCTACTGATCGTAACCGTGTGATGCAGGTATTGTTCAATTTCTTGTCGAACGCGATTAAAAATACGGAAAAGGGAAGTATAACTTTAGGCTTGAAATATGAAGGATCCTGGCTGAAACTGTATGTCAGCGATACGGGTTGCGGTATATCCAAAGAGAAACTCCCTCAAATTTTCACCCGGTTTGAGAAACTGAATGATTTTGTGCAAGGCACCGGATTAGGGCTTTCAATTTGTAAAAGCATTGTAGAACGACTGGGCGGCCGTATCGAAGTAACTTCAGAATTAGGGCAGGGGAGTGTGTTTGCACTCTATTTACCCTATCAGGAAATACCGAAGGAGGTTGTCGAAAGAAGACTTCCGCATAAGAAGAATGTCGATGAGGATAAACGTAAAAAGATATTGGTGGTAGAAGACATTGAGTCGAACTTTGCCCAACTTAATATTCTTCTGAATAAGGAATATATTATTTCATGGGTACGCAACGGACAGGAAGCCATCAATAGTTTCATCCGCGAAAAGCCGGATTTGATTCTGATGGATATTCGTATGCCGATCATGGACGGTATTCAAGCCACTGAAAAGATCCGTACTATTTCTCTGACTGTGCCTATTATTGCAGTGACCGCGTATGCTTTCTATACTGAACAGCAACAGGCTATTCAGGCAGGATGCAACGCTGTTATCTCAAAGCCCTATTCTTTGGAAAGGTTGAAAGAGACAATAGAATCTTATATCGGATAATTAATTTTCTAAAAGAGAACTAACATTCTGAATGTTGTAGTGTTATTTATTATATAGTAGTAACATTATAATATATTAGAATATGGAGAAAGTGAAAAAGATAGTCCTTATCGGGGCAAGCGGCTTTGTGGGCTCTGCCCTTCTGAATGAAGCATTGAATCGTGGTTTCGAGGTTACGGCAGTAGTTCGTCATCCGGAAAAGATAAAGATAGAGAATGAAAATCTGAAAGTGGTGAAAGCCGATGTCTCCGCGCTTGATGAAGTGACTGCCGTTTGTAAAGGGGCGGATGCCGTTATCAGTGCGTTTAATCCGGGATGGAATAATCCCGATATATATGATGAGACAATTAAAGTCTATCTGACTATTATTGACGGAGTGAAGAAAGCAGGAGTCAACCGCTTTCTTATGGTAGGCGGTGCAGGTTCATTGTTTATTGCGCTCCGGCTTGCGATTAATGGATTCCGGTGAAGTACCCGAGAATCTTTTGCCCGGAGTAAAAGCTTTAGGAGAGTTTTATCTGAAGTTCCTGACGAAAGAGAAAGAAGTGGACTGGGTGTTTTTCTCTCCGGCAGCGGATATGCGACCGGGAGTACGTACGGGACGTTATCGGTCTGGGAAAGGATGACATGATTGTGGACATTGTGGGGAACAGTCATATCTCTGTAGAGGATTATGCGGCCGCCATGATTGATGAACTGGAACATCCGCAACATCATCAAGAGAGATTTACGATTGGTTATTAATAAAAAAACGATAAATGGCTTGAATCCACACATATTATCAGTGAAAGATTCAAGCCATTATACATTCTTTTAATTGCAATTTTATTCTTTCGATTACAATTTAATCCTCCTGAATATAGATTTATATCCTGTCAAGTACTGTCTTAATCAACGTATCAATCGTATTTTTATATCCGGTATTCGCCTCTTTGATAAGGCGGTTGGCTATTACCATGCAGACAGTCATGGCCTTGTGTCCCATTAACCGGCTAAGTCCTGCCAAAGCGGAACTCTCCATTTCGAAATTGGTTATCTTGTAACCTTTGTATTCAAACGCTTCAATCTTATCATTCTGTTTCGGATCTGCCAACGGAATACGGAGCTCACGTCCCTGCGGACCGAAGAAACCTCCGGCGGCAATTGTCACTCCACGTACCATATCATTCTTCGCAACCCGGTCAATTAATTCTTCGCTGGCATCAATAACATAGGGAGCAGGAGCACACATATTTCCCGACCACCCCATGTGGTTGAGGAAAGCACGTTCGAAAGCCAAGTCGCATACAGCATTGCGTCCGGCATAGAAATTCAGTAATCCGTCGAAACCGATAGACTTCTGCGAACATACAAATGTTCCCACCGGTGTATTGGGCTGTAGGCCGCCGCACGTACCGATACGCACTAACTCTAACTGCCGGAACTGATCTTTTTCTTCACGGGTCTCGAAGTCGATATTGGCGAGTGCATCTAATTCATTCATTACGATGTCGATGTTATCGCAACCGATTCCTGTAGAGACTACCGTAATCCGTTTACCTTTATAAGTACCCGTGATGGTCTTGAATTCGCGGCTTTCCACTTCGCATTCTTTGTTTTCGAAATGAGAAGCTACGAGTGCTACACGTCCGGGATCACCTACCAGGATTACTTTATCTGCCAACCATTCGGGCTTTACGTGAAGATGGAATACAGAGCCGTCTTCGTTGATTATCAATTCAGAGGATGGAAAGTACTTTTTCATGTTATTGAACGGTTTTAGTTTTACAATAAGACCGTATATATAAATAGAAACGCCGGAACCGGATTTAAGTTCAGGTATCTTTCTTTTCCGCAGAAAAAGAGAGTACATCTTGGAACAGAATTGAAACCGGGTTCCGGCGTTTATAATAAATTATTTGCTCAACGGCTGATTACCGGTGTTTCCTGTTACCGGTTTGGCAATATTTTCACGCATGGAAGTATCTGCTTCGATGTTTTTCATCCGATAATAATCCATGATGCCCAGGTTGCCGTTACGGAATGCTTCTGCCATGGCTTTAGGTACTTCGGCTTCCGCCTCGATCACCTTGGCGCGTGCTTCCTGAGCTTTCGCCTTCATTTCCTGTTCGCTGGCCACGGCCATTGCACGGCGTTCCTCAGCTTTGGCCTGGGCGATATTCTTGTCGGCATTAGCCTGGTCTATCTGCAAAGCCGCACCGATGTTCTTACCTATATCGATATCAGCGATATCAATGGACAGGATTTCGAAAGCCGTACCGGCATCCAGACCTTTACGGAGCACAAGTTTGGAGATTGAATCCGGATTTTCCAATACTGACTTGTGGTTTTCGGACGAACCGATAGAAGATACGATACCTTCGCCTACACGGGCCAGGATAGTGTCTTCACCGGCACCACCCACCAACTGGCGGATATTGGCGCGTACCGTTACACGGGCTTTGGCTATCAACTGGATACCATCTTTTGCTACGGCGGTCACCGGAGGAGTATCGATCACCTTCGGGTTTACCGACATCTGCACGGCTTCGAACACATCACGTCCGGCAAGGTCGATTGCGGTAGCCATTTGGAAGGCAATTCAATGTTCGCTTTAGAGGCCGATACCAGCGCATGAACTACCTTTTCAACGTGTCCTCCAGCCAAGTAATGGGCTTCCAACTCATCGCGGGTGATGTTCTTCAGACCCGCTTTGTGAGCTTCGATCATGCCCGGCACAATGATATACGGCGGAACGTTACGTATACGCATTAGAGAATAGTTGTATCAGCGAGATGTTAACTCCCGATACTTTTGCCGACAACCAAAGGAAGAACGGCACGTAATGGAAAAATATTATCAGGAAGATAATACCTCCGGCTATCAGAAAGATAGGCAAGTAGAAAGATGATTCCATTGATGTTTTTATTAAGTGAATATTATTTTCTATGTTTCTCAACCATAATTGTACCGTCGGTGATACGGCTTACGATAATCGGCGTCTTCTCGTTGAGGAAGCCATCTATCGACTTACCTCTACAATTTTTCCGTTGATCTCTGCATAACCGATTTGTGCCAGGCGGGTGGTACTGATTCCTATATCACCCACCTTTACGCTATCCTCTGCACTACGGTCTACCTTAGAATCGATATCTTTTTTCAACGCCAGTTTGTCGAGCATTTTCGATCGCATAAACCAGACGAGCGACCCGATACAGGCAACTCCTGATATGCCAAGGTAACAAATCCCGCTGCCATACCTAAATTGGTGAATGCATAGTAATTGGCATACAGGATGCAAACCAATGCAGAAGATTCCTGCCAGACTAATACCCGGTATGACGAACAGTTCTACCAGAAACAGTATGACTGCGGCGATAATGAGAACGGCGATAATGAGTATATCCATAGTTCAGAGTTATTATTATTTTGTTTTTTCCGCGTTACGTACATTCACTTCGAGAGCATCGAGTTCTTCGGACATTTGCAATATCCGCTTTTCGAGGTCGAGAATGGCAGGAGCCATTTTGGCTTTTCCCTGTTTATTGGCCGGTTGTTAACGAAGCCGTTGCTAGAATTTTTCTTCTTGTTGATAATAGTCTTTTTCCATCTGCTGATAGCGTTGGAAGAGTGTTTGGCCTTGCCGATTTGAAGTCGCTCATCAGATAGTAAGTCGTATTATCGTCAATCACAAACTCAAAGTCCATGGCACGGCGTTCTTTGGGCTTATGACTGATAGCAGCTTTCAATCGTTGCAGTGCTTCGGTAACCGCTTGTTTATCTTTCCAGGTTTCTTTCAACGAATGAATCTGTGCCAACCGAATCATCTGCTGCTGCTCCATAGCTTCATAATTATAAGTCTGCTTGGAAGTGTTAGGAATGAATACGTAAATACATACTTTCCCTTCCGGCTGGTAGCGATCGGAAGCAAACCAACCGAGGTTGTTGAACTCGTCGATCGCGAACATATAGTCGTTATAAGGCGAGTTAAACGGCATACCCTACATTTTCCGGTGTCAGATACGTATCGGTGTTCGTGTTGTAGCGAGTGACAAAGATATCATAGCCACCCCAGCCCCTTCGCCATCGCTTGCGTAATAAATAGTAACTCCGTCTGCCATAACAAACGGATAGTTCGCATTTCCGGAAGCATTGATACTGCCCGGTAACGGACGTCCGTCACTCCATTCATCTAACAGCTTATTCTTTGAAAGAATATCCAGATTTCCTCTCTCGCCTTTTCGCTATAATAGATTTTGTTTCCGATTTCTGTTTCATAGACTGTTCCCGGATGATCTCCTTCTGTCTTGAAGAATTCATTGAAAGTAAACAGTTTGCCTGATTCTTCGCTAATCTTGTAAGCATTCAGGAAAGTTGCTTGTCCACCACAAAACTGTCGATGATACATACTTCCTCAACCCCCTTCAACATACGAAGGTCAGCTTTGCTTTTCTCCAGAAGTTTCTCCGCTTCTTCCGTAGGGCTTGCGTTTCTTTAAGTCGGCGATGTATTCTTCGAAGCAGTTCACTGCATCTTCGAAGCGGTACGTCTCATTGTAAGCTTGTCCCAGATAAAGCTGTCCGCCGGCTACCCGTTTCTTTACAGCCATTTCGAGAGGTTTCACAGCTTCTTCAGCCTCTCCGGTTTTCAGGCAACATACGCCATACCAATAATTATAATTCCCGTTCGACGGTTGTGATTTAGTATACTTCTTAAAAACTGGTTTGGCTTGTTCGTAGTCACCTTTGGTAAATAAGGTGCGTGCCTGTTCCAGTGTTTGCGCAGAAACTCCGCCAAGGAAGAAACTGCAAATTAGAAATAAAATATATTTTCTTTTCATCGTTCTTAGCGTTTATGAGTGACGGTTTGGTAGAAAACGTTGCTGCTTTCGGGCAACAGTCAATTTATCAATTGTTCAAAAGTACAAATTTATTAGAAATAAACCCTTTTTCGGCGATTCTATTATGTTAATTCTTCTTTAAATCATTCTTTTCGCTTACTTTTGCAGCCGATTTTTGAAGATATGACACAATTTACGGAAGAAGAGAAGACGATCCGCCGTATTGAACGGCGATTCAATAAAGGAGTGGTGCAGTATAGACTGATAGAAGAAGGAGACAAAATCCTTATCGGACTGTCGGGAGGGAAAGATTCGTTGGCGCTTGTCGAATTGCTGGGTAAGCGTGTACGTATCTATAAACCTCGCTTTTCGGTTGTCGCAGTTCATGTAGTGATGAAAAATATCCCTTATCAGAGTGATACGGCATATTTGAAAGCGCATTGTGAAGCGTATGGAGTACCTTTTGTACAATATGAGACAGCTTTTGATCCGGCTACCGATACACGTAAGTCTCCCTGTTTCCTTTGTTCCTGGAATCGTCGGAAAGCTCTGTTCACAGTTGCTAAGGAACACGGATGCAATAAAATCGCTCTCGGTCACCATATGGATGATATTCTGGAAACATTATTGATGAATGTCACTTATCAGGGAGCATTTAGCACCATGCCTCCCCGTTTGGTGATGAAGAAGTTTGATATGACGATTATCCGTCCGATGTGTTTGGTCCACGAAGCTGACTTGGTAGAATTGGCAGCTTTGCGTCATTATCAGAAGCAAGTAAAGAATTGCCCTTACGAATCACAATCCAGCCGGAGCGATATGAAAGGGATTTTGCGGCAACTGGAGGAGATGAATCCGGAGGCCCGTTACAGTCTTTGGGGAAGCATGACGAATGTACAGGAAGAATTATTACCGGATAAAATAGATTAATTAAAATCGGTTGTTATGAAAGGAATATATACAATTTTGTTGCTTATCGTATCTAATGTCTTTATGACTTTTGCTTGGTACGGTCACTTGAAGATGAAACAGGAGTACAGTTGGTTCGCAGCTCTTCCGCTGATTGGTGTGATTGCGTTCAGCTGGGCGATCGCCTTTTTTGAATATTCCTGTCAGATACCGGCCAATCGTATTGGCTTTATAGGCAATGGAGGCCCGTTTTCATTGATGCAACTAAAAGTCATTCAAGAGGTAATAACACTTGTTATTTTTACAGTGTTCACTACCATCTTCTTTAAAGGTGAGGCTTTACATTGGAATCATCTGGCTGCATTTATTTGTCTGATTGCAGCAGTGTATTTCGTGTTTATGAAATAACGGCATCAATATTGGCATAAAGAACACCAATGCGATCATTGAAAACAGTAGGCCTCCCATAGTGCCGATTGCAAAGGAGAACCAAAATGCTTCTGCCTGTGGACCATCAATCAAGAACGGAACTAATCCCAGTACAGTAGATAATACTGTCAGTAAGACCGCGATAATCTTATGGTTATAAGCCTTTACATAGAGTCTTACGGGAGAAATTCGTTTAGCTCGGTCGGGATGATTATTACGAATGGCGTTGTACTCGTTTATGACATAAATCGCGGCATTAACCACCAATCCACTCAATAAAACCAATGATGCAAAACCTCCTGTTCCAAAATTAATCCGGGAAAAATAGAATGTCAAAAAAGTCCCAATAAATGATATAGGAATCAGCGATATAATCACAAGTGGTTGGCGTAGCGACTCAAACAAGATCGAACAAGTGAAGAAGATAATGACAACAATTAGCAGAATCAGCCAATATTGCGTTCCCCTGTCATTATACCATCCGTAACTTGTATTGGTTGTGCGAAAACCTACCGGCAGAGTAGCATTCACTTCTTCGGTCGTTTTCTTGATGAATGAATCGGACAGTTCAGTCGGTCCCATATAATCAAATGACACATCAAGCGAGTACACTTGATTGTTTTTGGTAATTTGAATGCTGGTAGAACGCCGGCCGATCTCTCCGATATGAGAGTAGCGGATCGGGTTGTCTCCTACATTTATATAGCTGTTCATCAAATGCCATACATCAAATTTATCACGTTGTGTAGAGTGGTAATCAATGGCTATGTACTGGTCTTTATTGCGATAAGTGCCTATTGCCCCTTCGTTGAGCAGTGCAGACAGTGCAGAGTACCCTTGGTTGAGATTCAGATCATAGAGTGTGATTTTTTTCATATCATATTTGATATACATCTCATCAGCCATATTGTCCTGACTGGCCCAATCGCCGGAACCTCCTAACTCGATACCGATATTAGTAACCCTTTTATTCTTTTTGATCTTTTCGACTATCGTTTCAGCATGTTTGTAAAGTTGGTCATAGTTATAACCGCTTAGTCCGATGCGGTGTGATCCTTGTCTCTGTGTGAGTGAGTTAGAGAATCTTTTCTCACTTACCCCTGTTGTGCTCCAGTCTACACCACCTATTGATAGCGCTTTTTTTATCACTTGCGACTCCAAGTGTCGTGGGAATGCCCCATACTTGTACTCATCGGTGAACTCTACTTCAATAGTACCACTTTCTCCTTTCACTTGGGTCACAAATCGTTCGATCTCTTTATATTCTGCCAGAAAGTGATCCATTTGCCACATCTTTTGATTCAATTCTTCCGCATCGCCTTTTTCGGTCAGTTTGGCCGATATATAAAGTTTTACACCAGGGTCACTCTGCGTAAATGTGCGGGAGGATTGAGTGGATGAGAATAGATGTAGGGTTCCACCTGTTATCTTCTCAAGCGGCTGGCGCAATTTGTTTTGATAAAATTCGCTGCCGATTGTCTTATTGTATAGCACTTCGTACCATTTGAGCTCTGGCTTTCCTTTATTGCCATATAAATAATAAGGCTGATCCAATTTTTGTGGCAACAGGTTCAATGGAATGCCAAATGCCAACACCAGAATTGTGATGTAGATCCATTTCCGTTTTTGAGTAAAGGTAATATAGCCATTGTAGAATTTATTCCATTTTATGATTCTACGACAGCGACGATAGTGCTTTTTCTCTTGGCGGCGGTTCAGACCGTTGCGATCAATTATTGCCGGTACAAAAAACAAGGCTACAAACAGGGCAACACAGAGATTGATAATAATAATGGTTGCAAAATCATTCAGCGTTCCCTTTACATAGTCGGGCATAAAAAAGATAACCACTAATGATCCGATTGTGGTGAGCAGTGCCGCCAAGATAGCAATAAAGACACTTCTATTGCGGTAATAACTGTAGTGATCCACCATCACAATGGTGGTATCAATCATTATTCCGAATGATACGGCAACACCGGCTAACGAGATTAAATTCAACTCTATGTCAAACAGATAGAAGAAGATAACTGCTATCAGCACATTGGCAAAGAGTGACACAGCGATAATGGATAGATAACGACCGCTTCGGCTTGATATCCAGATGAATAGAAAAAGAAATAGTAGCGATAGGAATGTTCGCTTTATCAGTTTGTTGACCTCTTCACGCACCTCTTTAGCCTCATCATTAGTCAGAGAGACATAGAATCCATCTGAAAGATTGGCTTGTACCTCTTCCATCCGCTTACGCAGTTCGGCGGAAGCTGTGATGATATTCACATCAGCATCGGCTGATATACTTAGATTGATTGTATTCAGACCGTTGATGCGGTAAAAATTGTCTTCCCGCCGTTTCTTATAATCTAATTTAGCAATATTATCCAAATAGATGATTTTGCCATTGATGGTGGTTAGTGGCGTTTTTCCAATATCAGATCCGAGTGCTTCAGTCTCCAGAAGTAGTGTGATACGTTCTTTATTACCGTTGCGGTCGATCCGGTCAATATCTCCTACAATAGATTGTTGCCCTAAAAAGTTTTGAAGTCCTGATGTGATTATACTGGATTCTAAACCGTAATTATGTAACTCTATCGGGTCATACTCAATATCCAGATAAGTTTGAGGTGCTCCCGAAACAGTGATCTCGCGCACATAATCAATCTGTGTCAGGTAGGGCTTGATATTTCTCTCCACATAATTCTGAATATAAGCCGGATCCATATCCGCATTGATGATATAAGACAAAACTTGTCTGGAGCTCTGTTTCATGCCGCTTCCGACATCTCCTCCCGACAAAGAGGGATAGCCGGCTCCCTCAGGTAACTTTCCGGCTACTTGTTTCAACAGGGAAGATATTTCAAAACGGACGGCAGATATGTTGGCATTCTCTTTCAGTTTGATTACCACATTTCCACTTCCGTAGGAGGAGGTAGAGGACGTTTTCTCGACACCGACCACTGACGAGACCATTCCTTCTATTTTAGAGGTGATCTCCTGTTCAATCACACGAGGTGACGCCCCTGGCCAATTGAACGAGACGTTTAATTCATCCCCCTGTTTGGGAGTGGGTTTATAAGCGATCCTCAGCATCGGTATCAGGGCTGCCCCAATCACCATCAATACTGTCATAATTAGGATGAGGGAAAAGCTGGGGATTCGCTCTAAAAAACCTTTCTTTATCATATCTTTACTCATGAGCAGCAGGATTAGCGTTTACGGTAAATAATATAATAGATCAACGGTATAAAGAACAGACTGATAAGTGTTCCGACTGTCATGCCGATAATAATTGAGAGCGATAACGGATATTGCAGATCCGACCCCATATCCACCCGATTCAGGAAGGGGGCAATGGCTAATATGGTTGTTAGCGAAGTCATAATGATCGGTTTCAGGCGACTGTGTCCACCTGCAAAAACCGCTTTTAGTACCGGCATACCCTGTTTTCGCAATCGATTGATTGTATCTACTTTCAAGATCGAATCATTGATGATAATACCACTCATCACCACCAAACCGATCATTGACATGATATTCAAACTTTCACCAAAGAGCCACAAACCAAGCAACACAAAGAAGACATCAACGACAATCTCCGAAAGGATGATTAGCGGTTGAATGATACTTTCAAACTGTGCTGCCAGAATAAAATAGAGTAGCGAGATTGCTACCAATAGAATGATAATCAATTCTTTGATAGTCTCCCGGCTCGAAAAATACTCGCCGGTAAAGGTCACGAAGAAGTTCTTATCCTCCTTTACAACCTGCTCGATGGTCTTCATCACTTGTTTTACATTGCTGTCCGGCACATCAAGAGCGATAGGATGGTAGTCACCGGCACTGCCGGAATAGAGTTTCTTGAAATCTTCTCCTTTGGTTTCACGGATTACCATTGAGAGCGGTATCTCCACACCATACTTATTGCGCACCTTGCCCGATAAGATGTCGGATGCCTCGGCACGTGAATCGCCCGTTGTGACGGGCATTGAATAACCGCCTTGGTTGATGCGAAATAATGTGTTCTGGCTGATGAAATTTTTCATCTTTCCGTAGATGTCATCATACGTAATATCATATACCGCCATCGCTTCCACATCGGCTATATAGCGGATATTTTGCTCCATGACAGCTGGAGGAACAACCACATCGGGCAGTGCCTTTCGAATCTTTCCTACTAATCCTGTTACCTGTTCCACGGTCGGAGCTTCTCCTCCTTTGCTGTGCAATTGTACCACCAATGGACTTCCCTGTTCGGCAAATATCATATTAAAGATATTACCCGAAACCTGGAATGTAACTAATGCTTTCGGATGTTTTTCGGCTATATAATCTGTCAGTTTCTTCTCTATCTTAGCCAGTGTTTCCGCATCTTTCGCCTTGATATAAACAACGCTTTCGGAAGAAGTGATTTCTTTGGTATGCGACATTAAAAACTGCTGCACGCCAACCATTGAGGTGGTTTGCTCGGTCAGACTGTCAACCTGTGACAACAGACGATGTACTCGTAAGTCGTTTTCTTCGAGCGATATACCGCTATTCCAGTCGACTGTCATAATAGTGTCATCATGAGAGATATGTGGCAGACGGCTTTTTTCAACCATCTGATAGATGAAATAGGTTATCGGAATGAGTGCTATAAAGCAGATAATAGTCAATTTGCCATGTCGGAGTGTCCATTTTAGTGTTTTCTCATACGGCCGATAATAATTGAAGGTAAAGATGCGGTCTATAAAACGATTTTCGGTATATGGCGATAGCTTTTTATACATCAGATAAAAATAGACCGGAAGTACCAGCACCGCTACGAGTAAGGAAGCGAACAGTGCTATTGTCACCGCCATTGCCTGATCGTAGAACAGCGCACCGGCTGTACCACTTAAAAAAATTAGCGGTAAGAAGACTGAACAGGTGGTCAGCACACTACTTAGCATTGGAGTAAAAACCTCACTGACTGCTTCGGCGATGGAGTCGTCAAGCTTCATTCCCGATCGCCACTTTTGCGATATATTATCAATCACAATGATCGAGTTGTCAACAATCATACCCGTACCGAGAACTAATCCGGATAAAGAGATGATGTTGAGTGAGATACCCAACAGGTGGAACGCCAACAGGGTAATGACCAAAGACAGAGGGATGGTCACAACGATCAACATCGGTGAACGCAGGTCTTTCATAAACAGGAAGATGACTAGTGCCGCTAAAATACCACCTACCAACAGGTTACTGCCCAGATTGTCGATTGAGTAGGTCAACAGTTTGGTTTGATCGCGGGTCAGTTCGAACCGGATATTCGGATGTTCTTTTTCCAGATCATCTATCAGTGTAGCGATACTCTGTTGCAGATCCTCCATTTTGGCGTCGTTCTGTTTAATAATCGCCATCGAAATGGCTGGATCCCCTTTACTACGTACCAATCCGCTTCTTTTGGCGGGACGTTGCACAATCTCACATAGTTCTTTGAACTGGTAGATACGTCCGTCGTGTTTGATATATATATTTTCAATATCCTCTTTTGAAATGATGCGGGCATCAAAATGGATGCTGTAACGATACTGACCATCTTTGATGCTCAACGCTCCCAAAGAGACATTGTTGTTATTGATTGCTTGTTCAAGCAGACTGATATCTGCTCCCATAGAAGTCAATTTGGCATAATTCGGAATACAAAGTAATTCGGGCGTCACCACACCGCTGATATCGACCATCGCTGTTTGTGGCAACTGTTCGATACGTTTGGAGATAACGTCACGGGCAAACTGTCCCAGCTCGCTGAACTCAATACCGGCTTCACGAAGTTCTCCCTCTTTGCCCGGAATACCATTTTTGAGTGATAGATTAAGATAGAAAGCCGGAATATCGGTCACGCTGGCTTTGATTACCTTAGGACGCTCCACATCTTTCGGAAGTGAAGTGATTGCCCGGTCCATCTTTTCGTTGACATCAATAAAGACAATATCTATATTGCAGTCGGGCTCAAAATCCATATAAATAGTTCCGATATCGGCGCGAGCTTCTGCAGTTATATTTTTCAGTCCTGCCACCTGCGACAACTGATTCTTGAGAGGCTTTAGCAGAACGTTATCTATCTCACGCACCGACATGCCGGGAGCCGCCACCTGTACGGTGATCTGCGGTATGTTGATAGCCGGCATAAGCGATACCGGTAGATATCCCATCGCCACCAGACTCATCACCATGATAGCAATCACGCTCATTGTCACTGCTATGGGACGTGTGATTAGTTTCTTTATCATACTTTTTAGGGGTTAAAGGTTCGCCAATCAGACATTTTAATTAGGCGTCACCTCTGTTTCATCTGCCAGATTCAGATTGTTGGATACAATCACAACATCATTCTCCGAAATAGTGGTCTGTTTTTTGGCATTACCCGTAATCACATGAGAATCAATATTAGACATAACCACATCCACATACGTCCATACCGCTCTGCCATCTTTATAACGGAAAATCACTTGGAACCCGTCTCGAAGGACCACCGCATCTTTCGGAACAACAAACTGCTGCTTCACTTCACGCTCCAGCAGAATCTTTACATTCATTCCCTCTATTAAATAGTTATTATAGTTACGTACTTTCGCTCGTACTTTAATTTGTCCTTGCTCATTAATCAAGGGGTTGACTTCTGTAATCTCACCCGTAAAATGTTGATCCTCATTGATAAAAGGAGATACCGAGATTCGTAACCCTCGTGCTACTTCTTCCATTTCGGCCTCTAATACACTAAATTCCACATCAAAATAGGAGTCATCAATCAATGTGCATAGTTTGTCTGTCGAACGGCCATATACCTTGGAATCCAAATCTGCCACGCGGCCACTAAACGGTGCGGTTAAATAACAATTAGCCAACTGGCGTTCGGCTGCCTCTAATTGATCCATTGCGCTCTCATATCCCGATGACGCTTTCATATTCTGCAAAATAGCGGTTGGAACGGCTGTCGTATCAGCTGTGTATCCCTGTCCAATCAGTTTATCTACCAGGTCAATATTTGCTTTTGTCATCGCACGGCGGCTTTTCCGCAGCTCTATTTCGGCCTCTTTCGTATTAAGCACTGCCAACGTCATTCCCTTGGCAACTCTATCTCCGTTGCGTATATGAATGGCGGTAATAATCCCCGAACCATTAAATGCTAGGTCACTTTTCACTACTGCGCGCAGCTTACCGTTACATACGATTTGTTTTTGGAAGGACCGTTTGGTTAATACCATCGTATCGACAGTAATCAACTGTGTTTTCTCATCACTCTTACCGATTAAAGCTTCTTCTTTTTTCTTTCCGTCACCGCAAGCTGCCGCTCCCAACAGGCAAATAATCATCAAGAGACTTTTATATAGGAATAATTTCTTCATAACTTTTCTTTTTCAATGATTTTATCTTTCAATGATTTGATCGAATTCCGCACTAATATCTTTTTTATGAATAAAGTCATATAATGACAATTTTCTCAACTCAAAATAGGCACCCCAAAAGGTACTCAGTTGCGATATATATTGTCCGCTAGCATCATCCAACTCTTTTTGTGCCGTGTTCAGATCGGTCACGGTAATACCTCCGTTCAGGAATCTGTCTTTGGTGATATCATACCGCTGTTGCGCAACGATCAAAGCCTTTGCTGATATTTCGCACTGCCTGCCTTGTTGGTTGAACTGCATCACTTTAATTCGAATATCTTGTTGAAATTGTATGGCATCCTGTTCGTTCTGTGTGCGTGCCAATCGAGCTTTTGCTTCAGCCATCTTTACTTTTCCCCGGCTCATACCCCAGTCGTAAATAGGCATTGTCAGCGAAACTCCGACAATTTCTTGATCTTTCAATAAGCGATATGCTTCATTGAAACTATTTCCCGTTTGTGAGAAACCCAGATTTGCCTGTAGCTCCACCTGAATTCCTTTTGCTGCTTTGGCTTGTGCTACATCCTGCTGTGCTTCTATTTCTTTCAGTTGAAGTGAAAGATTTTGCGATGAGTTTTGTAAGGCTTTACCTAATACAAAGTCGTATTCCATGATAACATCCGGGGCTATTGTTGGCGGTAGTAGTTTAAAAGAAGTACTCTCCGAAATGCCCAGATAGGTCTTAAAGTTGAAAAGAGCAATTTCTAAATTTGTTCTGCTATTACTAACTGTTAGTTCTGCATTCATCAGAGCCAATTCCAACTGTAATAGTTCACTTTTTGTCACAGTACCAATCGCAGAGCGTTTGAGCGCTATATCGTACATGCTTCGGGTATCATTCAGGTTTTCTTCATTTTTCTGATGACTGGTCTGTGCCGATAAGACGGAAAAGAATTGTGAGGTAGTCTGAAGGGTTATATTCTCCATCGACTCTAAATATACCTTCTTCTCCTTTTCATAGCGTAAAGGCTCCGTTTTTTTCTCCATTTTAATTCATTAAACGATCGTAGAGGCTGTGTGTAGTGGATTGTAAGTGGATTTGAATTGTATATCTGCGTGCCATAATTAAACTGGTCCAACCGGTCGAGCGATGTGTTAAGTGATACTTTACCGCCTGTCAGAGGGATATTTTGATCTATTGAAATAGACAAATTATTATTCAATGTATTGTTTGCCACATAGCTGATACGCCCCGTTTCTGGGTCACGCACATCTACTAGTGAGCGGTTATAGTTTCCCAAATTTCCATGCAAATTAAGCGATGGGAGAAACTGTGCCTTATAGGAACGGAAGTCCCAATACTGCGCCATAAAATTAAGTTGTGCCATCTGAACTTGTGGAGAACGGGCATGAGCAATCTCGATCGCTTGTTCGAGGGTTATATTTCTCGTGGTTAGATTTTGTCCGGTGATGGCACTACAGAGTAGCCATCCTATGGACACTAATAGTAGTCTTTTTTGCATTTGTGTACGTCTTTGGTTTTGTTGTCTTTTAAACTTGAAATTTTGGCTCCATTACTATATTTATACAAAAAAATAATTTGTTTATTGAATAGTATTGGTGATTTTCTCTGTGTTTTATGTGACTATTTTATGTGGATCGGAGGCTGTTCATTATTTTTGTAGTAATCATTTAGCTTTTTATAAGCAAAGATCCCGAATAACTCTCTGTGGTATGACTATTCGGGATTTTTATTGTTTTATGTAATTAAAATGGATCTTCAAATGTTATAAGGTTAGAAGGTTTTGATGGTTCACCTCGACCGATCTCATTGTTTGCAAAAACACGAAATGCTACTGGAACTGCTCCAACTCTATTGTCAACGTGGGCTTGTATTATATCATCATAGGAAAATTGATTTTCGGCGTTTCCTTGAAATATCCACCTAGCTGATTCTTTTTTTCTAAACTCAATACGATAGAATTGTATTCGTGACCCTCCATCGTTCATGGGTTTTAAAAATCTTAATTTACACCAATTGACATTTATGTCACAAGCACTAGGTCTTCCCGGAGGAGAAGGAACGTCAATTTTTCCAGCAAATGTAATTGTTGCAACTGTTAAGCCTAAACAAGCTAACAAGAAAATTCTTTTTTGAGGTGTTTTCATATTATTTTTATTTTGTTTGGTATAAAAATGCAGGTATTCTTTGCAAAGATAATAACTATTTTCGCAAATAATTATCATTAATTATTTAAAAATACACACTTATGAAAACAAATGCTCAACTTTTATTGCTTTTAATTGGCATATTTTTTTTAGTTGTAATAGCACGGTCAAAAATCAGATCATCCCTATTTCAAATATAGATACAGATTTTCCTGTTACCGAAAAATTGGAATTTAAGCCTTTTAATAAGTTTGACATTTTTGAAAGGGGCTTCTGTATGATTGATGACTCTATACTATGGTCTGTCGAAGAGAATGAGGAGAATTTTGGATTTTGCTATGATTTAAATACTGGAAAGAAATTATCTACAATAGCATCAAGAGGAAGAGCGGCCAATGAATTAACAGAATTAGAAGATTTTCAAATAATAGGTGATTCCGTTCAACTTTATGCATATCCAAATATGATAAAAACTTTCGGCAAGAGAGACATTATAGATAATGTGCCTATGGGTGAACGAAAATTTACTGTGACAATAGTTCCGGATAGTATTTGGGTACGTCGAATGGTTAAGCTTCCCAATGGTTTTGTCCTTGCAACCTTAATGCCAGCTTTTTCTGAAAGCGAAAAAGTGGAAATGAACGAATTTAATCAGAAATCGATTGCTATATTTAATAATAAGGAAGCAAAATTTTATGAAACAATAAATTATGAAAGTTTTGATATTGGAAAAGCAAAAGATATGGAACTGTCTGCAAATGATCTAATAAAATGTGCTTACGCTGATGGTTCTATTGAAGTAAAAGGAAATGATATGGCTGTTTTTTATGCAAGTAATCAGTTTATATTGTATATATTTGATGTCAAGAATGGAAAGGTAGTAGGTGAAAAAAGATACACGAAAATGCAGCGCGAAGAGGTAAGAAGTAAAACATTTGCGTCACTTAATACGATGAATGAAAAACATATAGGAATTGAATCAATGAAACTTAATGATAAATATATTCTATGTGATGTTAAAGGCTATTTTAGCGAAGAGGATAAAGATTCAAAACTAATGAAAGAAGCAATATTTGTATTTGACTGGCAGTTAAACCCAATCAAAAAGTTTGATTTGCCAGATAGAAAAAATGGTTATTATGGACTATCAAATAATGGCCGTTCAGTGTACTTTTGCGAGTTTAACGAAGACGGGCTCACATTGTATAAGGCAGATTTAAATATATAATTTACTGCTTTTTTGTATTATTGGAATAAGAAATGGAGGAAGTGACAAATCAGCCTTGTACTTGCCACTTTCTCTATTTCAAAATAAAACTAGCTATCCTTGATTATTGACATATTCTTTTTTTCACATAATACTAAGCTGATGATTCATAGATGCCTTCTGTGAATAAACTGTGGTAATTTCATTCTTCACTATCCTTCACCCTCTTCACCAAATACACATTTCCTAATCTCGTATGCTGTCGGCTGATACCTGTTGCGGTAAAAATTTGAGCCAGTTGGATAGGTGTACAACTTCGTAGTGCGGCGGGAAATCTCTTTTTTAATTCCTGATGAATAATAGCGGCGGAGAGTGACAGACAATCCGACTCATTCAATGTGGCAGGCGCGTATGTGTTGCGCACAATGTCTTCTATAGGGTTGACATGATAGTATGCCATGTTATGACATTGCAAGGCGTGTTCTTCCTCCTTGTTAAACCAGTGGCGGGCACCTGCAAGCAGTTCCTCTTTCAGTTGGGCATAGATTTGTGAATGTTCAATTCCGGTACAGTCTATATCATGTTCCGCTTCAATGCAGATGAATCTGCGGCTGCCTGTCGGATCACATAGTAAGTCAGTTCGGTTGCTCGTTCCGATGAACGAAGCGATACGAGGTAGCGACCGGAAATTTTTCTGATAGGCTTTGCAGATGTTGAGGCTGGACATTTGCATCAGATTTTTCAGTAATGGCATCTTTTGTGCTCCGAATTTGTCAAATTCGTCCATGTTTAGTAATCCCATCTCGGCAAGGAGACGTTCGGGATTGCCTTGTGCGGTTAGTTTCAGATTATCCGAATAATAACGGGCTAGTTGTGGTGGCATCAGCATACGGCAGAAAGTAGACTTGTGGCGTCCTTGTTCTTCACTGATAAGTATCGGAGCCACGCTGTTTGCTTGTGTTTGAGTTACTCCCAGCCATTGGGCGGCAAGTCCGAGCATCCAGGTATGAAAGCTTTTTATCCATAGAGGAATGTCAGATATCCGCTTCGCTAAGGGCTTTAACCGATCTGTTCCGTCCCAGGCAGGTAGTTCGTTCATATAAAGCCGGAAAGGGTGGTAACTTTCCACTTGGGTAGAATAGATATATCTTTGAAGATCCTTGTCCCAGCAGTTGATACCTTCTTTGTGAGTTTCCAGACAGAAAGTATTCAGTTCTCGCTTGTCTATGCGGCAGAAAGGAATGTCTCGTTGTCCGGATGGTCGGAATTCGGTTTCTTCAGTGAGCAGGTTGTAGCGGAAGTCATATCGCTCTTTTAAAAAGTCAATCACTTGTTGTGTTAGAAGGACGGGTTGTTTATGTACTTCTTGCTTATATGCTTCCTGTTCATCTATTTCTTGCATTTTCGGTACGTTCTTTGACGTATTCGTTGAAACGATGACGTTTGACGATTCTTTCATCAATACTCGTATTTTTTTCGCCAAACGTTTCGAGTGATATTCTAATGTCTTCATATTTTTCTTGTTTTTTAAATGAATAAATGTTGTTTTTTCGACCGGTTGATGCTGCTAAGGTATAACATGAAATATGGGGTTTGCAAGTATTTAACTAAGAAAATGTTTATTTTCTTCTGAAATGAAAAACAAGCTTTCTTATGCTGATATATCGTTACTTTGTCGTATCTTTAGTGCTCAGGGAAAACGCATTATAAATCATGTAAAATAAGTTCCCATAAGAATTCATTATCCCCACCCTGCTATTAATCTTTTTCTATTGATTGGTATCTCTCTTTTGTTGTTTCTTAATGTAGCCAATGCAATTTTCGCCAGTACGGAGAAGTTTAATGCTGATATATTTCTTCTTCTGGTATTATCTTCATGGAAATTGACATCTAGCTGCCAATGTAGATTATTCTCAATTTCCCAGTGTTCTCTACTATTTTTAAGTATCTTCTGCGCATCAGGTTCCAAGGAAGATATAAAACATCTTTTTCCACTGTAGTGCCTTTGTTTGTATTTCTGGTATTCTCTATATATCCGAAAGACTGTATATTTTTCCACTTCTTTCTAATATCTGCTCCCAGAAAACCAGGATCGTTGCAGCAATAGCAGATTCTCGACTCATTCCTGCCATGTCCTTCTTCATGCGTCTCATATTTGTCAAATCGTACTGTTGTACCTTTTGATACAATACTTTCTGTTACTGACAGTACTATTTCCTTTAATTTCGGTTGATTATCTTTCACTATAAAAATGTAGTCACCTTCTCCCTTTATGACTTTCTCTGCAATTGTACGCTGGCATCCTAAAGCGTCAATTGTAATAATACAATCTTTTATACACAACATATCTAATAATTCAGGAATGACAACTATCTCATTTTCCTTTTCTTGTGTACATAACTGTCCAAGGGAGATTCCCAGTTCTGTTGCAAATGCACTGATGACATGCAATTTGTACTTTCCCGTATTCGAATCAGGAAGCACTCCTTGTTTACGATGACGCTTGTCCTGTTCGGATTCATAGGCTCCTCGTATGGTTTTACCATCAATGGCTATATGCCCCGAATAACATTTGAGAATGCTTTGGACCCATTGCCTATAAGATTCTTCAAATTTTAAAGGATCTAATGCCGAGAAAAAGCGATTAAATGTATCATGGGAAGGGATACCATTAAAATTGGAAAGCTTGGCTGCAAAAAAAGATTCTTTACTTTTACCAAAGTCTTCTATTGAATTCCAAGTATCAGCGCCACATATAACAGCAGAAATTGCAATAAGAACAATGGTACTGGCCTGATGTTTTTTACAACGGTCTATCCGGTTATCTATCAATATTAATGAATCAGCAAATTCATGTAGGTTGCTGATCTCAATCTTTCTTTTAGTTTCTTGCTTCATTTTAATTGTGATTTATAATCACGTAAATGTACTCAAATAATATTGTAAATGAAAGATAAATATCTTATTAATAAGATGAAAAGACAATATTGGTGTAAGATAAATGTATAAAAGATTAAGGAAAGAGTATAATGCGTTTTCCCTGGTTTAGTGCTTGTGTTACACATTTAAATTGATAAGAAGTAATGGCTATTGTGTTTGATTGGTATGAAAATCCTAATGATTCTTCGGAAGAAGAAGCTGCGTTGCATCCGCGTATCTTTATGAATGGAAAGGTAGATACGGATACTCTTTGTTACAAGATTCATGACTACAGTTCGTTGACTGTGGGCGATGTAAAGAATGTGCTTGATAACTTATCGAAGATTCTCGGTGAGTCGTTGCGTGAGGGAAAAGAAGTACATATCGAGGGGATCGGTTATTTTTATCCCACTTTGGAGGCTACGGGGAAAGTGACTCGCAGCACTCCGCATAAGACTAATAAGGTGGCTTTCAAAACTGTTCGATTTCGCCTTGATAGTAATCTGAAAGGATATTTTGTGGGTGTTCGTGCCAGTCAGTCCAAGTATGTCCGCCATTCGGAGAAGGTGTCAGAGGTGGAGATTGATATGCTGTTGAAAGAATATTTTTCCGAACATCAGATGATGACCCGCCGTGATTTTCAGGAAGTGTGTGGTTTGGCACGTACTACAGCTAAAACGCATTTGGTACGTTTGCGTGGAGAAGGAAAGCTGGTGAATATCGGTTTGCGCAATCAGCCGATGTATGTGCCTGCTCCCGGTTATTATGGCGTATCCAGAGATGCGGCACATCCTTCACGGTAATGACTGTGAAGGATGTGAAGAAGCATATTTCTTTGAGTAATCACACGAAACGGTTGATAGCTTGAGACTTGTCCTCATGTAAAGGGAATGAAAGAAAAGAAGCGAACCTTATTTCGCTATGTATTTTTTCATTCCTTCCGTATAGTAAGTCTTAAATTCTCCGTTGTCTCCACTATAAATAAAGTACGCGTCAATCGTTGGATCCGCTTTGCAGAATGTTTCCGCTTCTTCCAGTCCCATTACCATAAAGGCGGTAGCCAGCGCATCGGCGGTCATACAGTCTTTGGCGATTACCGTGGAGGATAAGATATTGTGTTGCACCGGATAACCTGTTCTGGGGTCAATCGTATGAGCGTATTTCTTCCCATCCTTATAATAATAATTACGATAGTTTCCGGAAGTTGCCAAGCCTAAATCTGTTATCTCAAGAATTGTCTGTAAGTCTTGGTTTACAGCCAGTGAATCGTCGACGGGCTTATTGATTCCAATGCGCCACAAGCCTTTGGAAGGATTTTTCCCTTTCACTACCACCTCGCCTCCTATATCTACCATATAGTTTTTTATTCCCTTACGGTCGAGCAGTTGTGCAATTACGTCTACCGAATACCCTTTGGCCACGGCACTACAACTTAACATAGTACGAGGATCCTGTTTGATAACTTTGCCGTTATCCATTTTCACTTTTTCATATCCGGTGATTTGTAACAGACTGTCTATCATTAATGAATTAGGAAAAGCACCTTTTTTGAAACCGAATCCCCAAGCATTGGCAAGAGGGGCTACTGTAATGTCGAAAGCACCCTTTGTCTCGCGGGAAATTTCCATCGAGCGATGGAAGCATTTCTGGAAAAAACTATCAGTCACCAGCTCTTCATTGCGGTTGACGCGGCTGATAACAGAACTGTCGTTGAATGGAGATAGAGATTGGTCGAAGCGTTTCAGTTCAGCTTCTATTTCCGGTTTTAAGTCACCGTCATGCTGATAAGTAATTTTATATACTGTCCCAAACACCAAACCTTTGACACTGTAATAGCCAACTTGTTGATTGTGTCTGGCTAATATCCAGATGGTTGCCAGAATCAGGAACGCTAGCCAAAGGAAACTTTTTCTTTGTTTTCATACGCTCTTCTATTTGATGAGAAACTTTCTCTTTTTATTGAAAGAATAAATGTTCAACCAATATTTTTAGTCCGATGATGACTAAAATGATACCTCCCCATAACTCTGCTTTAACTTTCCGGGCAATCCCGCAGCCGCATTGGATACCAAAGATCAGCCCGATGAGTGACATGACAAACGAAACAAGTCCGATGATACTGATAGGAGAGAGGATTTGAGTATAATCCTGAACTCCCAGAAAGGCGAAGGAAATGCCGATTGCCAATGCGTCAATACTTGTGGCTATCGCCATTGTGAATACTACTTTCAGCTTGGCCGGATTGAACAGTTTACAACATTCTTCTTCCTTGAAAGATTCGAAAATCATTCGTCCGCCTAAGAAGGCAAGGATTGCGAAAGCAATCCAATGGTCTACACTTTCTATCAGGTGACTGAAAGTCTTGCACACATCCAGCCGATGAAAGGCATGAGAGCCTGAAAAAATCCGAAGGCGAAAGCCATGACCAGCATCGGTCTCCAACGGGTACGTTTTAAAATAATACCGCTTGCAATCGAAACAGCGAAACAGTCCATCGCCAAACCTATTGCAAGCAGCCAAATCTCTAGTCCTGTCATTATATTCTAAAGAGGTAGTTTATAAATGAGGGAATAAGTGATTCCCATATTGTTCGATTTATATTTTCCGTAGCCGGGCACATACCAAGGATCTCCGTATTCTCCCGTAGAAGCGCTGGTTTTATATTTCATGCGTACCGACCAGCCCATGTTGAAGTTTTTGTAAATACGTACTTTGACGCCTAAAACGATTTCCAGCCATTGCACCGATCCTTTCATACCCAGATGGCTGAATGGCACACTTCCTCCCCAATAACCGTCTTCCAAACTGGGGTTACCTATTACATCTCCCCAGATAGGATCATCTGCCGGCATTGTGGAAACATCATATTTAAATGAACTGAATGCATAGCGAAGTCCTGCATACAAGTAGCTATTCTTCTCTTTTTTCTTTGCCATTGTGTTGTAATCCACACCGATGCGGAAGAAAGGGGCTGCTTTACTTTATAGTGTATACCTGTTTCGCTCCAGGTGTCTGTGCCTCCCATACCAAACTCAACTGTCGGGATGAATTTGTTCTTGAGGTTGACTGCTATACTTACTTCAGAACTCATAAAGTCACCACCCAGAAGCTTACTTCCGATGCCGTATAAGTCTACACCTACATACGTCCCGTTATAGAACGGAATTGTATCTATCTCGGTAACTTCCTTTTTCTTCTGATCTCTTTTGGGTGTATGACCGGGCGTTGCTGCTGTGCTATCAACGGAAGCCCAATGCAAAAGAGCAGAAGCAGACTAATTAGTCGTTTCATCAGGTGTGCGTTCTGGCCGATAATTATAGAATATCTGCAAGTTCTCGATTTCATTTGTATTGGCTTCTTTATTTTTTATATGAAGAGAATCTATCTGGTCCGGCTGCCCGTTGCCATAGGGAGGAGGGTTACCCGGTCTTCCCGGTTTTCCAAACTTGGCGCTGATAATGTTCTGTTTCATCATATATCCGCATTCCATAGACTGGAAATAGGGAGTATTTTGTTGTACAATGTATAATGTGTCAACATCTTTTTCTCTACGTTTGGGATCGTATCTGAATATGAACACAGTAGTGTCACTTGTGTATCGTAGTGGCAACATCAGGGTATGCACATTCTTTTCATTGTTCAGAATGATAGAGTCAGTGCCCAATGCTGTAATTGTTAATGAATCAAGCGTGTCTTTTAATGAATAGTAGGATTATGATTAATGGATATATTGTGCAATACATCATCGGACGTCCTGCCAATGAGCAGTCGTTCTCGTCCGAGCACGCACTGTGTAAGCTGATAGCTGCACCGCCAATGATAGTAATATGAGAAAGATACGAATTAAATTCTTCATAGTCAATATTGAATGTGAATCAAATTTTCTTTTCTATCTGATAGTTATTCCGTTCCGGTGCGTTGCGCGAGATGAGTTCGCCAAGGAATCCGGCTAAGAATAATTGTGTACCTATAATCATAGCCGTGAGTGACAAATAGAAATAGGGAGAGTCGGTCACCAGTCTATAGGGGAGACCGTTGTACATGGCATATAGCTTGCTTACACCTACGATGATGACAGATATCATTCCGATCAGAAACATCAATGATCCCAACAGTCCGAAGAAATGCATCGGCTTGATGCCGAATCTGGAGAGGAACCAAAGAGAGAGTAAATCCAGATACCCGTTTACGAAACGGTTCAGTCCGAATTTGGTTGTCCGTATTTGCGTGCCTGGTGGTGTACCACCTTTTCACCGATTTTCTTGAATCCGGCATTCTTTGCCAGATAAGGGATATAACGGTGCATCTCACCATAGACTTCAATATGTTTGACGACCTCTTTGCGATAGGCTTTCATCCGCAGTTGAAGTCGTGCAGGTTTTTGATGCCTGATACTTTGCGGGCAGTAGCATTAAACAACTTGGTGGGCAGTGTCTTTGAAATTGGATCATATCTCTTTTGCTTCCAGCCGGATACCAGGTCGTAGCCATCCTTTGTAATCATCCGGTAAAGTTCGGGGATTTCGTCTGGGCTATCTTGCAGGTCCGCATCCATCGTTATGACTACGTTTCCTTCCGCTTCAGCGAATCCACAGTAGAGTGCAGGTGATTTACCATAGTTACGGCGGAACTTGATACCTTTCACACACTCCGATTGGGCTTTGAGCTTTTCTATCACTTCCCATGAGCGGTCTGTACTTCCGTCGTTAACGAAAATCACTTCGAATGAGAATCCGTTGGCTTGCATTACCCGTTCTATCCAAGCGTAGAGTTCGGGTAGTGACTCTTCTTCATTGAATAATGGGACTACAACTGATATATCCATTTTTATTAATTACTATTTACGAATTACAAATTACGATTGAGACAGTCCGTCATTTTCCGGTTTGGCTTTTTTCATGACCATTAGTCCGGTAGGGATAGCCAGAAGACTGCCCCAAAACACATCCCATGACAGTAATTGCATAGTAATGTTGATTGAGGTGAGTGAACGGGCGGTATCTATCGTTTCTTTTATAACTTCTTTGTTTTCTGCCAGGGCAGGAGTGTTGGTCATTAACTCGTCCCAAAGTTGGATGTAAGAATTGACGATGAAGCCATGGTCTATGAATTGGAAATAAATGTAGTGCACCACCGCTACCAACAAAGAAGCGAACATATACATAAATATAGTAAAGAGTACTGCATGAGAAAACTGGATACTTCCTCCGCAGATCTTATCCCGATACATTTTCGCATAGTGATATCCGATGAAAGGTACGGATAATGTCAGGATTACAAATAAGAGCGAAAGGAAAGGTATATGAAATCCTAGCGGAAATAATATGAATTTCAATATCCAATAGATTCCCATATACGTGCCAAAGTGCATGGCATATTTTTGTAAATAGCTTCTGTTTTCTGTCATCATCATTTATAAATTGCGCACAAAGGTACAAATAATCTCGGTTGGTAGGGGAAATATGGTTGTTAAAGTTAATAAAGCTACAAGGAAGTTACTGTCTGAATATTTTTTTTTATGATTTTAATTGCCTGAAATGTAGTCGGTTAGTCTTTGGCTGGTAAAAAAGTTGTCTTGCAGCTATTGCAGAATCACATAAAAATGTCTACCTTTGCAACCGCAAAACGGGTAAGTCCTATACGGCCAGCTCCCTTCGAATCCTCCAGGGCTTGATCGCAGCAAAGGTAGTTGGTTGTAGCGGCGCGATATAGTATAGCTTTTATTCCCACCCGCCTCTTTAGCTCAGTTGGCCAGAGCACGTGATTTTGGGGGTACGAAACCGCCCATATAAGAGTTCACATACGAACATAAAAATGCTCGCTGCGATAGTAGGCAGGTTTCCCCACCGTCTGTTAATATGTTAGACGTTGCAAATGTAGCCTTATTAATTCAATTCGCAAAATATTGGAGATATTTATTGATGCTTAGTGAAGCTAGTTTTCTTACAATGCAAAAAGATTTAGTGAATGGTTAATATGTAAAAATCCCCGGATAATCTAATTGTCCGGGGATGAATTACTCAAGTAAGAGAATATTGAATTATTTAATTCTCTTGTAACCATATACAGCCAAATCTCCCAGTTCCTCTTCAATGCGGAGTAACTGATTGTATTTAGCCATACGGTCTGAGCGGCTCAAAGAACCGGTCTTGATTTGTCCGCTGTTAGTAGCTACTGCGATGTCGGCGATCGTAGCGTCTTCTGTTTCACCGGAACGGTGAGAAGTAACAGTTGTATATCCGTGGCGGTGAGCCATTTCGATAGCGTTCAATGTTTCCGTTAGGGAACCGATTTGGTTTACTTTAATTAGAATAGAGTTGGCACAACCTTTTTCAATACCCATGGCCAGGAAGTCAACATTAGTAACAAAGAGGTCGTCACCTACCAACTGGCAACGGTCGCCGATACGGTCGGTAAGTTTCTTCCAGCCTTCCCAGTCATTTTCGCTCATGCCGTCTTCGATAGAGTCGATGGGGAATTGGTTGATCAGTTGTTCCAGGTAGTCGATCTGTTCTGCGCAGTACGCTTTCTTACCTTTTGCACCTTCAAACTTGGTGTAATCGTAAATGCCATCGTGATAAAATTCGGAAGAAGCACAGTCCATACCGATCATAACGTCTTTGCCCGGTTCGTATCCTGCAGCTTTTATAGCGGCTAGAATTGAATTCAGAGCATCTTCCGTACCTTCCAAGTTAGGGGCAAAACCGCCTTCATCGCCTACGGCAGTGCTCAGACCGCGATCTTTCAGTACTTTCTTTAATGCATGGAATACTTCGGCACCCATTCTTAATCCTTCTCTGAAAGAAGGAGCGCCTACGGGACGAATCATAAATTCCTGGAATGCGATCGGAGCATCGCTATGTGAACCGCCGTTGATGATGTTCATCATCGGTACAGGCATTACGTAAGTATTTGTTCCGCCGATATAACGGTATAGAGGAAGGTCGAGATAACTAGCAGCAGCTTTAGCTACGGCAAGAGACACACCGAGGATAGCGTTAGCACCTAAATTAGATTTAGTCTTAGTACCGTCCAATGCCAACATTGCGTAGTCGATCCTCTCTGGTTGAGTGAAGACATACCGATTAGTTTCGGAGCGATGATTTTATTTACATTATCAACCGCTTTTTGTACTCCTTTTCCACCGTAGCGCTGTTTGTCACCGTCGCGAAGTTCCAATGCTTCGTGTTCACCTGTGGAAGCACCCGACGGCACGGATGCACGTCCCATAATGCCTGATTCCAATACTACGTCAACTTCTACTGTGGGGTTACCTCTTGAATCGAGAATTTCTCGAGCTACAATTTTTTCAATTTTCATCGTTTCTATTGTTTTTGAATAAGATTTCTGCAAAAGTACGGACTTGACGGAGAGTGAGAAATCACTATAAATAGGTATTCTTTTTGGCCTATTCCCTATATGTCGTTAGTCCGATCTTATAATATAACAACGGGACGATGCTTTTTGTTTGATGCAGGCGAATGAATTTGCAGGATTTTAGTCTTCGATAATAACACCTAGCAAAGGAAGTAAATCCATAGCTTGCAGGGACGTGATAATAGCTCCTTTTAGATCGCTGATGTTAAGCGTTATACTGCTGATACGGGAAGTGCGCAAATCTATTCCGCGAAGCGGAGCGTGTGAAAAATCGGCTTCTACGAGATCGCAACTATCAAAAGCGACGGAAGAAAAAACGGCAGTCGTTCAGACTTCCGTTGCGGAGCTGGCTGTGCGCAAAACGTACCTGGTTCATTTTACTCATAGCCAGATTGATATAACCTGCGTTGCAGTCATGCAGCAAGACGTGATTCATTGTTGTTTCCGATAAATTGGTACCCAATAGCTTGCAGGAAATGAATTCTACCCGGTAGAGCGAACTTTCAGCGAAAGAAATGTTGGATAAGTCGCAGTTCTCGAACCTGACATCGGTCAGTTGGGAGGAACGGAATTTACATTCGCTGAATGTCTGATGCTGAAAGGTGCAGTTTTTGAAACTTTTATAAGATTTGTCGATGCCTTCTTCTTTTCCTTTGCAGAATAAAAGATGAGAGACGGTTTCTTCTCTGTCGAGCCATTTCTGTAGGGTAATAGTACTGACTTCCTGTTCTTCCATCATGGGAGGAACAACGCGGACGGGTTTGGTTGGGCTTCTTTTTAATCATGGCGTAAAGGTAGGATTTATATTCGAATTATTAAATCTGTTTTCCCACATATCCGCCGGCTAACGTTGCGGCTAATCCTATTCCTATACTTAATAATGTATATAGAACAAATGCTCCGTAAAATTCTCCTTTCAGCAGACCTACGCCGTCACTGGAGAAAGTAGAGAACGTTGTGAAACCTCCACATAAACCCGTTGTCAGAAACAAACGGAACTCGAACGGAAGGTGGAATCGCTCTGAAAGGGCATAGAACAGGCCGATGAGAAAACTGCCGAGAAGATTGACCGTGAAAGTGGCCCATGGAAAATGATAAGGGACGATTCGTTCGTGCATTAACAACTGGATGAAATAACGCAGTGCACTACCGGTTCCTCCACCGATAAAGATATAGATAACTTCTTTACTCATTTGATTGAAAGATTGATATTATTTGTAGGCGGCTTCAAAATCTTTTTCGAATTGCTGGAAGCCTCCGGGATAAACAAGATTGATTTGTTCTGAAACGGTTGACGGATCATTTTTGTTTTGCAGAACGGATATGAACTTTTTGAATATCTCGCGGGGAACGCTCTCTATCCAGAAAGTGACAAGCGCATGCGAAAGGATATAAGAGTATTGCTCGTCCGTCATTTGCTGTTTCATAAATTTGCCCTGGCTGCTATTTAAAAATGTAGGAAGGTTTACTTCTCCCAGCATATACATCGTCCGAACTCTCCCTTGTTCGTATTCGGTAAATGTGTGGCGGACTGCTTTTTTGTGAATGGTGCAATGTTCGAAGTACTCCGACAGTCCTTCGTTAAGCCAGCTTGGAGGACGCTTGCCGAGAATCTGCGAAACGAAATGATGACTCAGTTCGTGATAGATAATGGCAAGACTTCTCTCCCGTCCATTCTCCCGTCCTAAGATGACTGCCTTTTGTAGCTTAGGTGAGTATGCACCACTTGCCTTGATAGGCAGAGACACATTGATACTTTCTAAGTAATCGATTGCTTCTCTTCTATTTTCAAATACATATAGTTGGAGGCTCAGCGTATCGGGCAGTCCGAATTGTGAATAGAAATCAACCTCATGTTGAAGAAACTGTTCTATCTTCTTCCGGTCTTTGTCGGGAAGCGGGTCACCGCCATATTCCACTTTTACGGTTTGGGCATGAAGCAAACCGCAGAAAAAGAAGACCGGGAAGAAAAGTAAAAATATGCGCATGATACATCTATTATTTCAGGTTGTGTAGCTTCATATATTTCTTTTTATCACGTTTACTCATGTCCTGCATGATAAGGTCATGGTCGGTCACAGCCTGATAGATGGTTTTCTCTTCCGGTTTCACATCTCCTTCAGTTGTGCGGAATACAGGAATAAAGTGGGAGTAAGGGTATCCGGATGATAATCCTCCTTTGAACTTATTTTCATCCAGAAAAAAGAAAGAGATGGCAGCACCTGTGGGGCCTGCCTTTCCTATGGCTTGTCCAACTTGTACTTCTTCGCCCGGTTCGATAAAATTCTCGTTCATCACCAGATAGGCTGCAAAAGTCTGATCGGGATGATAGATGAGCAGCTGTTGCGGGTTGGTGGTTTTACAGGCTATTCCGCTGCGGGTGGCGTAGATTGTATCACCTTGTTTGATGTGAAAATTCAAGGTCTTGAATGGTTCACGCGGATCGGTTTTCCAGGCTGTCTTTTGATTGTTCTTTACGGGTAAGGCATAAGGAGTCTGAATATTGAAATCTTTAGGAAATTTGCCCCGGCAGAACGTATAAGAAGAGGCACTTTTAAACGGATTGTCTACCTGTGCGTTCTTTTCTATTTTAAATATAGTGTTTTTTCCGTTACTTAAATTGTAGGAACGGTCGTTGGCACGATACAGATAATAGTCGCAATAGTCTTCATTGTAGTAATTGAGTTCGGTAGTTCCCTGAGCATCTTTTTCCCATTTTGACTCGATGATACCGTATGGACGTTCCAGCAGTTTACGTAAAGACTGCGCGGAAGTGTAGCTGGCGGACAATGTGAAAATCAATAGAGCGATCAATTTAAGGTGCTGTGCCATATTCTAAATAGTAAAGTGTTTATTGATATAGTTGGGATAATACGTTGCAAATATAGAAAGATTATGTAATATGCGTCTTTAATCCTTTTAATTTCTTCACCATAGACACTATATTTTTTCTAGCTTCTGGATTTGTTATCTGCTTTATATTTAAATGTTTATCCCGTTTCAACTTCTATATCCTTCTATATTTTCTTTATAAAGAAAAACACCTCTATAGTTTCCTGTCTATCTTTGCCATACGATTATTAACTAACTCATTTATATCATGAAGAACATGAAAATAGGAACTGCAATATGGGTCTGCCTGTTGCTCTCTTTTTTCTTCGGCACATCAGCAAAGGCCGAAAGTATCACTTCTCCTGACGGACAATTAAAACTTAATTTCTCTGTCAACATGCAAGGAGAACCGGTGTATGAACTCTCTTATAAAGGAAAAGAGGTGATTAAACCTTCGAAACTGGGACTGGAATTGAAAAATGATCCCGGACTGATAAATGGATTCACTCTGGCCGATATTAAAACTTCTGCTTTTGATGAAACATGGGAACCGGTGTGGGGAGAGGTGAAATCGATCCGCAACCATTATAATGAAATGGCTGTTACCCTGAATCAAAAGGCGCAAGATCGTAATCTGATTATTTGTTTTCGTCTTTATAATGATGGCTTGGGGTTCCGCTATGAGTTCCCGCAGCAAAAGAATCTGAATTACTTCGTTATAAAAGAAGAACATTCGCAGTTTGCTATGGCCGGCGATCATACGGCATTCTGGATTCCAGGCGATTATGATACGCAGGAATATGACTATACCGAATCCAAGCTTTCAGAGATTCGCGGATTGTTGCAAGGGGCAATTACTCCAAATGCTTCTCAAACTCCTTTTTCACCAACAGGTGTGCAGACATCTTTGCAAATGAAGACAGCCGACGGGTTGTATATCAATCTGCATGAAGCGGCTTTGGTTGATTATTCTTGTATGCATCTGAACCTTGACGATCAGAACCTGATTTTTGAATCATGGCTGACTCCTGATGCAAAAGGGGATAAAGGTTATATGCAAACGCCTTGCCGTTCACCCTGGCGCACGGTGATTGTCAGTGATGATGCTCGTGATATTCTGAATTCCAAACTGACGTTGAACTTGAATGAGCCTTGTGCTTATGAAGATGTTTCCTGGATTAAGCCGGTGAAATATATAGGCGTATGGTGGGAAATGATTACCGGAAAAAGTTCCTGGTCGTACACGGATGATGTTTATTCTGTGAAACTGGGACAGACGGATTATTCCCAAACAAAACCGAGCGGGCGTCATGCAGCCAATAATGACAAAGTGAAGCGTTACATTGATTTTGCAGCAGAGCATGGATTCGACCAAGTATTGGTAGAAGGTTGGAACGAAGGATGGGAAGACTGGTTCGGTCATTCTAAAGATTATGTATTTGATTTTGTAACTCCATATCCTGACTTTGACGTGAAGATGCTCAATGCGTATGCAAAGGAAAAAGGAGTGAAGCTGATGATGCATCATGAAACTTCAGCTTCTGTACGTAACTACGAGCGTCATCTTGATAAAGCCTACCAGTTTATGGTAGACAACGGTTACAATGCAGTGAAGAGTGGTTATGTAGGCAATATGATTCCTCGTGGAGAGCATCACTACGGTCAGTGGATGAACAACCATTATTTATATGCGGTGGAAAAAGCGGCCGAATATAAGATCTGTGTAAATGCTCACGAAGCAACCCGTCCGACAGGATTATGTCGCACATATCCGAACCTGATAGGAAATGAATCAGCCCGTGGCACGGAATATGAAGCCTTTGCAGGGAATAAGCCGTTCCATACCACCTTGCTTCCTTTCACCCGTCAGATTGGTGGACCGATGGATTATACACCGGGTATCTTTGATACAAAACTTTCTTTCCTGTCAGGCGACCACAGTTTTGTACGTACAACTTTGGCAAAACAGTTGGCACTTTATGTAACGATGTACAGTCCTTTGCAAATGGCAGCCGACCTTCCGGAGAGTTACGAACGTCACATGGATGCATTTCAATTTATCAAGGATGTAGTCGTTGATTGGGATGACAGCAAGTATCTGGAAGCGGAACCGGGAGATTATATTACCGTAGCACGTAAGGCAAAAGGTACTGATAACTGGTTTGTAGGTGGTATCACCGATGAGAATCCCCGTACTTCTGCTTTTACACTTGATTTTCTCGAACCGGGAAAACAATATGTAGCTACTCTTTATGCTGACGGAAAGGAGGCGGATTTTGAAAAGAATCCTACTTCTTACCAGATAAAAAAAGGACTTGTTACAAACAAGAATAAGATGTCTGTGAAGCTGGCACGTAGCGGAGGATTTGCAGTAAGTTTGATTGAAGCAACTCCCGCTGACTTGAAAACGATCAAGAAATGGAAATAAGATTCCGGTAAAAAGATTGTTTCCGGATTCCCCGCTTTTTAATAAATATTAGTTGTTGCTCCGCAAAGAAAACTAAAACTTTGCGGAGTTCTTTTTTTATTAGACGGATTCTTTTTTGTACTTTTGCACATCTTTTTTAAAACATCATCAATAAAGAGAACGACATGGGAGGTTTTTTCGGAACAGTCTCACAAGTGAGCTGCGTGACTGATTTATTCTACGGTACAGATTATAATTCACATCTGGGTACCAAGCGAGGAGGACTCGCAACATACAGTGAGGAAAAAGGTTTTATACGCTCCATTCACAATTTGGAAAGTACTTATTTCCGAACCAAGTTTGAAGACGAACTGGATAAGTTTAAAGGAAATGTCGGAATAGGAATCATCAGCGACACAGACCCGCAACCCATCATCATTAACTCCCACCTCGGACGCTTCGCCATTGTCACAGTCGCTAAAATAGTCAATATCCAGGAATTGGAAGAAGAACTTCTCAGTCAAAACATGCACTTCGCCGAACTTAGTTCGAGCAACACCAACCAGACGGAACTTATCGCATTACTTATCATACAAGGCAGAACTTTTGTGGAAGGTATCGAAAATGTGTTTAAGCACATTAAGGGTTCTTGTTCGATGTTGCTTCTGACGGAAGATGGTAGTATCATCGCTGCCCGTGACCGATGGGGACGTACTCCGGTAGTGATCGGAAAGAAAGAGGGTGCGTATGCTGCAACCAGTGAATCATCCAGTTTTCCGAATCTGGATTATGAGATTGAGAGATATTTAGGTCCCGGTGAGATTGTCCGTATGTATGACGATCATGTTGACCAGCTTCGCAAGCCCAATGAGGATATGCAGATTTGCTCGTTTTTGTGGGTGTACTACGGTTTCCCGACTTCTTGTTATGAAGGAAAGAATGTAGAGGAAGTGCGTTTTACCAGCGGCTTGAAGATGGGGCAGAACGATGATTCTGAAGTAGATTGTGCTTGCGGTATTCCTGATTCCGGTGTAGGTATGGCTCTGGGGTATGCAGAAGGCAAAGGAGTCCCTTATCACCGGGCCATTTCGAAATATACACCGACATGGCCGCGCAGCTTCACTCCCAGCAAGCAAGAGATGCGTTCTCTTGTAGCTAAGATGAAGTTGATACCCAATCGTGCCATGCTCCAAGGCAAACGTTTATTGTTCTGTGACGATTCAATCGTTCGTGGAACTCAGTTACGTGACAATGTGAAGGTGCTGTATGAATATGGTGCCAAAGAAGTACATATCCGCATTGCTTGTCCTCCGTTGATTTATGCTTGTCCGTTTGTAGGATTCTCAGCTTCTAAGAATGCGTTGGAGTTGATTACCCGCCGTATTATCAAGGAATTGGAAGGTGACGAAGATAAGAATCTGGAGAAATATGCCACCACCGGCTCTCCTGAATATGAGAAGATGGTCAGCATTATTGCCGAACGCTTTGGCCTGACAACTTTGAAATTTAATACCTTCGAAACTTTCATCGAATCTATCGGATTACCTAAATGCAAGTTTGTACACATTGTTTTGATGGTAGCAGCCATTTTTAAAGTAGTCAAATAGGATATTTAAGTATCCGGATAAAAGTATACAATAAAAAGAGCCGTGAATTGCTTTGTAATTCACGGCTCTTTTTTTACCTTTACGGCACTATAAACTATCAAATTGTAATTAATAACTTGTAATTAAAATAACATGACTTTAGTAGACAGATTCTTAAAGTACGTAAGCTTCGATACACAATCTGATGAATCGACAGGGCTTACTCCCAGTACTCCGAAGCAAATGATATTTGCTGAATACTTGAAAACAGAGTTGGAATCTTTAGGCCTGGAGGATATTACTCTGGACGAGCATGGCTATCTTTTTGCTACGCTTCCTGCCAATATAGATAAGGATGTACCCACAATCGGATTTATTGCCCACATGGATACAAGTCCTGATATGAGTGGTAAAGATGTGACTCCGCGTATTGTGGAAAAGTATGACGGTTCGGATATCGTGCTTTGTGCTGAAGAGAATGTAGTCCTTTCTCCATCACAATTCCCGGAATTGCTGGATCATAAGGAGAAGACTTGATTGTAACCAACGGAAAAACGTTGCTCGGTGCCGACGACAAAGCCGGTATCGCGGAAATTGTATCAGCGATGGTTTATCTGAAGGAACATCCCGAGATCAAACACGGGAAGATTCGTATCGGCTTCAATCCTGACGAAGAAATCGGTGAAGGCGCTCATAAATTTGATGTGGAGAAGTTCGGTTGTGAATGGGGATATACAATGGACGGAGGTGAAGTAGGAGAGCTAGAGTTTGAAAACTTTAATGCTGCTGCTGCCAAGATTCTTTTTAAGGGACGCAATGTACATCCGGGGTACGCCAAAAATAAGATGATTAACTCGATCTATCTTGCCAATCAGTTTATTACGATGCTTCCCTCACAGGAAAGACCGGAACATACGACAGGCTACGAGGGATTCTATCATTTGATCGGTATTCAGGGCGAAGTGGAGCAATGCACTGTTTCTTATATCATCCGCGATCATGACCGTGCAAAATTTGAGAACCGTAAAAAAGAGATAGAACGTCTGGTAGCTCAAATGAACGCTGAATATGGAGCTGGTACTGCGACACTCGAACTGCGCGACCAATATTATAATATGCGTGAAAAGATAGAACCGGTAATGCACATTATTGACATCGCTTTTGCTGCTATGGAAGCCGTAGGCGTGAAACCGAATGTGAAGCCAATCCGTGGTGGTACGGATGGTGCACAGCTTTCTTTTAAGGGTTTGCCTTGCCCCAATATCTTTGCAGGTGGTCTGAACTTCCATGGACGATACGAATTCGTCCTATCCAGAATATGGAGAAAGCGATGAAAGTGATCGTAAAAATAGCAGAACTGGTGGCTTCCAAATAAAAAGACGGTAAGCTCCGGTAATACTTAATACCTGATACTTAAAACTTAATACTTTAAAATAATGAAAACCACTCCGTTTACAGAGAAACATATAGCACTAGGTGCTAAAATGCACGAGTTTGCCGGTTATAATATGCCGATAGAATACTCTGGTATCATTGATGAACACCTCACTGTTTGTCAAGGTGTCGGTGTATTTGATGTATCCCACATGGGAGAATTTTGGGTGAAAGGACCGCAAGCGTTGGCCTTTCTGCAGAAAATAACATCTAACAATGTGGCGGCACTGGCTCCGGGTAAAATACAATATACTTGTTTTCCGAATGAGGATGGGGGGATTGTAGATGACTTGCTGGTTTATCATTATGAACCGGAGAAATACCTGTTGGTAGTGAATGCTTCGAATATAGAAAAAGACTGGAACTGGTGCGTTTCGCACAATACGGAGGGAGCCGAGTTGGAAAATTCGTCGGATAACATAGCTCAACTTGCTATACAGGGTCCGAAGGCTATTTCGGTTCTGCAAAAGTTGACGGATATTGATCTTGCTACTATTCCTTATTATACATTTAAGGTTGGAACGTTTGCAAGTGAAGAGAATGTGATTATTTCCAATACGGGTTATACCGGTGCGGGAGGTTTTGAGCTTTATTTCTATCCGTCTGCGGCTGATTCTATATGGAAGGCTATTTTTGAAGCTGGTGAAGAGTATGGCATTAAACCTATCGGTTTGGGTGCCCGTGATACGCTCCGTCTGGAAATGGGCTTCTGCCTGTATGGCAATGATCTGGATGATACGACATCACCTATTGAAGCCGGTTTGGGGTGGATTACCAAGTTTGTGGAGGGCAAGGATTTTGTCAACCGTCCGATGCTTGAAAAGCAGAAAACGGAAGGTACTGTCCGTAAATTGGTCGGTTTTGAAATGGTGGACCGTGGAATTCCCCGTCATGGATATGAACTGGTGAATGATGAAGGCGAGAAAGTGGGAGTGGTTACATCAGGTACTATGTCGCCTACTCGCAAAATTGGTATTGGTATGGGCTATGTAAAACCGGAATATAGCAAGATAGGTACGGAGATTTGCATCGATATGCGTGGTCGGAAATTGAAAGCTGTGGTAGTGAAACCGCCTTTTAGAAAGTAAAAAATAAGCTCTATGTTATTGGTATAGCCCGATAAGTTACGACTTATCCGGGGCTAACTTATTTTATGATGGTTATTGCAAAACATATCCGTAAATATGTTGTTTATGCCATAGAAATATTATAATTTTGTCATCAAATACGATGAAATAATGTCTCAATTACCTACTCTTATAGCTGATCTCGCACTGATATTGATCTATGCCGGTATCATGACTCTGTTATTCAAGAAGTTGAAGCAGCCTCTAGTGCTGGGGTATGTCGTTGCCGGATTTTTGGCCAGTCCGCATATGCCATATACTCCCTCGGTGATGGATACGGCTAATATACAGACTTGGGCGGATATTGGTGTTATCTTCTTGTTGTTTGCTCTCGGGCTTGAATTTAGTTTTAAAAAGATTGTGTCAAGTGGGTGGTTCCGCTATCATTGCTGCGTGTACCATCATATTCTGTATGATACTTTTGGGAGTAGCTGTCGGCACCGGGTTCGGCTGGCAACGGATGGACTGTATCTTCCTGGGAGGTATGATTGCGATGTCATCCACTACCATTATCTATAAGGCTTTCGATGATTTAGGATTGAGAAAAAAACAGTTCACAGGACTTGTGTTAAGTATCTTGATTCTGGAAGATATACTGGCTATCGTTTTGATGGTGATGCTGTCTACGATGGCAGTAAGGCAACATTTTGAAGGTTCCGAAATGCTGGAAAGTATCGGAAAGTTATTGTTCTTCCTTATACTGTGGTTTGTGGTCGGTATCTACCTGATACCCGAATTTACTTGAAGCGATGCCGCAAGTTGATGAGTGAGAGAAACACTGCTTATTGTCTCCCTTGGACTTTGTTTCGGTATGGTGGTTATGGCAGCTCATACGGGTTTTTCTGCTGCATTCGGAGCTTTTATCATGGGCTCCATTCTTGCTGAAACGGTTGAGGCTGAGAGTATAGACCGGTTGGTGAAACCGGTGAAAGATCTTTTTGGTGCCGTATTCTTCGTGTCGGTAGGTATGATGGTGGATCCTGCGATGATTGTGGAATATGCACTTCCTATCATTGTAATAACACTGGCTGTTATTCTGGGACAGTCCTTGTTCGGTACGTTGGGTGTGCTGTTGGCCGGGCAGCCTTTGAAGACGGCTATGCAATGCGGTTTCAGTCTGACGCAAATCGGTGAGTTTGCCTTTATTATAGCTTCGCTGGGCGTGTCGCTGCATGTCACGAGTGATTTTCTGTATCCTATTGTGGTGGCAGTTTCGGTTATTACCACCTTTCTTACTCCCTATATGATTCGCTTTGCCGAGCCGGCTTCAAATTTCGTTGATACTCATTTGCCGGCAAAGTGGAAAAACTTCTTGTTGCATTACTCATCCGGTTCACAGACTATGAATCATGAGAGCCTGTGGAAGAAGTTTATTTTGGCTTTGACGCGAATCACTATTGTCTATTCCATAGTGAGCATTGCGGTTGTTGCGTTAGCTTTCCGCTTTCTTGTTCCGTTGCTTTTGGAACATATACCCGGAATCTGGGGGAAGCTGCTTGCCGCTTTCCTGACTATTCTGTTTATTGCTCCATTCTTGCGGGCTATTATGATAAAAAAGAATCATTCGGCTGAATTTGTAACTTTATGGAAGGATAGTCGGGGAAATCGTGCACCGTTGGTAGCTACAATCGTTATACGTATTCTGATAGCTGTATCTTTTGTGATGTTTGTGATAGCAGGCTTGTTTGAAGTCTCTGTTGGTTTATTGTTGGGTGTAGCTGTTTTATTGGTTACGATGATGATATTGTCCCGGCAACTGAAGAAACAGTCTATCATGATAGAACGGAAATTCTTCCAGAATCTGCGCTATCGCGATATGCGGGCCGAGTATATGGGAGAGAAGAAGCCGGAATATGCAGGACGTTTGTTGTCTCGTGACTTGCATCTGGCGGATTTCGAAATCCCCGGTGAATCGGCATGGGCGGGAAAGACATTGCTGGAGCTTAATTTTGGAAAACAATTTGGCGTACATGTCGTCTCTATTCTTCGAGGAAAGAAGCGGATTAATATACCGGGAGCTTCCGTAAGGCTTTTCCCGGAAGATAAGATTCAGGTCATAGGTACAGATGAAGAACTGAACCAGTTTGGTACCGAAATGGAGAAAGCTTCTGCTCTGGATACGAATGTAGTTGAAAAGAGTGAAACTATCCTGCGTCAGTTTCGCGTGGATGAGCAATCAGAATTTCTGGGTAAGACGATGCGTGAATCCGGTATTCGTGAGAAGTATCATTGCCTTATAGTAGGGGTGGAGAGGGGAGAAGAAGCCTTGCATGCTCCCGATCCGCATGAGCCGTTTATGGAGGACGATGTGGTATGGGTAGTGGGAGAAAAAGCCGATGTGTATAAATTAGTCGGCCAAAAGAATGAAAATATCGACATGGAATAAAGATGGAAAGTTTATCTTTGTTCCGTAAACATAAATAATAAACCAAGAATATCATGAAAAGTGATCCGAAAGAATGTCTGTATTGTCAGAATAACGAGACGCTGCACAATCTGATGATTGAGTTTGCCGAACTGAGTGTATCCCGTGTGTTTTTGTTTAAGGAACAAACATACAGAGGACGTTGCCTTGTGTCTTACAAAGACCACGTCAATGATTTGAATGAATTGAGCGACTTCCAGTCTTCATCAGTGAAGTGACCGAGTACGTAATCGATTTGTCCGCCACGTGGAAAATCACTCCCGATTCCAAAACGCAGACGGGCATAGTTTTGAGTGCCCAGAATGGCGGCAATATGCTTCAATCCGTTATGGCCTGCATCACTTCCTTTTCCTTTTAGGCGTAACGTTCCGAAAGGAAGAGCCAGATCATCTACTACGATCAGCACATTTTCCAATGGAATATTTTCTTTCTGCATCCAATAGCGAACGGCCAATCCACTCAGGTTCATAAAAGTCGATGGC
>VOFB01003541.1_pt1 | contig 62482 bp, 98 predicted proteins | sample 5384141 | NCBI WGS metagenome assembly VOFB01 (sample SAMN12384721, study PRJNA508395) | human gut metagenome | isolation source: healthy gut A | host: Homo sapiens
AACAATTTTCCGCAGTAGTCTCGTATATAAACTTCCGCCTTATCATTTTCTTTGAAAATGCTTCAAATCTCCCACTGTGATCGTAGGGCGTGTGATATGAATGTATCTATGTTCACAGACTAATCCCCAGTTCTTTTGCATTCTTCTGCAAATAACGTACTGTCCGGTATCCAGAAGATACTTTTCCATCATATTCGATATACACCTGACAGGCCGTGTTCTCCATAAAGCCGGCAGCTGGTGCTGTTTTCTACTAATACTGTTATTTTCATCTTCTATCATCCTCCATTCTTCCATATGTTCTTCTCGATTCTATATCCTTTATCCCTATGATAACACATTTTTCACTTCTGAACATATCCAAAAAAGAGCCCGCAAAACGCGGGCCCCAAAAATCATATTTTTACTTTTGTTAATCTTATTCGAATGACTGTTCTGTACGGTTGATGATCTCATCCTGTAACGGTTTGCTTAAGTTACGGAAGAAGTCACTGTATCCTGCAACACGTACGATCAGATCTCTGTAATCATCCGGATGTTTCTGTGCTTCGATCAGTGTCTGTCTGTCGATAACGTTGAACTGTACATGATGTCCATCCATTGCAAAGTAGCTGCGGATCAGACTCGCCATATTCTCCAGTCCCTTTTCTCCTGCTACTACATCATCGGTGTGAACTTCTGGTTCAGAAGTGTTCCTGCTGTTGCAAGATGATCCATCTTAGCGCAAGATTTGATAACTGCTGTAGGTCCGTTTACATCGGCTGATTTCTCCGGTGAGATACCTTCTGATACAGGGATGTTAGCCTTCTTCCGTTAGCAGTTGTCCGATTACTTCTCCAAAGTATACGTGGCATGTTGTAGGAAGCATATCTACATCCGTACTTTCCGCCTCTCATAGTCGGACGTCCTGTGATCAGATCATGATACAGGTTGAATACATCCTGCATGATAGAATCTGCATAGTCATCGTCATTACCATATTTTGGAGTCTTATCATGTACCATACGGAAGATTGCATCATAACCTTCAAAGTTGTGATCCATTGCTTCAAGCAGTTCTTCCATTGTGAAATTCTTCTTGTCAAATACGTTATATTTTACAGCTGTGATACAGTCTGTAACAGTTCCGATACCTACACCCTGGATATAGTTGGTGTTGTATCTTGCTCCACCTGCATTGTAATCTTTTGCATTGCTGATACAGTCATTTGTAACAACTGACAGACAAGGTGCCGGCATATTCTCAGCATACAGTTTCTCGATCACGTTGTTTCCACGAATCTTGATATCGATGATATATTTTAACTGTTTCTGGAATGCATCCCATAATTCGTCATATGACTTGAAGTCTTTTGCTTCACCAGTCTTAAGGCCAAGCTGTTTGCCAGATTCTTTTATCAAATCCATTATAAAGTGTCAGCTGGAATACCTTAGGAATGTTCAGGTATCCTGTCAGGATATAAGCCTCACTTCCCCATGCTCCTGTCTCAACACATCCTGAAGATCCGCCGCGACGTGCATCTTCCAGAGATTTACCTGCATTAACAAGCTCCATGGTCTGTGCTTCTGTATTATAGAATGCCGGCTGTCCCCATCCTTTTCTTGAGATCTCACATGCTCTCTTTAAGAAACGTGCAGGAGTCTTCTTGCTGATGGTTACGTTAGAGTTTGGCTGTACCAGTTTCATATCATCCATACAGTCAAGGATCAGATAGCTGACTGCGTTAACGCCGTCTTTACCATCCGGTGTAACTCCACCTGTATTGATATTTGCAAAGTCTACATATGTAGCACTTTCTTTTTAATGTGATACCTACTTTAACAGGTGCCGGCTGGTTGTAGAATTTTACCCATAAGCACTCTAAGAGTTCTTTTGCTTTGTCATCATCCAGAATTCCTGCTTCTGTATCTGCTTTCATAGTATTTGATCAGATGCTGATCAAGACGTCCCGGACTGAATGCATCCCATGGGTTCAGCTCTGTTGTAACTGCCAGATGTGAACCAGTATAACTGGATTGCCTGCCAGTATGTCTGTGGTGCATGTGCAGGAACAACTTCCAGGTTAGCCGCAATCTGTTTTAATTCCTCTTTACGTACCGGATCAGCTTCTTTTTTTTCAGCCATCTCCAGTGCTAATTTGTTATATCTCACCAAGGATGATCACTGCATCACAGGAAATATCCATGGCTTTTAATTCTTCCATCTTGTCATATGCTTCAGGATCATTCATGAAATCAAGAGCATCCATGGATTTTTGATCTTTTTTTATAATCCATGTATCCTGTTGTGAATACCTGTTCACCACCACATGTATGTCCCGGTCCTCTCTGCTCCATGAACTCTGTGAACATACCTGCTGAATAACAGTCGTTCCACTCGGAGTCATTGCTGCGAGAAGTTTCTCTCTCATGCTTCGTCCCTTCCAGAATGGGATGATCTCTTCTGCCTGGAGTTTTCTGTCTTCTTCTGTTGTATGGAAAGATACCAGATCACGTTCGCTCATGACTGTCATATCTTCTACGCTGTGACAGCACAGTTCCGGGAATGTAGGTGATGCCTGTGGATCTTTTCCTTTCTCTCCCTACGATCAGTTCTCCCTCTCCCAGATACAGTGTCTTTTTAGAGAAATACTTTTTAACACCATAGATCTCATAACCGGGATAGAATACTTTCCGTCATTTTCTTTGTAAAATTCTGTCTCGATTTTTGCTCTTTCCAGATCGATATGTACCGGTGTGGTAACACTCAGCTCTCTTAACTTCTGGATTCTTTCGTTCATGCCTCTTTTTGCTGCCATTGTTTTAACCTCCCTATCTTTGTGTTTGAAAAGCCTGCATCCTGGAAAAGTTTTACAAACCCTTCCATTTCTTCTTTTGTCGGTGCACTCCAAGTCGTTACCTTTATATTCCATATCCAGCTTTGGATATTTACTGCTTCCTGTATTGTGATACGGCAGTAAATTCACCTGTGCCGGTGGATATCATGTTCTTTCAGGAAACGGATTGTTTCATTCATATTCTCTTCGTTTCCATTTACTTCCTTAACGGTAGGGATACGGATATAGATCCTTGCCCCTGCGTCAGAAAGCTTTACAAGATTATCTAAGATTAATTTGTTGTCTACTCCAATGTATTGCTTATGCAATTCCGGATCCATGACCTTTACATCATATAAGAATGTATTAACATATGGAAGAATTGCTTCAAATTTCATACGGAACATATCCGCATGTATCAATTGTAAGCGATACTTCTTCTTTTTCTTCAAGGCTTTTGCGATTTCAAGTATATAATCGGTTGACATTGCCATCACTTCACCGCCTGAAAGTGTAACGCCCCCGCCGGACTGCTCATAGAACATCAAATCCTTCATTAATTCTTTTTACCAGTGCCTTCACCGGATATTTCTGTCCCTACGATCTCACGGATTCCCTGTGTACAGAAATTCTCACACTTTCCACAGAGTGTACATAACTTCTTGTCAAGCTTTGGTCTGCCTTCCTCCATAGTAATCGCATGGTTCGACAGACTTGCGCACATGCACCACATCCGGTACATTTCTCTCTGTCGTATTGAATCTCCTGTTCAAAGCGCTGTGTCTCAGGATTATGACACCATACACACTTCAATGGACATCCTTTAAAAATACGGTAGTACGGATTCCGTCACCATCATGAATAGAATACTTCTGGATATTTGTTATAAGATCCATGATATTCTCCTTTCTTCTCATCGAACTTGCTGTTTTTCATTTGTTTTTTCTATATTTAGACCAGCGTTCGTACTATAGTCTAATCATAACAAAAGAAATAGAGTTTGTCAAGACTTTGACAAACTCTATTGTGATATTTCAACATTTTTATTCTATGTATGGCAATATATTTTTTCTTCTACAGGAACAATTTTACACAGGCAATCGCAATTGATGCAACTGCAACGATCCGCTTCAGCATCTTCTGATTGATCCTCGTCGCATTCTTGCAAGATAGATTCCGAGCATTGCGATCACCGACACCATGAATCCGAAGTATACTGTTCCGTTATTTAATCATTACTGCATGCAAAAACGTAGGAATGTACCTTGTCTTTTATTCCGGCCGGGTATCCGCCGCTTTATGCATTAAACGTTAAGGAACTGACTCTCCACCAGCTCCCATATCTCATCCCGTCCTTGTTTCGTCACGGATGAAAATGGAATCACAACGGTTCCAGGCAACACTCCCAAACCTTCTTTTTACGATCTTGATCTGTTTGTCTTTCTGGCTGCGTTTGATCTTGTCAAGTTTTGTTGCGATGATCACCGGATTGAAGCCCCTGTGACACGATCCACTCATACATCATCTTGTCATTACCGGATGGTTTGTGACGGATGTCGATCAGAAGGAAGACAACTTTCAGCTGTTTTGAGCCATGCAGATAACGTTCGATCAGCTGTCCCCATTTGATTTTCTCCTGTTCGATACCTTCGCATATCCGTATCCCGGCAGATCCACCAGATATAATTCTTCGTTGATATTATAAAGTTGATCGTCTGTGTCTTTCCCGGTGTTGCGGATATTCTCAGCGTAAGATTTACGGTTCATAAGTGCATTGATCAGGGATGACTTTCCTACGTTGGATTTCCTGCAAATGCGATCTCCGGGAGTGTATTCTCCGGAAGCTTGCTGGTGATTCCACATACGGTTTCCAGGTTAATATTTCTGATTATCATATATTTCTCCTTTTCATTCATCTCTGACCTGTGTCAGAAGATCTGACTATACGAGTGCCTCTTTGAGCACCTCATCCATGTGTGTTACAAATTTTATCTCCAGTCCCTTTGTGATCTCTGTAGAAATTTCTTCTACATCTCTTTCATTTTTCGCCGGGACAAGTACGGTCTTCATTCCCGCATTCTTGGCAGCCAGAAGTTTTTCCTTTAAACCACCAATCGGAAGTACTCGTCCGCGCAGTGTGATCTCACCTGTCATGGCAAGATCTGCACGTACTTTTCTTCCTGTTACTGCCGACATGATTGCAGTCGCCATCGTAATGCCGGCAGACGGTCCGTCTTTCGGAACAGCTCCTTCCGGAATATGGATATGTATATCGTGTTTCTTGAAGAAGTCATCTGCAATATCATGTTCCTTGCTTACCGAACGGATGTAACTGACTCCTGTTCTTGCGGATTCTTTCATGACATCACCAAGCTGGCCTGTCAGAAGGATCTCTCCCTCTCCCGGCATCACATTAACCTCAATCTGTAGGGTATCCCCTCCGACACTGGTCCATGCAAGTCCACGCACGATGCCAACCTCGTCTTCTTCATTTGCCATCTGGTAGCTATACAGTTCTTTTCCAAGATAATGTTCCAGATTTCGTTCTGTCACATGTATCGATGTCTTCTTTTTCTCCAGAATTTCCATCGCTACTTTACGGCAGATGTCTCCGATCTTCCGCTCTAACTGACGGACACCGGCTTCTTTCGTATAATTTCGTGCCATCTTCCAGATTGCATTCTTACTAATCGTTACCTGATCTGCTTTCAGGCCATGCTTTTCGATCTGCTTCGGAATCAGATGTTCCTGTGCGATGTGAAGCTTTTTCATTTTCTGTATAACTGGTTACCTCAATCACTTCCATACGGTCCAGAAGCGGTCTTGGTATTGTCTGCAGACTGTTTGCCGTTGTGATAAATAACACCTCTGACAGATCAATCGGTACTTCCAGATAATGGTCTACGAACTTATTATTCTGCTCTCCATCCAGTACTTCCAGAAGTGCAGAGAATGTATCTCCCTTATAATCATTGCTGACCTTATCGATCTCCTCTAGCAGCATCAGCGGGTTCTTAACTCCTGCCTGCTTTATTCCATTTGCAATTCTGCCCGGCATTGCACCAACATAAGTCTTTCTGTGTCCGCGGATTTCTGCTTCATCACGTACACCACCCAGTGAGATTCTGACATATGGCTTCTTCAGAGCTCTGGAAAGAGATTTCGCAATGGATGTCTTTCCGGTTCCCGGAGGACCCACCAGACAAATGATCGGTGCTTTCTCCTTTTTTTTCGTAAGCGCACGCACTGCAAGATATTCCAGTACACGCTCTTTTACTTTTTCCAGACCATAATGGTCCTCATCCAACACCTGTCTTGCAAATGCAATGTCTTTGTGTTCTTTACATGTCTTATCCCAAGGCATCTCCAGCATCGTTTCGATATAAGTACGGATTACTCCTACTTCTGCCGGAGAATTCATCGAATTACGGAAACGCTTGATCTCTTTATTCAGCATTTCTTTTACTTCCTTCGAAGCCTTCAGTGCATCCACTGCCTGCTGGAACTCATCGGCATCTGACATCGTATTGTCATCACCTAGTTCTTCACGAATCACTTTCAGTTCTTCTCTTAAAATATATTCTCTCTGATTCTTATCCACGCGTTGCTTTTACTTTGCTCTGGATCTCTTCTTTTTACCTTCTGGGCCTGAATCTCATTTACAATCTTATATATGAGCAGCTCATATCGTCTCATAAGATTCGTCTCTTCCAGTAATTCCTGTGCGTCTTCGAATGAAAATGGCATATTTGCCGCAATTACATCTACGAGATGTTTCAGATCCCGGATTGCCTCTACCTGCATTCCAGCTCTTTTTGAAAGTTTTGGATTCTTCAGCAAGTATTCTTTAAATACATCCTGTAATCCCCGGATCATTGCCTCGAGATTCATTGGATTTTCCGCTGTCTGTTCTTCGGATACATCTTCATCATCCGGCAGTTCTACTACCGTTGCCTGAAGATATGGTGTCTCACTGTCCAGTCTTACAAGACTTGCTCTTGCTTCTCCGGATACAAGTACACGACTCATTTTCTTCGGTAATTTTACCACCTGTCTTATGGTTACCACACAGCCAACCAGATATACATCTTCTGCGCCCGGCTCCTCTGTTTCCAGATCTTTCTGAGCGCTGACGAATAATTTCTGTCCGTTTTTACTGCCTCTTCGATTGCCAGCAGTGATTTTTCCCTGCTTACATCAAAATGTCTGACCTCTTCTGGCAGTATGGTGAGCCCTCTTAAGGCAACCATAGGCAGACTATAGGTTTCTCCTGTCATATATTCACACTCCTGTTCATCGGTTGGATTATTTTTTGGTACAAAATCAGCGGGTACAATATTTCTTCGCACCCGCCGTCTTTCTTTTTCATTTATTATGCACTTTCTGAATCAGGTTCTGCATGTTCACATACAGGTTCTCCCGTTCCTTTTACAACATCCTCTGTGATGCGGCATGTCTTCAATGTCTCATCCGATGGTGCCTTATACATGATATCCATCATGATATTTTCCATAATCGCTCTCAAACCTCTGGCTCCTGCCTTTCTCTTCAGGGAAGTCTCAGCGATTGTTTCCAGTGCTTTTTATCAAATGTAAGCTTAACACCGTCCAGTTCAAGCATCTTCTGGTACTGTTTTGTCAATGCATTCTTCGGTTCTGTAAGAATACTTTACCAATGCATCTACTGAAGCAACCGTTCCCTCTATTATCTTTAACAAAGCCTGCTGAACGCCCTCTCCAGATACATCTCTAGTTATGGACACATTCTCGCTCTTCTTTGTGATCTTGTCTATTTCATCAATATAAATTATTCCATGCTCAGCGCGCTCTATATCGTAGTCTGCCGCCTGTATGAGTTTTAACAGGATGTTCTCCACATCCTCTCCAACATATCCAGCCTCAGTGAGCGTTGTCGCGTCAGCTATCGCAAATGGGACATTCAAAAGTTTGGCAAGGGTTTGGGCAAGATATGTCTTACCTGAACCTGTTGGCCCAACCATAAGCTGATTCTGCGTCTTATTACAGAACGAGCATCTTACCTGATCATCGTTCTTTCCTACCATACTCTTCACCTCGTCTGAGGACGTCCTTAGCGGCTTTTAATGACTTCGTCAATCAGACCATATGCTTTGGCTTCTTCCGCAGTCATGAAATTATCTCTTTCAGTATCTGCATTGATCACCTCTAACGGCTGTCCTGTATTTTCTGCCAGAATCTGATTCAGTTTCTGACGGGTTTTTAAGATATGATCTGCCACGATCTGGATCTCTGTTGCCTGTCCCTGAGCTCCTCCAGATGGCTGATGAATCATAATCTCGGAATTTGGAAGGGCAAGTCTCTTTCCTTTTTGTACCTCCGGCCAGAAGGAATGATCCCATGCTTGCTGCCATACCGATACAGATTGTCTCAATATCACATTTAATATACTGCATTGTATCATAAATTGCCATTCCGGCAGTTACAGAACCACCCGGGCTGTTAATATAAAGCTGGATATCCTTGGAAGGATCTTCGGCTTCCAGGAAGAGAAGCTGCGCAACGATCACACTTGCGGATACATCTGTAACTTCTTCTCCAAAGAAAATGATCCTGTCCTTTAAAAGTCTTGAATAGATATCATAGGAACGTTCCCCATGATTGTTTTGTTCAATAACGTAAGGTACTAAACTCATGTATATGCCTCCTGACTATACTATATTGTTATCTGACGTTCTTATTTCTCTACTGCATTCTCAACAAGGAATGTAACAGCTTCCTGAACTGCCAGATCTTCCTTCATCTGTTTCTTCTCGTTCTCACCCATGAACTCTTTTTCAGTTTTTCAACTTCCATGTTGTAAGACTCTGCCATCTTAGCCAGTTCTTCATCAACTTTTTTCATCTGTAATCTCGATGTTCTCTGCTTTTGCGATAGCTTCAAGTACCAGACGGGTTTCGATTCTCTTGATTGCCTGTGGTTTCATGTCTTCCATCATCTTCTCTGCTGTCAGACCTGTAAACTGGAAGTACTGTTCAAGAGTGATTCCCTGAGACTGGATTCTCTGTGCGAAATCTTCAACCATCTGAGTTGTCTGTGTATCGATCATTGGCTGTGGAATCTCGTATTCTGCATTCTTAACAGCCTGCTCAACAGCCTGGTCTTCCTGATTTCTCTTTCCGTCTGCTGCTTTCTGTTCTTTAATTTTAGCCTTTACATCAGCTTTGTATTCTTCTAATGTGTCAAATTCTGAAACTTCTGCTGCAAATTCATCGTCGATCTCAGGAAGTTCTTTTGCCTTGATCTCATGAACTGTGCATTTGAATACAGCTTCTTTTCCTTTTAATTCTTCTGCATGGTAATCTTCTGGGAAAGTAACTTTTACTTCTACTTCTTTCTCAGCTTCAGCACCAACTAACTGTTCTTCGAATCCAGGGATGAATGATCCTGAACCGATTGTCAGTGGATAGTTTTCACCCTTTCCACCTTCGAATGCTTCACCGTCAACGAATCCTTCAAAGTCAAGAATCACTTCATCACCATCTGCTACCGGACGGTCTGTAACTACAACTTCTCTGGCATTCTTTTCTGCTTCTTCCTGGATCTTAGCGTCTACTTCTTTCTGTGTTACGCGTGTAGATACTTTATCTACTTCCAGTCCTTTATATTCACCGAGTTTTACTTCCGGCTTTGTTGCTACATCTGCTGTAAAGATGAATGATTTTCCTTTTTCAATCTGAACGATGTTGATCTCTGGTCTTGATACGATTTCAAGATCACACTCATCATATGCTTCTGAGTATGCCTTTGGAATCAGTTCATTTGCTGCATCATCATAGAAAATCTCCGCTCCGTACATCTTCTCGATCATCTCACGCGGAACTTTTCCTTTACGGAATCCCGGCATAGCGATTTTGTTTTTCTGCTTCATATATGCACTCTGAAGCGCTTTTTCTAAATCATTGGCCGGAACTTCGATAGTAAGTTTCGCCATGTTTTTTTCCATTTTTTCCACCTGTAAACTCATTTATCATTTCCTCCTGTTTCTAACCCGCCTCATGGGTAGCGGAAAAAAAGCGGGTGTACTACAATACATTCACCACAGAAGTATAACACAAACTCTGGTAAATATCTAGCCCCCGTTTTTGCTTAAATCCGGTATTTTTCCGCTTTTTTTCATCAATATTTATTAAATTTGATTAAAACACGATTGATTCTGCGATTTCCTTTGCTTTTTTCTTCACCATCCAGAACCTCGATCAGTTTCAGTGCAAAATCAATCGCTGTGCCGACGCCCTGACTGGTAATGATATTATCATCTACTACAACAGCCGTCTCTGTCAGAATGACATTCTCCATCTCATCTTCTACACCCGGATAACAGGTTGCCCTTCTTCCTTCCAGCAGGCCAAGACTTTTTAAAATCGTCGGTGCCGCACAGATCGCACCCACGAATCTGCCTTCTTTTGCATATTGTTTCACTACATATCTGACACCGTCATGTTCTTTTAAATTTAATGTTCCGGCATACCTCCAGGTAATACAACCATGTCAAATTCTTCAAAAATCAACTTCATCAAACAGATCTTCTGTCTGTACATTGATTCCATGCGCACCATGCACGATATAATCATCCATAATCGAAACAGTGTCTACATATATTTTTGCTCTTCTTAACAGATCAACGACTGTCAATCCTTCAATTTCTTCAAATCCGTCTGCTAACAACACACATACTTTTTTTCATGCTTTCTTCCTCCTCATCTCTTAATCCGATGTCGCTTTACTTTCCAGTGACATCAATTATTATAAAAGTTTATCACCGTTTACTTTTTTCTGTAAACTGTTGTATCATAATTTCACCATGAATGAAAGGAGCTATATAATATGGAAATCGAACGAAAATATCTTGTCTTACATCTTCCCGGTCCGCTGGAATCCTATCCCTGCCGTATTCTGGAGCAAGGCTATCTCAATACCAGCCCCGTAGTACGGATCCGACGTGATAACGATCGTTATGAACTCACTTACAAATCAGCCGGTCTCATGAGCCGCCAGGAATATAATCTCCCTCTGGACGAAAAATCTTATGAACATCTTCTTACCAAAATTGACGGCCGCCTTATAAAGAAAAAAGCGTTATATGATTCCACTTTCTTCAGCGCTTACTGCAGAACTGGATATCTTTGAAGGCGATCTTGCTCCCCTCATGCTTGTAGAGGTCGAGTTTGATTCCGAAGATGCTGCCAATTCTTTTTTCACCTCCGGACTGGTTTGGTGAAGATGTAACTTTTTCAGGGAAATATCACAACAGCTATCTAAGCACTCTTTAAGAAAAGCAACATTTTGTTGCTTTCCTTTTTTCGTCACGTCTCGTTGCATATCATATTCATTTAATGGCCAGATTGTTATACTAACAGGAACATGTAACTTATGGAGGTATAAAATGGCAAACATTCAACTGGCCAAAATCTGCTTTATCTCAGAACATTATATAATCTGAAGCAGGATGATATTGCCAATTTATTCAATATCACCCGTCAGGCCTGCAGTAATTATGAAAAAAGTACGCGTACACCCGATCTTGATGTTCTGGCTTTTTTGCTGCTTATTTTCACGTAACGCTTGACCAGCTGATTCTCCACGATCTCAAAGCCGAAGGTTTCACTGCTGACTCCGCCCCTTCTTCTGTTATGATGGAGTCAAAAACTCCATATATGCAGGGTATCGAAAAAAATACCGGTAACTATATCTATCTCACAGAAGAAGAACTGAACCTTATTCTTGCATTCCGTTCTTCCTCTGATGAACAGCGTAAAATTGTTACCGGCTTTCTTAATTCTGATAAATAATCCAACTTATAATATCTTTATGCTTATGCTCCCAATCCAAATCCATCATGAACCGCATTCATTGCTTTTCAATATCTTCTTCCGGAACCAGTACTGTAATACGGATTTCAGATGTTGAAATCATATTAATATTCACTCTGGAATTATATAATGATTCAAACATTTTTTCGCAGCTACTCCTGGATTGCTCATCATTCCCGCACCTACGATTGAAAGTTTTGCAACTTTTTCGTTCCAGGTAATATCCTGAATTGTAAGTCTTTCTTTATTTGCATTCAGCACTTCAATTGCATGTTCAAGATCATCCGATGCAACGGTAAAGGAAATGTCCTTTGTTCCTTCTCTTCCGACAGACTGCAGGATAATATCTACATTAATATTATTAGCAGCCAGTGTATTGAATACAGCAAATGCTGTTCCTGGTTTGTCCTCTAATCCAATGACAGATATTCTGACAGTATCTTATCTGCAGCCACACCTGTGACCAGTAATTTTTCCAGATTTGCCCCCTCCTTGACTACGGTGCCTTCTGAACGGTTCCAACTTGACCGTACCACTAATTCCACATTATATTTTTTCGCCATTTCCACAGAACGGTTGTGCAGAACTTTTGCCCCAAGACTCGCAAGTTCAAGCATCTCATCGTATGTAACGGCATCCAGTTTCTTTGCAGTTTTTACTACTCTTGGATCTGCTGTAAACACACCGTCTACGTCTGTATAGATTTCACATTTATCAGCATGTAACACAGCTGCCAGCGCAACAGCTGTTGTATCAGAACCGCCTCGTCCGAGTGTCGTAATATCATCATATTTGTTAACACCCTGAAAACCTGTTACAATAACGATCTTTCTCGAATCCAGTTCGTGCATGATTCGCTCTGTGTCTACTCTTTTAAATCTGGCATTTCCATAACGGGATGTGGAATGCATCATAACCTGAAAAGCATTCAAAAGATACTGCCGACACATCCAGTGCCTGCATTGCCATAGCCATGAGAGACACTGATACCTGTTCACCTGTCGTAAGCAGCATATCCAGCTCTCTTTTTTAGCATTCGATTGATCGTATTCGCCAGTGCGATCAGATCATCTGTCGTATCTCCCATTGCCGAAAGGACAACAACTACGTCATGTCCGGCTCTGTAGTCCTCAATACAGCGTTTTGCCACATTGAATATTCTTTTCTTTATTGGCGACTGAACTTCCGCCAAACTTTTTACTATTAACATGTTTCCTCCTGTGACAGACCAATCTGATTAATCCTGAATACGGATCATATGTACGATCTGCTCTTTGTAAAGTTTTGATCTGGTCTCATAATCTCCCTCCATCATAACAGGAGTTACAAATCCAAATTCTCCTTCCAGTTCCGGTACTTTTACCACTTCAATCTCTCCGTATGATTCCTTCAGCTGCGGAACCAGCTCCTCTTCCTTGCCTTTTATCCGTACAAAGAATCTTCTCTTGGAATCCGCCTTGTCTTCCAGTTGAAGCTTTTCTTCTTTCCACATCGTCATGATATTACGGTTCAGATGCTTTGCCTCATCAACCACATCCGCTACGACAGCACTCGCCGTTGGGAGTTTTCCTGCTCCGCTTCCATAGAACATCGCATCTCCTAAGACATTTCCATGAACGAAAATGGCATTGAACACATCATTAACATTATAAAGCGGATGTTCCGGATATAACATACATGGTGCCACGATTGCATGCAATCTGTTACCCGCATAACGTCTGCTGGATGCCAGCAGCTTGATCGTTGTTCCCATTGCTTTTGCATACTTCATATCTTCTACTGTAATCTTCGTAATTCCTTCACAGTAAATATCTTCAAAATCTACCTGCTGACCGGAAATCAGAGATGACAAAATTGCAATCTTTCTGCAGGCATCGTATCCTTCTACATCTGCCTCCGGATTTCGCTCTGCATATCCGTTCGCCTGTGCCTCTTTTAATACAGTGTCATAGTCCGCACCTTCATAAAACATCTTGGAAAGCATATAATTGGTAGTTCCGTTCAGAATACCTGTGATCTCTTCAATCTCATCTGCTGTCAGTGAAGAATTAAGCGGACGGATAATCGGAATACCACCTCCTACACTCGCTTCAAACAAGAAATTAATATCATGTTCCGCTGCTATAGAAAGAAGCTCAGCCCCATGCTTTGCAACCAGTGCTTTATTCGATGTTGCCACGCTTTTTCCAGCCTGAAGGCAGCGTTTTACAAACGTATAGGCCGGCTCGATTCCTCCCATTACTTCTACGACAATCTGTACATCTTCATCCGAAACAATCGTCTCAAAATCATGTACGATCTTTCCTGCACCGGATCCCCGGGAAATCCTTCATATCCAGTACATATTTAATGTTCAGCTCATCACCGATTCGCTGATTGATGCGCGCTCCGTTGGTATTAATCACTTCCACCACTCCGGAACCTACTGTTCCGTAGCCCATTACTGCTATATTGATCATATATTCCCTCCTTTTAGCCGTTTGCGATTTTTTTCAGATATGCATTGATAAATGAATCAATATCCCCGTCCATCACGGCATTTACATTGCTGTTTTCTTCATTCGTTCTGTGATCTTTCACCAGTGTATATGGTTGCATAACATAAGATCTGATCTGATTACCAAATCCGATATCTTTTAATTCACCCCTGATATCCGATACTTTTTTCTGCCTGTTCCTGCTCTTTCATAAGCTGCAGTTTTGCCTTTAACATCTGCATTGCCTTTTCTTTATTATGATGCTGTGATCTTTCATTCTGGCACTGCACCACGATTCCGGTTGGCAGATGTGTAATTCGGATTGCCGAAGATGTCTTATTAACATGCTGGCCTCCCGCACCGCTGGCACGATAAGTATCGATTTTCAGATCATCTTCATCAATTTCAATATCAATATCATCTTCCAGATCAGGGAGCACATCACAGGATGCAAAAGATGTCTGTCGTTTACCGGCAGAATTAAACGGTGAAATACGTACCAGCCTGTGCACCTTTTTCCGATTTCAGATATCCGTAAGCATTCTCACCTTTTACCTCAAAAGTAACTGCCTTAATCCCTGCGATATCGCCATCCAGGAAATCCAGCACCTGAAGCGAGAATCCTTTTCTCTCTGCCCAACGGCAGTACATACGGTATAACATGCCTGCCCAGTCACAGGATTCCGTTCCTCCCGCTCCTGCATGAATGGTCATGATTGCATTGCATGCATCATATTCTCCCGACAGTAACGTCTGGATCTTCAGCTTTTCAAACACCTTTTCAAATGTATGAATTTCTTCCTCCAGTTCTTTTTACCATTGCAGGATCTTCGTCTTCATATCCCATCTCGATCAGGAGATTGATATCTTCATAAGAAGTATAGAGACCGTGGATCGTCTCTACAAGTTCTTTTAAATTCTTAAGCTCTTTCATCAGTTCCTGTGATTCTTCCGGATTATCCCAGAACCCAGGTTCCTCTATCTTGCGTTCCAGTTCTTCGATTCTCCGCTCTTTTCCTGCAACGTCAAAGTGAATCCCTCATTTCGGCAAGAGGTTCTTCATAAGCGTTCATTATTGTTTTGAACTGATCTAATTCAACCATATTCCCACCTCTTTCTGTTTGAAATTATATGCTCAATTATCCGGCAGCCGTTCTTTCCCCGGCTGCCGTCTTTCATATCTTATATTTCAATAAATCTAGTTCTTACGTCCGCAGCACTGTTTATATTTCTTTCCACTTCCGCACGGGCATGGATCGTTCGGATATACTTTCTTTTCTGCACGTTTCTTAGGCTCACGCACTCCCGTATCATCCTTATTGGTTCCGGTTACTTTGGCAACCTGCTCTCTTTCTACTTTCTGCTCCGATTTAACGTGCAGGATCGTACGGACTGTATCTTCTTCGATACTTCTTGTCATCTCATCAAACATCTCGTAACCGATCATCTTATACTCAACCTTTGGATCTCTCTGTCCATAAGCCTGAAGACCGATTCCCTGACGTAACTGGTCCATATCATCAATATGATCCATCCATTTTGCATCGATTACTTTCAGAAGAACTACTCGCTCGATCTCACGCATATGCTCCGGTTCCGGGAACTCTGATTCCTTTGCCTCGTAAACCTTGGCTGCGCGCTCTTTCAGCATATGTTTCAGCTCTTTCTGACTGATATCCTTGACATCTTCTTCTGTAATCGTTTCCATCGGAATCGTATTGCGGATCGTCAGGTTCAGTTCTGTCAGATTCCACTCATCGTAATCCTGATCCGGGCTGACCACCATGTCTACAACATTCTCTATATAATCATTCATCATATGGAAGATAGAATCACGCATGTTGTCTCCGTCCAGTACGCGACGTCTCTCTTTATAAATGATCTCTCTCTGTTCGTTCTTTACCTGGTCATACTCAAGCAGGTTTTTACGGATACCGTAGTTATTACTTTCAATCTTCCTCTGTGCTTTCTCAATAGCACTGGAAAGCATCTTATGCTCGATCTGTTCGCCGTCTTCCACACCAAGTGCATTAAAGACATTCATCAGTCTCTCTGATCCGAACAATCGCATCAGATCATCTTCCAGAGAAATGTAGAATCTTGACTCACCTGGATCTCCCTGACGACCGGAACGTCCACGCAGCTGATTATCAATACGACGGGACTCATGACGCTCCGTACCGATGATCTTCAGACCACCGGCTGCTCTTGCTTCCTCGTCCAGTTTGATATCTGTACCACGACCTGCCATATTCGTTGCGATCGTTACCGCATCATGAACACCTGCCTGTGCAACAATTTCAGCCTCGAGTTCATGGAACTTCGCATTCAATACATTGTGCTTGATACCACGGCGTTTTAACATACCGCTTAACAGTTCGGAATTATCGATTGTGATCGTACCGACCAGTACTGGCTGATGTTTTGCATGTGCTTCTTCGATCGCGTCACATACAGCTCTGAACTTCTCTTTCTGTGTCTTATATACCGCATCTTCAAGATCCTTACGCTGAACAGGTAGATTTGTCGGAATCTCGATAACGTCCATTCCGTAAATCTCGCGGAACTCTTTTTCTTCTGTCAGGGCTGTACCTGTCATACCAGACTTCTTCGCATATTTATTGAACAGGTTCTGGAATGTGATAGTCGCCAGAGTCTTGCTTTCTCTCTTAACCTTTACGTGTTCTTTTGCCTCAATTGCCTGATGCAGTCCGTCTGAATAACGACGTCCCGGCATAATACGTCCGGTAAATTCATCTACGATCAGTACCTCGTCATCTTTTACCACATAATCTTTGTCGCGGAACATCAGATTATGTGCTCGAAGAGCAAGGATAATATTGTGCTGAATCTCCAGGTTCTCAGAATCCGCAAGGTTTTCAATATGGAAGAACTTCTCTACCTTCTTCACACCATCTTCGGTAAGGTTGATATTCTTCTCTTTCTCGTTAACAATAAAGTCTCCCGTCTCTTCAATATCTTCACCCATGATGGCATTCATCTTGGTAAACTCGCCGCTTGCCTCACCACGCTCTAACTGACGTGCAAGTATATCGCATGCTTCATAAAGTTTCGTAGATTTCTCACTCTGTCCGGAAATAATAAGAGGAGTTCTCGCCTCATCGATCAATACTGAATCGACCTCATCGATCAGAGCATAATTCAGTCCCTCTGAACCAGCTGTTCTTTATAGATCACCATATTATCTCTCAGATAATCGAATCCAAGTTCATTATTTGTCACGTATGTGATATCACACTCATATGCGGCACGTCTCTCATCATTATCCATGCTGTTCAGTACCACACCAACAGTCAGGCCCAGGAACTCATGTACCTGTCCCATCCATTCCGCATCACGTTTGGCCAGATAATCATTGACGGTTACAACATGTACACCTTTTCCCTCCAACGCATTCAGGTACGAAGGAAGTGTTGCTACTAAAGTTTTACCTTCACCAGTCCTCATCTCTGCGATACGTCCCTGATGCAGGATGATACCACCGACGAGCTGTACACGGTAGTGCTTCATTCCAAGTACACGGCTTGCTGCTTCTCTTACTACCGCATATGCCTCTGGGAGAATATCATCTAATGTCTCGCCATTTTCCAGACGTTCTTTAAATTCTTTTGTCTTTGCTTTTAATTCCTCATCCGAAAGTTTCTGCATGTCTTCATCCAGTGCCATAACCGCATCTGCAATCGGGTAAACTCTCTTCAACTCATTCTGGCTGTGAGTTCCAAATATTTTCTGTATAATATTCATTCGCTATGTGCTCCTTATTCCTGATTATGGACGCAAAACGACCACTCTATTCCCCATTTTATCACTATCTATATTTCAATTCAACCGATTTATAAAGTGTTAACACTTTGTCTACGAAGGTTTCCCTTTTCTCTAACGATAATTTTTTATAACATCATACGGAATCTGTCCGCCAAAAAGATCCAACGCACTTCCGATTGTAAATCAATCTTTCCATTACCAATTTCCCGAATACGTTCCAGATCATCAAGACTTCCAATCCCGCCGGCATATGTCACCGGTATTTCGGCTTGTTCCAGAATCTTTATCAGCTCTTCTTCAATTCCGGACGCCTTTCCCTCAACGTCCACACCATGCACCAGAAATTCGTCACAATATCCTGACAGTTTTCCCAAAATATCTGTATTCAGCTCCACATTCGTAAATGTCTGCCACCGGTCAGTCACAATATAATATTTTTCATCTTTTTTCTGCAGCTTAAGTCCAGAACCACATGTTCTTTCCCGACGGCATCACACAGATTTTGCAGATTATCCCAGTAGATTTCTCCATTCTTAAATACATACGATGTTACAATTACATGGCTTGCACCGGCCTTCATATATTCCTCTGCATTTTCTGCCGTAATTCCTCCTCCAATCTGCAATCCATCCTGATATGTCTGCAGTGCTTTCAAAGCCTGCCTCTTTGTCTCGGATAATATTCAGAAGTTGAAGGATTCAACAGAATTACATGTCCTCCCTTTAAGTCGTCCTTTTTTATACAAATTTGCAAAATAATCTGCTTCCTGATCTGCCGCAAAGTTTTCTATCGCCTGATCTCCCTGATCAAGAAGGCTGCCCCCCACAATCTGCTTCACTTTTCCATTATGTATGTCAATGCATGGTCTGAATTTCATAAATGCTTTTCTCCTTATCATATTCTTGATTATATTCTTTTTTCAAAACATTTTACCACACTAAAGTATCAGCGTCCAGTACAGATATACTGTACAAAATAAGGATGCAGAGATTTTACTTATCATTTCCCACATCCTTATATACTATCTATTATTTTGCGTTTTTCGTATCGTTTTTATTAGTGTTATCCCGGTTCTGGTCTGTTGTTCCGTCATTATTCTGGTCCGTCTCATTTTTTCTGTCATTCGGATCGATATCATCTTCGATATCATCTACTCCATCCTGTACATCATCTCCGATTTCATCCATAACTCCATCATTTTCATTATTCCGGTCTGTCACATCATCCTTTACTGTATCATCTGTTCCGGTTGTACCTTCTGTCGCCGAGTTATCATTCGCCGCATTATCATCTGTATTATTTCCACAGGCGGTAAGCCCCATCATGATCCCCGTGCACATGAATACCAGCATGAATTTCTTCCATTGTTTCATTCTCATAATCTCCCTTCGTATATCTTCATCTATGATCAAGTATTACTTGTTACCAGTAATATCTGCATTTTCCAGAAATATATACGAATTTTTCTTTATCAGAATGCTGGTATATTTTACATTCTTTCAGCAATCACACCACTTCTGTATGCAGCCAGAAGTACTTCCAGATCAAAATCTGTTCTTTTAACTCTTTTCCGACATCTGTATCTTCTACTTTCTTCCGTTCCAGCGTTCTCTTTACTACCGTGCTGTCCGAATGAATATCACTTTCCTTTTCGATCGCTGCTTCTGTAGACTCAAATGGCTTATGCGCCGCCAGAATCAATCCATAGGAATTATAGATCAGTGTATAACCTGCGATTCCGGTCTCTTTCTGATAAGCTTTCGAAAATCCACCATCTATAACCAGAACTTTTTCCACCGCATTTCACCGGATTTTCTCCATCTTTACACTTTACCGGCACATGACCGTTGATTATATGCGCATCTTCGTTCTCAAGTCCGAATTCTTTCAATATTTTTTCCACTACTTTTTCATCTTCCAGTAAAAGGTAGTATGGATTTTTCTTCTCTTTATGAGTTTCCTTCTCCGCCAGGAAATAGCGTTCAAATGTAGCCATCTTATCCTTTCCAAACAACGGAGAATTTTCACTCAGCCAGATATACCACATGATATCTTTTCCACGTTCTTTTTCTTTAGAATCCATAGCATAGAATCCTTTTCTCACGTAACTTTCAAGTACTTCATAAAGCCCTTTGCCCTTATACGCCCGGCCAAAGATCCTTACACTTTTCAAATTACCGTCCTCTTTTAACGGTACGCAGCCATGATAAAGAAGATTGCCGTTATATACTTTATATAATCCACCTTTGTTTAAAAGGAAATGCATATGACGCTGTAATTTTTCGCAGTTTTCAAACGCCCGTTCCAGACGTTCCATAATATCCTCTTCTTCTTTCGTCAGCGCATATGGTTTTTTCGGATCGATCGTCGGAAAATTTTTATCCAGCAATTTATATTCTTTTCCTTCTAACTCTATCGTTCCTTTTTCATAATTAATATGATGCAGTAAATTGCGCTTTTCCAGCTTAAATCCCGGATTCTTTTTTATAATCTGGCTCTCAACTTTGAACTGGATCACAGAAATTGCTTTATGCATCTTTACATCCATCAACATTTCCGTTGCATTGTAATCCGGATTGCCTTTTAATTTAAAGCACTCACACGGATCATCTTTATATGTATTCATGGCAAATGTAGCCAGCGGAAGCAGGTTAATCCCATATCCTTCTTCCAGGATATCCAGGTTGCCATATCTTGCACAGATACGGATCACATTGGCAATGCAGCCTCTCTGCCCTGCTGCAGCTCCCATCCACAAAAACATCATGATTTCCCCATTGAATATCAACCGAATGGTACGCCATAAGCTCATCCATAATAATATGTGGTCCAGGACCTCTGTCATAGATGTCTCCGACAATATGCAGATGATCAACCGTCAGACGTTGAATCAGTTCACTCATAGCTATAATGAATTTCTCTGCCCGTCCAATTCTTATAATCGTACTGACAATTGCATTATAATACGATTCTTTATCCGTCATATCATTTTTCTCTGTGATCAGTTCCTCGATCACATAAGCAAAATCCGGAGGAAGTGCTTTTCTTACTTTAGATCTGGTATATTTACTTGCTGTTCTTTTCACACCTCAATCAAGCGGTACAACGTAATCTTATACCAGTCCTCCATATTCTTCTCCGTTTTCTTAATCCGGTCCATCTTCTCTTTCGGATAATAAATAAGAGTAGCAAGGGTCTGTTTATCCCTGCTACTCATAGTATTCCGAATACATCATCAATTTTACGGCGCACTGAACCAGAGCCATTCTTCAGAACATGCGCAAATGCCTCATATTCCCCATGAATGTCTGTCAGAAAATGCTCTGTGCCCTTTGGCAGATTCAGTATCGCCTGTAAATTAATGATTTCTGTGGAAGCTTTGGCGATGGTCGGATATAGTTGAGAAAGTCTTTCCAGATAACGTTCCTCTAATTGTCTCATAATTACCTCCCGGTCTTCCTGTATATTCTGCTGTTCATAACGATTTATAATTGGATCACGTCAGACATATCATATCTGCCGGCCGGTTTCAAGCCAGGAATTTTGCTGCTTCTACGGCGCCTTTTCCAAATACGGCCTTAGAATATGCTGTATGTTTGAATTCAATCACTTCATCCTGACCTGCAAAGATCACTTCGTGGTCTCCCTACGATTGTTCCACCACGTACTGCCGAAATGCCAATCTCTTTCTGATCACGTTTCTGACGCACCTGACTTCTGTCATATACATAATGATACTGATTATCCGCCGCTTCATTAATTGAATCTGCCAGAGCAAGTGCAGTACCACTCGGCGCATCCAGTTTCTGGTTATGATGCTTCTCTACCAGCTCAATATCATATCCTGCCGGAGAAAGTACTTTTGTCGCATCCTTAAGGATCTTATAAGCAGATTGATGCCAAGTGACATATTGGCAGATTTTAATACTGCTACTTTCTTTTGCTGATTCTTCTACCTTTTCCAGCTGTTCTTCGGAAAGTCCCGTAGTACAAAGTACGACCGGCACCTGTTTTTCAACACAATAGTCAACAGTTCATCTGCTGCTGCCGCATTTGAAAAATCAATGATCACATCGGCCTCCACGTCACATGCACCGATGCTTTCAAATACCGGATAGTCATTTGGTACTTTGGTATATTTATCAACTCCGGCTACCAGTTCGATCCCTTCTGTGTTCTTGATTATATCTGTAATGACACGACCCATGTGTCCATTACAGCCATGCATGATTACTTTTTACCATATTCTTATCCTCCTTTTGTATACTTTGTTATAAAAACAAAGGATATCATATATGTAATGCATCTGTGAAAGCCTGCCGTTGGCAGTTTCTTACAAACGCATGGCGATGTATGATATCCTTCTCTTTTTCTTATTATGCTAACTGAATACCGAAATCTTTCATTGCCTGTGCAAGGTTCTTCTCATGTTCAGGGGATATCTCTGTAAGCGGCATACGAAGTGGTCCGCAGTCAACTCCCATCAGCTGCATTGCTTTCTTAACCGGAATCGGGTTTACTTCGCAGAATAACTGCTCGATCAGCGGCAGTGCTTTCAGCTGAAGTGCTGCACTTCCCTTCACATCTCCGTTAAAATACTTCTCACAGATATCATGTGCTTCATCCGAGCAACGTTTGACAGTACTGAGATCACACCTTTTCCACCGAGAGATAATACCGGCACGATCTGGTCGTCATTTCCTGAATATACATCAATGTTACCGTCTGTCAGGTTCATGATCTTTGCAACCTGCGAAATATTTCCTGATGCTTCCTTTATACCAACGATATTATCTACTTCTTTCACCAGTTTTTTGCTGTTGCAGGTTCGATATTGCATCCCGTTCTGCTTGCAACACTATACATAATGATTGGTGCTGTTACTTCTTTTGCCACTGCACTGAAATGTCCGATCAGTCCATTCTGAGTTGCTTTATTATAATAAGGTGTAACAAGAAGTAATCCGTCTGCGCCATAATCTGCTGCCTCCTTAGACATATCAATTGCTGTACGTGTACAATTAGAACCTGTACCTGCAATTACAGGAACTCTCTTATTCACACGGTCAATTGTGAATTTTACACACTGCATATGCTCTTCTTCTGTCATGGTAGCAGATTCTCCTGTTGTACCGCAGATTACAATGCTGTCTGTTTTATGCTCACAATGAAACTCAATCAATTCATCAAGTCTATCATAATTAATACTTCCATCTTCATTAAATGGTGTGACAATTGCCACGCCGGCTCCTGTAAAATAGCCATAGTGATCCTCCTGACTTTCATATAATCTAATGAAATTCTATCATCAATTAAATATGATGTCAATCCGAACCCTTATCTAAACTTTTACCATCCCTTATTCATCCATACATTCCAGTTTACTGACCGACACTTCATATGCAACCCTTTTCTGCGATTCCGTTTCTGTAATTTTTTCATATATTCACGGCTCTGAATTCTTCCCATTACCTGCACATGTTCTCCAACCTCAAAAGCAGAGGCAAATCTGGCATTCCTTCCCCAGCAGATACATGGAATGTAATCAGACTTTCCATATGGCCGGTTCACTGCCAGCAATAGATCTGCAATCTCTCTGCCAAGCGGTGTCTTACGGTAAACAGGCTGTTTGCAGATATAACCATCCAGAAAATCTGATTCGTCTTTGCACCGTCAAGTTCTTCTTCCACAAATGTAATTTCCCTGACAAATACGGATAAAATCAGACGGTTTTTTTCATTTCTTCATGCCTGTTGTAGGACCTGAACTGTCCGTTTACCATAATGAATTCTCCCGTGTAATCTTTCGTAACATCAATCAGACGCTCCGAGATCATGAGTGGGATCCTGTCTTTGGAATTGCTGAGCCGCTTCACATCCACCTCTACCATATAGAAGCCTTCTCCAAATACTTCATGGCTGAATGAAAATGGTGTCACGATTTCTCCCATAACGGTTACCTGGTTGTTCTCAATCATCTTATCTGACATAATTTTGTAATCTCCCTTCCTCTGAATCGTATTTTGAGTCATTACAAAGTCTATGAATCAAATCAGTATTTTAGAACTAAATACTTGTAAATTTTAAAAAATGTGATAAACTAATGTGGTTGCATATAATAATAGGTAGAGAAAAGGAAGATTCGTAATGAAGACAAAACGTGAAGATGTACGTAATATCGCAATTATTGCCCATGTTGACCATGGTAAGACAACATTAGTAGATGAATTATTAAAGCAAAGCGGTGTGTTCCGTGAAAACCAGGAGATCGCAGAACGTGTTATGGATTCGAACGATATCGAAAGAGAACGTGGAATCACAATCCTCTCCAAGAATACTGCCGTCACTACAACGGTGTAAAGATCAATATTATAGATACCCGGGACATGCTGACTTCGGTGGAGAAGTAGAACGTGTCCTTAAGATGGTTAACGGGGTTATCCTCGTCGTTGATGCGTTCGAGGGAGCTATGCCGCAGACCAAATTCGTACTCCGCAAAGCTATGGAATTAAAGCTTCCAGTCATCGTATGTATCAACAAGATCGACCGTCCGGAAGCAAGAGCCGAAGAAGTGATCGATGAAGTTCTCGAACTTCTCATCGACCTTGGTGCTTCTGACGAACAGTTAGACTGCCCATTCGTATACGCATCCGCTAAGAATGGTGTGGCTGCCTTGAGATTTCGGATGAAATGAAAGACATGAAGCCTCTGTTCGAGACAATTCTGGATTATATTCCTGCACCAGAAGGAGATCCGAAGCTCCGACTCAGGTTCTGATCAGTACGATCGACTATAATGAATACGTTGGACGTATCGGTGTTGGTAAAAAGTAGATAACGGTACAATCGCAGTTAACCAGGACATGGTTGTTGTCAACCATCATGATCCTGACAAACAGAAGAAAGTTAAGATCAGTAAATTATATGAATTTGACGGTCTGCAGAAAGTAGAAGTAAAAGAAGCATCTATCGGTGCAATCGTGGCAATTTCAGGTATCTCTGACATTTCCATCGGTGATACACTCTGCTCACCTGAAAATCCGACACCAATTCCGTTCCAGAAGATTTCTGAACCAACAATCTCTATGGATTTCGTTGTAAATGACAGTCCGTTTGCCGGACAGGAAGGTAAATATGTAACTTCCCGTCACTTAAGAGAACGTCTGATGCGTGAGCTGAACACTGATGTCAGCCTGCGCGTGGAAGATACCGACAACATGGACGCATTCAAAGTATCCGGACGTGGTGAACTTCACCTTTCCGTTCTAATCGAGAATATGAGACGTGAAGGATATGAATTCGCAGTCAGCAAAGCTGAGGTTCTGTATCACAAAGACGAGAATGGTAAACTTCTTGAGCCAATGGAGATTGCTTACATTGATGTACCTGATGAATACACTGGTGTCGTTATTGATAAACTGAGCCAGAGAAAAGGTGAATTACAGACAATGGGTGCTGCCAATGGTGGATATACACGTCTTGAGTTCCGTATCCCATCCCGTGGTCTGATCGGTTACCGTGGTGATTTCCTGACAGACACAAAGGGAAATGGTATCATGAACACTGCATTCGACGGATACGCTCCATATAAGGGTGATATCCAGTATCGTAAGCAGGGTTCTCTGATTGCATACGAGACCGGTGAGTCTGTAACTTATGGTCTGTACAGTGCTCAGGAGCGTGGAACACTCTTCATCGGTGCCGGTGAAAAAGTTTATTCCGGTATGGTCATCGGTGAAAATGCAAAAACAGATGATATCGAAGTAAACGTATGTAAGACCAAGCATCTTACCAACACACGTTCTTCAAGTGCTGATGATGCACTTCGTCTGACACCTCCGACGGTCCTCAGTCTAGAGCAGGCAATCGACTTCATCGATACAGATGAACTTCTGGAGGTTACTCCGGAATCTCCGTATTCGTAAAAAGATTCTGGATCCTAAGATGAGAAAACGTAAATCGCTAATGAATAAACATTTACGGTTATAACTGACCGCACGAAAGCTGGCAGAAAATAAAATATATAAAACAGTTTTTGTTCACGAAAACCTGACAATTTATATATTTTATTTTCTGCCGCTTTTTTGTTCTCATCTGCAGCACACATTACTAAAAATTTTCCTTCTCCATTGTTCTTCATTTTGATATGATATCTTTCTTTGGGATATTGGCAAATATCTTTTTTCACTTATACTGGAATTACAGCGAAAATCTATATAAAAGAAAGGAATCCACGAATGAAAGAACTGATTTCTCACCTTCTCAAACAGGTGGCCTGCAATTCTGGAATATGTGATTGCATTTATGCTTGCGATCGGTATCATACTGCTTTGCCTTCGTATGGTATGTTCACTTCAGTATATTCCGAATCTGAACACCTATCCGAATTACGATGATCTTCTCGAGGTTTGTTTTAATCTGATCATCGGTGTCGAATTGATCCGTATGATGTATTCGCACTCTCCGAGTACCGTATTTGAGGTTCTGCTTTTTTTGCGATTGCAAGACACATCATTATGGACCACACTTCCATCTACAGCAGTCTGATCGGCGTCTGTTCCATCGCAGTCTTATTTGCAACCAGAAAATTCTTATTCTCAGAATTCGACATAGTAGACGAAACGGTATTCCGTGCTTCAACCAAGGCTAAAGTTGTCAACAAGATTCTCAGCGTGAACATTCCGCATGAAGCAGATGATACCCTTTCCAATGTACTGCTGCGGCATCTCGAAGAACAGAATATCACGCCCCGTGTTGGTGCATGTTATTACTTCCACGATTGCGGTCTGCGGGTTGCCAAACTTCATGATGGAAAAATTTCAAGAATTCAGGTAATTCGTGCTATACATTAGCGGCCAAACATGTTATACTACACATATCAGATAGATTGCCGGTTCGAGTAATAATTGTCAGATTATAATTCATTTATTTGATGATTGTATAACGTGCAATTATTTGAAATTATGTCGCAAAGGAGTTGGGCATCATGAAATTTATTATTATTGGAAAGAACATCGATGTAACACCAGGCTTAAGAGAGGCCGTAGAAAGCAAGTTAGAAAGTTAGGAAGGTACTTTACCCGAATACAGAGATTCACGTAACCTTAAGTGTACAGAAAGGACATCAGAAAATTGAAGTAACTATTCCTGTAAAGGGTGGTCTGGTTCGTTCCGAACAGGAAAGTTCTGATATGTATGTATCGATTGATCTTGTAGAAGAAGTCATCGAACGTCAACTTCGTAAATACAAAAATAAACTGGTAGCACGTGAACAGGAAGGCGGTAACTTCAAACAGGAATTCTTTTGACGCCGAAGATAATATTGAAGATGACGGCGAGATTAAAATCGTACGTACCAAAAAAATTCGGATTTAAACCTATGTATCCGGAAGATGCGTGTGTTCAGATGGAACTTCTCGGACATGATTTCTATGTTTTCTGTAATGCAGAATCAGACGAAGTGAATGTAGTATACAGACGTAAAAACGGAACATTTGGTTTGATCGAGCCTGAATTTTCTTAAATCGCAACTCATAATCTTATAAAAATATGGCAATAACAAAAGCCGTACACAATATCTCCTAAAGAACAGCTCCTTTCATGAGATATCGTGTACGGCTTTTTTATATTATTTTTATATTATATTTTCTTCCAGAATTGTCGGCACCCCATCAATCTCTGCATAATAACATTCTTCACCTGCTGTCATCTCTGCCTGCGCATTTGTCCCCTCAGTGATTGCATGCATAACCTGATCCACATCCGTTTTTGGAATCAGTACTTCCAGTTCTACTTTATCCGTATAGACAGTATCTAATATCTTCAGCTCTCTCTGCGCCAGAATATACTGAATCTTTCCAAATGTCGTATAGTCTGTTTCTATATGAAGTTTCACTCCTAAAATTTTCGTAATGATCACCGAGGCATCAAGTCCCGCTTTCACGGCTCCCGAATATGCTCTGACCAGTCCACCGGTTCCAAGAAGGGTTCCTCCGAAATACCGGGTCACCACAACAGCCACATTCCTCAGTTCATTTCCAAGCAATACATCTAGCATCGGTTTGCCAGCTGTACCGTTTGGTTCGCCGTCATCACTGCATCTTTGAAGCTGTCCTCTCCCCTATTATATATGCAAAACAGTTATGTCTTGCATCCCAGTATTTTTTCTTGTCTTCTCTACAAATTCAAGTGCTTCTTCCTCTGTATTTACCGGTACCACAGTCGCAATAAATCGTGACTTTTTTTCTACAATCTCATCTTCTCCACCCCGATAAATAGTTCTGTATTCTGGTAACATATTGTCATCCTTTCGTATAATTTACAACTTTATACATAATATAATACCTAATTTCTTAAGATTTTCCTACTCAAATATGAAGTTTTCATTTTTCTTTATAAAAGAGTGTACATTTGCTATAATAACTTGGTATAAAGGAGGCTTAAACGCATGAACTATGGAAAGAAAAAAGGCTGCGAAAAGGCAGAAAAAATAACGTCCAAATCTACAATGCAGGGGAAACGCATCGTTGTCCGTTTGTTCAAGGCACTGCTGATCTGTATCGTACTTGCTGCAGTAGTCGGAATGGCCGGCGGCGGTCTTTTTTATAAAAAAGATTATTGATGACACTCCGCATGTTTCCACTTCTGACGTTAAACCGAAAGGATTTCCTACTTTCGTTTATGCTGATGACGGAAGCACTGAGATTGAACGTTTTGTATCTTCTGGTTCCAATCGAGTATACAAGTCTATTGATGAGATACCGAAAAATCTTCAACATGCTTTTGTTGCAATCGAGGATGAGCGTTTTTATAAGCATAACGGTATAGATCTTCAGGGTATTGCCCGTTCTGCGGTAGTGGGTATTGCCCGGGGCGGTTTTTCTGAAGGTGCCAGTACTCTGACTCAGCAGTTGATCAAGAACAATGTATTCCCGAACTTTACAAAAGAGAAAAATTTCTATGATAAATTACAACGTAAAATTCAGGAACAGTATCTTGCAGTACAGATTGAAAAACAGATGAGTAAAAATGAGATTATGGAAAGTTATCTCAACACAATCAACCTTGGACAGAATTGTCTGGGTGTACAGTCTGCTTCTCAACGTTATTTTGGTAAAGATGTTTCCGATCTGACATTATCTGAATGTGCGGTAATTGCCGGAATCACACAGAATCCGACAGATTATGATCCAGTTACACGTCCCGAGAATAACAAGATCAGACGTAATAAAGTATTAAAGAATATGCTGGAGCAAGGCTATATCAGCCAGAAGCAGTATGATAAAGCGATGTCCGACGATGTCTATGCAAGAATCCAGGCAACCAGCGCTTCTTCCCAGGCTGATAATGCATACAGTTACTTTGTTGATGCACTTGCACAGCAGGTAATCCAGGATCTGAAAGATCAGCTTGGCTACACTGATACACAGGCTTACAATGCCGTTTACAGCGGCGGTCTCAGTATCTACTCTACACAAAATCAGGAAATGCAGAAAATCTGTGATGAAGAAGCTAATAATGATGCCAACTATCCTGGTCTGAAAGAGTATGGTCTTGATTATGCGCTGACGGTAACCCGTGCTGATGGATCGGTTGAAAACTATGGAAGTAATAATATTAAAAATTATGTAGAAAAAACTTACGGAAATGATCAGGGACTTCTCTACTCCAGTGAAGATGCCGCAAAAGCAATGGTGGCAGAATGGAAATCCACGATTGCCCAGGAGGGTGATACCTATGATGAACGTATTACCATTACCCCTCAGCCACAGTCTTCTATCACAATCATGGATCAGAAGACTGGACAGATCAAAGCAATGGTCGGCGGCCGTGGAGAAAAAGCTTCCAGTCTTGGACTGAACAGAGCTTATCAGGGTTCCAAGAGACAGCCTGGTTCTACTTTTTAAGATCCTTGCAGCTTATGCACCGGCATTAGATTCCTGTGATAAGACACTCGCAACAACAATTGATGATGAACCATATACCTTAAAGAATGGAAATGTTTTGCGGAATGCCAACAAACAGTACGGCGGTACAACAACGCTCAGAAATGGTATCAAAAATCCATCAACGTAGTTGCCGTAAAGTTAAGCGATGAAATCACTCAGGAATTAGGCTATGAATACTGTGAAAAATTCGGTATCAGTACTCTGGTAAAAGACAAAACAATCAACGGCAAGGTCTTTGATGACAGCACTTCACAGACGCTCGCACTTGGTGGAATCACAGAAGGTGTCTATAACTATGAAATGTGTTCCGCTTATGCCTCTATCGCTAACGGCGGCGTCTATAACAAACCTACTTTATATAGTAAAGTTGTAGACCACGATGGCAACGTTCTTCTTGACGGAACAGGCGAATCTCATACAGTTATCAAAGACAGCACAGCTTATCTTCTTACCAGTGCAATGGAAGATGTTGTCAATTCCGGAACAGGTACAGCATGCCAGCTTCCGAATATGCCGGTAGCCGGAAAGACAGGTACCACAACATCCAATAAAGACTTATGGTTCTGTGGATTTACACCATATTATACATGTGCTGTATGGGGCGGTTATGACGACAATAAAGAATGTGATTATGACACAAGCTTCCGCTTCAGACTCTGGAAAGGTATTATGAGTCGTATTCACGAGAATCTGGAAAGTAAAGATTTTAAGGTTCCGACCTCTGTTGAGAAAAAAGAGTATATGTACTATTACCGGAAAGCTTGCAACCAACGGATGCCCTTCTATTACAGAATATTTTGCCAAAGACACGCTTCCATCCGAAACATGTTCCGGTCACGGATACTCTTCCGGAAGAAAGTATAAGTCTTCTACAGAAGACAATGATACAACTGAAGATGCTTCTTCTTATTCAAACAATACAGGAAACAGTTATAACAATAATACAGGCACTACCAGTGATAATACCGGTGGTAACACAGGTGGTTCTACCGGCGGTAACACAGGTGGCTCTACCGGCGGTAATACAGGTGGCTCTACCAGCGGTAATACAGGTGGTGGTTCTACCGGTGGTAATACAGGTGGTGGTTCTACCGGTGGTAATACAGGTGGTGGTTCTACCGGTGGTAATACAGGTGGCTCTACCGGCGGAGATACTTCTCAGTAACCATACTGTACAAGCCTATGATATCTACAGAAAGGTATCTACAGGACCTGCCACTGGAAGCTCCTTCCAAATGCATGACAATAAAAACTGCGGGAACAAAATGTTTCCGCAGTTTTTATTATACCTGACATCCAAAAGGATGTATAACTCTCTAAAAAGCTCTAAAGAATCAGTTTCGCAGCTCCACAGATACCGGCATCATTTCCCTAGTGTAGCAAGAACAAATTCCGTATCTTTGTTCGCAAAGAATGCTTTTTCCTTAAAATTCTTTTCAACATACTGAAGAAGTACTTCTCCTGCTTTCGAAACGCCTCCTCCAATTACAATTGCTGAAGGATCTGCAACAGCTGCAAGATTAGCCATCGCATGTCCAAGATATTTTCCAAATTCCTCTGCAATCTCTTTTGCCACTTCATCGTCTGCCTTAACAGCATCAAATACGGTCTTGGCGCTGACTTCCTGTCCTCTTAATACAGACGCTTTATCATCCTTAGCCAGACGAATATTGGCAAGTCTTGTAATACCTGTTGCAGATGCATACTGCTCCAGGCATCCTGTGTTGCCGCAGCCGCAGTGATCTGTCTCTTCATAATTCACACAAAGATGTCCGATCTCACCACCTGCACCATGTGCTCCTACCAATGGTTTACCATCAATAATAATTCCACCGCCGACTCCGGTTCCAAGTGTGACCATAATAATATTTTTGCGGCCCTTTCCTGCACCCAGCCACATCTCTCCAAGTGCAGCTACATTGGCATCATTCCTATCTCTGCTTTCATACCGGGAAAGTTCTTCCATCTCTCTTTTACTTCTTTATATCCCCAGCCAAGGTTCGCTGTATTCTGAACAACTCCTTCCGAATCTACCGGTGCAGGAACTCCGACTCCGATTCCTTCCACTTCATCTTTCGGAATCTGCTTTTCCTCTAACTTTTCATTCAAAGCAGCGGCAATATCCGGAAGAACGGCTTCACCCTGATTCTCTGTGCGTGTCTTAATCTCCCATTTATCTACAATCTCTCCTTCGGTTGTAAACAAACCTAATTTTACAGTTGTTCCCCCGATATCTACTCCAAAGCAATATTTCATTTTCTGTATTTCTCCTATTTCTTTATTAAATTCTGCTGAACACGTTTGTACAGTTCCTGAGCTGCATTATATCCCATCTGTTTCTGTCTGTGGTTAACTGCTGCCGTCTCAACAATGATTGCAAGATTACGTCCAGGACGAATTGGCAGATGATGGCAAACCACTTTGTTACCAAGGAATTCTGTATATTCTTCTTCGAGACCGAGGCGGTCGTATTCTTTATTCTTATTCCACTCTTCCAGAGTGATAACAAGATCGATATTCTGTGTCTCTCTGACACTTAATACACCAAACAGAGCCTTGACGTCTACGATACCGATACCTCGCAGTTCAATAAAATGTCTCGTAATATCCGGTGCCGTTCCTACAAGTGTCTCATCACTGACTTTGCTAATCTCCACCACATCATCGCTTACCAGACGATGACCGCGTTTGATCAGCTCCAGAGCTGCTTCACTCTTACCGATACCGCTCTCACCCATGATCAGTACTCCGACACCATATACATCAACCAGCACACCATGGATAGAAATGCATGGCGCAAGTTCTACATTCAGCCAGCGGATAATCTCTGCTGTAAATTCTGATGTCTTCTTCTCTGTCTGGAACACTGGAATATTAGCCTTTTCTGCCATTTCAAGAAGCGTTGCCTCCGGCGGAAGGTTTCTGCAAAGATCAGACATGGAATCTTGTAAGAAAGCAGTGTTTCATAAATCTTTTTTTTCTTAACTTTATCTGTCATCTTCTCCAGGAATGTGTACTCCACATATCCTATGATCTGCACACGTTCGGAATCAAAATGTTCAAAGAATCCGGTAAGCTGCAAAGCCGGTCTGTTAATGTCTGGTATCTCAACTTCTTTTTCGGAAAGATCTACATCCGGTGTAAGATTTTTGAGATTCATTTTTTCAACGAGTGTTTTTAATTTTACTTTATTCGCCATATTCTTTTACCTCACACGTATTAAAAATCTGATAGCCATATTATACCATACTTAAGTATCCTGGTGAAAAAAATTTATACACTTCCTGCGCAGATTTTTCATTCATGGACGGCAGCTCTTTCAGATCATTCACTGTTGCATTCCGGATTGCTTCAATATTTTCAAAGCTCCGCATCAGGTCTTTTTCTTCTTGCAGGTCCCACTCCCGGAATATCATCCAGTATCGAATGTACCTGTCCTTTACTTCTTAACTGTCTGTGGAATGTGATTGCGAACCGATGCGCCTCATCCTGTATTCTGGTGATCAAGCGAAAACATTCCGAATTACGGTCAATCGGTAATTCTACATTATTGAAATACAATCCTCTGGTTCTGTGATTATCGTCTTTTACCATTCCACACACAGGAATGTGCAGATTCAGCTTCTCCAGGACCTCCAATGCAATATTTACCTGTCCACGTCCTCCATCCATCATGATCAGATCCGGGAATGCCTGAAATCCGCCTGTCTCACTTTCATCCTGTCGTTCCCTTAATCCATGCTCGAATCTTCGGGTCAACACCTCATTCATACTTGCGTAGTCATCCGGTCCCTGTACACTTTTTATCTTAAATTTGCGATAATCATTACGCTTTGGCTTTCCATGCTCATAAACGACCATAGAACCAACCGAATCAAATCCGTTTGTATTAGAGATATCATAAGCCTCCATACGTATAATTCCGGTAAGTCCCAGTATTTTTTCCAGTTCCTTCACCGCTCCGATCGTTCTTCCTTCTTCACGCTTCAGACGTTCTTTGTCATTCTTTAATACCATCTGTGCATTCTTCTGCGCCAGCTCTACCAGCTTTTCTTTTGTCCCTTTCTTCGGTATACGAAGCCGTACTTTATGTTCCCTTCTGGTCGTCAGCCACTCCTCTATAATCTCCTGGTCTTCAATCTCTTCCGGCAACATTAACTCGGCCGGGATATACGGTGTTCCTGCATAAAATTGCTTGATAAAGCTTGACAGGATTTCGCTTTTTGTATCATTTTCCGCAATCTTCAGATAAAAATGATCCCCGTCCGATCAACCTTCCTCCCCGGATAAAGAAGACTTGTACAACCGCGTCCTCACCTTCCGAAGCCATTGCAATAATATCCCTGTCGTCCCCTGCTGTATCTGTAATCTTCTGTTTCTGAGCGATCTTCTGAACGCTTGCAAGAAGTTCCCTGTATTCTATTGCTTTCTCGAATTCCAGATTTTCGGATGCATCCAAAGCATCTTTTCTTCCAGTTCTTTTAATATCGGATCATAATTTCCATTCAGGAATCTTACTACTTCATCAATAGATTTCCTGTACTCTTCTCTGAAATGTAGCCTTGACACGGCGCATGACACTGATGGATATGATAATTAAGACACGGACGTTCTTTTCCGATATCTTTTGGGAGTGAACGATTGCAGCTTCGAATATGATAAAGCTTTCGTATCAGTTCAATGGTATCTTTTACTGCACCGGCACTGGTATACGGACCAAAATATTTTGCCTTATCTTTCTTCATCCGCCTTGCCATCATTACACGCGGGAAAGGTTCATTTACAGTTACTTTTATAAATGGATACGTTTTGTCATCCATGAGCATCGTATTGTATTTTGGTCTGTGTTCTTTAATCAGATTACATTCCAGAACAAGCGCTTCCAGCTCGGAATCCGTCACAATATATTCGAACCTGGAAATATGTGTCACCATCTGTTCTATCTTGGCTCCCTTATTCCTGCTGCTCTGAAAATACTGCCGGACACGGTTTTTAAGACTGATTGCTTTTCCGACATAAATGATCGTATCTTTCGCATCGTGCATAAGATATACACCTGGTTTTCCTGGCAGCTTCTTCAGTTCTTCCTGTATATTAAAATTTTCCATATATGTCACCTGTACATTTTCTTTTACTATTTTCTTACCCGTTGCTTATGAATGTTACACAGATTCTTTTTACAATCAGAAGCGAATAATAGCTGGCATGCTCTGGTATATCTTCCAACCGTTCATATATCTGTTCGTCTGCCATCCCACAATTTTCTATCATCTTTACATCCACATTTTTTTCTTCCAGGATTTCCCTTTACCTCCGCTAATCTGGAAGCAGACTTCATCAGGACCTTCGTTCCCGGATATCTCAACGCGTTCCTTATATCATAGCTGGATGGAATCACATGAAGCTCATCTGCTCTGTCTGCCAGACTTCATTCAGTTTTGATGCAGCTGCGCAAAAATGATGGAATCCCGTTTATAATTGATGTTTCATATCTTTTTCCTTTATAATACGTTGAATATACATATAAGTCGAATAAATCGTTGGATCTCCCAATGTCAGATATGCTACATCTTTTCCCTTTTCCAGTTCCTCTATAATCCTTTTGGCAGCTTTCTCATAATTCTGATTCAGAATCTGTCTGTCCTTTGTCATCGGCGTATCCAGATCCAGATATTCTTTTTCTTCCATATTATCTACCATTCCTGCCGCAATTCTGTAACTGACCGCATGTTCCCTGCCCTTCGCAGGCACTGCTATTACCGGACATTTTTCTATCGTACGAACAGCCTTATACGTCATAAGTTCCGATCACCTGGACCAACTCCGACTCCGAACAATCTTCCTTTCATGTTATATCTCCTCCAGAATAATCTTATCCTGCCTATTATATACCAGACAAATATAATTGAAAAAGAAAAAAGATATGAAGCCGGCTCTTGCCATACTTCATATCTTTTGTTCTTTTTTATAAATTCTATTCTTCATGAACAGATTCAGTTGCTGTTCCGACAGTTTTTTCTTCTGTCTTTTCTGATTTTTTCCTGTACATCTGCGTTATGCGCATCATCTATATCATCTGCCGGCTTCATCACAAATCCTTCACCCTCTACCGGATTCATACCGATTCTTGCTTCTTCCTTCTTCGGTGCATCCGGATCAATTCCTTCTACTTCATGGAAAATCTCCATAAATTCTTTTCCGGTAATTGTCTCTTTTTCAATCAGGAATGCAGCAATTTTATCCAGCGCCTGTCTGTGATTTCTCAGAAGCTTTTGCCTCTTCGTAAGCATCTTTCAACATCTTCATAACTTCTTCGTCAATCTCTGATGCTGTCTGCTGTCCACAGTTGCTGACCGGGCGTCCGTCCAGATAACGGTTCTGAATAGATTCCAGACCGATCAATCCGAATTTCTCGCTCATACCATACTGTGTTACCATCGCTCTTGCTACGCTTGTTGCTTTCTCAATATCATTAGAGGCTCCTGTTGTAACCGTATCAAACACTACTTCTTCTGCCGCACGTCCTGCAAGCAGTCCGACTAACATTGCCTGAAGTTCTTTTTTTTGGTATTCAGATATTTTTCTTCTTCCGGTAGCTGCATGGTATATCCAAGTGCTCCCATGGTCCGCGGTACGATCGTAATCTTCTGCACAGGCTCCGCATCTTTCTGCAGTGCACTTACCAGTGCATGACCCACCTCATGGTAAGAAACGATCCGACGTTCTTCCTGGCTCATGATACGGTCTTTCTTTTTCCTTACCTACAAGTACCACTTCTACCGCTTCAAATAAATCAGACTGACATACTGCATTTCTTCCATGCTTTACAGCATTAATTGCCGCTTCATTGATCATATTTGCAAGATCAGAGCCAACTGCTCCGGAAGTTGCAAGTGCGATTGCTTCCAGATCAACCGTCTCATCCATCTTCACGTCTTTAGAGTGCACTTTCAGTACTTCCACACGTCCTTTAAGATCTGGTCGTTCAACAATGATACGTCTGTCAAAACGTCCCGGTCTTAACAGTGCCGGATCCAGAATCTCCGGTCTGTTAGTTGCAGCCAGAAGTACCAGTCCTTTATTGCTTTCAAATCCATCCATCTCTGTCAACAGCTGGTTCAGTGTCTGCTCACGCTCATCATTGCCGCCCATCTGATTGTCTCGGCTTTTTACCGATCGCATCAATCTCGTCGATGAAAATGATACATGGTGCCATCTGCTGTGCCTGCTTGAACAGATCACGCACTCTGGATGCTCCGACACCGACATACATTTCCACAAATGCCGAACCACTCAATGAAAAGAACGGCACCTTTGCTTCTCCTGCTACTGCTTTCGCCAAAAGCGTCTTACCTGTTCCCGGAGGGCCGACCAACAGTGCTCCCTTCGGAAGCTTTGCACCGACACTCGTATATTTTCCCGGATTATGGAGAAAATCTACCACTTCCTGTAAAGATTCTTTCGCTTCATCCTGTCCGGCTACATCTTTAAATGTGACCCGGTCTGTTTTTCCACATACATCTTGGCATTACTCTTGCCAATTCCCATCATGCCTCCGCCCTTTGACATACGCTTTGTCATCCAGATGATCATTCCGACAAAGAATGCAATTGGCAGGAATGTTAAGATCACGTTCATCGCTACTGCCGATGTAGTATCCGGAATCTCCTGCTTAAACTCCACGCCTGCCTTCTCCAGACGCTTTGTCAGGTCATCGTCATTCACCACTCCTGTGTAATATTCCTGTGCAACCCCCGCTGTCCTTGTCCTTTTTTGTAACAATCATGATTTTGTCACTCTGGATCTGTACTTTTCTGACCTCTCCGTCATCTACCATTTTCAGAAATTTATTATAGGTAATCTCTTTTTGCAGAGGTCATTCCCTGAAACTGGAACAGTGCGATCACCAGGATCGATGTAATAACCCAGTAAAATAAACGATATACCCTGTTTATTATTCTTGTTATTCTTATTATTCTGGTTATCCATTTTAATCCTCCTGTATACCTAATTATTATATAGAGCGTCATGTTAGAAATCAATAAAAACATTATGAAAAGATTGTAAACTTCCTATGTGTTGTAGTATACTTGAAATGAAAATGCTTATGCCGCTTCCGGCGCTTTATTTTTCTTTTCATTTTATACCAAAGTATGACGGCAGATCTGCATACAGCAGTTTTACCGCATCAAAAAATCAAATAAATTTTAAACGAGGGCATATACTTATGAAAATTGGATTCGATAACGAAAAATATTTAAAAATGCAGTCCGAACATATTCGTGACCGCATCAGCAAATTTGACAACAAACTTTATCTGGAATTCGGCGGAAAACTTTTTGATGATTATCATGCTTCCCGTGTTCTTCCGGGATTCCAGCCGGACAGCAAGCTTTGCATGTTAAGAGAACTTTCTGATCAGGCCGAGATCGTCATCGTCATCAGTGCCGAAGACATTGAAAAGAACAAGATCCGCGGTGATCTTGGTATCACCTATGATTCCGATGTTCTCCGCCTGATGAACATTTACCGTGATCACGGACTCTTTGTCGGCAGTGTTGTTATTACGCAGTTCTCAGGACAGGAAAGTGCCCTTTTGTTCAAGCACCGCCTGGAAAAGCTGAATATCCCGGTCTATATCCACTATAATGATTCCTGGATATCCTGCCAATATTCCTTTATTGTCAGTGATGAACGGATATGGAAAAAATGATTATATTAAAACTTCCCATCCGCTGGTCGTTGTAACTGCACCAGGACCTGGAAGCGGAAAATGGCAGTCTGCCTTTCCCAGCTTTATCAGGATCATCAGCGTGGAATTGATGCCGGCTATGCCAAATTTGAGACGTTTCCAATCTGGAACTTACCGCTGAAACATCCGGTCAATCTGGCCTACGAAGCCGCTACAGCGGACCTAAATGATGTCAATATGATTGACCCTTATCATCTGGAGGCATACGGTGAGACAACCATCAACTATAATCGTGATGTAGAGATTTTCCCTGTATTAAATACGATGTTTCCAGCGCATCTACGGTGAAAGTCCTTATAAATCTCCAACCGATATGGGAGTGAATATGGCCGGAAACTGTATCTGCGACGACGATGCATGTCAGGAAGCTTCCCGTCAGGAGATTATCCGCAGATACTTGCATCCAGAACGGACTCTGCTTGGATGCTCTGAAGAAGAAGACTTATAAATTAGAAATGTTAATGAATCAGGCAAATATTACGGTTCATGACAGACCGGTCGTCGATGCAGCATTGACAGAAGCCGAACGGACCAACCGGTGGACCTGCGGCAGCACTGGAACTCCCGGATGGATCAATCGTCACTGGAAAGACATCCGATCTTCTCGGTGCATGCTGCTGCCCTGCTGTTAAATGCATTAAAAGAACTTGCAGGGATTGAACACGAGATTAAGATCATCTCACCACAGGCGATCGAACCAATCCAAAGTCTGAAGTGGAAGTACCTGGGCAGCCGTAATCCACGTCTGCATACCGATGAAGTCCTCATTGCCCTTTCCGTAAGTGCCGCAACCAGCAAAGACGCCAGACTGGCAATGGACCCAGCTTCCAAAATTAAAAGGCTGTCAGGTTCATGTATCTGTCATGCCGGTGGATGTAGACATCAAACAGTTCAAGGTCTGTCTATTCAGGCAACTTTTTGAAGCAAAATATAGAAAAAAACTCTGTATTTTTTTTAATAACAAAGGTGTATAATCTTAAAGTGTATTTTTTTGAACACTTTATAACAGAGAAACTATTTTTTTTGACTTAAGGAGGAAAGTTATGGCAGTAAAATACGTATTCGTTACAGGCGGTGTAGTATCCGGATTAGGTAAAGGAATTACCGCTGCGTCCCTCGGACGTCTGTTGAAAGCCCGTGGTTACACAGTCACAATGCAGAAATTTGACCCGTATATCAACATTGACCCTGGTACTATGAACCCTGTACAGCATGGTGAAGTATTTGTAACTGATGATGGTGCTGAGACCGACCTTGACCTTGGACATTATGAAAGATTTATCGATGAAAGCCTGACGAAGAACTCAAATGTTACAACTGGTAAAAATCTACTGGTCTGTTCTTCAGAAAGAACGCCGCGGAGATTTCGGCGGAGGAACGGTACAGGTTATCCCACATATTACAAACGAGATCAAATCCCGCTTCTACCGCAACCCTGCTGCTGAGAATACGGAAATTGCCATTATTGAAGTCGGTGGAACTGTTGGTGACATCGAAAGCCAGCCTTTCCTCGAAGCCATTCGTCAGTTTCAGCATGAAAAAGGATCTAAGAATGTGATTCTGATCCACGTAACCCTGATTCCTTATCTGAAAGCATCTCAGGAGATGAAGACAAAACCGACTCAGGCCAGTGTAAAGGAACTACAGGGAATGGGAATCCAGCCGGATATCCTCGTATGTCGTTCTGAATATCCTCTCGGTGTCGGCATGAAGAACAAGATTTCCCTATTCTGTAATCTTCCCAGAGGTCATGTCCTTCAAAATCTTGATGTGGAATACCTTTACGAGGCACCTCTGGCAATGGAAAAAGAACACCTTGCAGGTGTCGTATGTGAATGTCTCCATCTTGACTGTCCGGAACCAGACTTAAAAGACTGGACAGAGATGGTTGACTACCTTAAGTAATCCAAACACAGAAGTCACAGTTGCTCTGGTTGGTAAATATATCCAACTTCATGACGCTTACATCAGCGTTGTAGAAGCCTTAAAACATGGTGGAATCTTCAGCCGTGCAACCGTAAATATCAAATGGATCGATTCCGAAACTGTTACTGCCGATAATGTAGATGAATTACTCGGTGATGTAAGTGGTATTCTGGTTCCGGGTGGATTTGGCCATCGTGGAATTGACGGAAAATCGAAGCAATCAAATATGCCCGTACACACAATGTACCTTTCTTGGTCTGTGTCTCGGAATGCAGCTTTCTATCGTAGAATTTGCAAGAGACGTTCTTGGATATAACGATGCACACAGTGCTGAGCTGATCCGAACACTACCCATCCGGTTATCCATATCATGCCGGAACAGGATCGGCATCGAAGATATCGGTGGAACTTTAAGACTTGGTTCTTATCCATGTGTTAACTGATTAAGACATCACGGCAAAGACTTTACGGAAGAATTGTATGGGAATTCCTGAGCAGACTCAGATCCATGAACGTCACCGTCATCGTTATGAAGGATGGATTGCACCTGCTGTATTCTGGACAATATCTGAAAGTCCAAGTGCCATGGATAAAGCTGCCATGAAAGACTCTCCTCCCGATAATGTTTTTACATCTCTGACCGTATCTGTTGCCATATGATAAACATCCAGATCCAGTCCGGCCTGTCCCTGGCTACCCAGTTTTTTCTACATCTCTGCATTGCAGAATAAACTCTCCTGACGTCATACGAACCAGTCTCTTATTCGCAGCACGTATGATCTGACGGAAATACTGCCTCTGAATATAGGTCTCAAAATCAAGCTTGGCACTTCCGCTCAGATTCCCATTTGCTGTCTTACTCAGATTTCCAACAATCTCATACTGCTTCTGAAGTCCACTGTTCTTTTCAAAATTACGTTTCAGATTGTCTCTTATCTCACGGTTTCTTTCATTGGTATTATGAAGTTTCATATATTCTTACGGATTTCTTCCAGCTCTCCGGATGCCTCTTTTATCTCCCGCGCAATCTGTTCCGTATCTTTTCTTTCTTTTTCCCTCTAACTGTTGCTCAAGCAATGTCCTGTTCGCTTCCAGTTCCTGCAATTCTTTCTGATATGCCCCTATCCATTGTTCTGCTTCTTCCAGTTCTCTCTCAGTCATACATTGACTATGATAGCTTTCTTCGTCCTCAAATCCCTGCTCTTTTTATAATCTGTTTATAGGAACGTATCTTTTTCTGTACTTCTTCCTGTGATTGCACGACAGATGCTGATACGGTCTTCTGTTGTCCTTCCAGTTCCTTTTCTTTATTCTGCTTTTCCGTAAGACATCTTGTTACCGTCTCGTAATTATTTCTGACCAACTCAAGTTTCCCTGATATCTCTCTCAGATGTTCTTCGGCTTCTTCCATCGTCTTGTATGGAAGCTTCTCCTCCATTGCCTGATACTCCGCCTCCAGCTTTGTATACATAAGTTTTGATTCCGTCAGACTCTGGCTGGTCTTTCGTTCTTTTTCTTCCAATTTTTCTATCTGGTCCGCAATCTGTTCCTGATCCTCTTTTAACGTTCTACATCTTTCAAAAATTTCTTCCAGCTGTTTCAATCTTTTTTCTGTTTCCATAAGCGTACGCTTCAGGCTTTGTATCTTCTCTTTCCAGCCAATTCCAGTTATATCTTCCGCATCATCTTTTATATTCTTTCGAAGTGTCAGACAGATTTCCTGTGCTGCCTGATATCCCGCAAGACATTTCCTGAATGCTTCTGTTTTTATATCTCTTATTTTTTCTTTCTTATCCCTTTCAGCTTTTGCAAGTTCCACTTCCGCCTGCGTCGGCGCCTCATCACTCAAGGCTGCAATCTGAGGATGTTCTCTGGAACCACAGACCGGACAAGGCTGTCCTGCTTCCAGTGTCAAAGCCAGTATTCCCGCCTGTTCTTTCAGAAACTTCTGATACTTCATTTCATATTCCGCCCATGCATGTTCATAATTCTTCTGCTCCCTGTCTGCTTCCTTCTTTGCTCTTTCGCAGTCTTTTTTAATTCTTCTTTTCTCTCTTCTTGATGGTCAAGCTCTTCGTAATGGCGTATCTGTTCTTCTATATGTTCTTTTCGATTCCTGCATTCATTTATGCATGTTTCTATCTTTTCATATTTCTTTAGAAATGTTAATATTTCTTTTGATTGTTTTTGCAGGATTTCTTTCTTCTGTAGTATGGTTTCCGATTGATTAAGATAGTTTTTTATTTCTTTTGTAATTTTATCTAATTCTTCTTTTTTGCATTCATACCTTGATACTGTAAAATTGCATCCTGTATCCGCACTTTTTTTCTGTAAGCACTGTCTCTTTTTCCGTCTTTTCCCGGCCAGCTTCTTTCTGTTTGTCTGTTAATTCCTGCAGCTGCTTCCGGCATTCCTGTAATTCCTTTTGAAGACTACGTTCCTGTACTTCCAGTTCTGTCAGGCGCTTTTCTTCCTCCAGATACCTTTTTCTTCTTGCAGTACACGTCCCGCCTTTTTTACCTGTTTGTATCCGTCCTGTTAAAAACTCATATTTCGCTTTTTTCCGGCATTTTTTCTTCCAGTCGGCTCAATACCCGTTCATACGAATCAAAGAGCTGATTCAGCAGTTCTGCTTCCTTCAGCAGCCGGTTCTTATCTTCCAGTACCGTCTGCCCGGGAAGATTCTTTTTTGCATACTTTTTTCCCACCGGTTTCCCTGATCAATGATCTCTTTCAAAATCACGGATATACGTTCTCTGTCCGGAATATCCTGCCCGGCAATCACCTTCCACTGCTTTATAAGTTCATTTTCTTCTGTACATTTTTCCAGCTGAACTTCTTCCGGCCACACCACCTCCATCCTTCTTATATGACGGATATTCCACTCTGGCCATCTCAAGTTTCATTTCCTGAAGATTTTGTTCCAGCTTCACATATAACTGTACAGCCTGTTTTTTCAGTTCTTCCTGTATCCTGTAGTAAAACCGCGTCTGAAATATTCTGGAAAATATCTTTTCCGTTCCCTGGACTCAGCCAGCAAAAGCTTGAGAAATTCTCCTGTGCAATCATGGAAATCTGCGTAAACTGGTCTGCATCCAATCCGATAATCTCGAAATCTTCTGATCTGTCTCTCTTTTCTTTCCTTTGAATATGCTGCCGTCCGGCAATGTCAGTTCTACCTTCGGGTTTCTTTCACATATCTCGGCGACCCGTCTGCATATCTTCTTTTTCCAAGTCGTAGATATTCCGGGTTTCTTCGTATCTTGTATTCTTTCTTTTGATACAAAAAAGTGTACTCTACATAAGTGCTCGTTTCTTCTCCAGCATACTGGCTTCGCATCATATTTCCATCTCTGGTTCCTCCGCTAGTCCTGTCATACAATGCATAAGTAATCGCATCAAAGACCGTCGTCTTACCCGCACCTGTATCTCCTGTAATCAGAAACAGACCATTCGGGATCTCCGTAAAATCAATCTCTGTTTTACCGGCATATGATCCGAATGCCGACATAATTAGCTTTACCGGTCTCATCTACTCAACTCCCTTCGCCTTATCGAAGATTTCTTTCATGATCGTCTCTTCTTCCCCATTCATCTCTCTTCCCTGCATCTCCTTATAGAATTCCGCAAAAAGAAGTAAAAGGATCTTTCATGACCAGTTCTTCATCCATCTCTTTTAATTTTGTTCTTGTCCGCTGATTATCCACCCGGATCTCCAGTATATGGGAAAATATCCGTTCCAGCTGCTCTTTTTCGGCTTATACGGATCGATTTCATCTGTCAGTGTAATACTGATATAATCATCTTTTTTCCGTCTCTGGGATTCTTTTATAATCTCATCCAGTGTTCCTTTTTTCTTTCTGACATCTCTTAACGGATGCAGCGGGTAATTTTCAATTTCCGGCTTCTCGCCTTTTTGCCTTTAATGTCACCACGGTAAGACTTTTTTATTCTGTGTACTCTCACTGACCGAATACTTTAAAAGCGTTCCACAATAGCGGATCTCTGGTTTTCCGATACACTGTGCACCGTGAAGATGCACCCAGCGCTACATAATCAAATTCTTTCACCGATCCAATATCTACGTTATCAATCCCACCTACAGAAAACACTTCCGAATCACAGGTTTCCGGGCTTTCCGCTTTTTCGCCCACATAGAATTGATGCGAAACTAATACATTTCTTTTATCTTTATAATCTATCTTTTCCCTGTTTAATAATTTCTTTTACAGCATCTGAATACGTTTCCGGTGTTCCATCAACAAAAATATTTTTCACATATGCCGGCTTCATAAATGGAAGCAGATAAAATTCACCTCTCCATATGCATCATGCAAAGTTACTTTTTCAATATGTTCTTCCGGTCTTTCAGGAACATTGCCGGCAAGGTAAATATGACGTCTCTTTAAAATCTCAGATGCATACTTCAGACGATCCGGCGAATCGTGGTTTCCACTGATAATCAGAATCGGAATCTCTGGTGTAATCTCTGAAAGATCCGTCAGGAACTCATCAAATACATTCACAGCTTCTGCCGATGGAACGGACTTATCATAAATATCTCCGGCGATTACAATTGCATCCGGCCGTAATTCTTTTGCATAAGTAATAACTTCTTTTAATATCACCTGCTGATCTTCTTTTTTAAATTATAACGATGAAGCTGCTTTCCAATATGCAGATCCGATAAATGAAAAATTTCATACCTTTCCTCATCCCTTCTATTTTATTTGCATCTTTCTCTATTTTACACTATAATCAACTTATCTAACAAGTCTATACAAGAAAACGATAAACACAGATATGAGGTAATAAATATGTTAAGAGAAATTAATTTGGATGAAATATCCGATGGAAGATTATATAGCAGCAATGACATGGCCAAGACAGACTGTAAAGGATGATGGCTGCTCTGCCTGTTGTCATGGCATGGGAAATTCCATCGTCCTTGATCCACTGGATGTATACCGGCTTTCCACCAATCTTTCCAAATCTGTAAACGAACTGCTGACCGGCCCTCTGGAACTTAATGTTGTAGACGGTATCATTCTTCCAAATCTGAAAATGGGAAGAGGCGAAGAAGCCTGTTCCTTTCTGGATACTAATGGACGCTGTACGGTCCATGCATTCCGTCCCGGAATCTGCCGTATGTTTCCTCTTGGACGCTTTTATGAAAATCGGTCTTTCCAGTATTTCTTACAGATACATGAATGTCCAAAAACAGATCGTTCCAAAGTAAAAATCAAGAAATGGCTGGATACACCGAATCTGAAAACTTATGAAAAATATATAGCCGACTGGCATTTCTTTCTGAAAGACCTTCAGGAATATGTTATGAATCTTGCTTTCGATTCTTCTGCGAATTCTGACGGAACCGCCAGAACGATCAGTATGCATGTGCTGACACAGTTTTATCTTACGCCTTATCCGGAAGATGGGGATTTTTATTCTGAATTTTATAAACGATTAGAAAAGTCGCGGCTTTTCACTCAATCAATTGGTATTTAATTTATCATCGTGGCCTCTCAGTCCATGAGAAAGACTTGGTGTCGTGATTAGCCAATGATACTAAATTCAACAGCGGAATTGTAACCTTTGTATGTGATCAGAAAATTAATAACCGTAGATATAAACTTACCATAATTCAATGTAACCTCTCCCTGAAGATTTAATTTCAGCTGATCGAAGTTCATTCCTTTCCTCATTGGTCTCTCATTTTGTACCTTTTTATCTTATCATTTTTCTAATTTGACGGTCAATCATCCTGTTCTTATTTTCTTTCATGACATCCCCTCTATTTAGCCAGACACTTCTGAATTTTTTCCAGATTCTCTGCAAAATATATTCCTTCCTGCTTTTCTCTGGATGAAAGATCCATCTCTATCATATGCTCCAGAAGCTGCTTCAGGCTGTCATAATATCCGTTCAGATTATATAGAATACACGGTGCATCCAAATGCTTTAGCGACACCTTGGACATCACCTCCGCGATTTCTTCCAGTGTTCCCGTTCCTCCCGGAAATGCAATGAACGCGTCTCCAAGTTCTATCATCTTTGCCTTTCTTTCTGACATATCTTTCGTCGTGATCAGTTCCGTAATCTCGTCATATACAAATCCTGCATCAATAAAAACTGTGGCTCTACACCGATTACTTTACCACCGGCCTGCAATACACTTTCTGCAAGTTCTCCCATCAGGCCGGATTTTGAGCCGCCATAGACAAGAGTATTTCCATTTGTTCCAATCCACGCTCCCAACTCACGCACGGCTTCTTTAAAAAATGGGTCATTTCCTTCATTTGCTCCCAGATATACTGTAATGTTCATTTTATACTTCTCCTTGTAAATCTTCTATTATCTTTCAAATAACGGATAGTTCTTCCAATGCCTTACACATATTCAACGAGTGCTAATTCAGTATCAATTCTTTTTCTCCATACAATGAATGCATTCATCTTTTTTTATAATCCCGTTTATAAATCATCTGGATTATCTCAAATACTGTCCTTATATCTGTATTACGGAATCTGATTGTTTTGCTCGGACCCCTGCTTTTTTCCCTTTTTTTTTTCCTGGTATAAAAGCATAGATTTCGAAATGTAATCAGACTATAGACGGTGACACACACCTTTGACAATTTTGAAATATGCTTTGTTGTATTTTAACACAGCAGTATATATAATTGCAATAAATTATAACTTATATTGACTATAAAAAAGAAGAGGATCACCCGCTCTCTTTCAGGCAACCCTCTTTCCCCATTCATTATAATTCTATATGAATTTCTTATTTCATTACAATATTAATGATCTTCTTCGAACATAGATCTCTTTGATCACATTTCCTGTCAGCTTGTCGGCAATTGCTTCTTTACCTGCTGCAAGTGCTTCTTCTTTGGAAGCGTCTGCAGAAATCTCGATAACTGCTTTTGTCTTTCCGTTGATCTGTACCGGAACTTTGATCTCATCATCTTTCATAGCGTTCTCGTCGTATTTTGGCCATCCGGCTTTGAATACGCTCTCTGTGTGTCCCAGTTCTTCCCACAGTTCTTCTGCAACGTGTGGTGCGAATGGTGACAGAAGTACTGCCATTGTAGATAATGTCTCTTTGTCGATTCCGCCCTCTTTCTTAGCGATCTCAAGCAGTTTGTTGTTGTGCTCCATGAATGCTGAGATTACTGTATTCAGGCTGAAGCTTTCCAGACGTGTTGTTACATCATAGACCAGTTTGTGACGCTCTTTGATCATCTCTTTTGTTGCTGTGATGTCTGCGTCCTTTGCTGTCCATAACAAGGTTCCATACACGTTTCAGGAAACGGTTTACTCCGTCGATTCCTCTGTCATCCCACTCAGCATCTAACTCCGGTGGTCCAACGAACAGTTCGTACATTCTTAAGGAGTCACATCCATAGTCTCTTACCAGATCATCCGGTGATACAACATTGCCTTTTGACTTACTCATCTTGATACCGTTCTTACCTGTGATCATTCCCTGGTTGAACAGCTTGTGGAATGGCTCGTCGAAATCAATAACTCCGATATCGTATAAGAACTTGGTATAGAAACGTGAATACAGCAGGTGAAGTACGGCATGTTCTACTCCTCCGATATACATATCTACCGGAAGCATCTCATCTGCTTTTTCTCTTGATACGAGTTCTTTATCATTGTGGTTATCTACGTAACGCAGGAAGTACCATGAAGATCCAGCCCACTGTGGCATTGTGTTTGTCTCTCTCTTTGCATCAGCTCCGCACTGAGGGCACTTGCAGTTTACCCACTCATCAATTGCAGCCAGTGGAGATTCTCCTGTTCCTGTAGGCTCGTAAGATTCTACTTCAGGCAGGCGGGTGGAAGTTCTTCTTCCGGTACCGGTACATTTCCACATTTTGGACAATGTACGATCGGGATTGGCTCGCCCCAGTATCTCTGACGAGAGAATACCCAGTCACGCAGTTTGAAGTTCACTGTCGCACGTCCGATTCCACGCTCTTCGATGATATGTGGTGCTTCTTTCTTCAGTACAGAAGATTCCTGTCCGTTCCATTCTCCGGAATTGATCATGGTTCCGACAGCATCTGTATAAGCCTCTGTCATGTCCTCGATCTCTTTACCGTCTTTTGCAATTACCTGGATGATCGGGATATTGAACTTTGTAGCGAATTCAAAGTCACGGTCATCATGCGCAGGTACACACATAATCGCACCTGTACCGTAGTCAGCAAGTACATAGTCAGATAACCAGATTGGAACTTTTGCTCCGTTGATCGGATTGATCGCATAGCTTCCTGTGAAGACACCTGTCTTTTCTTTATCCTGCAGACGGTCTACGTTAGACTTCATAGAAGCATCGTAAATGTACTGCTCTACTGCTTCTCTTGTCTCATCGTTTGCAAGACTCTTAGCCAGTTCATGCTCTGGTGCCAGAACCATGAATGTTGCTCCGTATAAAGGTATCTGGTCTTGTTGTATAAACTGTGATCTTCTCGTCTCTTCCTTCTACAGGGAAATCAACTTCTGCTCCGTAAGATTTACCGATCCAGTCAGCCTGCATCTTTTTAACCTTTTCAGGCCAGTCCAGTTTATCCAGGTCATTTAACAGTCTGTCTGCATATTTTGTGATCTTTAACATCCACTGACGTAAGTTCTTCTTTGTAACCTCTGCTCCGCAACGTTCGCATTTTCCACCGACTACTTCTTCGTTCGCAAGACCTGTCTTACATGATGGGCACCAGTTGATCGGGAACTCTTTCTCGTATGCAAGTCCTTTTTTAAACATCTTTACGAAAATCCACTGTGTCCACTTGTAGAAGTCTGGATCTGTTGTGTTGACTTCACAGGTCCCAGTCATAGATTGCGGAAATCTCATTAATCTGGCGCTTAATATTTTTAATATTAGCTGCTGTTGAAATCTCCGGGTGAACTCCCATCTTAATTGCGTAGTTCTCTGCCGGAAGTCCGAATGCATCCCAGCCCATTGGATGAATGATATAATAACCCTGCTGCAATTTATATCTGCTCCATACGTCAGAAATAACGTAGCCTCTCCAGTGTCCAACGTGCAGACCACTTCCGGACGGATATGGGAACATATCCAGGCAGTAATATTTTTCTTTTTTCTTTCCATTCTCATCAAACTGGACATTGACCGGATTCTCTTCCCATTTGTCACGCCACTTTTTCTCGATCGCCTTATGATTATAAGGGATTTTTGACATTTTTCGTCCTCCTGTTTTTATATGGTAACTACTCATACCTGACAGCTTTGCTTGCATACTTTGGTATAAAAAAGCCTGTTCATCTCGCTTTATAAGAGACGAAAAGGCTCATATTCCGTGGTACCACTCTTTTTCACCCGACATCATCTGTCAGATGCACTCATTGATCTTCTGTAACGGGAAGTTCCCGCTTCTGCCTATGTTATCATGATTCCGGATAAATACCTTGTATCCCGTATCTTCTCTATCCACATGATCTGTTCAGCAAAAGAACTCTGAGGCGAGTTGGGAGTCTTCGTCTGCTGCCTTGCACCAACCGGCAGTTCTCTTGATAACGCTGGACTCTTAATACTCCTCTTCTGCGCTTTTTTCAATATTCTTCATTATTATGAAGAATGTTAAAATAAGTCAAGGCCTGTCTTTAAGAAAGTGTATAAATCCACTGTGCCTTCTGCTTTCAGCAACATTTTATCCAAAAAAATTGTCAGAAAATTCATTTTTTTTGGTTGTTATTGCCAGTTCCATAGTGTATAATAAGGATAAGTAATTACTACTGATGCAGATCAGTAAATATGATACATAAAGGAGAGTGTTTACCATGGTTTATTTATTAGCAGGTCCTAAAGGAACAGGAAAAACACAGCAGATGATCGAGCAGGCTAACGAGGCTGCAAAAAAATGTAATGGAAACGTCGTATTCATCAAAAAAACTCACCGCGACACAGCAAGTGTAACTTTTGATATCCGTACTATCTGTATGGATGATTTTCCGGCAATCACCAATATTGACGAATATATTGGATTTTTATATGGTATGTACAGTTCTAATCATGATATCGAATGTGTATTTATTGACGGGATCTTAAAACATGCCGATATCTCACTGGATAATATTCAGCATTTATCGACCGCCTGAAACAGGTTTCCAAAGAATGTGAAGTTGAATTCTATGTCAGCATCAGTGCAAGCAAAGAAGATCTTGCTGACGTAAATATGGAAGGATGCAAATATCTGAACTAATCCTTTCTGAATAGAAAGATCTGACAGTCCATTTCTACAATGGACTGTCGTTTTTATTGTCTGAAATACTGATAGTATTTTAAAATACAGGAGAAAAAGTATGAGCGGAATCAAAGATGCAAAAAGAAGAGAGCCCGAAGGAGACGTAAGCGACAGATACAACGTATCTTATTAATCATTGCCATGGTATTGATCCTGATTGGATTTATATTCCTGGTCCGAGCTGCCATCCGCACTGTTGTAAATAAATTCACCGTCCCTGCAGTTACAACTTCGGCAAATAAAACAGCCGGTACCAAAAGCACTGCCGGAAAACATAAAACCAAAAAGAAATCTGCTTCAAAAAGAAGACTTCGACCAAAAACACTTCCCAAAGGCAGATTCTTCAAAAAAGAGCTGTTCAATTAGAAACCGTAACCATCAGTAAAAAAAATAAAAAAATCCAGACAAGGTTTCTCTTACTATCAGTTCCACCGGAGACTGTACATTGGGAACCGATGAAAATTTCAGTTATTCTACCAGCCTGAATGCTTATTACGAATCATACGGTGCCGACTATTTCTTCCAGAACGTCAGATCCATTTTCCAAAAGATGATCTGTCTATCGTCAATATGGAAGGAACCTGACAGATGAAACTGCCCGGGAGGCCAAAACCTTTGCCTTCAAAGCACCTGCCAAATATGCTGCAATCCTTTCCGGAAGCTCCATCGAAGCGGCCAATCTCGCTAATAACCACAGTCATGACTATGGGAAGAAGAGCTACACCGATACAATCTCTGCACTGGACGATTCTGGAATTGCTTCCTTTGGTTATAACCGGGTGAAGATCTTCAAAGTAAAAGGAATCAAAGTCGGTGTTACCGGAATCTATGAGCTTGCGGATCACCAAAACGTGCATCGCAGGTAAAAAGAATATCAAAGCACTGAAAAAAGCCGGTGCTCAGATTATCATCGTAAATTTCCATTGGGGAATCGAAAAGCAATATACACCGGACGAGAACCAGAAGGCTCTTGCACATCTCGCCATTGATGAAGGTGCAGACCTTGTAATCGGACACCACCCACATGTGCTCGAGGGCATTGAAAAATACAACGGGAAATACATCTGCTACAGCCTTGGCAATTTCTGCTTTGGCGGCAATTCTACACCAGGCGATACGGATAGCATGATCGTACAGCAGACATTCACATTCCATAAAGGGAAATTAAAGAAAAGCAGCAAATTAAATATCATTCCCTGCTCCATCACTTCTTCCAGCGGTTACAACGATTACTGCCCGGTTCCACTTACCGGAGATGAGAAGCAACGGGTACTGGATAAAATTTCACAATACAGTGAAGAACTATAACTCTGCAAAAAACTCTGCAATATGTTTCATACATATTGCAGAGCTTTTATCTGTCTTACTCTATTATAACGCAATCAGCATTTCATAACTCAGCACCATCACAGGCATCGTTATAATACAGAATATCACCGACATTACATTAATCACACTCGCATATCTGGAATTCTTTCCATAAATCTGTGCAAGCTGTGTGATCATTGCTGCCGCCGGAGCTGACGTTGCAATCAGAACAATCATCAGAATATATTCCGCATCCGTATGAATTCCACTCCGTTCCAATCCGGCGAAGGCAACAACCGCAATCAGCGGGAATACGATCAGCCTGAGCAGGCAGATCAGGTACGGACGCTTTTGACGGAATACCCATTTCAGATCCACATCTCCGATCACCATACCAATTACCATCATACTCGCCGGACTGATCATATTTCCAAAACCACTGACACAACTGTCAACAACCGTTGGAAGCCGGATCTCCAGCGCAAAAAGCGCAATTCCTATGATCATCGCGATCACATTCGGATTACACAGGATTTTCCTGATATTCAGCTCCTTTTCCTGTCCGATCAGTTTCACACCATGCGTCCACATCAGTACCGTCTGTACCAGGATAAATGCAGTCGTATAAAAAACCCATTCTTCTCCCAGAACAGCTCCCACCAGTGGAATCACAAGATACCCTGGATTTGTATAAATGATAGATGCTTTTTCAATACTGTTAAAGTGGAATATGAATGATAAAATTTCCGATCCGATGATCAGAACCATATGCACTACCACTGACAGTCCGATTGCGATCATCAGCCCCTTAATCTTATCATCTGTCAATTCAATCTGAAACGAATGAACAACGACACACGGATTACAGATATACACAACCATATTTGAAATGATCCGGCTGTCCTCTGTTTTAAAAAGACCAGCCCTGACCACTCCGAATCCCACTGCCATCGTAAGAAACATAGCCAAAAATCTGCTCCGCAAGAAGTATACTAATTTCCATTATCCTCTCTCATTTCCTGCATCATTTCTATATGATGAATCTTGTTACTCCTGTGTACCTGTTTCCTTCTCTATCTTATCAGAAGAAGTTTTATCTTTTGCTTTTTCACCGATGTCAAGTTTGGTAACCGTATTGACATCTTTATCTTCTTTGTAAGTGACTGTCACCTGTTCTCCAAGTTCACACTTTATTACATCAATAATATCTGCTACTGACACATCATAAATCGCATCAGAATCTTCCAACATCAGATAATAATGAGAAGTTCCATCAATGACCGCCTGGGCAATCTTTGTAATTTTTCCGGATATTTCTTCTTCCTTACGCGTGTCCTTTTCTTTTTCCTTCACACCATTTTTCAGAAGAAGTTCGTTATAATTCTCCTGACACTGGCTGACACTGTCCCCGATAGCAACGATCTGATATTTCTGCACGTTTACCATGGCATATTTCTTAACCAGTCCCGCATCATCCTTTAATGCGATAAAATAAGTCGGCTCACCCGCAATGTTCAAAAGTAATGGAAATGTTGCCTGGTATTTCAGGTTCTGCACCTGTCCTTCTGCGGATGACATTGCAGAAGATTCTGTTGCACCTTCTACTTTATAATATTTCGTCTCCATTGTACGCTGATTTGCCAGAACAAATCCAACATTTGACTGATCTCCGTTTACAGAAGTAACTCCGGTATACATCCACACATCATCATTTAATGCCAGATAGTTATAACCGTCCGTTGTCTCCAGACAGTCTTTCTGACTCAGCACACTGTTAAAGAATCCGTGTTTTAATTTTCCATAATAATCAAATAAATTTACTAATAAGTCTGCGGAATATACACGGTCTACCCACTGTGGAACATTTCCGACATCATATGTCTTTGTTTTTCCCGTCACAGCATTACAGATTACTACTTTTCCTACTGTTTCACCACCAAATAATCCAATGTTGAATTTCTTTACCGGTGCGATCCAATATGGATCTCCATTTTCATCAATCTCAAAGCTCAGCTCTCCATAAATATATGTCGGATGTGCGAAACGTAAATGACGATAAATATTACGGTTGAAATGATCACTCGTTGTATATTTCATACCCTGTTTCAATTTGACAAGCTCCGTAGACTGATTCGCCATATTAATCCGGATATAAGACGGAATTCCTTCACTCTGGTTGGTAAACCATTTGATCAGGCTCGCGTATTTCAGCGGAGTCACACGGACCGGATTGCCCTTATAGTTGATCTGGCTGTAGATATCATCCGCCTCAAACTGTGATACCATGTCCACCATGCTTCCCATCTTACGGTCACCGAGAAGTGCTGCCGTATCCTTATCCAGAAGCGGGATCTTGTCAAATGACAGTTCATCTACATCCTTTGTAAATTCACCCTCTTTAACTGTCATAAGCTTCTGATACTTTTTGGCATTAATAACCGGAGAAGAAAACAGTGTTCCCAACAGATATACAACTCCTAGAAACACTATCACTCCAAGAAATCCTTTTACTATTCTTTACTTTCTCTGACTTCATATCTGTTCAATTTCTTTCTTCCCAGATACAGAACAGCCAGGATCACCAGAAAGATCATGATAAAAAACCATGTCTCCGATGAATGAATGTTGATCGCCGGTATTGCCGCATAGTAATAGATACCTGCAAGGATTACAACAAATACCGTGATTATTGCTTTCGTTTTACCTTTCATAATTCTCTCCTCTCATACAGTGATACTTTGGTATAGAAAATCAGGCGGCTTCCTAAGTGCCACCTGTTATTCTAAAATTTTCTGCGCCATGCCGGTGCCGTAAACAGCACTAGGAACGGAATATCTCCAAACGTCCTGCTAGCATGTCAAAACATAATACTAATTTTGATAATATAGAAAAATCAGCAAAATTACCCATCGGTCCAACCTTTGCCATACCCGGTCCGACATTGCCAAGTGTTGTAAGGACCGCACTGAATGTCGTCTCAAAATCAAAATTATCCAGTGATACCAACATGACCGATACGATCAAAATTCCGACATATGCTATAAAATAAATGTAAATCGTACGCAGAATATCGGAACCGACTTTCTTACCGCCGATCCGGATGATTCCGACTGATTTCGGGTGTGCAAGCTGTACGATCTCTTTTTTATACATTTGATTCCCACCAGAAGACGGGATACCTTAATACCACCTCCGGTTGAAGAAGCACACGCTCCCGACCGTCAGCATCATAAGTATTGATTTTGAGAACATCGGCCATTTTGCAAAATCCGTTGTCGCATATCCGGTTGTTGTGATAACCGTCACGACCTGGAATATTGCATAGCGGAACGCCTTGATCATACTGGGAACATCGAATGGATATTCAGTGTGATCAACGCTGTTGCTCCGACGATCAGCATAATATACGTACGCAGTTCCTCATTCTTTCTGACTGACTTAAAATCACCTAACAACATAAAATAAAATAACGAAAAATTCACTCGAATAATGCACAGAATGTTGTGATCACTCCATCAATATAAGCACTGTGGAAATGTGCAACACTGTCTGCATAATTCGAGAATCCACCTGTTCCTGCGGATCCAAAAGAAAAGATCATACTGTCAAACAGATTCACTCCACCCAGCATCAGAAAAATGATCTCTACAACCGTCATGATCAGATACATACCATATAAGATACGCGCTGTAGACATTGCTTTTCGGAACGAGTTTGTCCTTCTCCGGCCCCGGAACCTCTGCACGCATCAGGTACATTGAGTTCTTTTTATCTAATGATGTAAGCACCAGTACAAACACCAGCACTCCCATTCCTCCGATCCAGTGAGTCAGACTCCGCCAGAACAACAGACACTGCGGAAGCGCTTCTACATCTCTTAAAATACTGGAACCTGTCGTTGTGAATCCGGAAACCGTCTCAAAAACGCATCCATGTAGTTTGGTATAAAGCCTGATATCGTAAAAGGCATTGCGCCAAACAAAGACCATAAAATCCATGCAAGTGCAACGATTACCATACCTTCTTTTCCGTAAATATGACTTTGCTCCGGCTTTTTTTACACCTGCCAGAAAAAACAGTAACAATAATATCCCCGGCAGGTATCAGAAATGCAATACCACTCATTTCCTGATATAATGCCGCTACGATTACCGGGATCATAAGAAGCACTGACTCAACTCCCAGCATTCTGCAAAGGATATATCTTATCATTTTGTATTCATAACCTTTGTCTATCTCCTTATTCCAGTATGTCGCTGAATTTATCAATATGATCCATTGTTACGACCACTACACTATCACCGACTTCCAGATGATCGTCACCATTCGGAATGATAATACGCCTTTTTCTTCCTATGCAGGCGATCAGATTATTCTTCTTTGTCCGCAGTTCACGAAGCGGTACATTCGTGAAACTGCATTCGCATTTGATAATGAATTCCAATGCTTCCACTTTTCCACCCAGGAGCTGATACAGAGATTCTACGTTCACATTGCTCGCAGATTCATTTCTCGCTCTGACATAACTCATAATTGCATCTGCCGTTGCACTTTTTGCCGACACGATCGAATCAATTCCAAGCCCTTCTACCATCTGCGCTCTGGAATCCTCATTGACCTTTGCGACAATCTTATTGACTCCCTGCAGTTTTGCAAAAAGTGCCATCATAATATTCTCTTCGTCCATACCGGTAAGTGCGATCAATGCGTCCGCTTCATGGATTCCTTCTTCCATAAGAAGATCATGATTGGCTGCATCTCCGTGAATAACCGTTGCCTTCGGCAAAAGTTCACATAATTCCTCGCATCTTGCCTGATTCTGCTCGATGATCTTCACCTGCATGCCTACCTGCAAAAGCTGCATTGCAAGATAAAAACATACATGTCCTCCACCACAGATCAGTACCTTTTTCACTTTTGCATTTCTGTGTCCCAGTGCACGGAAAAATGACTTCAGATCCTGATGCGCTGCAACGATATGCATTTTATCGCCTTTTTCCAGAATAAACTCTCCATCCGGGATATAGATTTTCTGACCTCTTTTTACTGCACATACCAAAATTTTAATCTGGAATTTCCGATATACTTCTGCAAGAGAAAGTCCTGCAAGTGCACTGTCTTCTCTTACAATGAATTCTACCAGTTCCACACGTCCCTTCATGAACGTCTCTACTTTACTCGTCTCCGGGAAAAGCAATACCCTGGCAATCTCATTTGCCGCTGTTCTTTCGGATTGACTGCCATACTCAGATGCAGATCTTCTTTCAACAGATCGATCTGTCGATAATAGATCGGATTTCGTACACGTGCAATCGTATGTCTGGCGCCTAATCTCTTGGCCAGCAGACAACTTAACATATTCAATTCATCTGTCGATGCACATGCGATCACCAGATCTGCATGCGGAACATCTGCCTGTCTCTGAACGTCTACATCTGCTCCATTTCCGGTAATGCAGAAAATATCAAGCTTATTCACGGCCTCCTTTAATTTTCCCTCATTTTGATCAATCAAAACCACATCATAATTTTCTTCGGACAGCTGGGTTGTCAATTTATGACCAACCTTTCCGTCCCCAATAATCACAATTTTCATTCCCTGACCTCACAATTATCCACTTTGTATCTTTATTATTATCCGGATACCTGTATTTTTAACACAAGAGATTATAGCATCTTTGTATTAAGAAAAAAAGCCCTTACGGGCTTTTCTTCTATTATACATTTTCTTAGCAGTTTATTCTTCTTTTGCACGTTTACTGATCTCTGCTTCCTGCACATCTGACGGTGCCTGCTCGTAGCGGCTGAATTCGTAAGAATATACTCCTCTTCCACCTGTCATAGAGCGAAGCACTGTACAATAACCAAAGAGTCCTGTCATCGGAATATCTGCCACGATCTCCTGTTTTCCACCAGAAACAGGATTCATTCCAAGTACACGTCCTCTGCGTTTGTTCAGGTCTCCCATGATATCTCCTGTGTAATCATCCGGAACTGTAACTTTCAGGGATGCGATTGGTTCAAGAAGTACCGGAGATGCCTCCAGAAATCCTTTCTTGAATGCCTGTATCGTTGCCATCTTGAATGCCATCTCAGAAGAATCTACCGGATGATAAGATCCATCATACAGAACCGCCTTCACACCTACTACCGGGTATGCTGCCAAAGGACCGGACAGTACAGATTCCTGCAGACCTTTTTCTACTGCCGGGAAGTAGTTCTTCGGAACTGCTCCTCCTACAACTTCTTCATCAAATACATAAGGTGTCTCAAGATCACCAGATGCTTCAAATCTCATCTTAACATGTCCGTACTGTCCATGTCCTCCGGATTGTTTCTTGTATTTGGAATCGACATCGGATTTCTTCTTGATCGTCTCACGGAATGCAACTTTTGGTGTCTCCAGTGTGATCTCACATTTATAACGTGTTGCAAGTTTACTTGCTGTAATCTCCAGATGCTGGTCTCCCATACCATAAAGCAGTGTCTGACGGTTCTCACTGTCATTGACTGTTTTCAATGTCACATCTTCTGCCATCATCTTCTGCAATGCCTGAGATACTTTATCCTCATCACCTTTATTGTTGCAGATATATTTCATATATGTATATGGTTTGGAATATTCTGTCTTTCCATACATAACAGGCGTATTCTTCGTAGACAGTGTATCACCGGTCTTTGTATTCGCAAGCTTGGCAATTGCTCCGATATCTCCTGCAAATAGTTCGCTGACTTCTGTCGGCTTATTACCTACCATTGTATATATCTTTCCAAGTTTTGCCTCTGCATCAGAATCTCCGTTATATAATGTATCATCCCCTTTTAATACACCGGAGCAAACTTTAATAAATGAATATTTTCCAATAAACGGATCAACCATTGTCTTAAATACATAAGCTGATTTGGCTTTTGCGAAATCATAATTACCTTCAAAAATCTCATTGGTCTTGCGGTTGATTCCTGCACAGCTTCTATTATCAGGACTTGGGAAAAATCTTACGATATCGGAAAGTAAGTTTGCAACTCCCTGTGCCTGAATATTAGATCCCATAGCAACCGGTACGATATCTCCGTCCATAACTTCGGTACGCATTGCAGAACGGATCTCTTCTACTGAGAACTCATCTCCATCAAAGTATCTTTCCATAAATGCTTCACTTGTCTCTGCAACTGCTTCCAGTAACTTATCACGATAAATCTCCAGATTTGGTTTACAATATTCCGGAATCTCATATTCTTCTCTCTGTCCGACACCTGTGTAACGTCTTGCCGCATTCTTGATAACGTTCACATATCCTACCAGTTTCTCATTCTCACGGATCGGCTGGAAATGAGGTGCAATCACCTTTCCATAACGATCTGTAAGGTCCTGTACCACCTGACGGAAACTTGCGTCGTCTACATCCATCTCTGTTACATATATCATTCTTGGAAGTTTGTACTTGTCACAAAGTTCCCATGCTTTCTCTGTACCGACTTCAACTCCTGCTTTACCGGATACTACGATAACTGCTGCATCTGCTGCACTGACTGCTTCTTCTACTTCGCCTACGAAGTCGAAATATCCCGGCGTATCCAGAATATTAATCTTTGCTTTCTCCCATTCAATCGGAATTAAGCTTGTACTGATTGAAAATTCACGTTTCTGCTCTTCTTTATCAAAATCACTGATCGTGTTACCATCCGTAATCTTTCCCATACGGTTTGTCGCTCCTGACACATATGCCATGGCCTCTGCAAGACTGGTCTTTCCGCTTCCGCCGTGTCCTAAAAGAACAACGTTTCTAATCTCATCCGTTCTGTAAACTTTCATATAGCTGCCTCCTTATTTTGGTAAAATCTCATGTAGATATTGTACTAAACTTTCTGTTTTTTACAACACTTTTTATACACTTTAACCATATTATTTTTGTATTTATTTTCAAATAAATGTGATTTTCACTTATTTCAGAATTTTCTTTGCAATTTTATACTGCAGATTGTCTATTTTCTCGTTTTACCCTATTCGCTTTTTCACTTTAAAGTATTATAGTATTGACAAATCCTCTTACAACACGTTACAATATGAACTGAGTTTCTAGATCAAAGCACAAGGAGGAAACATCATGAAACACAAAATTGGTTTTATCGGGCTCGGACTGATCGGTGGTTCTATTGCAAAGGCCATCCGCCAGTATTATCCCGATTATGAGATTGTGGCTTTCGACAAAAACAAAGAATCCCTTGCACTTGCAACCCAGGAATCTATGATCGATGTTGCCGCAACTACCATTGACAATAATTTTCAAAATTGTAACTATATATTCTTATGCGCACCGGTCGCATATAATACCGCCTATCTGAAACAGCTGACGGAATATCTGAATGATGACTGCATCCTCACAGATGTCGGAAGTGTAAAGACGAACATCCACGAAGAAGTGCAGAATCTCGGTATTGGGAAGTATTTCATCGGGGGACATCCGATGGCCGGATCCGAGAAAAAAAGCGGTTACAGTAATTCCAAAGCTATGCTGATTGAAATGCATACTATATTCTTACTCCGACTCCTCAGGTAGCTGAAGAAAAAGTACAAACTTATGAAAAATTCGTGGAAAGCCTGAAGGCCCTTCCGGTTATTCTGGACTACCAGCTTCATGACCAGATTACAGGAACCATCAGCCATCTCCCACATATCATTGCTTCTTCACTCGTTAATTTTGTCAAAACACACGATACACATGATGAGATGATGAAAAAATCTTGCTGCTGGAGGATTTAAAGATATCACACGTATTGCCTCTTCTTCTCCGATCATGTGGCAGAATATCTGCCTGAAGAACAAGGACAATATTGTAGATATATTAGATCAGTATATAGACTCTCTGGAAGATTTCAAAGAAGCTATCGAACGTGAAGATGATCTGGATCTTTATAACCGGTTTGAATCCTCCAGAAATTATCGTAATTCCATGCCATCTTCTTCGGCCGGACCGATCAAAAAGCATTTGCCGTATACTGTGACATCATTGATGAAGCCGGTGGGATTGCTGCTATCGCAACCATTCTTGCTTCCAATAATATCAGTATCAAAAACATTGGAATCGTACACAACAGAGAATTTGAAGAAGGGGTTCTGCGTATTGAATTCTACGACGAAGATTCCAGCAAACGCGCCGTAGGATTACTGCAGAAATTCAGGTATATCGTTTATGAGCGTTAGAACAATTGCACCCACAAGGGGATTAAAAGGAGAAGTAACCATACCGGGAGACAAATCCATCTCCATCGTTCCATTATGTTAGGTTCCATTGCGCTTGGAACCACAGAGATCACTCATTTTCTGGATGGAGCCGACTGTCTTTCCACGATTGACTGTTTCCGTAAAATGGGTGTTGAGATTGAAAGAAAACCCTCCAGTATCCTGGTACACGGGAAAGGTCTGCGCGGCCTGACCGCCCCGGCTTCTACTTTAAATGTAGGAAACAGCGGAACTACAACCCGCCTGATCTCCGGAATTTTGTCCGGGCAAAATTTTGCGACTACATTATCCGGCGATGATTCTTTGAACTCCAGACCAATGAAGCGCATTATGACACCACTTAACACCATGGGAGCACATATCAGAAGTCTCAACGACAACGGATGCGCCCCGCTTCACATAAGACCTGGTGCTCTGCATGGTATTCATTACCAGTCACCGGTTGCCTCTGCCCAGGTAAAATCGGCAGTTCTGTTAGCCGGACTTTATGCAGACAGTCCTACTTCTGTTACAGAACCTGCTCTTTCCCGTAATCATACGGAACTTATGCTTCAGGGATTCGGCGCATACGTTGCCACAGATCTTCATACAGACGGAACTGCCACTGCACATGTAGAACCATGCAAAGAACTTTACGGACAACAGATCTGTGTTCCTGGCGATATCTCTTCTGCTGCTTACTTTATTGCGGCCGCACTGTTAGTTCCTGGTTCCGAGCTTCTTGTTAAAAATGTAGGAACCAACTTCACACGTGCCGGTTTCTTAAAGTCTGCAAAGCCATGGGAGCCGATATCGAAACCGTCAGCCAGACAATCGAGGGCGGCGAAAGCCGTGCTGATCTTCTTGTCCGCTACAGCCACTTAAAAGGAACTGTAATCGAGGGTGATATCATCCCGACTCTGATCGACAATTCCGATGATCGCAATTATGGCAGCCTTTGCAGATGGTCAGACAGTCATCAGAGATGCAGCTGAGTTAAAGGTAAAAAGAAACGAACCGAATCGATACTGTCACTGCAGGATTAAAAGCGATGGGAGCTGTTATTACACCAACCGATGACGGCATGATCATTGAAGGTACCGGACATTTAAATGGTGCTTCTATTC
>VOFB01000569.1_pt1 | contig 62453 bp, 94 predicted proteins | sample 5384141 | NCBI WGS metagenome assembly VOFB01 (sample SAMN12384721, study PRJNA508395) | human gut metagenome | isolation source: healthy gut A | host: Homo sapiens
CCAGGCAGAAGGGGGAGTCCTCCACCAGCGTGTCGATGCCCACGGGGGTCAGCACGCCGCCCAGACCGGCGCCACCGGCGCGGATGCACTCAGCCAGGGTGCCCTGGGGCAGCAGATTGACCTCCAGCGTGCCCTCGGTGTTCTGCTGGCCGACCTCGGGGGTCATGCCCACATGGGTGGCGATGACGCGCTTGACCTGATGGTTGTGGATCAGCTCCGCGATGCCGAAGAACTCCTCGCCCATGGGGCCAGTCGCGCGGCCCATATCGTTGGCGATCAGGGTCAGGTCCTTCGTTCCCAGGGCCACCAGCTCCTTGACGATAGCGCGGGCCTGGCCGCAAGCCAGGAAGCCGCCGCACATAATCGTGGCGCCGTCGGGGATCATGGCCGCCGCTTCCTTGGCAGTCAATACAGGTTTCTTTGCCATTTCTGTTCCTCCTACTTTTTTATGACAGCAACCACTGGGCCATCTGCCTATGCAGTTGACCCAGTGGTGCCGTATGGTTTTACTTCATGCCGCGCTTGACCATTTCGGTCACGGCGAAGGACGCCACGTCGTCGGCATACTTGCCGGCGCCGAAACCGGCGTCAAAGCCCAGCTCCTTGGCCAGCTCATGGGTGATGCGGGGGCCGCCGCAGCATACAACGAACTTGTCGCGCAGGCCCTCGGCCTCCAGCAGCTCGATGAGGTTGGTCAGGTTCTGGATGTGTACATCCTTCTGGGTAACGGTCTGGCTGACCAGCAGCACGTCCGCGTGCAGCTCCAGCGCCTTCTTGATGAAGTCCTCATTGGGGACCTGAGAGCCGAGGTTATAGGCCTCGATCATCTCGTAGCGCTCCAGACCGTAGTGCCCGGCGAAGCCCTTGCGGTTCATGATGGCGTCGATGCCGACGGTGTGGGCATCGGTGCCGGTGGAGGCGCCGACCATCACGACCTTGCGGCCGATGTGCTCTTTGATGTACTCATTGGTATCCTCCATGCTCATCACGTCGGACTCCACAGTAATAACATGGATATCCTCGTAGTTCACGGAGTGTACGCAGCTGCCGTAAACCACATAGAAGGTAAACTCCTTGTCCAGCGCGGTGTGGTAGGCCACGTTGGGCTCCTCGAGGCCCATCTTCTTGGCGATCTGGCGGGCAGCCTCCTCACCGCGCTCATCATCCTTGATGGGCAGGGTGAAGCTGGTCTGTACCTTACCGTCGTTCATGGTGTCGCCATAGGGCTTCAGGCGGGTCAGATCCAGCGTTGTATCGAAATCGATCTTATGGGTATTATACAGTCCGCTGCTCATGCTCCCACCTTGCCTTTCATGACTTCAATGAACGGGTTGAAGTATTTGTCGTCCTTGATGACCACGCCGGCCAGGCCCTTACCGCCGTCCTTGGGACGCTTTACATCGGCGAAGATACCCTTCTCGATGGTGGTGAACAGGCCCAGCTTCTCGATCTCGGAGAGCAGGTCGGTGGCCTTGGTCAGTACCTCGTTGGCGCGGCTGCGGATGATGCCGCCCTCTTTATAGGTCAGCTCATCGCCCAGATCCTTCATGGTGCGGAAGATGTACTGCGCGTTCTCAATGGACAGCGCACGGTCGGACATGAACGGGGTGTGGATGGCCTCGGTCATCATGCCCAGCAGGCACAGCTTCTGGTTGGTCAGGATGGTGACCATGTTGAACAGGGCGTCCTGGATGTGGCCACGGAAGATGTTGCCGGTCATGAACTTGGTGGGCGGCATGTACTTCAGCGGCGCGTTGGGGAATATCTCGCGGGCCATCTGGGCCTGCGCCAGCTCGTACAGGAACGTATCCTCCACGGCGGGATCCATCTCGAACGCGTGGCCCAGACCCATCTGCTCCTCGCGCATACCGGCGGTCCTGGCAAAGGCCTCGTTGATGAACTGGGAGGCCAGCACCGTGTGGGCGGCGGTGATAGCGTCGTCGGTGGTCAGATAGTTATCCTCACCGGTGTTGATGATAACGCCGGCGTAGCCGTTGATGATGCGGGAGAAGTACTGGTCTACGATGGTACGCTGCATGTTGATATCACGGAACAGAATGCCGTAGAGCGCGTCGTTCAGCATGACATCCAGACGCTCCAGAGCGCCCATGGCAGCGATCTCAGGCATACACAGACCGGAGCAATAGTTGCACAGGCGGATGTAGCGGTGCTGCTCCTCGCCTACCTCGTCCAGGGCGGCGCGCATCAGGCGGAAGTTCTCCTGAGTGGCGTAGGTGCCGCCGAAGCCCTCGGTGGTAGCGCCGTAAGGCACATAGTCCAGCAGAGATTGGCCGGTGGTACGGATCACAGCGATGATGTCGGCACCCTGCTTGGCGCCGGCCTTGGCCTGGATAATATCCTCATAGATATTACCGGTGGCCACGATGATATACAGGTAGGGACCTTCTCTGTCGCCCCACTCCTTTCAGGTAAGCGTTGCGCTTGGCAACGTTCTTGTTGATGCGCTCCACCGTTGTTCACCACGGGGTCGATAGCGGCCGGATCTCCGCGTCGGAATGGGCAGGGACCTTTGTCAGGTCCAGCTCACCGCTGTCCACAGCCTCAGCCACAGCCTGAGGATCCTTACCGGTCTCTACCATGGCGTTACCGATGGCCCAAGCAGCGCCTGCACGGGGAGCAGGGAAAGTCTGCCAGCAGATGATCCACCACCACGTTGGGCATGGGGACGTCCATATCGTTGACGCCATCGATACCCAGCAGACGGCAACGGCACGCTCAACGGTGACCGTAGTGTGCTGGTCGATAAAGACCTGACGTCGTCGGCCACCTTGGCGGCAGACTGACGGGCACCTGATTGACCAGCTCCAATATTCAAGCCGAGTTTGCTTTCCATATTTTTACTCTCTTACTTCTTGACGTGACGCTCGTTACGCAGCAGCGGTGGGCTCCAGATAACGCTGCTTGGTGCCCTCGGCGACCCATGCCACAACACCGGTCTTCTCCACCTTCTTCTTGCCCATGCAGACATCGCAGTGGCAGTTCTGCACATAGTGCTCAGGCTGAGTGTAAGAGGTGATAACACCCTCGAAGTTACGCAGGATAACCTTGCGGGGAGTCTCGGAGATCAGGTAGTTGGGCATGACAGGGGTCTTGCCGCCGCCGCCGGGAGCGTCGACCACGAAGGTGGGGATGCAGTAGCCGGAGGTGTGGCCGCGGAGGGCCTCAATGATCTCGATGCCCTTAGAAACGGGAGTACGGAAGTGGCTCAGACCCAGAGAAGGATCGCAAGCGTAGATGTAGTAGGACGCACACGCATCTTGACCAGGCCGTGGACCAGCTCCATCATGACGTGGGAGCAGTCGTTGACACCGGCCAGCAGCACGGACTGGTTGCCCAGAGGAATACCGGCATCAGCCAGCATGGCGCAGGCCTTGGCGGCTTCGGGAGTGAACTCCTTGGGCGTGTTGAAGTGAGTGTTCAGCCACACAGGATGATACTTTTCAGCATGGCGCACAGCTCAGGAGTGATACGCTGGGGGCACACCACGGGGGTACGGGAGCCCAGGCGGACAATCTCCACATGGGGGATCTTGCGCACGCGCTTGATGATGTACTCCAGGGTGTCGTCCTCGACCATCAGGGAGTCACCGCCGGACAGCAGCACGTCACGAACCTCAGGATGAGCGGCCACGTAGTCGATGCACTTGTCGATCTGAGCCATAGGCACTTCGCAGTCATTCTGGCCGGCGAAACGACGACGGGTGCAGTGACGGCAGTACATGGAGCACTGGTCGGTGATCAGCAGCAGCACGCGGTCGGGATAGCGGTGGGTCAGGCCGGGGGTGGGGAGTCGGTATCCTCGTGCAGGGGATCGGCATCCTCGTAATCGGCATACTCCAGCTCCTCAGCGCGGGGGATAGCCATCTTACGGATGGGATCGAACGGGTCATCCAGATCGATCAGGGACAGGTAATAAGGGAGTAACTGCCATACGCAGCTTGCCCAGCGTCTTGGCAACACCGGCCTCCTCATCGGGGTCAAAGGTTCATGTACTTCTTCAGATCCTCAATCGTCTCAGCACGATTGGCGACCTGCCAATGCCAGTCATTCCACAGATTTTCGGGAACGTCAGCGAACAGACCATTGCGAGTCTTCATATTCGTTTTCTCCTTCGTCCTTTTCGTCGCACTTCAGCGGCTCAGCGGGCAGACCTCTGCACACCGTTATTTAACCTGCGTGGTGCTCCACGCATTTTCCATTCTCCTCAACTCTGCGTACCGCCTCCTCAAGCCGCACGCAGCGTTCGGATCTCCCGAAGGCCCGAATAAGATGCTTACCTACAGGAGCCGAAGGCCCCTGTGGTAGAGCACATCATCGCAGTTTAGCAGTACTTCTCGTCGAACAGCTTGCGCAGCTTTGGGATTCTCGCGCAGAACATCCAGGGTGATCTGAGCGTGGTTCTTGGTGTAGCCGTTGCCGATGATCATGGTGACGTCCTTGCCGATGCCCTCGGCGCCCAGGGCGGCCTTGGTGAAGGAGGTGGCCATGGAGAAGAAGTAGACCACGCCGTCATCACGGACAGGCAGGATGGCGGACATTTCGCAGGACTCGATGTTCACGCAGCAGATGGACAGATCATACTCCTTGCCGTCGTTCGCCGCAAGAGCAGCCTCCATGACCTCAACGGGCTTGGTGCAGTCGGCGACGATCACGTCGGTGTACACGCCCAGCTCCAGCAGACCGGGAACCTGCTTGGGGTTACGGACAACGCCCACGACCTTGCCCTTGGGGCCGACCTTCTTCATGGCCTCCCAGCCGCACAGCACGCCGGACTTGCCGTTGGCGCCCAGAATCAGGACGCTGTCACCCTCGTGGGGCAGCTTGCGGGCCTGGAGCGGGAGCGCCGGCCACGTCCAGAGCAGCCAGAGCCAGAGGCTCGGACATATCCTCGGGCATCTTGGCATACAGAGCGGACTCGAACAGGATGGCCTTGCCCTCGATGTCCACACGGTCGATATCCTTGTGGATGGCCTTGATCTTGTCGATGCGAAGCGGGGTCATGGACAGGGAAACCAGGGAAGCGATCTTGTCGCCTACCTTCAGGTCGAAGCCGGGCTTCTTCTTCAGATCCTCACCGATGTGGGAGACAACGCCCTTGAACATACCGCCGGAACCGGTCACGGGATTCTGCTGCTTACCACGCTCAGCAACGATGCCCAGGATCATCTCGCCGATCTTCTTCTCGTCGCCGCCGCAAGCCTCAGCGATCTGAGTGAAGGAAGCGGAGTCGATGTTCAGGGAGGTCACGTCGCAGACGATCTCGTTGGAGTAGACCTTGGACATATCGTTATCGACCTTCCAAGCAGCCTGGGTCAGAACGCCCTTGGGCTCGATAACACGATGAGTACCGTACTTGTTGCCTTTCAGTTCTGCCATAATATTTTTCCTCCTAAATAAATGTATAAATGAAAGAGTTGTTTTTACTTCAGGGGCTTCAGGCCCAGCATCTCACGCGCCTCAGCGGGAGTGGCGATCTCACGGCCCAGCTCCTTGGCGATGCGGACGACCTTGGCCACCAGTTCGCCATTGGAAGCAGCCTTCTGGCCCTTGCCCAGATAGATGTTATCCTCGAAGCCCACACGGACGTTGCCGCCCATGGCGATGGCCGCAGCAGCCATGGTCCAGGCGGAACGGCCCACGCCGGACACGGTCCAGGTGGAGCCAGCGGGGATCTTGCTGGCGAAGAAAGCCAGATTCTCCACGGTTGCGGGAGTGCAGCCGTGGACACCCAGCACGAAGTTGAACTGCATGGGATGGGCAGGCACCTCACCCTTCTTGGCCATGCCAAGGGTGGTGTCAATGTGGCCCAGCTCGAAGCACTCGTACTCGGGCTTGATGTTGTTCTTCAGCATACGCTTGCCGAAGGCACGCATGGTGGGCATGGTGTTTTCAAACACATCGTCGCCGAAGTTGCAGGTGCCGCAGTCCAGAGTGGCCATCTCGGGGAACAGCTCGGTGGGCTGCAGACGCTCCTCCGGGGTCATACCGGCAGCGCCGCCGGTGGAGGGGATCATGATGACGTCGGGCAGCTCCTTGCGGATGGCATCCATCACCACACGGAAGCGCTCACGGCCCTGGGTGGGCGTGCCGTCGTCCTCACGGACGTGGACGTGCAGGATGGCAGCACCGGCCTCGTAGGCGGACTTGGCCTCACGGACCATCTCCTCTACGGTATAGGGCACGGCGGGATTCTGCTCCTTGGTGACCTCAGCGCCGCAGATCGCAGCGGTAATAATCAGCTTCTCCATTTCGCCGCTCCCTTTACTTCTCGATCTTCTTGCGCTGGCAGTCCTTGGGGGTCACGCAGGTGCCGTGAGCCACGCAGACAACGATGGGCTCGTCCAGCTCGTCAGCAGCGGAAGCGCTGATATCGGTGCGGGCAACGACGACCTTGCGGGCCTCGAAGCGCATGGTGCGGGAGGTGTTGCCGATCTCTCGATCTCGCCATAGGCCTCAATGTAGTCGCCGGCGTACACGGGAGCCTTTGAACTCCACCATGTCGTAAGCGCAGAACAGGCCCTCATCGCCGTCGCACTTGATGAGCAGCTCGGTGGCCACGTCACCGAACAGGTGCACCATGTGTGCGCCGTCCACCAGGTTTCCGCCGTAGTGAGCATCCTTTGCGCTCATACGCAGCCGCAGGGTAGAAGTGATCTTTTCCATAAGTTTTTCCTCCTTCATAAATTTGGGTCGTTTTCATGAAGTTCCGCCGCTGTGGCCATACCGCTCTTTTCGGGCATAAAAAGAGCGCTATCGGTCAAGGCTGACCAATAGCGTCCACGTCTTTCGACATGACAGTGCCGACGCTTACACCTCGACCCCAAGACCATGACACCAGACTCGTCATGCCCTTTCGGCGAAGGACCCCTTCCTGCCCCGCTCTGCGAGTGTCTGTCCTCACGAAGCAGTACCCTGTCCCCCGCACCTCTATTGATTGGTATGAACTTCTACGGTCTCCATTATATCGTCTCCTCCCGGCTTTTTGTCAAGGTGGCATTACAAAAAAGACAGGCGTTTTTGTGCATGAGATAAAATTCCCGCGCCGTTTTCTATGGGTTATGCACAAAGAAATATCTCACGAGTACATCAAAGGCGGGGAGTATCCCCCCGCCTTTATTGGTCATTCTTTCCATTTCTCCGCACTCCGGCAGCGCATACCGCTCCGCAGGATCCACCCGCACGCAGCAGCGGCCAACCACCGCAGAGAGCCTCCGGCATCTTAATACGCCTGCTCGATCTTCTCTAGGATCTCCGGCTTCAGCGACAGCATCCGGCAGATGTTCAGGGCGTCTCTGGGGCAGTCGGACTTCCCCTCCACCCGGTACAGGCCGTAGTTCATGTGCCGTGCGATGACCTGAATGCCGTCGTCGCCGGTAGCCGCCAGCTCCTGCCGGATCTGCTCCGGATCCACGTCCCGCAGTCCGATGATCTGATAGTGCAGCCGGGCGTTCTCTGCCACCTTGTCGTAATGGGTGGTCAGCAGGAAATGGCATTCACCTCGTTGAGGTATTTGGTCACTGCCTGCACGATAACGGCGCCCTCATCAGGGGGTTGGTGCCCCGTGCGAACTCATCCAGCAGGAACAGGGAGTAGCCCTGCTCCACCTCCTCCAGTGCCTTTTGGAACTGCACGATCTCCGAGCCGAAGCCGGACAGGCCCGATTGGATGGACTGCAAGTCGTCAAAGAGCATCTTCACGCTGTAAAACAGCGGCATCCGTGCCTTCTTGGCGCATACCAAAAAGCCCGCCTGCAAAAGCAGCACGTTCAGGGCCACGGTTTTCATTACCACGGACTTACCGCCCATGTTGGCGCCGGTGATGACGGTGGCCCCTGCTCCAGCCGGATGGACACCGGCACGAAGGACCGTCCCTTCTGCTCCAGCAGGTCGCACAGCTCGGGGTTAATCATGTCCGTCAGTTCCAGCTCCGTCTCCGTGATCTCCGGCATCACGCCGCCGTAGCGCACGGCAAACAGGGCCTTCTGGATGATAAAGTCCAGCCGGCCCGCCGTGTCGGCGTCCTCCAGCAGATCTCCTGCCAGCGGAGCCAGCGCCTGCCCCATGCTGCGGCGCACCTTGGTCTCCTCGCTGTCCTCCTCGGCACAGACACGGGTCCGGCGGGAGCGCAGTTCCTCCTTCTCGGCATCGGTCTGTGCATGGTGCAGCTGCTCCTCGATCTGCTTCTTGGCCGCACGGATCTCCCTCAGCTTGGGTGTTGCATTGTCGGGGATGTAGAAGCCACGGCTGCGGGTCTTGTCCGGATCCAGGATCTCCAGCGCCTGCGCCCGGATCATGGAAGGCCAGCGCCTTAAAGTGGGTGGTCTCGCACACCTGCCGGAACAGGGGATCAGACTCTCCAGCCGCTGGAGATATACCTTGATTTCAAACAGCTCCACATGATCCGGGACCTCCAGCGCCTGGCACCGGCGCAAAGAGCCACGGATGTCCTTCATCTGGCACAGCATCAGCCCGATCCTGTCGTACAGGGGGCTTCAGGGCATCCGCCGCCTTGGCGGCCTGCTCCACGTTATACAGCTCCGTCTCCAGCTCCTCCCGCTCGTCGGGGGGATAGTAGCGCAGCTTGCGGATCTTCTCCTGACCGAAGGGCTGCACCCGTGGAGAGTCTCCAGCGCATACTGCAAGCCGATTTTTCCCTCTCTTCAAAGCGAATATTGATCATGTCAGCTCCTCCTTCACATTGATGACGGGGACATCCACCGCCTCCCGCATCCGGGTCATAAATTCATCCTTGTCGAACTTCCAGCCGTAGGCGGATACCGGGTTCACCGTGACGCACAGGGTCCGGGCGGCCTCCTCCGTCTCCAGCCGCACCTGACGGGTCTGGAGCTTATCCAGCGCATCGCTGCTCAGCAGCACCTTGCTGGGGTCCTTCACCACCAGCCGGGTATTCCGCAGCACGCCGGGCGCAGCAGGGGCATCACCATGGTATCCGTCAGCGCCCCGGAGATCAGGGCCTCGCCGTGATCCTTCAGGCACTTCTCCAGACTCTCCTCCATCTCCGGGGGCATGGTCTCCCGCCTTGGGCAGATTCATCAACCGGTACACGTGGGCGGTGTCGGCCACGACCTTGTCGATGCTCATGTGGTATGAGGCCCCGGTGCAGAGGATGACCCCTCCGCCACGGCCCGTGCGCCCAGAGACTTGCGGCCCAGAGCGCCGTCGATGATGGACTTGTCGGCCCCCATCTCGAAGAACAGCCGGAGACCTCCTTGAGCTGCGTGGTGATGGAGGGCCCTGCCAGCTGGACATTGCCGTCGCTGCGGGCCCGGAAGATCACCACCTCCCCCAGCGGCGTGGGGATGCCGGTGGTCTCCATGATCTCCAGCGTGGTGTCCCCAGCCGCAGCATATCCTTGGCGGTGGCAATGAGAGTCCCCTCCCGCACGAAGATGCCGGGCTTCTCCGTGCCGGTGACCACGTCGGTGGACTCGCCGTCCCGGCCGATGGAGGTCAGGCCCAGCGTCCCCTGCAGGCGGTCGTGGTGCAGCATCCAGTTGAGCATGGTGGTTTTTCCGGCATTCTTGCACATTCCCACGATGGACATGGTCTGAACGCCGTTGAGCAGCTGTAACAGCTCTGCGGACATATCTACATACCCCTTCCGGTCAAATTTCAGTCAAATATAGATTATAGCGTATTTCGCCGGAAAAAGAAAGAGGAAAAACAAATTCTCCCTCTTTTCCGTCCCATTCCATGTAAAATACCGGGAAAACCTCTGTCCCGCTCCACGGCGGAGGTTGTTTATGGGAGAAACTGGCGTATAATGAAGTGGAGTATGTTAGGAAGTATAAGGAGGACCCTCCATGAAACTGATGGTCATCGACGGCAACAGCATCGTCAACCGGGCCTATTACGGCATCCGCCCCCTGTCCACCCGGGACGGGCTATATACCCATGCCATCTATGGCTTTCTCACCACCCTCCAGCGGCTGCTGGACGAGGAGCAGCCGGAGGCGCTGTGCGTCACCTTCGACCGCCGGGAGCCCACCTTCCGCCATCAGGCGGATGAAGCTATCAAGGCCCAGCGCAAGGGGATGCCGGAGGAGCTGGCCATGCAGCTGCCGTATCTGAAGCAGGTGCTCTCCGCCATGAATATCCCCCAGTACGACCTCACCGGCTACGAGGCCGACGATCTCATCGGCACCATCAGCCGCCGCTGCGAGGCGGCCGGCTGGGACTGCGTCATCGTCACCGGCGATAAGGACGCCTCCAGCTCATCACCCCCATACCAAGGTGAAAGCTGGTGTCCACCCGTATGGGGCAGACCACCACCAAGGACATGACGGAGGAGACCTTCCGGGAGCAGTACGGCTTTCGCACCCATCCACATGATTGATCTGAAAGCCCTCATGGGCGACGCCTCTGACAACATTCCCGGAGTACCGGGCGTAGCGGAGAAAAGACCGCCATGGCGCTGGTGCAGCAGTATCACGCCCTGGCGGAGCTGTACCGCCTGCTGCCGGAGCTTGACGCCAAGCCCGGCGTCATCAAAAAGCTGCAGGAGGGCAGGGAGAGGCTGAGCACTCCCGGTATCTGGCCACCATTGTCACCGATGCCCCGGCTGAACTTCACCCCGGAGGACAACCTCCGCCGCCCCTTTGCTCCGGGCTCTATGACCTGCTGCTGAAGCTGGAGTTTCAGAAGCTCATCGACCGGTACGGCCTCACCCCCACCGGGACACCGAGGCCGCCCCGGAGTATGCCGTCACCGTGGAGCCGCTGGAGACGGAGCAGCAGGCCCAGGCCCTGCTGGCCCAGTGGCGTCAGGCGGATCATGTGACCGTCTCACGCCCTGCCGGATCTCTCCGTCCTCTCCGTCCAGTGGGATACCGGAGCGCACACCTCCGCCGCAGCGGAGCTGGACCAGAACCGCTATACCGGCGACTGGCACACCCCTGCTGTCCGCCCTGTTCTCCGCCGATATCCGCAAGGTGGGCCACCACATCAAGGACACCATGCGGGCGCTGCTGGAGCAGGACCTCCCCATAGAGGGCTATGGGTTCGATACGGCGCTGGCCGCCTATCTGCTGGATGCCACCGCCGGAAGCTACGACCTCCAGCGGCTGTTCGTGACCTACTATAATGAAGAACTGCCCAAGCCCCTGCATCTGGAGCCGGATGCCTTTGCCCCGCTGGCGGATACCGCTTCGGCGTGGGCGGCCCTCCACAGCTACTGCTCCGCCGTGGAGGCCCTGTATGAGACACTGCCCCCAAGCTGGAGGAGCTGGGCATGAAGGAGCTGTATCACACCGTGGAGCTGCCTCTGTGCGCCGTGCTGGCCCGGATGGAGCAGCGGGGCTTCCTGGTGGACGCCAAGGCACTGTCGGACTTCGGCGAGAGCCTTACCGGCACCATCCGCCGGCTGGAGCAGCGGATCTGATGACGCCGCCGGGGCTCCCTTCAACATCAACTCCCCCAAGCAGCTGGGCAAGGTACTCTTTGAGGATCTCCAGCTGCCCCACGGGAAAAAGACCAAAACCGGGTGGTCCACCAACGCGGACGTGCTGGAAAAGCTTCGCTGGCAGGCCCCCATTGTGGCGGACGTGCTGGAGTACAGGCAGTATGCCAAGCTGAAAAGCACCTATGCCGACGGCCTGCTGAAGGTCATCGCCGCCGACGGGCGCATCCGCACCAGCTTCCAGATGACGGTCACGGCCACCGGCCGCCTGAGCTCCACCGAGCCCAACCTCCAGAACATCCCCACCCGCACGGAGCTGGGCAGCCAGATGCGCCGGATGTTCGTGGCGGCCCCGGGGAACGTACTGGTGGATGCGGACTACTCCCAGGTGGAGCTGCGGCTCCTGGCTCATATCTCCGGCGACGAGGTGATGCAGCAGGCCTTCCGTTCCGGGAGGACTTCCATACCCTCACCGCCTCCAAGGTGTTCCACGTACCGCCGGAGGAGGTGACCCACCAGATGCGCTCACGGGCCAAGGCCGTGAACTTCGGCATCGTCTACGGCATCTCCCCTTCTCCCTGTCTCAGGACATCGGTGTCACCGTGGCCGAGGCCAAGGAGTATATGGAGCGCTACTTCGCCACATATACCGGCGTCCGCCGGTATGACGGAGGTGGTGGAGCAGGCCCGGCAGCAGGGCTACGTCGTCACCCTCTTCGGGCGGCGTCGGGCGCTGCCGGAGCTGAAGAGCTCCAACTTCAATATGCGCTCTTTCGGGGAGCGGGTGGCGCTGAATATGCCCATTCAGGGCACGGCGGCGGACACATCATGAAACTGGCCATGATCCGGGTAGAGCAGCGGCTCTCCGGCGAGGGTCTGGCCGCCCGGCTCATCATGCAGGTCCACGATGAACTCATCGTGGAGTGTCCGGCAGAGGAGGCCCCCGTGTCGAGGCCCTCCTGCAGGAGGAGATGCAGGGCGTCGCCCGGCTGTCCGTCCCCCTGCCCGCCGATGCCCACAGCGGCCCCGACTGGCTCTCCGCCAAGGGCTGAATAATTTGACAGATATCGAGGTCATCCTATGAACAACATCAAGATCGTACCCATGAACGCCGATCATCTGGAGTCGCTGGAGCGGCTGGAGCGCATCTGCTTCTCCCGCCCCTGGTCCCGGAAGATGCTGGCGGAGGAGCTGGAAAATCAGTGCGCCGCCTTCTGGTGGCGGAGGACGCCGCCGGCGATGTGCTGGGCTATGCAGGACTGCTGGTGGCCGCTGACGAGGGCTATATCACCAACGTGGCGGTGTTCCCGGAGCAGCGCCGCCGTGGCATCGCCGGGCAGCTGCTGCAGGTCTTTCTCAACTTCGCTGAGGCCAACCATCTGGCCTTTCTCACCCTGGAGGTGCGGCCCTCCAACGCAGCGGCCATTGCCCTGTATCAGGGCTTCGGCTTTCAGGAGGCGGGCCGGCGGAAGAACTACTACGACCTGCCCAAGGAGGATGCCCTGATCCTCACCCAGCGGTTTGACGGGGAGGCGGCGCAATGAACATTCTGGCCATTGAGTCCTCCTGTGACGAGACCGCCGCTGCGGTGGTGCGGGACGGACGCACGGTCCTCTCCGACGCCATCCTCTCTCAGGCGGATATGCACGCTCTCTACGGCGGCGTGGTGCCGGAGATCGCCTCCCGCAAGCACGTGGAGGCCATTGCCGGTTTGACGGATCAGGCGCTGTCCGATGCCGGGCTCACCAAGAGCGACGTGGACGCCGTGGCCGTCACCTATGCCCCCGGCCTGATCGGGGCGGTGCTGGTAGGCGTCAACTTTGCCAAGTCCGTCTCCTATGCGCTCAACGTGCCGCTGATCCCGGTCCACCATGTCCGGGGCCACATCGCCGCCAACTACCTGGCCTACCCGGAGCTGGAGCCGCCCTTTCTGGCGCTGGCCATCTCCGGCGGCAACACCCTCATCGTGGATGTCCGGGACTATACGGACATGGCGATTTTGGGTACCACCCGGGATGACGCCGCCGGGGAGTGCTTCGACAAGGTAGCCCGTGTGCTGGGCCTTCCCCTACCCCGGCGGCAAGCCCATGGACGCTCTGGCCCAGCAGTCCCCCGGCGGCAAGTATCCCCTGCCTCGTGTCCATGTGGAGGGAGCGGAGCTGGACATGAGCTTTTCCGGCCTGAAAACAGCGGTGGTAAATCTGGCCCACAATGCCCAGCAGAAGGGGAGCCTTTGGACGCTGGGGCGCTGGCCCGGGACTTTACCCGGGCCGTCAGCGACGAGCTGGTGCCCCGAGCTATAGAGGCCGCCCGGCGCTGCGGACGCAGGACCATCGTGGCCGCCGGGGGCGTGGCCGCCAACTCCATCATCCGGGGCGATCTGGAGCGGGCCTGCCGTCAGGCGGGCTGCCGGCTGTACCTGCCGCCCCTGCGCCTATGCGGCGACAACGGCGCTATGATCGGCGCCCAGGGCTACTATGAGTATCAGGCGGGACATACGGCGGATCTTTCCCTGAACGCCTACGCCACACGGGATCTGGATCGTGGATAAAATTGCACGAAAGGGAGCGACCTCTGTATGGCCGCTCCCCTTCTTTTCGGCTCTCTCAAGTTATGGTAACTCCCCGTTTACTCACAGGAAAACGCCTTTACATTTTTTACATTATGTAAATTATATTCCCTTTCTGTTCCGGTGTAAAACTGCGTTTGCGCCCTGTGGAAAAAACCGGTGCATAATGTGGAAAGCCTTTTTCCGACAAGGTTTTTCCCGGTGTGGAAAAAGTCTGTGGATAATGTGAATAACTCTTTGTAAAGGTTTATTTACAAATGAATTATGTAAAACTCAGGCGAATCCTCCCCATCCTGTCGCCGTGTAAAAAGTCCGGTTTTTCATGGATTCTCTCCTCTTTCCGCACCATTTTCCAAAGGGGCTTTTGGGGTTTGGGGCGGGCTTTGTGGATTCTGTACGCACCGGGGTTTCTTTTGTCGCAAAACTTTGGTGCCGATTACGTTATGTATTATTCATCCCGGAATTTCTAGTTGACAAATCCCCGAAAATGTGGCACAATACAGTGCGTGGCTGTGTGCAGCCCCTCCTATTTTGCTTGTGTGGCTCAGTTGGTAGAGCAGCTCACTGTAATGAGCAGGTCGCTGATGCTATATAAGGCGGCTATTGCATTCCGACCCACAAGTGTGGTAAACTAACAAACAGAGTACGGCGAGGAGCCGATTCTCATAGAGATGCTTGTGTGGCTCAGTTGGTAGAGCAGCTCACTCGTAATGAGCAGGTCGCCGGTTCGAGTCCGGCCAAAGCTCAGACTCCTCGCATGTAATGCGAGGAGTTTTTCTATGTGCAAAAGTAGCGATAACCGATATACCATGCCCATGAAGAACGCAGAGGCATCCGTCCGCATGGAAGGCTGCCAGGTGACACCCCAAATGCGGGAGCAGTGTCGGCGGGTGTTGCGGGGCGAGGTGACTACGGCGGAGCTGCTGCAGCATTTTTCAAAACCAGCCGAGAGGTGACGATGACATGACGTACAGCATCGATCCAATCCAAGACAACTGCTACCCCGGCACAACGGTACTGGTGAACAAACTGCATATCCATGACGAAGCCACGCTGCAAGAGGCGGAGACTCTCGCCATCTTATGTCAACGCCTCCAAGCTGGAACAATGCCCGCTGGAAGGCGTTTTTGACTTCGCCCATTACAAGGCAATCCATAAGTTTCTTTTCTCTGACCTGTACGATTGGGCGGGACAGACCCGCACGGTGAACTTCAGCAAGAAGGGCACGGATTTCTGTCCTGCCGAGAAGATTGAATCCCAGGCTAAACTGATTTTTGACCGGCTGCAAGAGCAGAATTATTTCAAAGGCCTGCCCCACGATGCATTCGTGGAGGAAATCACCGACTTCTACTGCTCCACTAACTACCTGCATCCATTCCGCGAGGGAAACGGACGCACCCAACGGGCGTTCCTCACGCAGCTCATCCGTAATGCAGGGCATGACCTCAACTGGTCGGAGGTAGATGGAGACCTGCTGATGATCGCTACCATCCAAGCTACACAAGGCGTAACAGACCTGCTTCGTCAGGCGCTTGGCGAGGCAATTAGGTGAATATAGAACCGATCCACAGTATGAATTTCATGCTGTGGATCGGTTCTTTTTAGATGTGCCTCTTATTACATTGTGCCCTTTGCTTATAAAGTCGCCTTGGATGACATTCAAAGCCTCTTCCTCTGAAATCTTTCCCGCAAGATATGCGTCCCTTGCTTTCGTGGCGGCCTCCAACCACTCGTAGTATTCCCCATAGCTTAAATCTATTTTGGATGCTTTTTTATTCGGGTCCAGTGCACGGTCATACCGCTTATACATTCTCTGTTTTGCACGGTCAAACTCCTCCACGACCTTTTTGTTCTGCGCCTGCAGCTTGTGTTTCAAGCCAGGGCCTAAGTCCTTACATGTCTTGCTGCCCTTTAGCGGCCTGTCGCAGTATAGAGTTTTCTTGGCTGTCTTTGGAATAAAAGTATCTGCCGCAACATTCGCACAGCGCCACAGCCGGATTTTCAGCAATGAAGTGGAGGATCAAGAATGTAGTAGTCGGTCACAGAGCGAAACAAGTACTCCGGCGTATGCAAATTGGGAAATTTGGAGACCTGCACGAATTCCGTATCCTGCAAAAAAAAGCGATATTTCTTTTCCAAATCAACAGGGACTTTAAAGCGCATATCCCTCAAAATGCTGTTCACAGTAAACTGCATATCCATCACAGAGGACAGTGTCGAAACGATTTCCTTTGTGGCTTCTATCGGATACGACCCGCTTCCGTTGTCTGCCGGTATTTGGTCTTCTATAACGGTTCTCGTGAGCGTTCCGTATAGCGCATTGTCTATTTCAAATTCTTCGATTAAGTCCTGCACTGTATCCTGTATGAACTCAAATACGCGCATATCAACGACGGCGTTTCCCTCACTGGCCTGTGTAGTCAGATACGGAACGCCAGACGGATACGGTCTACAATAAACGCATAGAAGTCAAAGATAAGTTCAGAAAACAGAATGACCTCATCATTCAGTGTGGATGCCTCCAGTTCTGTCTCGCCGGATACGGAGACCAGCGTTCGCTTTAGATTTCCGTCGTCGCCCAACGTGACATACAAGCCGAGCTTTCTTTCCATAGGCGTACCTTCCATTTTGTCCACAAGTGATCTTTCTCCACAATGGAGGAAGATCACTTTTCATGTACTGCGTTTTGAATGCATTATACCATGAACTCGCTGAGCCGTACAGAAAAATACTTTTCAGGAAGGAGCTGATATACATGGTTCAACAACATCTGCAAACTATTGACGCAGACACGCTGCTATCTACAACCCTGCCGCCCACACGGTTCATCATAGACCGGCTGTTGCCGCAGGGCCTGCACATCCTTGCCGGTGCGCCGAAGGTAGGCAAATCGTGGCTGGCCCTGTGGCTGTGTCTGCAAGTGGCACAGGGATCAAACGTGTGGGACTTCCCAACGCACGGCGGCACTGTGCTCTACCTCTGTCTGGAGGACAGTCTCACCCGTATCCAAAGCCGCCTGTTTCAGATCACGGATGATGCACCGGAGGCGCTGCACTTTGCCACCATTGCCGCTGGCATAGGACAGGGACTGGAGGTACAACTACCAACTTTTCTTGCGCAGCACCCCGACACATCGCTGGTGGTCATTGACACCCTCCAACGTGTTCGCAATACAAGTGACGGAGGTAACCCCTATGCCAGCGACTACCGTGACATCTCTGCTCTGAAAGCGCTGGCGGACAAGCACCACATCGCCATCCTGCTCATCCACCACCTCCGCAAGCTGAATGACGATGACCCTATGAACATGATCTCCGGCACGACGGGCATCAGCGGCGCAACAGACAGCAACTTTGTTCTGAAGGAGCGCAAACGCGGCAGCAGCGAAGCCACCCTGCACTGCACAGGACGGGACATAGAGTACCGGGAGCTCCATTGGTATTCGACAAGACCGGTTACACATGGAGACTAACTGAGCCAGTAGAGGCAGAGCGTATCTGCGTCAATCCAGAGGCACTTTCCCTCTCTGACCTTCTACAAACGCTGGGAAGCTTTGAGGGATCGGCCACAGAACTGAGCGCACTGCTGGAAGCACAGACCGGTGAAAAGCTAACACCCAGTGTGCTGTCCAAGCGACTGGTGAAATACTCTGCGATACTGGAGCATGATGGTATTCGTGTCGTTAGTACACGAACAAGAACCTCACGCTCACTGAGTATCCTGTGCCTCCTGCGTGACAGGAGTGACGGCAGTGACGGGAAAAATTGATACCGTGTCCGTGCCAAATTTGCCGTCACACCTGTCACAGCCGTCACGGAGGGCGAAAAAAAAGCCAGACAAGGTTTCTACGAATTTTGTTCCGATTTCAGCCAATAGACAAAGACGGTTTTCGCTCCGAATAATTGCGATTTTAGAGCAGAATCAGAGGAGGACAAGAAAAATTTCCAGCCACACCGCACCTTGCCCCCGTTGCCAGCCGTGTCGCCGCCTGAGGGCCGGTTTGTGGCCTCCAAGGGTGAAAGTGGGGTATGGATACCACCTGGCCCATTTTGGAGCGTGTTGGGGAGATTTTCAGCGTGCCGAGAGCAAAGCAGGAGAAAGGGGCGGCGTCGTGGACGCCCCCACCCCGGTCACTTCTGCCCACAGTGCGGGAAGTTGCGGAAGGTCTGTCACCGGGGTCGCAGGACGACTTTTTTCGGCAGGCGGTGGGGGCAAAAACAGAAAAAGTCCTGCAGTTGCGGGAAAAACTGCGGGGTCACAACTATATTTTAGAGAGGAAGATGCAAATGACAAATAACAAGGAAAAGTACGCTTTTGGCTTACGCCGGAAGCGAAGAAAATGATAGAAACAAACGCGCCGCTAAGCAACTGCGGCAGCCAGAGCGAGTTCGTGGAGAAGGCCGTTCGGTTCTATGACGGCTACCTGAGGGTACAGAACGCGGGTGCGTTTCTGCCCACGCAGTGGCCGATGTACTGGAGGGTACGCTGGGAGTGTTCGCAAACCGCATGGCAAAGCTGCTGTTCAACCTGACCGTGGAGCACAACATTACCAACCACCTGCTGGCCGCCGACGTGGACATGACCCGAGACGAATACAACAAGCTGCGCGGCGGCAGCGTGCGGGAAGTCAACAGCACACAGGGGACCATCTCGCTGAAAGATGTGATCAGCGCCCCGCAAGAGTGACTATTGGAGGTGCATCATGTTTTTATATGAAGGAGACTGTTTGAAAAACGAGACCGTTATTCGTGGCACTCGCTATGTGACGGTCAGCCACTACAGCGGCGACAAAGAGGTCTATGACAAGCTGGGAGATATGCTTGCAGATGCCTTTCGTTCATGTGATCTGCACGAAGTTACGAATGCTTCTTCGTCGGATGTGGATATAGCTATTGGCGACGAATAAGGGTATTGTGTGTGGCGAAAGGAGTGAAAACTATGGAAGAAAAAGCGGCGATCTATTGTCGGCTTAGTCAGGACGATGGCAGTGTGGGAGAGTCGGGCAGCATCCAGACCCAGCGCACATTGCTGACACAATACTGTAAGGAGCAGCATATTCGCATCACAGACTACTACTGCGACGATGGCTGGAGCGGCACAAACTTTGAGCGCCCGGAGTTTCAACGAATGCTGGAGGACATCGAAAACGGAAAATCAACACAGTCGTAGTGAAAGACCTATCCCGCTTCGGCAGAGAATACGCACAGATGGGTATGTACATTGAACACTACTTCGAGCAGAAAAATGTCCGCTTCATCTCGGTGGCGGAGAGCATTGACTCTCCAAGGGACTGGACAATCTGGTGCTGCCCTTCACCAATGTTATCAACTCGTTCTATGCGCGGCAGGCATCTACCAAAACGAGAGCCGCACATCAGGCCAGAGCAAGAAGCGGAATGTTTATGGGCAGCCGTGCGCCGTTCGGCTATCAGAAAGACCCCAATGACCGCCATCATCTGATCGTTGACCCCCCGGCAGCGGGATGTGGTGGGACATCTTCCGTATGTTTGCTGACGGCATCGGCTATGTGCGGATGACAAAGATCCTGAGGGAAAGGGGAGTTCTCAACCCGCAGGCCTACTTTAACCAGAACAACCCGAACTATTATAAAAAGTGACTACTGGCGCAAACCCTTCGACTGGCACGCCAGCTCCATCCGCGTCATCCTGGACAACCCGGTGTACTTAGGAAAGGTGGTCTTTGGCCGTAGTAAGACGAAGGGCTTCTTCGATAAGCGGCGTGTGGAAACAGACGAATCTGAATGGATCGTTGTGGACAACACGCACGAAGCCTTGGTCACACAGGAACTGTGGGACACGGTGCATCAGATGATGCGCGCCAAGCGCCGAGAAAATGCCAGCGGCGAGGTACAGCCCTTTGCGGGACTGGTGAAGTGCGCTGACTGCGGCTCCTCGCTGAATGTCAGCTATGACAAGAGAAAGGGACGATATACCGGTTTCTCCTGCTGGGTATACAAAAACTACGGCAAGTCCCGCTGTACTTCCCACGCCATCGGGTGGAAGACCCTGAATCAACTGGTGCTGGAGGACATCCGTCGCAATGCAGCGGAAGCACGGCGGTCAGCGCAGGACTACATGGAGATGCTGGCGTCACCCATGCGGAAAAACAGAAGGCAGAAGTCGACCGATGTAAGCGGGAACTGAAACGGGTGGACAAGCGCATCGGGGAGTTGTCTAAGATATTGAATAAGCTTTATGAGGATGCTGCGCTGGAGAAGATCAGTGAGGAACGGTATCAAGCCATGACTCCCAAGTACGAACGAGAACAGGCGGAGCTTCAAGGACAGCGGGAGAAGCTGGCGGCGGAGATCGCCAAGAGCGATAAGGTCTACGAGAATATCGAGCGGTTCCTGCCCCTCATCTGGAAATATACCGGCATCACAGAGCTGACACCCCCTATATCCTTAACGAGCTGATCGAGAAGATCGTGGTACACGAAAAAACAGTCGGTCGGACGGCATCAAGACCCAGCAGGTGGATATTTACTATAAATTCATCGGCTGCATCAACCAGCGGCGTAATGGCGGCTGCACTGGCGAGGTGATTAAGGAGGCGCGGGGACAGAAGGTGAGTCATACTGCATGATAAAAGCGTGTGCCGGACGAAAGCCGACACACGCTTTTCCTTGTATAAAGAGCCGCAGTTTTGTGAACTGCGGCTAAAATTTTTCGTAGAGTTAGTCACTCTGTGAAACTATCATTTCTTGTGTTTACTCATATTTGTAAGATTATTATAGCTCCCAAAAAGCAGGAAGTGCAAGAAGAAAATATGAAATCTTAAGAAAAACTTTCCCTAAATATCGTTCTCCCGCTTTTGCCAAGAAATTTATGTCATTTTATTGGCTTTTTTTCCAGTCAGTATAGCAGTCACCCTGATGAATGGTTCATGCTACGCCGTTACTGCGCTACAATATATCTGCCGCTACGGGCAATAAATAATCAGGAGGAATCAAAATGCGCAAAGGTGAAAACATATTCAAAAGAAAAGATGGACGATGGGAGGCTCGGTATATCAAGGGTTATGATAAGGCAAAATACGGTTTTTGTTACGGTAAGAGCTACAAAGAGGCGAAGGAAAAGGTATCAAAGTTAAAGCAGAGATAGTCGTAGGCAGACCAGTGCCCCCGACTGACCATCGGCATCGGTTTAGCTTTTTCTGTGACGAGTGGTTGCGTTTGCGAAAAGTAAGGTCAGGAATCCACTTACATTAAATACAATACCATTTTAGAGAAGTATATCAAACCAAAGTTAGGCTCTTGCTTTCCTGCGACCATCACGACAGATACTGTGGATAATTTTGCACATGGGCTGTTATTTGATGACAACCTTGCGGTCAAGACTGTGCATGACATTCTGGTGGTGCTACATAGTGTGCTGAAATATGTTGCCGCACAATTACCGGAGCCTGTGTGCAGCGGTCGAAATCAATTATCCCCAAAAAGAAAAAAAGGAAATTCGGGTACTTGACCGCAATGAACAAGAACGGTTTGTGAAGTTCTTGTTGGCAGATGCTGATTTCTGCAAATTCGGCGTGCTGCTTATGCTGCTTTCCGGTATACGAATCGGAGAATTATGCGCTTTAAGATGGGATAATGTCAACCTACAGGAGAAAACGATTCGTATTAGCGCTACACTTCAGCGGCTACGCAGCATGGAAGGGGAAAAACAAAAATCGCACCCATATTGTTATTGGTGCGCCCAAAAGTGCGACTTCCATCCGTACCATTCCGCTGACGGATCATGCCGCCGAGCTTGCCGGAAATTTGCCGTTTATAATGGCAATGCCTATATCCTTACTGGTACAGAGAAATATATGGAGCCACGCATGCTGCAATACCGCATTGAGAAGTATACAAAAAGAATGCGGCCTGAAGGGTGTTCACGCACATACCTCCGGCACACCTTTGCAACCCGAGCGGTTGAGGTTGGCTTTGAGATAAAGTCACTGTCTGAGGTTTTGGGGCATGCCAATACAACCATTACGCTGAATCGCTATGTGCACTCCTCCATGGAATTGAAGCGTGCAAACATGGACAAGTTGTCGGCGGTGGGGCTTTGAATTATTCGCAGTCAACTTTTTGTGTCAAAGAGATTAAAATTCTCACTCAACAGCCTCATTTGCTGCTCTGGAAATGTTTTTTAGCAGAGTGACTAACTCTGCGAAGCATTTCGGCTGATCGATAGATTTTAATGACAACAAAAAGAATAAGCGTTTATTGTCTGACCTGATATATAGGATAATAGGCGCTTGAAAAACAGTGCCCCGCTGGGGAAAATCTCTATTTGCATTTAGGACGGAAACAGATACAAAATGTGCAGTCTGTCAAGAATGATACAAAACAAAGGAGAGGAAAAGATGCGAAGAAGAATGCTAACGGTTTTGCTTGCATTGTGCATGGTGGTTTCTCTGATCCCTATGCAGGTGCTGGCAATCGATGTCAAGGCCGAAAGTGGCCTTGGTACATTGGGAATTCGGCAGATATCAGAGAGAAAGTATGCCGTCACGCCCGATGTGACAGAGTATGAATGGGTATTAAATAACACATCTCTGACACAGCAGATGATGGGCCATGTGATGGAGGTCAAGGTCGGCAAAGACTCCACAGCCTCTGTGGCGGTGGGCTATGGTGACGATGATATCGACACCATTAAAACCGGTAGAAACTGGGCCATGACGGAGACGACCAAGCAAGCCCAGAGCATGCAGACCCGCCGCAATACCAACGTTGTCGGTGCGATCAATGCCGGTGGCTATGACATGAGTAACGGCCGCCCTGTTGGCGCCTTTTTTATCATGAGCGGCACCATGATCAACGAACCGACATATACTACATTCTGGATCGATAAAGATGGTAATGCGCATATCACAAGCGCACAGGAATGTAATGAAGCCTTTGCAGCCGGCAATGTGCTGGAAGCCGTTGCCAGCTTTGGTGACATTTTTGAAAAAACGGACATGCCCGCAGCGACCTTTGATAACTCCACCCGTGCGTCTCGCACGGCCATCGGTATTAAAGTGGATGGCACGGTGGTGATGCTGATGGTAGACGGCCGCCAGGCTCCCTACTCCGTGGGTATGACCATGGCAGAAGTCGGTGCAGCCATGGAGTCTTTGGGTTGTGTGCAGGCGGTTAATCTGGATGGCGGTGGCTCCTCTACTTTTTTGCCACCCAGCGTGAAGGTGAGCCGGAAAACAATGATGCAGCGGGCCTGACTCTGCGCTGTCGCCCTTCTGATGGCTATGAACGCAAAGGTGTCCAACACCATTATGGTACTTTCCACAGCGCCGCCCACGGGGCAGTTTGACCATGCAGTGCTGACGCCCAACGCTGAAGTCTACACCCCCGGCAGTACGGTGCAGTTTAGTGCGACAGGTGTGGATGCAGCCGGCGGTAGTGCGGATATTCCCGACGATGCGGCATGGACAGTGCTCTCTGGCGGTGGAAGTATTGATGCAAATGGCCTTTACACGGCGGCTGACACCTGCGGAGAAGTCACGGTAGGCTTGCAGTCTGGCGGGGAAAACCGTTGGCCAGACCAGTGTTCAGATCCAGTGGCCGGATAAACTGGGCTTTACAAACACCAGCGTTTCCATTGACTTTGGCGAGACCAGCGACCTGACCTTCAAAACCCACATGGCAGGGCCGTGAGGTCATATAAGGATGGGGATTTTTGACTGAGTATTGATGAAAATAGCCTGAGTTATAAGCACACTGTCAAACTGGAACAGTATTACACCCCGTTTTGGCAGGCTGCGGCAGTTCGCTGGGCACAATTGAGTTTGCCTCTGACGGGAACTGAAAAAACGGGGATGAACTCCATCTCCTTTATAAGTACGATAGTGATGTGCTCTATGATTCCACATATATCGAATCTGGACGCACGATTGCGACCAGTGTTGACGGCTCCGTGCAGGTGGAAGAAACACTGAAGCATAAGGTTGCAACGCTGTATTCTGTGGTGGACCCGAAACAAGTTGTCAAGGCGGATGTTACCGAGAATTTTGAACCGATGACCCTTTCTGACGGCAAAAAGCTACGGTATCCCGCAACTTAAACGCAGAAAAAACATTTACATTTTCACTTGGAAAATTTGATGAAAATAAGTTTACTGCGGATGCAGACACTTCTTTGCGTGGCACGATCCATGTAGCGATTAAGAACAATTCCTCCGTTAGTGGTGCAATCGATGTCGTAGTTGGCATGGAGCCGTTTGTCCTTATGGACTTTGAGGATCATGATGGCATCAATGCGAAAGAGTACTGGTCCACTCATGTCGGGGGCTTCCTCTGCGGGCGGCAGCGGCCAACTCATTCCCGAGGAAGTGAAAAGTGATCGTCTTTGGATTCGTGATACGACGGGTAGGGCGTGGTCTTCCCTGAAGGGTACAATCAGGTGGTAAGCGCCGATGAAGATGAAAATGTCCGTTTCGGCCAGTATGCGTTTAAGCTTGGTTACGACTTTACGAAAGTCGATCCTACAGTTGTTGGGGCGGCAGACTTCGGCTTTTCGGGGATCTTCTTGTCAATACGGTACAGCCGACCAAAATCGGTATGTGGATCAAAGGTGCCTGCAGCGTGCAAGGATGACAACTCTGTGCTGAAAGCTGTATTAAAGGGAGGGGGCATTTGAGGCTGACCTTGCGACTTCGTATATGAAGTTCAATGAGAACGGCAGTATAAGCTATGTGGACGGCAAGCAGCTTAATGGTACAGCAGCCTATGTGCAGTACTACAGCTATAATGCCGATGGCACAGTGAGTGGAAGCACACTTAACGATTGGGCCGGTAAGGATTGGACTTGGGTGGAAGCGGATATTTCTTCCTTCCAAATGCCCGTTGATGTTGCACGAGCCTATACGGTTCGTGTGACTTCTCCCAGAACTGCACCAAAGGCAGCGGATATCTCTACATTGACAATCTGCAGTTTATCTACGGCACCAACACCAATGATATTACCCGGCCCGTTCTGGAATCCGTCACGGAGACCAGCAGCGGCACGGTGTTGGCCGGAGACGGCTCCACTGTGCTCAGCAGCGGCAACCTCACCTTCTCGGCGGTGTATTCCGACAGTGAACTCACTGATAAGTACGCCACCGGCATTGACCAGGGCGGCATCCGTGTGCTTCTGGATGGCACGGACTACACCGACCAGCTGGAGATCAACGAAGGCTCACTCTATCTCAAGGGCGTGAACCTGCGCAACGGCTCCCACACCCTCACCATCCGTCTCAAGGACTTTTACGGCAATGTGACCGAGGAGACCCGCAGTTTCCGGGTGGAGAATGAGGAAGGGGATGCGCTCGGCCATCGATGTCCTGCCCCAGCCGGAGACCCCGGAAATTGGCAAGGAGTACGCCCTTTCCATCGTGAACAATACCGGCGAGAATGTGACCTCGGCGGAGGTAACGGTGGACTTCAGTACCATGGGCGATGCGGCGAAATATCTTGAAGGTGCTGTAATAGAAGGCGTTGATGGGTATGAGTTAACGCTGGATGCGGAAGCTCTGAAGAAGGATCAAGCAAAGATCACAATCAAAAGAAACCGGCAACGTTTATGGCACGGCTGTGTGGCCTGCAAAGTACGGCAGAGGAGGACTATGTCTCTGAACTGGGGTAGCTTACGATTACGATCCCTGCAGATGCCGCACAGGACAGCACACTGAAATATACCGTTACGCAGGGCACCTATACCATTGCTGATGGCACGGAGCACGGTATGACCTATACCTTCTCGGAACGGTGCAGGAGATCGCACTGACGGCGGGCTATCAGCTCAACTGCGGGCAGGCTATTGCCGGAATGCCGACGGAACTGACTGTGACGGATGCTGACGGGAACCCGGTTTCCGTGCAACAATCTATCAGGTAAATAAAGACACTGATGCAGCTGCGGCGCTGGGCAAGACAAATATGAAGGAAAACTGACCCGTACCTTTGATGCAACGGGCGAGTATACCTTCTATGCAGAAAAAGAATAATAGCGGACGTTCCTGGAATCAGCGGATGATCGTCTGCGAGAGAACGGCAGAGAACGATGGCAAACCCTTTGGCATCCTGACCAATGGTGTGTCGAGCCAAATGCAAAAGAGCATTACTTGGCTTACCCAGCTTGATGGTTCTGCGGCGAAGGCTATGGTGAAATATTCCACCACGAACGATTTCAGCCAAGCTGTCACGGTGGAGGGCGAATCTTCCATCCAGACCTTTGTGCCAGAGCGGCCATGGTGATGCCCTGCGGGCAATAAGGCATCGCTTACGGGGCTGAAATCCGGTACGACCTACTACTATCAGGTGGGGGATGGCACGACATGGTCCGATACGCAGAGCTTTCAAACGCCTGCTGTGGAGTCCGAGTCGACCAACTTCTTCATTCTCGGCGATATTCAATCCTCGAAACTGCTAACTTGGCCCATGTCCTTGATAGTTTGGCAAAAGACGAAACGGCCTATGATTTTGCTATTCAGACCGGCGATGCCATTGACAATGTAACGGAATATGTTAAAAACTGGCGCCCGTTCCTGAACACGGTCAACAGTGGCACGCTCGGCGGCGTGGATATGATCCATGTTCTGGGTAACCACGAATATTATGGCGATCTGAATGGTGAAATTAGCGGTGCGGTCTATGATCTGCCTGTCAGCACCCAGAACAGTTGGTATAAGATGGAGTATGGCAAGGTCTGTGTTGTCGTTGTAAACAACGGGACAAAGCTGGCGGAGGCGCTTGCGGATATTGCTGAAAACCTGACTACTGACTGCATCTGGAAGGTTCTCGTGGCCCATGAACCGATTTACGGCACCGAGTCCGTCTCTGCGACACCGGAGATACTCTCTTCCATTGAAAAGGCGGGCTTTGATTTCGTCTTCGGTGGGGATGATCACGCCTATGCACGCACCTATCCCATGATCGGCGGCATAGCGCAGGAAGAAAACAGCCGTGGCGGCGTTGTGTACTATGTCTGCGGTGACCTCAGCAGTAAGAGTAATGAGTTCCATGACCGTGACTGCTATGTAAAAGCGATACCGCATAACGAATACACGGGTATGTACCTGACGGTGCAGGCGACAGAGGAGACCTTCACGGTGAAGGCAGTGGACTATCAGGGCAATGAGCTGGATACTTATACCGAGAGACGAACAGACTGCGAGCTGGGCAACCATCAGGTAGATGCTTCCAGCAAGTACGATATGTCCACCGGGAAGATCACTTGTGCGGTCTGCGGCACGGTGCTGGAGCCCACAGGAGCATATGCGTTCAGCGGGCTGCTGAATACAGCCGACGGTAAGCAGGTGATCCTTGCAAATGGCGTACCCAAGAGGAATGAATTTGCATCGCAGGGCGACAGCAGATACCATGCCTGTGCAGACGGTTACGCCTATGTTACTGAACAAGTGACAGCCGCACCTGTGTGACGGGAGGCTATATCACCTACACTTGCCCGGAATGCGGGGCAACGGATAAGTCGGATTTCCAACGGCCGGTGGATCACAAATGGGATGCAGATCATATTTGCACGGTCTGCCATACGAAGGAATCGACATCAACAGCGAGGAAGTCATCTTTAAGCTGGGAACTCCCGAGAATCCTCGTGACCTTGATCCGGTACCCAATTACTATTACAGTGGCAGCGGCGTTCGCCCCGGCAGCTTTGCCAAGCGTGGGGACTATGTGCTGACACAGAACAATGACGCCAACCTGATCAATGGCAAAATCGCAGACCTCTATGTGCAATGGCCTGACAGCAAAAATGTGGGCAAGGCCGAGATCAAGTGCGAAGGCCGTGGCGATTACTACGGCGTCAAGACGCTGACCTATATCATTGTCCCCAATGATGTGAAGGGGCCTGAAATGTGTGGCTTCCACGGAAAACTCGCTGACGTTGAGCTGGAATGCAGCTTTGGGTGCAGAGTACTACGAGGTATCCCAGTGCAATAAAACAACAGCACAAGGACATCCTTGGGAACCACCACTGAAACTACCTTCAGCGTCACCGGACTGACTGTGGATACGGAATACTACTTTGTGGCAGCTGGCCGCACGATGGTTCCTACAGAAAACAACAAAAGGTCTACAATAGCGCCAGATGGTCCAACATCCTTTGTGCCCGGACAGATCCCGCCCCGGCCAATGTCACCGGAGTGAGTGCGGCGGTGGATGGGCAAACGATCACGCTTACAGAGGTCGATGGCGCAAAGTATCTTTTCTTGCCGGCTTCTGCGGACCTGGCAAGATTTCTCTGACCTTCGCCACAAATCCGCCCAGTGATAGAGTTACGCTTTCCGGCGACAAGGGAACGGTTTATTTAAGTGACTCTGTGGATATTACCGCTGTTGCAGATGTGAATGCGTCTGGATATCGAGATATCACCGCTTCCGTTGGTAAAGGGACAGGCAATGACCTTCCGTGTGATGCAGGCGTCGGCCATTTCCTACCCTGTATCTGACCAGCAGTGATTCTGCGCAGGGGCGCAATTGGGTGAGATAATAGTAAAAATAACATTGCGACCGGGTCTATGAGCATGGTCAGTGCGGACGGTGGTTCTGTTTACTCCGGTGGGCTTAAGCAGATCAAGGCGCGTGGCAACTCTACATTTACCTATGCGGATAAGAAGTCCTATCAGATCAAACTGGAAACGGCCTCTGACCTGCTGGGAAATCAGGAACAGGTAAAGACTTGGGTGCTGCTGGCAGGTTACTTTGATGCTACGCAGATGCATGACAAGCTGATGAAGGATCTGGCGACCGATCTGGGCCTTGCATATACTGCAAGCTGCAATTGGGTAAATCTGTACTATGACGGTGAGTACCGTGGTGTCTATTTGCTCAGCGAGAAAATTCCGTTGGTGCGACATCTGTGGATATAACCGACATGGAAAAAGGCGTACAAAGAGAAAAACGCAAACTATGGGACCGATATGACCACGGATCGGGCACAGAATGCCTATGGCCAGCAATACCAGTACACAAAGGGGCTGAAAGAACCCGAGAATATCACAGGCGGCTACCTTATCGAGTTGAACCATACTATGTGGGATGAGGCCAGCGGCTTCAAGACCCGCCAGGGCGTTGCGTTCAATGTCAAGAGTCCTGAGTGGTGCGGTGATGCCGCTATGCGGTACATCAGCGAGTACTATCAGGAGTTTGAGGACGCTGTTTACGCAACAGATGAAACCGGCGCTTACACTGGCTACAATGCATCCACTGGAAAGTACTTCTATGACTATGTGGACATGGATTCGCTGGTCAAGGTATTCCTGCTGCAGGAACTGTCGCTGAACTGTGATGGCTTCATTTCCTCGGTCTACTTCTACAAGGATGCGGACGGCAAGATGTTTGCCGGTCCCATCTGGGATCAGGAAATGACCTTCGGCACCGGCTGGACCAAGACGAATGATGCCAGCATTGTGGACTATCACTATCTGGCACAGGCGCTGATCCAGATTCCGGCCTTTAAGGCTGCTGTCGAAGAATACTACAGCAGCACCTTTGCCCCGGCAGTACAGGAGTGGCTGGGCAATGATGGCACGATCGCACGGCAGTACGCTCGTTTGAAAGACAATGCGGCTATGAACTACATGCTTTGGGACTACATCCGCATTGGTGATCCTGCAGCGGACGGCCATATTTGGCAGGGCGCAAGCTATCAGGGCGTTGTGGCGGACATGACATCGTGGATCGAAGCACGGCTGACCAATATGGATAGGCGCTTTAAACATCAGACTACTTTGCTTGGCGATGTCAACGGTGATGGTGATGTGGATATTTTCGATGTCTACGCACTGAGTCGCTACCCTTGCAGGGTATGATGTTGAGGGTATCATACCCGCTAATGGGGATGTCAATGGTGATGGCGATGTTGACATTTTTGATGCTTGGGCGCTTCAGAGGCAACTGGCTGGTTACAGTGACTGATATAGTGCGCCAGCCACCTGTCAGGGGGGACGGGGTCCCTCCTGACAGGGGGAAAATCCCAATTTGTGTATCGTGTGATACAACACATTTTTATAATGAAAGGAAAGAAAAACATGAAAAACAGAAACGTGTGGTGTCTGTCCTTCTTGCTTTGGCGGTGGTATTCACAATGTGTATTACCGCTGCTGTGGCAGCTGAGACAGATGGGGAAAGTGAGGCTAAGATCACCGTTGAGACTGTGGAAAAACAGTCAATGTGGGTGATGCTGTCACTCTGAATGTTTCCATTGCGGGTAACCCTGGTTTTGCGGCTTTTGACTTTACCGTCAAGTATGACACTGGTAAACTGGAGCTGACAAAAGCTGAAAAAGGAAGTATTGAAGGCGGCTTTACCGGCAATGAAAAGACCGGTAAGGTAAATTTCTATGCTGCTGCCGATAAAAAGGAATGTACAGAGGATGGCGTGCTGTTTACCTTGACGTTCAATGTAAAAGCAGATTGCGCAGACGGTGCGCAGGTAACGCTTGAGACAACAACCTTTAAAATGCGACGAATACTAAGATTCCCGTAACTATTATGGCTGGTGGCATTAATGTAGTGCCACCACCGGCGGTAGCACCACTGGCGGCAGCACCACTGGCGGCAGCACTACCGGCGGCAGCACCACTGGCGGCAGCACCACTGGCGGCAGCACCACTGGCGGCAGCACCACTGGCGGTAGCACCACCGGCGGTAGCACCACTGGCGGCAGCACTACTGGCGGCAGCACCACCGGCGGCAGCACCACTGGCGGCAGCACCACTGGCGGCAGCACCACCGGCGGTAGCACCACTGGCGGCAGCACCACTGGCGGCAGCACCACTGGCGGCAGCACCACTGGCGGTGGTAGCACTGTGAATTACGCGATCATCGATGGTGCCAACGGTTCTTGGACGCAGAATAGCGACGGCACCCTGACCGTCCGTGCAAACGGCGAATTCAGCAAGTTTACCGGCGTGAAGGTGGACGGGAAGCTCATTGACACTAAAAACTATACGGCGAAATCTGGATCGACGATTGTTACGCTGAGCAAGAATTATCTTGCAACGCTGCCTGTTGGCAATCACTCCCTTACCGTTGTATTTAATGACGGCGAGTGCAGCACCAATTTCGCAATTAAGGCTGTAAGTGATAATAATCCCGGCACAAATCCGGTACAGCTGTAACCCCCGATAATACCACCAACAATCCGCAAAACCGGTGATCACAGCAGCATTGTTCTGGCTGTTGCGGTACTGCTCGTTAGCGGCGGTGCTCTGACTGTGCTTGCTATTGCGAAGAAAAAGGCTGGCAAGTGCTAAGAACTTTGAAATGAGTTTTTTGAAAAGCGGGCAGTGATGGGAAACCATCACTGCCCGCTTCCTGCTGGTTTTCTGCTTTATAAGGTGTACTGAAATGCTGGTATGCGCATTTCTCAACCCATACCCTGAACTGCATACCTCGTTCGGCTCCCGTACTGTGCCGAGCAAGCAGCCCCAGCCGCTCAAATTTCAGCACAAAGCTGCGGATCGTTGCATAGGCGGCGTTCCCAAAATCTTTCTCCAACTGCTTGGTGGAGAACCCGCCCTCCATAGGCCGAGAGTACAAATTCCCACAGCGCCTTTTCCTTCTCTGTGACCTGCCCCTGGGACAGCGCAGCTTGGAATGCGGCGGTCGTCTGAGTGGCCGGAAGCGCACCGTTCAGCTTGTGGTATACATTTTCAATAAAAGTAGACCAGGAACGGGGTCGCATCCAAAACGCCGCTGATGCCGGGCGTTTTCCTCCACCAGCGTATAGGCGTCATAGTATCCTTTGCGACTTTTGTTGATATGCTCGGAGAGCGGCACAAACAGCGCAGAGGAATACCCCTGCTGCGCCAAGTACCACAAGATGAACCAATCGTGCCATTCTGCCATTGCCGTCCGAAATAAGGATGCAGGTACGCTATATAGAAGTGGATCAGCGCCGCTTTCAGCAGATCGTTGATCTCCGAGTCTTCGTGGATAAAAGCGACCAACTCCGCCATATATGCTGGCAGCTCCTGCCAGGGCAGACCAGCATGCTCCACCTTTGTGCCGACAACATATACACTATCGTGCCGGTAGAACTGGCCGGGAAGCAAACGGTCTTCCTCAGGAGATAGGCCCCGATTGCCATTTCATAGAGCCGATGGATCGAAGCATCAGTGATTTGGTTCCCCAAATCACTGATGAACTCAACCCCTTTTCATGCCGAAAATGCGGCTCTCATTTTCGTCAGCCGGGGGCAAGACCGGAGAGGATCTTGCGCACGCTGTCTGGGTAAAGTCGACTTGCTCAATGGTAAAGGTGGAAACGATCTCCTCTTCCATGGCTTTGACACCATAAAGCTGCATGCTGTTTTGCGGCGTCAAAGCACCTTGGCCGCAGAGAGATGCACCTGCGCAATGCTGGGCAGATAAACAACATCCCCGGAAAAATCCTTGAGTGGCAGGAATGGTAGAAGCCGTTTTCAGCAGTCCCACAAATTCCCCGATGTCAGCTTGCGGGAATTTATAGCCGAGTTTTTCAAATCCAGTACACTTTTGTCAGACAGCATCTTGGTAAATGAGCAGCCTCCATGAAACTCACCTCTTTCACTGATTACAATTAGTATCAATAAGTATCAGTATACCGGAGTATCCCCCAAATTGCAAGAGAAAATACAAATTTTGAATAGCTACCCTTACCCATAACCACCGGTCGCCGGTTCGAGTCCGGCCACAAGCTCCAAAGACGGCATCTGTCCAAATGCAGATGCCGTCTTTTCTCTCTACTACTTACCTATGCGGCAAAAGCCCCCGGCCACTGGCCGAGGGCTTATTCTGCTGGGTTACGCCTTGCGCTTCTTGCCCCACCAGAGCAGCGCCCAGCAGAAGGTCATGCACATGACCGTCAGCCACAGCGCCACACCGGCGTCGCCGGTAGCGGGCTGTTGGCATCCTCACCGAGGCTTTGCGGGCTGCTCCGGCTGAAGAGGGCTTTTCAGCATCCTTCTTCAGCTGGGCCAGCTTGGCCTCGGCGTCCAGCAGGGTCTGGTAGTTCCCCACCAGCTCCTTCTGGGCATCGGTCAAGCATCATAAGCACCACGGGCAGCCTTGATAGCCTCCTCGCTGTCGAGGGTCACCGTGCCGATGGCATCGATCAGCTTCTCCACAGCGTCGGCAGCCTGCAGGTCAGCCAGCTTGGCCTCGGCGTCCAGCAGGGTCTGGTAGTTCCCCACCAGCTCCTTCTGGGCATCGGTCAGCGCATCATAAGCATCACGGGCAGCCTTGATAGCCTCCTCGCTGTCGAGGGTCACCGTGCCGATGGCATCGATCAGCTTCTCCACAGCATCGGCAGCCTGCAGGTCAGCCAGCTTGGCCTCGGCGTCCAGCAGGGTCTGGTAGTTCCCCACCAGCGCCTTCTGTGCATCGGTCAGAGCATCGTAGGCATCACGGGCAGCCTTGATAGCCTCCTCGCTGTCGAGGGTCACCGTGCCCATGGCATCGATCAGCTTCTCCACAGCGTCGGCGGCCTGCAGGTCAGCCAGCTTGGCCTCGGCGTCCAGCAGAGTCTGGTAGTTCCCCACCAGCTCCTTCTGGGCATCGGTCAGCGCATCATAAGCACCACGGGCAGCCTTGATAGCCTCCTCGCTGTCGAGGGTCACCGTGCCGATGGCATCGATCAGCTTCTCCACAGCGTCGGCAGCCTGCAGGTCAGCCAGCTTGGCCTCGGCGTCCAGCAGAGTCTGGTAGTTCCCCACCAGCTCCTTCTGGGCATCGGTCAGAGCATCATAAGCGCCACGGGCAGCCTTGATAGCCTCCTCGCTGTCGAGGGTCACCGTGCCGATGGCATCGATCAACTTCTCCACAGCGTCGGCAGCCTGCAGGTCAGCCAGCTTGGCCTCGGCATCCAGCAGGGTCTGGTAGTTGCCCACCTGAGCCTTCTGCTCCTCGGTCAGAGCATCATAAGCACCACGGGCGGCCTTGATAGCCTCCCTCGCTGTCGAGGGTCACCGTACCGATGGCATCGACCAGCTTCTCCACAGCGTCGGCGGCATAGCCGGACAGCTTCAAGGTCACCTGAGGCAGCTGGGCCAGCACGCTGGCGGTGGCGGTACCGTGCTGCATCCCCATGCCCTGGGTATAGGTCACGATACGATGGGTGGGCTTGCCGGGAAGCCGCCCACCTTGATGGCGCCGGTCAGCTCATAGGTCAGGCCCTCCTGATCCGCCGGAACGGTGATGGAGATGCGCTGACGGGCGGGGTTGCCGCTGAAGTCATACACGCCGTTGCCGCCGCCGGGATTGGACTGGAAGAAGTTACCGTCAGCGTCCGTGTAGTACAGGGAGAAGTTGTGGTTATACACACCCGCCATCTTCTCCTTGGGACTCACCAGCCCGGTAAACTGCAGCTGCACCGTCTCGCCGGGCTTGACTTCGGCATTCTCCGGCAGCTCATTGCCCTCGGCGTCCAGCAGCTTGTAGCTGACGCCACGGGCGGTGATGACCTGATAGGTGGCCACGCCGTCCTTTTCTACCCGGACGATATGGCGGCCGGTGGTGAGGTTCGCCACCGTCACGGCGCCGGTCTCGGCGTCCACGGTGACACCCTGAGAGGTGAAGCCGTTGAAGGTCATGGTCTTACCCACGGTGGAGCGGGCCACGGTAACGGTGCAGCCGCTCTCACGGAGTGAAGGTGTAGCTGGCGCCGTCGGTGCCCAGATAGAACAGGATGTCGTGCTCGGCATCCAGCTGCTTCTGCTCATCCTTGGTGACGCCGGCATCCATACGATCCATGAGCATATTGGTCTGGATGGCGGTGCCGTCAGCGCCCACGGATACCACAAACACACCGGTGAACTCCGGCCAGATGGCAGAGAAGGTCTTGTCGGCGGTGCTGCTCTGGCCCTGCTTATGGGTCATGGCGTCGTAGGTGACCTTCACCAGCGCCGTACCCTGATGGTTGGCGGTCATATAGGCCAGGCAGCTGTTGTCAGCATTGGGAGCGATGCTCACCACGTCGCGGGGCTTGCCGTCGAAGTCCACCACCTCGTAGTGGGCATCCGGCAGGGGCGATCTTGGCGTTCATGAAGCCCTCGATCGCCTGCCAGTTACGGAACACATCCAGCTCATAGGTGTCGCCGGCGTTCATGTTCATGTAGCCCTTGGCGTTGATGTTCAGATACACATTGCCCAGATCGTAGGTGTTCTTGTCGAACCGGCTGACGGTATCCTTGTTGAAATCGTCGTCCATGTGCAGATCGTCACGGGTCACGACGATATCCTGATCGGCGGTCCAATCTTGTTGAAGTCCCAATAGGTCACACCGTCGGGATTCTGCACCCGAACGAAGTGGTTCAGGCTGGTCTCCGGCACCCGATAGGTCACGGTGACAGTGTCGCCGTCCTTGGCGGCGGTGCTGTCCTCCAGCGGACGGAGTAACTCATAGGTATAGTAGTTGCCGAAGGTACCCACGCTGACGGTAGAGCCGGCGGGAGCCGTCACCTTCACGGTGTAGGCCTTGGGTACGGAGATGTCGAAGGACTGAGCGCCGCCGCCCACCTTCGTGACAACGGTCTTGGTGCCAACGTTGTAATTGGCAGCGTGCGCCTCGGAGGGGATCAGGTTCACCGTCACGGTATCCGTCTCCACGAAGATACCCGTGGTGCGGAGATTGCCGTAAACGGTGCCGCTGCCCAGCGTGGCAGTGCGCTTCACGCCGTCGGCGGTGGTCACCTGATAGTCGATGGTGTAGTCGGTGCCTGCCACCCAGCCGCTGTTGCGGGCATAGATCTCATAGGCACGCTGCAGGGGAGACGGAGGTGGTATCGTCAGCGATGGCCAGCATCACGCCGCCGTTGCAGTCCTTGTTGGCGTCATAGCCGTCCGCCCAATAGGTGCCGGAGGGCAGGGACACCGTGTACTTCAGGCCGTAGCCGTCCGCCTCGGTGCTGATGCCGGACAGCAGATCCTGCGTCCCCTTCACGCCATCCTTGTAGGTGTACAGCTTCAGGCTGTTCAGCTGTGCGTTGTGCAGGCCCTTCAGCTCCACGGTATGCACGTTGCCGGTGACCATCTGGATGGGAGCGCTGGGGTTCATCAGCGCATAGGTCGTATGCGTGTGATAGGTGGCGGTGATGGCCACCAGACGGCCGGTGGCCGCACCCTCCACCACAGTGAAGGTCGCCTTGCCGTTTTCATCCGTCACAACGCCCTCGATGGGCTTGACCGTACCGGTAGCCATATCCACCCACGCCCTCCAGAGGCTGGGCATTGGCCTGCGTGGCATCGGGATCCATTGCCTTCACGCCCTTGACGGTAACGGTGATGTCCTCACCGGAGGTCATGGTCGCAGGAACCTCCAGCCAGGTGTAGTAGTCGTTCTGGTTCTCGGTGTCGCTGCCCACAAAGTAGTCCAGCACATCGCCGTCCAGCAGCTTGGTATCCGTCACCTTGGGCCGGGCAGCGCCTGCCTCATTGGTGGGGAAATCGTTGTTGATATAGAAGCCGTGGAAGCCGGTCTCACGGCCAAAGACCTTGCTCTCCCAATCGGTCTGGGAATCAATGGCCAGATACTGCTTGGCCGTAGCGGGGGTAAACTTGTCGCCGTAGACCAGCTCATGGGCCGCCACCAGCGCATCCAGCACGGAGACGCCCTCCACCTTGTCGGTGAAGCCGTACTTCTCGGCGGTGTTGCTGGCAACCTCCAGCTCCTTGTCCATGCTCTGCAGATAGGCGTTGTCCGCCTGAGAGCGGATGGTCAGCCCCAGCGTCTCCACGGGCTTGCCCGCCACCTTGCGGATGTAGTCGCTGGGATTCATCAGAGCATACACGTCATCGCCGCTCTGTGCCACCAGATAGCCGGTGGCCTCGCTGCCCACGGTGAAGGTGGCCTGACCGTCCTCATCCGTCACAACACCCTTGATGGGCTTGATGTAGCCGTCTGCGTCCACCCAAGCCAGACCCACGCCCTCCAGGGGCCGGGCAGCGGCCTTCAGCTCCGCAGCATCCTTATAGCGATAGCCCTCCACGGCAAAGAAGCCCTTCACCGTCACGGTGATGGCCTCGCCGGTCACCATGGTCTCCGGGACGTCGATCCACGTATAGTAGTCGGAATAAGCATCCCCGTCGGCATAGAAGAAGAAATCCACGGTGTCGCCGTCATTGAGTTTGGTGTTGACCACGGTGGTGCCGTTGTAGCCGGGGCCGGAGGGTGCCTTGGTGCCGTCATTGGGATAGCCGCCGTTGACATAGAAGCCGCAGATAGAGGTCTCCGTGCCGTACAGCTTGGTGATAAAGCCGCTGCTGCTGACCTCCAGGAAATCCTTGGCGGTTTCCGGGGTAAAGTCGTCGCCGAAGGTCAGCTCGTGGGAGACCACCAGCGCATCCAGGGCGGAAACGCCCTCCACCTTGTCGGTGTAGCCGTACTTCTCCGCCTCACCGCCGGCAAGCTCTCTCACCATGGGCTGGTGCAGCCATGCGCCGCCGTCCTGCGCCCGAACCAGCACCTTGGTGTTGGCGGGAGTAACAGGCTTGTCGTCCGACTTCACCTTCACGTTGATGGTGTAGACCTGTGCCGGCTCATTGCCTTCGTTCATGGTGGGCCAGCTGGGGTCGCCGCACTTGACGGTGATGGTGGTACCGTCCACAGTGGGAACCATCGCCGTGCGCTTATACTCCGTCTCGCCCACATAGGTCCTGACCTGATAGTTCTTGTTGCTGGCGGTGGGGGTGACCAGCACGCTGTCGGTCCCCTTGTCCACCGTCAGGGTATACTCGTGGGTGTCCTTATGAAAGGCCGGGCTCAGTTCACCGGCGCTGAAGGCCAGCCACTTGACCGTCTTGTCATTGTTGTCCCAGCTGCCGCCCAGATCGGCGCCGTAGCCATTGCGGGTATACATGATCCGGATCTCGTCGCCGGATCCCAGCGTTCCGGCCGCCACGGTAAAGGCGTCGAAGCCGTAGTTGGTGAACCAGTCGTTCAGGGTGCCCATCCAGCCGGACATGGAGCCGCCGTCAAACGCCGCCAGCCCCGCAATGGAGCTGATATAGTTGTTCTCGGCGCCTGTCTGCTCGTAGCCGTTCTTTTCCAGTGCCTTTACGACACAGCTCATCACGGTAGAATCTTCATTCAGATCTATCCATTCCTCCACCAGTGTCCCTTCCCAGGAGCGCCCTCGGCTTCCGGATAGGTGGTGTTCTCCACGATGACATGAACCTGTCCGTCGTGGTTGTCCGCCGCAAAAACGCTCATGGGTACCAGAGACAGTACCATCACCAGCGTCAGAAGCAGCGATACAATGCGTTTCTTCATTCGCTTTTGTCCTCTCTTTTACAAATTTATTTTGAAGGCAGATGCCCAAAAATACAGCACACAAGAAGGAGGCAGGAGGGGTGGCTGAAACCCCTCCTGCCCTTATGGAAATGGACGGTTTGACCGCCCCTCGGCTTGCGTTTTTGTTCCATGCGGGCCTGTGGCTGCCGGCACCGCACGAAAGCACCCCCTGCCCATGGCAGGAAGTCCTGTTTTCGCTTTTGCGCAATAAAAAGCACGATCCAAGCGGGACCGTGCAAGCTGCAAAGCGTTTCACGATTCGGCTTCGGTGATGGCAAAACCAAGGCACAGAGCTCGGTGTATCTGACTTATCCTGTCTCAGCAGGCATCACAGTGACCAACTCGCCGGGCTTCTCACCCGATTCCGCCGCCGACGCACAAGGCGCCGGACGCTCTGTCCTTTATTGACTTGACCCTATTATATATGCCCCGGCGACAAAAAGCAAGCACTATTTTTTTCTTTTCGCCGGAATGGCCGCCATTCTACCGTGGAGAACGGATTGACACAAAAGGCACAGACTTTATTGGGCTGCTGAAAATTCTCTCATATGCTAAACCCATCATTCCGAGACCAGTCCGCAGGCTGGTCGTGGGAATCCGTTCCCTCTTTGCAGGTTTTCTTTTTCGTTCCGACGGGTGCTTTTCTTTTTGTAGGGAACGGCCTCCGGCGGCCCACTTTTTCCCACCAGCTGGAAAAGTAGGCAAAAGCACACACCGTCGTGTCAGCCGATTTCCAGCCACGTTGTGGCATGGAAAACGGGACACTTCCTCGAAACCGCCTTGCTGCTTCCGCCACAGGCGGCGCTTCGGCGGTTTCCTCGCAATGACACCGTGCAAGGAAGTGTAGACTTTATTGGGCTGCTGAAAATTCTCTCATATGCTAAACCCGTCATTCCGAGACCAGTCCGCAGGCTGGTCGTGGGAATCCGTTCCCTCTTTGCAGGTTTTCTTTTTTTCGTTCCGACAGGTGCTTTTCTTTTTGTAGGGACCGTGCCTCCGACGGCCCACTTTTCCCAGCAGTAGTTTCTTGTTTGCCTCCGGCGGCATACTTTTGTCAACAGCGACAAAAGTATGCAGAAAGCGCCGTTTGAAACCGATGGTTTCAAAACTTCCTTTACCTTCAAGCGCTGCATTCGTTATGGGCCGTAAAGGGAATTGACTCTGCAACAGACCCGCTCCCGCTCCCACTCCGGCGAAGGGGCGTTTGGGTCTATGATTTGGAGTAGGGATTCCCACAGCCAGCGCTCACACTCCCCGTCCCCACAGTAGAACAGAAATCTCTTTTCAACCACCCGATCCAGCGGCAGCGTGCGTAGAAATACGCCACTTCCGTGCTTCGGCGGGATTCAGGATGCAGCTCTTGCACGCAAAAGAGAACGTCTTGAAACCTTAGGTTTCAAGACGTTCTTTGCAACTTTCTTTCGCTATTGAAAGAAAGTTATCCGCCGGAGACAACAAAAAGAGAGGGATCATGGACCGCCGAAAGCTGCCTTCACAAATATAGCCCGCCATTGCGAAGCCAGTGCTCACACCGCCTGTGGCGATCCGTCCCCCACGGTAGAGCATCAGGCTTCTTCAACTGCCCACGTAGCGGCAGCGTGAGTAGAAATGCGCCATTTCCCTGCTTCGGTGGGATTTAGGACGCAACTCTTGCACGCAAAGAGGAAGTCTTGAAACCTTAGGTTTCAGTGGCACTTTTGGGTACTTTCTGCTGCTATTGGCAGAAAGTTACCCGTCGGAGACAACAAAAAGAGAAGGATCATGGACCGCTGAAGGCACAAACGGAATCTTCGACAGACCTTTTGCTTGGGAACCCATCTCCGCATAGAACAAAAGAGACCGGCAGGGATGCCGGTCTCTTGTAAAAAGCCTTTCTTGCCGTGGAACCGGTGCAGCCGGACGACGCAGGCAGAACATATCTCCCGCCTTTACAGATCCTCCTGCGTGGCCACCGCCGTACCGCCCAGCCCGAAGTCCCTCCTCCACGCTGCCGCCGTCCCGGCGCAGCATGGTCTCCATCACCCGGATATCGCTGTCCACATCCATGGCGTCGGCGTGGTACAGGGCATCCAGCTGGCGCTCGAAGCCCGCCATGATGCTGTCCATGGTGCGGCGGATCTTCTCCTTTGCCTGGGTAAGGTTCTCGCCGCTGACCCCCGCCTCCTCGAAGTCGGCATAGGAGTCCAGCAGCTTCTCCGTGGTGGGCAGGTAATAGTTCAGGAAGGTGGCTGCCTGATTCTTCTTGGCGGGGTCCTCCTCCACCAGCTTCAGGATCTTCCCGGCGATCTCCTCCAGCCGATCCATCTTCCGGCTCAGCTCCGGGTCTGCGATGCGGTCATTGGAGCGGCGGATGCTGCGGAGCATCCCGGGTAGCCCTCCTCCGCCTCCTGCGGCACCTGCGGAGCCTCGCGCTGCCGCTCCTGCCGTTCCTGATCCTCCGCCGCCTCATGGCTGCGGAACAGCATCCCCCGGCCCAGATCCAGATAGGCCTCCTCGCCCCACAGGCCCTTTTTCCAGCATGGCCTGCAGATCCCGCTCCGCCCGGCGCTCGGATACCTCCGCCGCACGGGCCAGACTGGCTACCGAGATGCTGCTGCGCTTGCCTGCGATCCGCAGATAGGAGGCGTAGCGCCGGTGACGGCGGGTCATGGAGCCGCTGCCGATCAGCAGTCCGGATGCCGCCGGCCAGCAGGCCCGTGGGATAGAACAGGCCCTCTAAAAAGTACTTCACATAGCGCAGCCGGAAGCCGTCCTCCAGCCAGAACAGGTTATCCGCCACGCCGTTGAAGAACGCCACGGCGCCCACGATGGTCAGCAGAATACCGGCGATCTTCATCCATTTGGCGCTCTTGGCGGAATATTGGGGCGTCTGGGTGGCCTTCTGGATGGCGGCACTGGCCTTCCTGGTCGTGGTGGATGCGGTCTTGGCGGCAGTCTTTCGCCGCTTGGGGTCCGACAGCTTGGAGATCAGCATGATCAAACCCACCGGCCACAAGCCGGTGACGAAAAAATAGCCGTCATGATCCAGTAGCCCACATCCGGCCCGGAGTTGTCGTTCTTACTGCGGGAGCTGGTGCTGCTGCGGGAGCTGGTGGTCGTGCTGCGGGAGCGTGTGGTAGTCTTGCCGGTCGTGCTTTTGATGGTCGTTGTTTTCCCGGTGGCGCTTTTACCGCTGCTGCTTTCGCCGGCAGTTGTCCTTCCCGTACTGTCGACCGCAGCCTCACCGGCCGTAGCGGCAGAGGAGCCGCCGGTATGGACCTCGACGTTTTTCTCGCCGCCCTCCTTGGGTAGCTGTAAGAATAGGTGTAGCTATATTCTCCGGTCTGGCTGTTGTCCTTGTCAGTCATGGGTGTTCTCCTCTCCCCGCTTTCTCAGCTTGCGCTTGTTGCCGTTCTCATCCACCACCCAGGTGTTATCCAGTTCCCGTGCCAGATTCCCCACCACGGTGTCGATATACTCCCGGCGTAGGGGCTGCCCGCTCCTGCGTCTCCTCCGAGTCAGCCCCTCCGGAGTCCTGGCCTTCTTCGCCAGCTCATTGATCCGGTCGATCTTCTTCTGATCCATACGATATTTACCCGCCTTTCCGCCCAAATCGGACGAATCCATATACCGAAAAAAATGTCCGTAAAACGTCCACAAAAATGTCCAAAATATCCGCAATGTCCACAAAATGTTCCAAACAAGCCATCCGCAGCAAATTGATCCGCAGCAGGATATCCGCAGTCGGGACGGTGCCGTCAGAGGTAGCGCTTGACGGTGATAAACACTCTTCCCTTTTTCGTCTGATTCCCCACTTCCTCCAGCATGCACTTGCCAAGGCCCCGGAGAGTCAGCACGTCGCCCTGCACCACCTGCCGGTCCGGCTTCTGCCAGTCCGCCCAGTTCACCTGCACCTTGCCGGAGGTGACGGCCTCCGCCGCCTTGCTGCGGCTCAGGGGAAAAGCCCACCGACAGAACACTGTCCAGCCGCAGGGAGGACACGGTATCCCGCAGCAGCTTCACCTTCTCCTCCGGCACCTGAAGCTCCGTGAGACCGATGGGCTGCACCTTCAGCCGTACCCGGCCGGCGCTGTCCCAGCTATCCAGCAGGAAGCGGCGCACCGGCTCCGTCACCAGCACATCCACCGACTGCTCTGCCACCAGAATATCCCCCACGGATCCTCTGGTAACACCCAGCCCCATCAGGCTGCCCAGCACGTCCCGGTGGGTCAGGCTGTTGGGTTCATAGAAGGTGGCCCGCAGAGCGGCCACGGCCTCGAAGTCCGGTTCCGTCTGCCAATCCGGCAGGAAGTGGGCCTGCCGCCGCTGAGCGGTATCGTAGCCACCCCATAGAAGCCAGCCCTCCCGGACATCCAGCGCCCCCATCAGGCGGCGCACCAGCTCCTGCTCCGCCGGGGAGAGGAAGCCCGTCACCACCGGGATGTTCCTGCGGCGGCACTGCTCGTATTTGTCCCAGACCCTTCCAAGCAGCAGGCGCTCGTCACCGTTTGCCGCCAGTCGGTCCAACAGATCCCGTTTATCCATGGTTCTCCCCCAGATTCTGCGTGTGTGATACAGCCGGGCGTAGGCCCCGTTCTCCGCCAGCAGCTGGGCATGGCTGCCCTGCTCGGCAATGCGGCCGTCCTGCACCACCAGAATACGGTGGGCGGAGCGGATGGTGGAGAGCCGGTGGGCGATGATGAGGGTGGTGCGGCCCTGGCTCAGTTGGTCGAAGGCCCCTGGATCTTCGCCTCGGTGACGCTGTCCAGTGCCGAGGTGGCCTCGTCCAAAATGAGGATGGCCGGGTCCTTCAGGAAGATGCGGGCGATGGCCACCCGCTGCTTCTGGCCGCCGGAGAGCATGCCCCCCGCTCCCCCCACATAGGTATCAAACCCCTGGGGCATGGAGCGGATATCGTCCAGCAGCTCCGCCCGGTAGGCCGCCTGCTCCACCTCCTCGTCGGTCGCGTCCGGGCGGCCGTAGCGGATGTTCTCCCGAATGGTATCGGCAAAGAGGAACACGTCCTGCTGCACGATGCCGATGGCCCGGCGCAGGGAGCGCTGGGTCACCTGCCGCACGTCCAGCCCATCCACCCGGATGCTGCCCTCCGTGACGTCATAGAATCGGGGTACCAGCTGGCACAGGGTGCTCTTGCCGCCGCCGGAGGGGCCTACGATGGCCACCGTCTCTCCCGGCGGCCACGGTGAGATCGATGTCGTGAAGGACCTCCTGCTGCCCGGATAGGTGAAGCTGACATGATCCACATCCACCTCGCCCCGGACCGGACAGCTCCACGGCGTCGGGGGCGTCCTGAATGGTGGGCTCCGTGGCCATCAGTTCAATGAACCGGTGAAGGCCCGCAAAGCCGTTGGAGAACATCTCGGCAAAGTTGGCCAGCTTGCGGATGGGGCTGATGAAGGTGGTGATATACAGGCTGAAGGTAATGAGCCCCACATAGTCCATCTGCCCCTTCATGATGAGGCAGCCGCCCACGGCGATGACCGCCACGGACAGGATGCAGATGAAGAACTCCATGCTGGCGTTGAAGAGGCCCATCTCTTTATGAAAGCCACGCTTGGCGGTCTTGAATATCTCGTTGGCGCCGTCAAATCGGGTCTGCTGCTTCTCCTCATTGGCGAAGGCCTTGGTGGTGCGGACACCGGAGAGACCGGACTCGATCTCGGCGTTGATGACGCCGGTTTTCTGCTTGGCCGCGCGGGAGGCGGCGCTCATCTGGCGGCGGCGGTACATGACCACCACCATGAAAATGGGGATGATGAGACTCACCACCAGCGCCAGCCGCCACTGGATGCTGAACATGACGGCCAGGGCGCCGATGATGGTCACGCCGGAGATAAAGATATCCTCCGGGCCGTGGTGGGCCAGTTCCGTCACCTCGAACAGGTCGGAGGTCAGGCGGCTCATCAGCTGGCCGGTGCGGTTGCGGTCGTAGAAATCGAAGCCCAGCTCCTGCATATGGCGAAACAGATCCCGGCGAATGTCCGCCTCCACCAGGATGCCGAAGGTATGGCCCCAATAGCCCACCACGAAGCACAGAAAGGAGCGCAGCACAAAGGCAAGCACCACGATCCCCATGACGATGAAGAACGTGCGGTACTGCTGCTGGGGCAGCCACTGGTACATGGCGGTACGGGAGATCAGGGGAAAGGCCAGATCCACCAGAGAGATCATGAAAGCGCAGGTGATATCAATGCGAAGAGCCGGCGGTGGGGCCGGAAATAACTGAGGAAAATGGCCAGAGGCCGCTTGGTCTGAAAATCCTTGGTGGTCATGGTGCGCTGAATCTCCTGTTCATATACTTGCCGCAGCGCAAAGGCGATGCAGATTTGATTTTTTATTATACCATGCTTTTTTTCCGCATAGCAAGCGGTGGCCGGTGGGAGTTGTGATCGGAAGCAAAAACAACCCATCCGCAAAGGCGGATGGGTCGGCGGGATCTCAGCGGGTCAGCATGGTAAAGGCCAGCAGGAGCCCCAAAAAGGCAAGGTTGAACGCAGAATAGACGCCGATATAGTACTTGGTGCGTCCGGGATCGTGCTTAACGTATTCCCGGAAGGTGATAAGGCTGGCCAGCGAGGCGATCAGCGTGCCGGTGCCGCCGATGTTGACACCAGCAGCAGCTCCCGGTAGTTGTCCGTGAAATGGGACAGCAGGATGGCCGAGGGAACATTGCTGATGAACTGGCAGGACAGGGTGCTGAAGAGCAGCGTGTCACGGCTCATGAGCGCACCCAGCAGATCACGCACAGCATCGATGCGAGCCATGTTGCCGGCGAAGACGAAGAAGAACACAAAGGTCAGCAGCAGCGGATAATCCACCATTTTCAGAGCCTTTGGGGTCAGCGATCAGCAGCACCGCCGGGATCACGACAAGGCCGATCCAATAGGGGATCACCCGAACACGATGACGATGGCCAGCACGAACAGCACCAGATACAGCACGGTCCGGCCGGTAGGGAGCGGATGGGTTCGTCCTCGATCTCCATGGGCTCCGGCCGCACGAACAGGCAGCACACCGTCAGCAGAGCGATGGACACCACAAAGGGCGGAGCCATGATCCCCATGAACTCCCGGTGGGGATGTTGAAGAAGGTGTAGAGGTAGAGATTCTGCGGGTTCCCGAAGGGGTCAGCATCCGCCCAAATTGGCGGCGATGTTCTGCATGACGAAGGTAAAGGCCATGTAGCGCTGCTTGCCGGTGGTGGTAAGCACCAGATAACCCAGCGGCAGAAAGGTCAGCAGCGCCATATCGTTGGCAATGAGCATGGAGCCGATGAAGGTGATATACACCAGCGCCAGAATACTCATGCGGGCGTTTTTGAAGCACTTGACCACCTTTCTGGCCAGCATATAGAAGAAGTTGATATTCTTCAGCGCACAGACCACCGCCAGCACGCAGAACAGGCACGTCAGCGTTTTCAGGTCAAAATAGCCCAAATACGCACGGTCCGGCGGGATAATGATGCTGGTAATGGCGGCAGCCAGCAGGGCGATCACCATGACCATGTTCTTTTTGATGAATGCGTGCATAGAAGGTCGTCTCCCCGGATACTCAGTATGCAAGGCCCTCACCCTCGGACAGAGGGGTAAAGCGGATGCCGTTGCGACGGCAGTAATTCTCCGCCGCAGAGCCCTCCCGGCAGTATACCACGACCTTGTCGCAGCCGTCAAACAGTCCCCAACCAAGGTCCTTTACGGAGTCCGGGATCAGCACACGCTCCAGACTGACGCAGCCACGGAAAGCGCAGTCGTCCATGCGGGTCACGGAGTCGGGGATCTCCACCTCGTCCAGCAGGGCGCAGTTGGAGAAGGCCCCTCACCGATATCATGGACGCTGTCGGGAATGGTGATGCGGCTGAGCTTACGGCACTCGCTGAAGGCCCAGTCGGAGATGGTCACCACACTGTCCGGCACGTCGTACTGCACCTCACGGCTGCTGGCCGGGTAGGCGATGAGGATGGATTTATTCTTATTGAAGAGCACGAAATCATTGCCGTCCCGCTTGCTGGGGGCGGATTTGAAGTACTTGTTGCGGGGCGCCACCTGAATGGACTTCATGGACTCGCAGCCCCGGAAGGGGCATTGTCGATGAAGGCGACGGACTCCGGGATCTCGATGCGGGTCAGCATACGGCAGTTTTTGAAGGCGCTCTTGCCGATCTTCCGCAGACCGTTGTTCAGGGTCACGCTCTTCAGTCCCGTGCAGCCGTTGAAGGTCAGGTCGTCGATCTTGGTGACATTCTCCGGCACCACGATCTCCTCCAGCCCCTCGCAGTCGGAGAAGGCACTCTCCCCCAAAATGGTCAGGTGCTGGGGCAGGCAGATGCTGCGGAGGCTCTTGCAGCTGTTGAACACGCCGCCGTAGATCTCCGTCATGCCGTCGGGCAGTTGAATGGACTCCAGACTGGCGCAGTTTTCAAAGGCCCGCTCGCCGATCTTCACCCGGTCATTCTCCACCACCAGACGGCGCATACTGACGCAGTCACGGAAGGCGCTGTCGCAGATACGGGTGGTAGCGGCTGGGATCTCCATCTCCTCCAGATTGGCGCAGCCACGGAAAGCCTCCTGCTCGATGGTGCGCAGCGTGGCGGGAAGCTGGATATGGTGCAGGGCCCGGCGGCCCTGAAAGGCCCGGTGGCAGATGGTGGTGATCCCCTCGTCCACCTGAATGGTCTTGCCGTTGTCCTCGCACTTCTCCAGACGGTCGTTCTCGATGGTCAGGCGGTCCATGGCCTCCGCCGGGAGGTCACGGATCATGGTGCTGATGAGCTTTTTGCGGTCCTTCACCGTGCTGTGGTGGGTGTTGAGAGCAGGATCTCGAAGGCCGGTGGGATCACGGAGTCATCCAGATAGATGGGGTACAGGCGCTTGCCGTACTCCCGTGCCACGATGATCTCCATGCCGCAGAAGGGTGAGGCCATGGACCACTGGGACACGAAGAGGAGCACCGCCTCGGCGGCCTTGATCTTCTGGCGCAGCTCATCCCGGAAATCATTTCCGTTTTCGCAGGATTCATCGTACCAAAGGCGATATTTGTGGTCGTAGAGTTCATCCAGAATGGAATAGACCACCTTGCTGTCCCGGTGGGAATAGCTGACGAACAGGTACGGCTCCTTCCCGCATAGGCTTCAAATTTTGTATGCACGTCGTCGAACAGCTCCGGCTGTGCGGCGGTAGGTGCGGTGTTTTTAGTTGCCACTGTGACTCCCCTTTTATATCATGGTGTATCGTGTAAATGCGGAGACGGCTGCCGACAGGCATACCGGCAGCTGTCTCCCCGCTGCCCCTTACAGGGGTGTTTCCTTGTCCTCGAAGGGTGTAGCACCCTCCAAATGCGTTGCATAGGACATGGGGTAGCGGGTCAGATACTTCACAAAGCCCCGGCCATACTCGTCCTGACGCACTCGTGTGCAGATCTCGGCACGCTTGGCCTCCGCCGTCTCGCCCATGAGATAGGCGTACTGGATCTCGCTCCACTTGGCCATGCCCTCGTAGACCTCCAGCTCCATCTCCGCACCATATTTGCGGCGGATGGCGTCCATATCCCAGTTCAGGTACTGCCAGATATGGGTCATCTCGTGGACCAGAGTCATGAGAGAGCTCATGCGGGCGAGCCGTTCTCCAACAGGATGGAATAGTCATTGCCACGCTTGATGGCCCACACCCAGCGTCCGGCCGTCGGGCTTGGCCGTAGGTACGAAGGTCTTGCCCAAGCTGCGGTGCAGGCGCTTGGCGTTGACCATCTGTATCTTCACCGGTACCGTGATCCGAACGCCGTAGAACAGCTCCATGCCACGGGCGGCATCCTGATACAGTTTCCGGAACTCGGCCTCCGTTTTGACGGCCGTGCGGCTGCAGTTCATGCAGCGCTCCCGTCCGTCAGACAGCACCTCGCTCTCGGCACCGGTCAGCTCCACGCCGCAGAAATCGCAGTAGTGGACCCCCTGCCGGTTGGGAACATAGTTCTTCTCGATGAGCTCCGCCACGTTCTGGCCGTCACGGGCCTGCTTGAGCGATCCGCCGTCGCAGCCCAGCTGCCGCAGCAGCTCCAGCGCTTCCTGAAGATGCAGATCCTGCGGCTGCTCGGCATAGCCATAGAGCAGATAATAGCGCTGATGATAGGGCTTGCGCTCCAGATCGGGGCCGCCGGAGGGGGATCACCTGCTCCGGCTCGAAGGTCAGCTCCGGTTCTACCGGTTCACCCGCCTCCGGTCCACCGTCTCCGGCTCGACATCAAAGAGGCTCCGGTCCTCCTTGGGCGGCTCCTCCCCTTCAGGAAGGCTCTGCGTCCCCGGTAGGGGCGTCCGTGGTCTCCTCCTCTGCGGGGGCGGCTTCCTCCTCAGGAGCATCCGGCTCCGTGGGGCGGCAGTCTCCGGGGACCTCCCCCTCTGCCGGGGGCTCGGCTGCAGGCTCGGCGGGCTGGTCCGGGTCTGCCGGCTTCTTGCGTTTTCGAAGAGCTTCCGGAAGAAGTCTCCGATCCTTCGGAAAAGTCTGCCCAGCCAACCCAGCAGGCCCTTCTTGTGGGGCTTTTCCGCCGTCTGCTCCTCCGGTGGGATGGTGTAGGTGGGCGGTTCGGGCTGGGGCGCCGGGTGCAGGCTCTCCTCCAGCGCCGCAAGGTGCCAATCAGATAGTCACAGAGGATGGAGAAGATGCGGCTCAGATTCCGCTCCACCGCCACCAGCAGACCGATATCCATGGGGCTGTCCTCGATGATATACAGTCCGTTGATCGGCGGCTCCTCCACAGCGGTGCAGTCCAGCGTGTGGGTGATATAGGGCTGCTCCGCCGCCGGGGCCACCGCCGTGATGTAGTCGGCGTTCTCGGCAAAAAGGGTGCGGAACACCTCGTTCATCAGCAGGGCCACCGTGGGGGCAGCGCCCTCCGTCCCCTCCAGCGCCGGGAGTCGATGCGGAGAATCTGCTTGCGGTAATAGGTGCGATCCGGCACGCCGTTGATGGTCAGATGCTTGCCGGAGGCAAAGTCATTGTAGCGGGACAGCTGCCAATAGGCCGGAGTCTCTACCCGGATATCCGCCGTCTGGCGGCGGGCTTCAGACCCCGATATCCCGCAGGGCGCCCATGTCCTCGCCGTCGCAGACGTGGCACAGGGTATAGCGGCGCACCTGACGATAGGCGGGGCGACCATCGATGTGGTCGGCGGCACGGCGCAGCAACACCTGTCCGTCGGACGTCACCGACAGCATTTCATAGTACTTGCCATCAAAGGTGAAGAACTGGCCCGGCAGATACTTCTGGAACACATGACCCCGAAGCTCGGAGCCCAGATAATGGGGCTTGCCGTTCTCGTCCTCCGCAATGTAGCGGGCGTTTTGCAGGTCCTGCAGCACCAGCCGGCGGAACAGCTCGTCCTCAATGTACCAGACAGTCTCCGTCTGGCCGGTCTTCATGGAGAAGCGGCGCTTGCTCCGCAGCACCCGGCGGCCAAAAGAAATTCCTTTCCGCCGGAGGGCAGACGCAGCAGCGGCTTTCCGTCGTCGTCCGCGAGAGCCACATCACTGCTCTGCATACAGCGGCACAGCATCTGCCACAGGGTATCCGCCGGTTCCTCCGAATCGGCTCCCAGCAGCATCAGCTCCCGGTGCAGTTCCCGATCCGGCACCGGTTCAACGCTCATGCGCAGGCACAGCCGCAGCACTACATTGCGCTCCGTGCGGGCGTGATCCGCCACGATGTACGGGATGGCCTTGGGATCGGCGTTGAAGATCCCCTCGTTGGCAGCCATATAGTCCCGCAGAAGATAGTCGGAGGTGATGACATTGATGAAGCCCCTGCTCCCGATCCGGGTGGCAAAGTCCCGCTTCACCTCAAACATATTGAAGGACTCGTCTCCACCACCACCATGTACTGGTTTTTCTCCACTCTGGCATCCCATAGGTTGGGAGACACCCGGAAGCAGCGGTCCATCATCTCCTGCTCCGTAGGGGCGCTGGGCATAGTGCAGCAGATCATAGTAGTACTGCTTGGCGATCCAGCGCATATCCGTCACGGGAATGCCTCGCCGCCGTACCATGTGGCGGCGGACACCTGATTCTTCAGCGCCACGAAGGACAGCTCCGTCCCCATGCCCAAATAGCGGGAGAGGTTGGGCAGCATACGGTGCTGCAGATGCTCACGGCCCGTCTCCCCAGCACATATAGGCGCAGGCTCCGTCTCGCCGTGTGGTGGCGGACACCTCGCTGATGCTGATCATCAGGACATGGGACAGAGCATCCACCAGTCCGTCGCAGTTCTTATCGATGGAGCAATACGTCACCGGGCGGGGGCTCATGTGCTCCGCCAGAGAGCGCAGACCCACCTGCGCCGTGGGGATCAGGCGGGAGGGGCTCCATGAGCACCACATAATCCACCTCGTCGAAAAACTCGGCGTTGGCCTCGTGCATAGGCAGGTCATGGACGCTGGAGCGGGTGATGATGCCCACATCCAGCGGACGGGGCTCCTGCCCAGCACACCCACACGCCACAGGCCCGGCAGGCCCGTGATGGCCTGCAGGCCCTCCTGACACCCGGCGATGATATCCTCCTCCACGCTGTGCCGGCCCAGCACGATCAGCACCTTCCGATGGCGCAGCAGCGTTGTGGTTCATGGCATAAAAGGCGTAGGGGATCAGGTCATAGTAAAAGGGGTCGTTGAAGAGGATGCTACGGCCCTCAGCAGATCCCGGCCGGAGATGAGACTGCTCTTATCCACCGGGAAGCCCCGGTTCAGCAGAGAGCGCATATAGCGGCCGTACAGTTCCACCGGCTCGCCCACCTGCTCCTCCATCTTCGTCAGCAGCTCATCGCAGGTCATATCGCTGTCGCTCAAGGCTCCGGCGGTGATATCATCCGCCACCAAACGGTCGCCAAACAGGCGGCGCAGGGCCTTCCGCAGCACCGTATAGTCGCACTTGCGGCGGGCGTCGTCCTCCCTCGCCCTCAGCTGGTTCTCCTGATCCTCCTGCTCCAGCAGGCCGTCCAGAAAGTAGTAAATCTCGCCCATGAGGATCATGCCGAACACCGGGAAGAAGGGCTGATCCAGCAGCTCCCGGCTCATCAGCGGCGCTGAGGCGAACATCATCGCCAGCAACACCGGCACCGCTGCGGTATACACCGTTTTTGACCAGCGTGCGGCACTGGCCCAGATGGGGACGGAACGGTGTACCAGTAGTCCTTTTTCACGGTCGTGCTCATAAAGAGCCTGCGCACCGGTGTGCCGAACTCCGGATCACGGCAGAGCGGGCGCTGATGGCGACCATGACTTTCTTCAGGATCACGTGGGCCAGCAGGATCAGCAGATTCAGGGCCACCATGGTCAGAAAGCCGGGAAATTGATCCTCAGGAACGCTCCTGCAGCCACTGGCCAAGGCGGGTCAGGAGCTGGCTGGGCCAGGAGAGGATATCCTGCTGCCCCAGCGCTCCAGCGCAGCGGGCAGGGCCTCCAGCAGGCGGACATCCAGTTCCCACAGGCGGGTGGCCAGTACCATCAGGACCACGCAGTAGACCGAAGATGGGCTCCAGCAGCTGGCAGCTGCGGTCTTTTTTCTTCAGGTTGGCTTTGGAGCTGAGCTTCAGCAGCAGGGAGGAACAGTGCCGTGATACCGGCACCGCCCAGCAGTCGCATGGTATTAGTCATACAGCTCCTCCGTTCTCACCCGTTACACCCTTGATGTGCGCCACCGGCAGCACCACCCGGTTATCCGGCTGGAGAAAGTCGATGGCCCGCTGCCGCTTGGCATAGGGGACAGGATACCTCGTAGTCCACCGGGCGGTCAAATTCGTAGGGGGTATGCCTCCGGCTCCTGCTGGCACGGCTGCTGCTCTCTGGGGAAAAACAGGGCGAACACCGTCCGCAGCTGCTCCGCCGCTGGCGGATATCCGACTGGTGCTTGCGGTAGACCATGATGGGCATCCTCAGGGGTTGGCGTGGGCCGTGTGGTAGGCCACCACCGAGCATCCACGCATGACGTTGCAGGCATGGCTCAGGCAGCGGGAATAGTCATCCATCATGCCCGTGACGGTGCGGTCCAGCTCCGCCACCTCGTCGTTGTAGGTATAGACCTTGCGGCGCAGCACACGGCGCAGGAAAACAGGCATACCACCGCCGTCAGTGCCAGCGCCGCCAGTCCCATCGCCGTCAAGCCCAGCGCCGTACCCCGTGCAGCGACGGCACCAAGGTTCTTCACCAGCATGGGAAGGCATCCCACCAGAAACACCCCCAGCAGCACCAGCCCCATGGCAATGGTGCGCTGTGGGTCGATTCGGGCGTCGATCTTCCGGCGCACCTGATGATCCGCCTTATCGATGCGTACCCGGCACGCATCCAGATTCTCCGCCATGGTGATGCCGGTATCCAGCATGGCCTGCTCCTCGGTGTGGATGTGCTCCCGCACATCCTCCACCTGGTATCCGTCCAGACACGCCGCCTGACGGTCCGAAATGCGGTTCATGCCCCGAAAGCTCTCCAGCGCCTTGCCCAAGGCCCGTGCCGGCTGCTTGATCAGCCGATGGATGGCCTTGTCAGAGGCAGAACGGGCGCTGTCCCAGAAGGTGGCCTCGTCGGTGGGGCAATCCGTGGAAAGTCCCAACTCCCGGCCGGAGACGTACAGGTCGGACTTATCGAAGTCTCCCCGCGGCGTCACCGGCACGGTGACGTTGGCGCAGAAGCTGCGCTCCGCCTCATAGTCGCTGATGCGGGGGCGCTGCTCCCGCACGGCGTCGATCTTCTGCTCCAAAAGGATGTCTGTCGCCTGAAGCTTTCCATCGTACCGCTGCAGAAGCTCCGTCAGGGCGGCATCGTCGTTTTTCGCACTCCAGCCGGTACAGCCGTCCCGGCCGCAGGCAGCCGCCGGGGATCTCCTGCCCCGCCAGCAGCATCAGCGACGACAGCAGGCGCAGGTAGTCAAAGGGGGTAGCTCTGGTAATTCTCCGGCGGCAGGTCGAACACCAGATAGCGCATTTTATCGAAATACAGGTTCCAGTCCGGAAAGCGGCGATACTGCTGCTCCACGTGCTCCCCCCAGGCAGAGTGGATCTCCTCGCTGCGCTGGGTATAGGTGCGTCGGGCTACGCAGATCACCTCCGATGGCAGGGAGATATCCAGTCTCGTTGGCGGTGATGCGGCTGCGGAGCTGCTGTTTATACTGGGCCTCCAGCTGATACTCGGCAAACTCGGGTCACTCTCCCCGCTGTTGCGTCCCGCCTGCACCAGCGGCTGGCGGCCAGGTGGGTCACCAGCTTCGTCAGGGGCTTCTCGCCGCAGCGTCAAAGGCCGCCAGCTTCACCTGACGCAGCCGGGCAGATATTCCTCAGCGGCTCCTCCCACTCCCTTCTGCGGCGGCTCAAACGGCACCAAGTCAAAGGATTGCGGTACGTCAGGCCCTCACCGGTGGTGAGGATCAGCGCACCACGTTTTTTCACGGGCCACGGTCTCCCCCGCAGCTCCGGCACCGCCTCGGCCAGCGTATCCTTTTCCGGATACCACCGGCACAGGGCAATGTGCCGGTGGTCGGCATAAAGGGGCTGAGGAAAATGTCATACTCCCTGATCCGATCGATATGCTCTTTTGCCGCAATGATAACAGTGAACAAATTCGTTTCCTCCGTTCTCCTGTTCGTGCAGATATCTATCTGACCGATCAGTCATGCATCAGCTTCTGCAGCATCTCCAGCGTGGCCTGAAATCGTCGGGCTCCGGCGTCTCCTCGATGGTCTCCTTGATCTTGCGGTAGACAATGGAGATCACCAGATTGTCCTCAGGCGTTGCGGCCCGCTCAAACTGGGGCGTCTTGCGATAATTTTCCATCAGCAGCACGAACTGCTCCTTCAGCACGTCGCACAGGATGAACTTGGCATCGTCGGGACGCTCCATATAAAGCTCGTCGCTGAGGGTCTTGACCACGGCCTCCACCAGTGCGGTGATCTCCGCCACAAAGCGCTGGCTGTTGGGCAGAGAGGGCATAGTAGGCCAGCGGGATCTCAAAGAGGCTGGCAGGGCCCTCGTGGAGGATGTCAATGAGAACTTGCGGACGGCGTGGGCAAAGGCGGTGTCGGAGAGTTGGAACGGCACCACGTCCTGGTCCGGACGCTTGCGCTTGATGATCCGATATCCTCCACCACGGCGGAATTGATGTACAGGGCATCCAGAATCTCGTAGAACTCGTCGCAGAGGGTGCCGTTGGAGACGATCATATCCACCATGCGCTCATCGGAATTTTCACTTATGCCACACGCTTCCCCGGCGGCGGCATGGGAGAGATTGACGTACCTTGATGGCATCATACACCAAACCCGTAGATCATGGCCTGATGGATCTTCATGATCTGGCGGTTCTGGAAGTCGAAGTCGATCTCTGCATGACGGCGATGGAATCCCCAACGCTTGTCGATGTGGGTGGAGATCATGATATTCTTGGTAGAATCCGGCCCGATATTAGCCCCGACAGAGGCCGGCAGTCTTGTCACGGGTCCGTGCGGGAGGCTGGCAAACTCGTTCAGTCTTGTCGGGGGTCCAGATTGTGCAGGGGCGTTGAAGAAGTGCAGCTCGTAGCAGGACACACGGTGTCCACGGCGTCGCCCTTCATCAGCAGATCACCGATGCGTCGCATATCGCAAAGGGAGGACTTGTTATAGGCGCAGAGCTTCACCTGCAGGGCTCCTCGTTGGTGATGCGCTGGATGCAGGGGCGGACAGGCGTCGCCCATGGCGATGATCTTGCGGATAAAGGTGGGGGTTATCCTCACGGGTGACGGTATCCCGAACATGAGGTACCGTCGCCGCCGCACTCTTTCCCGCATCTTCAGGCGGGCCTTCAGACGGTTCTCCATGGCGATGGCCCGGATGATGTTCAGCCACGCAGTCCCGGCGGACGGTATCCCGGAAGTAATCCAGCAGGATCTCGTCAAACACGTCGATGCGGCGATCCTCCTCCGATATCGGCGGAACGGATCTCCCGCTCAAAGGCCACGTTGGCCTTGATGGCATCGAAGATGCGGCCATTCAGCTCGGAATCCAGCAGAGCGCCCTCCTCCCCCTGCTTGCGGGTGCTGCGGGACAGCCCTGCAGCATCTCACGGGAGGCGCAGACGTTAAAGACGGAGTCGCCCTTGGTGAACTTCAGGCTGTCGGCCAGATCGTCCTGACGGCGCACCAGAGAGGTGACCTTTTCGCCGAAGGTGCGATAAAAGCGCTCGAACATGGCGGACAGATCCTTGACATACTCGTAGCCGAACTTATAGGCCTCCAGCTCCGCCGTCAGATTGCCGAAATCGGTGATGGTGGCAAAGTAGTCAGGGAAGAACTCGTTCAGCTTTGGCATAGATCTTCTCATAGCCGCCCAGCTTCTCCAGCAGATTGGGGTTGGCATCGCCGGCCTTTTCGGCGGCGCACAGCTCGTCAGATTGCGCTCTTCTTCTTGCCGTTGAACTTCACGTCGAACATACCCGTCTCGTTGGCATCGGGTGCATAGGTCTCCAGATTGGGGATGATCTCGTTATTCAGACGATTCTGCGTAGTCTGGATCTTCTCGGCAAAGCGGTGCTCCAGCATATACAGCATATAGCGCACGGCATTGGGATGGAAGATCTCACCGAAGCTGTTGCGGAGGATCGCCTCGATGGTATAGGGCTTCTTCTCATTGATGGTCTTGGCCTCGTTGACGAAGATGGCCTCTGCCACGCCCTCGGATACCTTTGCGGGCGTTGATGCGCATCATGGCCTCGTAGTCACGCAGCATCCCCAGGTTGTCACGGGGCCTTGCCCTTTTTCGCCCTCGGTGTGCTGATAGTCGATCTCCTCCGCCAGACTGTTGGCGGCGCTGCGGGTAGCGTTGATGCCGGTATCCTCGTTCAGGGCCTCGTGCATCCGGTTTGCCAGCGCCATAAAATAGGACTCCAGCAGCTGGGGCGCAATGCGGGTGAACTTGGCCCGCAGGTCCTTGGTGAAGTTATCGGTAGCGGTGTTCATCTTCTCGGTATACACCTCGGCACGAGTGGGGGCCTCGGTGGCGGACAGGCCCTTCTTCCGGGCCTCACGCAGCTTCACCTCAAAAGGCGTTGTCATACTTGGACCCTTGGCTGCCTCGCCCTCGCCGCCGATGCTGTCCAGCGCCCAGTCATAGGCGATGTAGTCGGCGATCTCCTCATAGGGGTAGCGGATAACGCCGGCGCCGATGCCGCCGAAGCGGTTGCGGCCATAGTTGCCGGGTTGGACATCTCATGATGATGTTATCCTCCACGGAAGGCCTTCTTCTGCATGGGACCGATGTTCTGCTCATACAGGGCCTGCGCCGCCTGGATCTCATACTGCATGGTGCTGACCAGTGTGCTGTCCTCGGCGTTCTGGCCATCCATCAGGAAGCAGAAATCAAGGGCAGCAGGCTCGGGATTTCATCTCATCGGTGCCGGGATTGGCAAGTCCACGTGCAGTCTGTTGTAGCGGCGCAGATCCTCGTCGATATCCGAAGAAGCCGGGGCCCTTCATCATGAAGGCGTTGATCTCCTTGATGGTGGCATAGGCGTTGCGGCGCTGGCTCTCCCGCTCAGTGTTGGAGTCGATGACGCTGTCCAGCGTCTCCGGCAGAAGGATCAGGGGCGGACGATCAGGCTGGTGTTGGGGTACTTATCCTTGACATAGTCCCGCAGATACATGGCCAGCGGCAGCAGGATACCGGAGCCGGTACCGCCGGAGAAATTGGAGACGATGACGGCACGCATGGCCTGCTTCATCTCCTTACCGCTCTTGCGGAACAGGTCGTCCACAGCGTCCAGCAGCGGGCGGATGCGGCCGGTCTTAATGGTGGAGTTCAGGGCCAGACGGGAGATGGCGCGGACCTGTCCGGCACCCTCGGACACCGTCTTGTCGCAGGACGGCGTTCTTGGGAAACCAGTTGTTCAGTGCGTCTGCATCGTAATCAGATAGTTGCCCACCGTCTGAAGTGTTGGACGTCTGGACGGTGTAGATGTGGCTCCTGCTGCCGGACACGCTGGCCAGATCGTTGACATTGGTGTCCAGACAGACAAAGTTGACGTTCTCCCCGTTCGCCGGGACGGCACATCTCCGCCACACGCCGGACGATGCGGCATCCGGTGCCGCCAACACCACAAACAGAGTCGGGGCGTCGATCACATTTTCCTTGATGCGTTCGCTTTGCCATGTTGCTACCTCCGAATCATTCTATATATGGTTTGTCTCTTTTTATTTGCTGAATTTCAATGTTACGCCCAAGCCCATGGGGACGGGGATGCCGGTGCTGTCCAGCACCTGACCGCTGACGTTGCAGGCCCGGTTGTTGCCGATCTCCGTGGTGGCCGTCTTTTGGTGCTCACCAGCTTGCCGGTGGCGGGGTCACGGTTAAACACCAGCGTGCCCACCTTGATGGAACCAACGGCGCTGCCGTTGACGGCGGACACCGCCGTGACCTTGGCCTTGCGCTCAGCGGGACGGGTCCAGCGGTTGTCCACCGCCTCCAGCTCCAGCACCATGCCGCACTTTGGCCAGAGGATTGGCCGTATACTTGGGGATGTGATGGAGAGGCGTCCCTTCTTCTTGCCGCCGCCGGAGAACTCCGTGCAGGCCGAACCGGACACCGCCGTAGCTCCCACGGTGAAGTTGGTCTTGGATACCCGGATCTTCCTGGGCAGCACCTTCATCCCCATGAACAGCAGGAACAGCATCAGCAGCAGCAGGACGGTCAGCGGACGGCGATGCGTACCCACTGTGGGTACTTGGCCAGCTCCAGCTTATGCTCCGCTGTGATCTGATACGGCTCGCCGTATTCATCCGTTCGGAGGCCTGCACCGTGATCCGCCGAAGGCCGTCTGCGGCACTCTGCTCCGGTGAGAGTCGGATGGTGTAGGTGCCATCGCCGTTGGGCGTGACGGTGCAGTCCAGTTCACCATCCACCGTGACCTCTGTCTGAGCCAGCAGCTCTGCGGGCATGGGCTGACCATCCAGCAGCAGCGTAGCGGTGAGAGGCTGCGCCTCCTCCAGCTGAGAGCGCACCACATAGGTCTGCGGTGCCTCCAGCTTCAGCTCGATCCGGCTGGTGGGATGCGCCGTGGGCGTAAGGCCATCCAGCGGCCAGCCCAAGCCGGCGTTGTCCTTTTCGATACGGTAGCCATTCAGATAGGTGGCGGACAGGTCTGCGTTCAGGTGGTCGCTGCTGCCCAGCGTCACCTCTACCCAGCCGCTCTCGTCGCTCTCCAGCGTCTGCTCCTCGCCGTTGATATCATAGCGGACGGAATAGTGCGTCTCGCCCAGCAGCTTGGAGTTGGTCAGGTTTCCGTTCTTATCCGCCAGCCCGTAGCACAAGCGGTATGTACCGGGATATAGGGCTTCCATATCCACCGGCTGGCCGTCCTCGTCCGTCAGGAAGGCGGAGAGCTCCACGTCCGGCTCATAGTAGACGCCCACGCTGGTGACGCTGCCGCTGTAAGACAGCTGGTAGGTCCCGGCGTCGCAGTCCTCATAGGTGGCCACCACGCCCTGCAGGCTCGTATCCACCGCACAGACTCCCGCATAATCGAGCCCGGCGCCCCGGGTGCCATAGGAGGGGGCGTATTGGCTGACAGCGTTGAGCTGCTTGCCCTCGGGCCGGTGAGGGTCACATCACCCACACCACTGCCCTGCACAAACAGGATGAGCTTGCTCATGGGCAGATCAAACTCCAGCGTGTCGCCGGAGAGCTTTAACTCATCACGGCCGAAGATCATATTGCTCATGGCAGTCAGCTTCGTGAGGATCTCCGCCGTGGTCGTGGCCTTGTCGGCATAATAGACGTTCTTCCCTGCGCTGACCTTCGGCATCACAGCTACAGAGCCGATGCCGAAATACATCACGTTCTCTGCGGCATTGCAGCGGGTCAGCTCCTCCTCCAAACGCTCCTCCGTCTTGCTGCCGTTCATGGACTCGCCGTTTTCAAAGAAGGTATCACCGTCCGTCAGCACGATGAGCCATTTCTCATCGGCCTGTGAGGAGGCCAAGCCCCTGACTGGCGGCGGTAATGGTCTCGATGGGGTATTCCACGCCTCCGGCGTGTACATATCGGATCATCGACAGATCGTCTGCGGGTGTCACCGTCAGGGGCTGCTGCTGGAATACTTCTTCCCTCCGGCCTCCACCGGCCACATGGGATAGACGCTGAGCCGGTCCTTCTCGTTCATCATGGCGGCGAACACCTCCACGGCGTATCCCGCCCCGCACCACGCCGTATTCCCGGCGTCATACATGGAGCCGGAGTTGTCGAACACCACGGCGATCTCACGACTCTTGACCTCCCGAGTGCCGCCGGCGGCCCATGCCCCCTGCATCACCCACGGCAGCAGCATCAAGGCCGCCAGCAGACTGCACAATAAACGTCTCAATTTACCTCTCCCCTTCAGCAGTTCGACCGTCATTTCTTCTCACCGGACGAATGTCTTGTCATTTATGTAATGATACCATTTTTCGACCATTTCTGTCAAATAATTTTTTGTCATTATTTCTACTTCTCAACGATATCACCGGACGGCCGTTTTTCGATATGGTGTAAAAGGTATCCGCATGAAAAAAGCACCGACCTCTGTCGGTGCTTTTTCATGTCTTACAAAGCAAATTTTTGCTGTATTCCTCGTAATAGCGGGCGAAGGAGTCGGATTTCATGTCCTTGACGCTCTTCAAATACTCGTGGGTATCGAAGGCGTCGGACTCCAGCTCGATCATGGCCACGGCGATATTGGAGCAGTGGTCCGCCACCCGCTCATAGTTGGTGAGCAGATCGTTGAACACGAAGCCCTGACTCAGGGTGCATACGCCCTTTTGCAGACGGTCCACATGGTGCAGCTTCAGCTCGTCGCACAGGCCGTCGATGATCTCCTCCAGCGGCTCTACCCGGCTGGCGGCGGCCAGATCCCCTCCACAAAGGCGTGGATGGAGAGGTAGAGGATCTCGGAGACGGCATCCTCCATGACCTTCAGCTCCTGGCTGGCCTCCGCCGAGAAGGCCATGCCCTTGCTGTGGATCTCCTGCGCCACCTCGGAGATGTTCAGGGCGTGGTCGGAGATGCGCTCGAAGTCGGAGATGGTATGCAGATACTTGGATACCTCCTCACTCTGACGGGCGGTGAGTTCCTTACCGGTGATCTTCATCAGGTAGGTACCCAGCCGGTCCTCATAGCGGTCCACGGTGGACTCTGTCTCCGCCACGGCCCGGAAGCCCTTTGTCGCTGTACTGATGCACCAGCGCCATGGCGGCCAGCAGATTCTCCATGGCGCACTGAGCCATGGCGTCGGTGACCTGACGGCTCTGCTCGATGGCCAGCGCCGGGTGCTGCAGGAAGCGCTCCTCCAGACGGTCCATCTTCTGGCGCTCCCGGCTGCTCTCGGAGTTGTCCGGCACCAGCATACATACCAGCTTCTCCAGCAGGCCGATGAGGGGCATCAGGGCCACCACCGTGGCCAGGCGGAACAGGGTGTTCGCCAGAGCGATGGACACGGTGGTCATGGTGGTATCCATGAAGTCAAAATGCACCACGGCATTGACGGCATAAAAGATGCAGCCCCAGATCACCACGCCCAGCACGTCGATGAGCAGATAGACGAAGGCCGTGCGCTTGCCGCTGACGTTGGCGCCCAGCGCCGACAGCAGCACCGGCACCGCAGCGCCGATGGCAATACCCATGATAATAGGGAGGGCAATTTCAAAAAGGTGACAGCTCCGGTGGCGGCCAGCGCCTGCAGGATACCCACGGCGGCGGAGGCACTCTGGATGACGCTGGTGAACACGATGCCCACCAGAATTCCCAGCAGAGGGTTTGCGAAGGAGGTCATGGCATTGATGAACACCTCGCTCTCCCGCAGGGGCTCCCGGCGCCGCTCATGGCGGTCATGCCGTACATCAGCACGGCAAAGCCGAGCAGGATCTCCCCACATGGCGGGTGGTCTGCTTCCTGCTGATCATCCGCAGCAGTACCGATGGTGGCCATCAGGGGCCGTCAGAGTGGAGGTACTCAGCAGAGCCACCCAGCCGCCGCCGGAGAGGTTGCTGAGGCACAGCACCCAGCCGGTAACGCTGGTGCCCAAGATGGCGCCCAGCACGATGCCGATGGCCTGATTGACCTTCATCATGCCGGAGTTGACGAAGCCCACCACCATCACCGAGGTAGCGGAGGAGGACTGGATCACGCCGTGACGCCGGTCCCAGCAGCCCCCTTGATGGGCGTGCTGGTCAGCTTATACAGCACCAGCTCCAGCTGATTGCCGGCGACTTTTTCAGGCCGTCGCCCATGATGGCCATGCCGAATAAAAACAGCGCGATACCGCCCAGAAGGCTGATGATCTCGGATGCGCCCATACGCAGCCCCTCCCAGTGTATTAATCCTTTATAGTATAGCAAATCCGTGCAAAAGTCTGTCGATGGAAACCGGGCAAAAAGAATGGAAATACGGAGAAAAAAGCCGGTTTCTTTGTAGATTCCGGAAAAATACTCGGTAAAAAATTAACGATACTTGCGTATTACACCGGGACGGGGTATACTGTTTTATTATACCATTGATTAGATGCGCTTAACGCTGTAAAAAGGAGCCGTTATGTTCAAGCATTGTCTCATCGTATTTCTGGTGTCCATGGTGCCCATCATCGAGCTGCGGGGGGCCATCCCCTACGGCGTGGGCTTCGGTCTGCCGCTGTGGCTGACGTATATCGTCGCCATTGTGGGCAATATGTTGCCGGTGCCGCTGATCTATTTTTTTGCCCGGCGCATTCTGGAGTGGGGGCAGGACAAGCCCGTCATCGGGAAATTCTTCACCTTCTGCCTGGAAAATGGAAAAAAGGGCGGTGAAAAGCTCCAGGCCAAGGCGGGACGGGGCCTGTTCTGGGCGCTGCTGCTGTTTGTGGGCATTCCCCTGCCCGGCACCGGAGCCTGGACCGGCACCCTGGCCGCCAGTCTCCTGGATATGGATTTCCGCAAGGGATCTCCCCGAAGGGGAGGCACTTCCTGCGAAGTGCCTCCTTCGGCCAGCAATCAAGAACCCCTGCTTTCACGCGGTGAAAGGGGGTTCTGTTGCAAGCCTATTGAAATAAGCGCGTATCAGCCGCATGGCAGCATATTTCAGCCTCGACCCATTTGGTGACGGCGGCCAAGCCCCTGCGCTGGCCTGATATGGGTCCCGTCAATGAAATCAGATCATTCTTCTTGACAGG
>VOFB01004579.1_pt1 | contig 62191 bp, 78 predicted proteins | sample 5384141 | NCBI WGS metagenome assembly VOFB01 (sample SAMN12384721, study PRJNA508395) | human gut metagenome | isolation source: healthy gut A | host: Homo sapiens
CAACAACATTAAACAATGCCCTGTTTCCAATTCTCTTATCAACATCTTTAGAAAACGGCAGACACACTGACATGCACGCAATTCCAATCCACATTGCCCTAGGCAGTCCCATCAGTGAAACAATCAGCATAGCGCTTGATACGATAAATGTAAGCTTAATGTACCATCTTGTCCTTGCTGAATTAATATTAAATTCCTTAAACAAATCCCAGAATGTTCTTCTATATGGTCTGTTCCTCTGATTCTTATAGAAAATAATCATGCATACTAACATCCCGGCAAGCAGTCCCACAACTCTCATCATATATTCATGGCCTGTGACATCATATCCCTGTAGCAAAAGATACCCAAGAACGAATGTTGAATGATTATACATAATTACATTGTGACATCCCATTATCATAAGAAGCATAATACACACAACATTTATTACAAATGCAGCAACTGGCGGTACCATATTGGAAACCCTCGGTCCTGCTATCAATATTGCATATATTCCCATTATTGAAATCAACCCATGTGATGTCTTAATTCCAAAATCCGCCTGTCTTAATACCAGCACCGCAAGAAGCACTGTAACTCCGACAACACTGTTATTATTCCCCAGCAGCTTACTGAATACTGTAACTACTGCAACGCAGAATATCATAACCAGATACACCTTGAAATTATATATAAAAATATGTCTTCTTTTCTCTTTAGAATCCTGTGTGTTCTTAATAAGCTGTTTTGAACCAGCCGAGCTTAACTGTAACTCCTGATAAAATGTCATAAATTCCTGCTTTCCTTTCCTCCCCTTAAATTTTGCTTAATGACAGGGTTGAGTAATATAACACTGATTACACCCCTATGTCAATTAAGAAATAATTAAATATTATGCAATAAAAAAGCCACAACGGCTGACACATCCTAATGGACATATCAAGCCGGCTGTGGCTTTCAATCATATCGCACTTATTACATTACTTCTCGATGTCTTCGTCCTCAAAATCATCATCAAAATCTTCGTCTTCGAAATCTTCATCAGCAAGAGCTTTTTTACTGTTTTGTTGTTTTTTTTTAAGTACAATCCGTGTTTCCACTCATAATCTTTACATCATCTGCTGAAGCAGTGCCTTGCTTTGTTCAAATGTATAGATATTCTGATAAATGTCCTCCGCCTGATCCTGATCAAAAAGTTCTTTCAGGTTCTGCTCATACTGTTCTTCTGACACATCCTCACCATTCCAGTAATAACGGTAAATCAGTTCACCGTTTTCATCCGTTTGCTGATCTTCTGTTTCCCCATAACTGCCTTTGGCAACTGTAGTGAACTTTCCGTTTTCAATCTTATAAATCTCGTCATAATATCCACCCATATGTCCACCGGTTGTATGCAGCAGATTGCTGCCAGGGATTGTATAGGCCGCTCCATGTGACAGGTAAACCTTGTCCGTCGTGCTGCCATCCGTTGTAAATACTTCTCCGCCTGCATAACCATATCCATAATCCAGCCAGAGCTCCGGCTGCCCGTCGTCGTTGATATCCAGAAACCGGACTTCTGTCATGTCTGTTGGTGCATCCTGCGAAAAGATTTCATTTAAATAGGAAGAAGTCCATCCATTTTCTGCCCGCGTCGGAAGAATCGGTGCAGCCCCGTAGATTCTTTCTGTCTTTGACGGATCCACATGAAACTTCTCCTGCTCAATACTTTCTTCTTTGGGATAAATGATAAGCGGTGTTGAATTTCCATCCTCATCATAATCATAATCCAGCACAAATTCCCCCGTCTCATCATTGTAGTTATCTGCAATTGTCAGGGAACCCGGCATCGTTGTTTTGATATTACCATCCGCATCATACAGATACAGAAACGTATATTCATTGCCCGTATAGGAATCCTGTTCTCCGTTTCCATTGTCATAATAATCAACGGAATGAAGCGTAGTGCTGCATAATAAACCGTTATCATAATAAGCATAACTGTCGTAGTAGATCAGTTTGCCATCCGCATCATAATAATTGATTCGTGAAATCTGCTGATCCGCCTGCTGCGGCTGTATTTCAGATTGCTGCAACTGAGATTCTGTTTCTGCTGCTGTCTCAGCCGAAGATTCGGATTCTGATGCTTTACTTTCTGTGCTTTTTGTGTTTTCTGTACTTTCTGTACTCTCCGATGCTTTTGTTTCTTCAGAAATTGTAGTTGGTTCCTGCGGATCGGATGATGTTATGCCCGTTTCCTGTGCGGAGGAAGCACCACAGCCAGAAAGAAGCAGCACTCCTGCTGTTACAGCTAACATCTGATATAACTTTCTGTTTTTTCATAAGCATTTCCATTTCCTTTACACCTATTTCACTTTTACAGTGCAAACTGCTTTCTTCTTGCCGGAAATCACCGTAATCTTTACTTTTCCTTTTTTTCTTTGCTTTGATCTTTCTTGTTTTGCTAACTGTCGCAATTTTCTTATTGGAAGTCTTGTAAGTAATCTTATCCTGGCTGTCTGCCGGAGTTAACGTAACTTTCAATCTGAAACTTTTGCCTTTTTCAAAGTCAGTTTCCTGCGGTTCAGTTTGATTTTTCGCGTGGTTTTCTGGCTTGTCTGCGGATTCTGATCCGGATTTGTCTCTGAAGAATCTGTCGGCGAAAAATTTGTCTTTGGTATCGCCTCATAAACTATTTTTCCGCATACACTGCAAGTTTTGCTCTTCAGTCCTTTTCTTTTATTTGTCGGCTCTTTGACAACTTTATATGCTCCATAACTGTGTCCTGTTGCATTTACCTTCTTTGTATTTGTATTTCCGCAGATCGTGCAGGTAAATGTTTTTTCGCCTCGCTCTGTACAGGTCGGTTCTGTTGTGATCACTCCTCCATCCCAGTTATGGTTCTTTGTTTTTGCAATCGTCTGACCGGAGGAAATTTTCACTCCGCAATCCGCACAATAAGTATCTCCACTATATCCTGCTTCCTTGCAGGTAGGATTCTTCTGATTGCGGATTTCCATATGCTGATGATCCGTTGTGCTCACTTTTTCCGTTTTTGTATTGCCGCAGATCGTGCAGGTAAATGTTTTTTCACCTTCCTCTTTACAGGTTGGTTCTTTTGTAATCTCTCCTTGATTCCAGCTATGATTTTCTGTTTTCGCAATCGCCTGACCGGATAAGATTTTCTTTCCGCAATCTTTGCACCAGGTATCTCCGCTGTAGCCTTCTTCTTTACAGGTAGCTTCTTTTTTATTGCGGATTTCCGTATGCTGATGACCTGTTGCACTTACTTTTTTTTCTGTTTTTTCATCACCGCAGATACTGCAGGTAAATGTTTTTTCGCCTTCTTCTGTGCAGGTTGCTTCTGTTGTGACTTTTCCGGCATCCCAGCTATGATTTTCTGTTTTTGCAATCGTCTGACCGGATAAGATTTTCTTTCCGCAATCTTTGCACCAGGTATCTCCGCTGTAGCCTGTTTCCTTGCAGGTAGCTTCCTTTTTATTGCGGATTTCCGTATGCTGATGACCTGTTGCACTTATTTTTTCTGTTTTTTCATCACTGCAGATACTGCAGGTAAATGTTTTTTTCGCCTTCTTCTGTGCAGGTTGCTTTTTTGTTGTGACTTTTCCGGCATCCCAGCTATGATTTTTGTTTTTGCAATCGTCTGACCGGATAAGATTTTCTTTCCACAATCTTTGCACCAGGTATCTCCGCTGTAGCCTGTTTCCTTACAGGTAGCTTCTTTTTATTGCGGATTTCCGTATGCTGATGACCTGTTGCACTTACTTTTTTCTGTTTTTCATCACCGCAGATACTACAGGTGAATTTTTTTCGCCTTCTTCTGTGCAGGTTGGTTCTGTTATGATCTCTCCCTGATCCCAATGATGTTCACACCTATACACATTTATCGTTGGCATATCTGCTGCTGTCAGTCCGTACAAAGATGCCGTCAATGTCGTGCTTCCTTCTGCTACTCCTGTAATTTTTCCATTGCTATAGGTGGCAATGGAAGGATCATTGACTGAAATAGCCGGCAGATCTGTCACGATCGTATCGCTTCCAAAAACAGTAAGCTTAGCCGTAAGCTTTACTTCTGTTGATTCTCCGGTTCGAGGCTATAGGAAGTTTTGTCAAACGCTACTTTAAGACCCGTAACCTTGCTTTTCGGCACCGAAAGGCTCATGGTCTGCTCACTGTCATTTGCTGTTGTTTCCGTGGTATTAACAGAAGTTCTGTATGCAAATTCTTCTACCCAGTAATGACAGCCATCCAGGTAAACATGCCCAATTCCAACACAATTAAACTTAGGATTCAGCATATTCCTTCGATGCCCCTGTCCGTTATACGGCTCGCCATCTTCACGCCATGCCGCATTTACTGCTTCTGCTGTACGATATCCCATTGCAATGTTCTCTCCGGCTGCACGATAAGTGATACCTTCTTCCTCATAAATACTGAAAAAGCTTTCACCGTTTGGTCTTCCATGATCGAACAATAATGCAAGTTCTGCTGCACGCTTCGTTGCAATTCTCTCCAGATCATAATCGTAAGCAAGCTCGTTCAGGTTATCATATCTGGTTTTTGTTTCATTATCCTCATTCCAACACCATGCATCGAAGCTGTCTGTTCTCATCTCATTGATCATGTCAAAGATCTTTTTCGGCCTTCTGTCTGACCATATTTTACCGAGATATTGACCGGAATGATTTCTGCTGCATTTACTTTTTTAGGAATCACCATAAGAAAACTCATGCAGAAGAAAAATAACAATAACTTTGAGGTCGCTTTTTTCATAGATTCACCTGTCCTTCCTATAAATAATGTTGTTGAAAAAAATAGCCTTTTCTCCACGTTACCGAGAAAAAGCTATTTTGTCAACTGTTTTATTTTATTAATTATGTACGCTCTGTCGTTGTACTCTCCAATCAAAGTTCTTGTTTTGATTGCTTTTTTGCATACTTCATTCTGCTACATTTACTTAATCATAAATATTTTCTCCAGTTTTAAAGCCTCCACGTCCATATCCAAGCTCTAATCTCTGCACAACTCCTGTTTTTGCATTTTTGAAATATGCATATAATCCTGTTCCCGTGCCTTTAATAGATAACGTTACTTTTGAATTATTCTTCACCTTTTTTACACCATCGAATATATTGAATACTTCTATTTTCTTTAATTTCCATCCCTTTTTCGGTTTTATGGTTATCTTTCCGGTAACGTTTTTGTTCGCTTATTATGGTTGTAATGTCCTGATTTATTAAAACATTTAGCGTAATTCGTCTTTCCAATTTTCAATAACTTACACGGATTTTTGTATTTCCTTACCGTAATTTTCTGCGTCAGAGTTTTTCCGGCATACTGAAATGAAATTTTTGTTGTTCCTTCTCCGACCAGTTTTATTTCTAAATGTGGATACATGTCGTCTTCACTTGCTGTAACTTCTATTACTTTTGAATTCGAATTCTTTAAACCTGTTATTTTTGCATTTGTAACAGGATTATGAATCAAGACACTACCAAACCCCACTTGACCTTTATATAAATTATAAGTTACACTCTTGTCTATAGACGGACTGGCAGCTTGTACTTTCACTGATCCAATATTTGCCAATCCAAACATAAATGCCACCATTGTTAACGTCATCATGATTTTTTGATTTTCTTCATTTCTTTCGCTCTCCTTTTTTCCTTGTTATTGCTTATTTTCACGGTTCCCATTTTTTCAGAAACACTTGATGTATTCATTTTACTTTTTTCTGATACTCATCTCAAGTGCGCCCATTTAGGGCTGTCCTCTGCTTTCTTTCACACTATAATCCTTCTTTCTGTAGTGTTTACAGTATATCAGATTCATTAAGAAATGTCTATTGAAGTGTCTTAAATTACGATACCATTATAGTTGATTTCTCCGGACTGACGGAAGATGAAATTTCAGCTATTTTACATTTGATCAAAGTCATGAAACGCAATCGGAGCGGTGTAACTTAATGCTACACCGCTCCGTTTTACCGAAATGTCAGAATCTGTGATCTGTGGCATCTCTTTTTGTAATTCATTTTGCAGGTTCTTCATCCGCTTAGAAGGATGCAACTTTTTCTGCTGCATACTGAAGGATCAGAACTGCGTCGTTTGTATCCGCCACGTCGTCTCCGTTTACATCTGCGGCTGCTGCTGCATCTGCATCGAGGCTTGTAATTTCTGCACTTGCTACCAGAAGTGCTACACTGTCGGCTGTTGTTACTTCACCATCGTTGTCTACGTCGCCCAGAAGTCTTGCATCTGCCACTTTGCGTGTCAGTGCACGAACTGCTGCGTCTACATCATCCTGAAGAGCGTCTGTGTTGTCGTATACTGTCTGTGCTTCTGCTGCCGCTGCATCCAGTCCGTCGATGGTTGCTGCTACATAAGCGTCTGCGTTTCCAAGTACTTCATTTGCTTTGTCAAGGATTGCTTTCAGAGCTGCTTTGTTAGCTTTCATCTGCAGATTCAGGATTGCATTGATCAGATCTGCATATGCGGTTCCGATCTCTGCTTCTGTTCTGTTCGGATTTGCTATAACATCTTCTGCTTTCTTGATCGCTGCTTTGAGGTCTTTCAGGGAATCGCTTGTGTAATTGCCGTCCAGAAGTTTTTTGCGGATTCAATCAGATTAACCAGAGATTTCACATCTGCTTTGTCTGCTACTTTGTTCAGTTCTGCAAGGATTGCTTCTGCTGCTGCATCTACTGCTGTCTGATCTGCATCTTTATCTTCCAGAACTGCTTTTCCGCTTTCCAGTGCTGCTTTCAGAGCTGCAATGTCTTCATAATTTTCCGGATGTGCCAGGATCTTTTCTGCTTCTTCTACTGCAACTTCCAGATGAAGTTTCTGTACGCCATACTCTAATTTGGAGTATGCTGCTACCAGCTCTTCCATTGCTGCGTTGATCTGTGTGCGTGTTGCATTCTGATCTGCTGCTACTGCTTTGGCTGCTGCCAGTGCACTCTGTACTGCTGTCCAGCTGTCTGCTGTGTAGTCTTCTGCGTTCAGTGCGTTTACTTTTTGCGATGACTTTTTCAAGTCCTCTGTTTGTTTTTGATTTTGTGGAGATCCACTGCCAGATAGTTACTTCTTCGCCGTCGATGTTTTCTTTGCACTCGTTGTTCAGAGTGTAGAGCCATGACCAGTGTCCGTTGTACTGATACGGTGTGCCGTCTGCTCTCTTGTAGAGACCTGTGGTGTCGTGTACATCGTCAAACAGTGAGAAGTGGATATCGCTTCCGCCTGCTTCTGTCAATCTCTCGTAAGCCTTCGGTGAGTAATTACCGTTGGATACGAAATTGCCGTCTTCATCAATGGTACCGATTTTTACGGTCGGGTCATTCTTTGCATGTGTGAACCAGATCGGCATATCTTTGATAGATTCTACCATTTCATCTGTCAGTGCATCGTTTGTGTAAGCTTCGCATACCGGATATGCTGCTGCAAAGTATTTCGGATAATGTACGATCATGTTCATGGTCATAAATCCGCCGTTTGAGCATCCGCCGATGTATATGCGGCTTGCATCGATATCAGAGTTGCTGTTTACATAAGCTTTGATCAGTTCCATCAGAGCTGCTGTGTATTTGGAGGTTCCATCGCTTGTATACTGTCCGGAACCATTATCCATCCACATCGTCGGGCACTGTGCTGCCAGAACGTATGCTCCGCCGTCAAAGTACTGCTGTACAGTATCGGTTGCCAGGTTGACTACTTTGTTTCCTACCAGTGCTACACGTGGATCTGTTCCGCCTTCGCCTGCACCATGCAGCCAGATGATCAGAGCATTTTTCTTGCCGTCATTCTTAGCTGCTTCCGGTGTATAGGAAGCGTATGTCAGATTGATCTGACCAAATTTTTCATCGTTGTAGCTGAATTTACCGTCAAGATCAAAGTCATCACAGATCCGTGTGGTGTCTGCTGCAAATTTATTTGCTGCAAAATTTACGCTGCTGCCGTCTGCTGCTTTGAGTTCTTTATTTAAGGTTACTTCATATGCAGTGTCTACATACTCATTGTGGCCGCTTCCGAAGAAGTTGTAGTTGAACGGAGATCCGATGGACAGATCCGGTCCTACTTCCAGTTCAGAGTAATGTAATTGCCCGTTGCTGCTTTGTTTCCGTTTGCATCGGATACATAAGCTGCGGTTACGTTACGTGTTCCTCTGGATGGTCCAAGAAGGAATCCGCTGAGTGCTTTTCTTGTTACGTTTACTTCAAATGCAGATGCGTCAATATTTCCGCTCATTGCTTTGCCGACATTTACAACAACCTTGGAGATTGCCGGACCCCAGTCATAACCTTCGGTGATCGTGGAGTATGTTGTGGACGGAACAACGTCATCTTTTTCATAGGAAGTGATCGTCTGCAGTGCGTCTGCATACAGTTCGTTCAGTGATTTTGCTTCCAGGTCGTTTGCGTTTGCAAATTCGATGGAATTCATAATAAAGTTACAGATGTTGATGGCTGCTTTCTGAAGGTCACCAAGAGAGATAACCTGTGTAGATTCTACGCCGTCATCCATGCTCACTTTATAAGTAACAGTTGTCACACCACGGCTGTTTGTTGTAACAGATGTGATATAACCCTGTTCTTTCAGTTCTGCAACTTTTTCGTTCAGTTCTACGCCTTTTGCTACGGTTGTGGAGATTTCCAGATTGCCGTTCAGATCCAGTTTGTATCCGCCAAAGTTCGGAACCATCTTAGAAACTGTGATCGGATTTCCGCTTGCATCAACATCCTGAATGCTTCTCTCTTCCAGTTCTACATAACCATCGCTTGTCCATGCCGGCTCATTGATAAAGCCTTTCATGATCTGAGAGTAGCCTTTGCCCGGGCAAACAAGGTCGTTGCCTGCGTGCATTTCGTACATCGGTACAGACTGTCCGCCGCCCCAGTCTGTCATGATCATGCCTTTGAATCCCCATTCGTCTCTTGCAAATGCGGTACAAAGATCATAGTCATCCGCTGCCGGTCTTCCGTTATTCTGGTTGTAGGAGGTCATAATCGCCATCGGCTGTGCCTGTTTTACAACCATTTCGAAACCTTTGAGGTAGATCTCACGGATTGCTCTTTCAGAAACGGTATTATTCTCGCTGTTTCTGCTTGTTTCCTGAGAATTCAGTGCATAGTGTTTGATGGTAACGCCAACACCTTTGCTCTTCTGTACGCCGAGTGTTGCTGCTGTGCCGGTCACACCTACGACTACCGGATCTTCAGAATAATATTCAAAGTTACGTCCGCAGAGTGCGTTTCTGTGGATATTCATACCAGGTGCCAGCCAGGAACCGATACCAAATTCTTCCATTTCTTCGCCGTAAGCGTAGATCTGCCCGGTATCCCAGGTCTGTGCCAGCAGTGTACCGATCGGCCATGCAGTTGCATACTGATAATAGTCGGTATCATCCTGTTTATAGTGCTGTGTAATACGAAGACCTGCAGGTCCGTCAGACAGGTTTACAGGTACAAACCCTTTTTCATCGTTTTTCCAGGTTGCTCCTGCAACGCCCTGTACGGTCTTGTCACTGGAATGTCCGTTTACCAGGTTTGCCAACTCATAGAGGCTTAAACCGGATACGAACTGCTCAAGGCTGATCTTACCTTCGTAAACATCTTTCAGTGTATTCTTGCTGTAGTCACCGTCAAATTTCTTAACGTGCTCCTGATAAGTTACGCTGTAGTCGGTGTTGTTTGCGTTTGCTTTTTCTACACGGGAAATGGTTCCTGTTGCTCCGTCTTCATTCTTGGCAAACAGATATTTTTCTTCTGTCGTATCGGAAGTGTAAACCGTTACGTCTTCGTTCTCTTTGATGATCTCCGGTGCTTTGTAGCCTGTAAAATCCACTTCAATCGTCTTCGCTGCCGCGATCTCATTTGCTTCGCCATCGTATGTAATCGATGTTGCACCTTCGGTTGTCATCGGCTCCAGGGTCGGATATTTATCACTGTTTTCGATGTTGTCGTTTTCTGTTACCGGAACCATCAGGTTGCTGTACTGCTCGGTGATCGTGTCTTCTGCGACATTGAGTTTCGCTGCTACGTGTGTATTTCTGGAAGAATTACCGACACGGATAATGTAATCGCCATCTTCCATCACGTAAGCTGCTTTGTCGGTATCGTAAGATCCCATTTCTTTCGTATCAAAACTGATCGTAAGGATCTGAGACTCGCCCGGTGCCAGTTCGTCTGTCTTGGCGTAGCCGGCCAGTTCCTGATATGGCTTGTCCAGTTCACCGTCCGGAGCTGAGAAATAAACTTCTGCTACTTCTTTACCGGATACGGTACCGGTATTTTTTACTTTAACCTGAACGGTTACTTTATCTTTGTCTGCTTTTACCGATTTTGTTGACATCGCAAAGCTTGTGTAAGATCCGCCGTAACCAAACGGATAAGATACATCTACGCCAAAGGTATCATAATAACGATATCCTACGAAAATATCATCGTTATATAATTCCTGAGCGGTGTTGCCGTCCTGGTTTGCAAATCCTTCACTCGATGGGTTGTCATCGAAATTCACCGGCCAGGTGTCGGTCAGTTTACCGGATGGATTTACGGTTCCGTTCAATACTTCTACCAACGCATCTCCGCCTGTCATACCGGCCTGAGACATCAGAAGCATGGAATCCAGACCATCAATCTCATCAAAAAACTTTGTATCAATGATTCCGCCTACGTTCAGGACAACAACAACATTTTCAAAGTTCTGTCCCAGCAGCTTTAAGTTCGCCTCTTCATCGTCGGATAAGAGGTAATCACCTTTTCCTGCGGAACGGTCAGAACCTTCACCGGAGTTACGTGCGATCACGTAAATAGCGGTGTCTGTTTTTTCTGCTGCTGCTTTGATCTGATCTACGGCACCTTCGGTCTGTTCATAAATCGGTTCATTTACCCATTTGTAGCTCCAGCCCTGGCTTGTTCCGCCGCCATTTGCCGTCCATCTTTCATGCATCTGATTTACAAAGTCAATATCAACGATATCATAGCCTGCATTTTCAAAGCCCTGCTGTACGGTAACGTTATCACGCTGGTTTACTGCACCGGAACCGGTACCTCCTTTGATGGTATTGTATACGCCCTGACCAAAAAGTGCGATCTTAGTTCCTTTTTCTTTGGAGATCGGCAGGGAATTGTTCTTGTTTTCCAGAAGGACCATACCCTGTGCTGCAATGTTTTTCGCCGCTGTTTTATGTTCGATCTCTCGGTCACTGATTTCCGGGTTCGTTGTTGCTGCCAGTGCACTTGTGCTGCCGGTAAGTACCATTGCAAGCGACACTGCGACTGCCATCACGCGTTTTGAAGTTCTCTTCATATATGCCGTGCCTCCTTTTTATATTCACTTATTTCATGATGCCAGGGTCAAAAGGTCTAAATCCACATGAGCTTGCTCATAGGTGGATGAAAGACCTTGGGACCCGCCCCGATATGAGCATAAAAGTGGGATGATAATCCCACGATATGCGAATACTGGGGTGCTATGTGCCAGTGGCACATGTTTAGCACCGACCGAAGCGGAGCGTAGAAAGGATTGTGGGAGTGCAACGCACGGAACAATCCGTAGGCATCATAGTTGGGGACTTTTGACATACACAGGATAACGTGATCCTCCTTCCTTCTGTTATGCTGTGCTTCAGACAGTGTCAAATCTGCCTTTCTGTTAACATGCCCTTGTAATTATATATTTTATACAAGTTTTTTGTGGGTTTCCATGTAATATTATACGTTTTGCTTGCATTTTTTTATGATATCCACATTTTCTACTGAAATGCCTGGTTTTTTACACAAACAGGCTTCCGATGAATCATCCTGTATTGATTTTTGTATATTTCAGGACTCCCTGACAGCAAAAAACGACAGAGGAATTACTTCCTCTGCCGCCTTTATTCTTTATTCTTCTTGTATACAGAATTTTTTAGAATCCTGCAACTTTCTCTGCTGCATACTCAAGGATCAGAGCTGCATCGCCTGTGTCTGCAACACCGTCACCGTTTACATCTGCTGCTGCCGCTGCATCTGCATCCAGTTCTGTCAGTTCTGCACTTGCTGCCAGAAGTGCGGTACTGTCGGCTGTTGTCACTGCACCATCGTTGTCTACGTCACCTAACAGTCTTGCTTCTGCAAGTTTCAGTGTCAGTGTACGAACTGCTGCGTTTACTTCATTCTGAACTGCATCATCGTTGTCATAAACTGCCTGTGCATCTGCTTTTACATCTGCAAGTCCTTCGATGGTTGCTGCTACATAAGCATCGCTATCTTCCAGAACAGCTGCTGCTTTTTCAAGCATTGCTTTCAGGGCCGCTTTGTTGCCTTTCTTTTCCAAAGAGATCACTGCATCGATCAGATCGCTGTAAGCTTTGTTTACTTCTTCAGCGGTTCTGTTCTTGTTTGCTACAACAGCTTCTGCTGCTTTGATTACTTCATCCAGTTTTGCAAGAGAATTGCTTGTGTAATTTCCATCCTGAAGTTTCTTTGCAGATTTGATCAGGCTTTCCAGTGAGGAAAGATCTGCATTTTTCACTGCTTTGCTCAGCTCGTTCAGGATTGCAGTTGCTGCTGCACTTACGGTTTCCTGATCTGCATCTTCGTTTGCAAGAACGGCTTTACCGTTTGCTACTGCTTCTTCCAGATTTCCAAGGCTGCTGTATTTGTCTGCACGTACCAGCACTTTTTCAGCTTCTTTTATGGAGATTTCCAGATGTGTTTTCTCAACACCCTGTTCCAGGCTGTTCATTGCTGCCAGAAGATCTGTCATTGCGTTTGTTGTCTCAATAACGGTTGCATCTGCTTTTGCTGCTACTGCTTTTGCTGCATTCAGAGCTTCTTCTACTGCTGCCCAGCTTGCTTTTTGTATAATCAGAAGCATTCAGGTCTTCTACCATAGCGATCACTTTGTTTAAGGATTCAACGTTTGCAGAAGCTTTCTGTACGCTGTCTTTGTTACGCTCTGATATGCTTTCAGGTTGCCAAGTGCTGTGCTGTAGTCTTTTACTTCTACACCATAACGTCTCTGCATCATGTTGGAGTTCATGATGATGTTCAGGTTGTTGATCGCACTCTTCTGTACATCGCCGAGGCAGATGATGTTGTTGTCTACATATTCACCTTTGTAAGTCAGAGTCTTGCCATCGTTGCTTACGGTTACAACATCGGTTGTTGCCGGTACGCTGAATGTTCCAGGATTGAACCATCCCTGACGATAGTTCAGATAGATTTCTTCACCGTTTACAAGGATTCTTCCGTCATCTGCAACGGTTGCTGTATAGCCTTCACCAAGTGATGTCGTTACCGTCTTTGTTCCAGCGGCAGACGGTGTAAATTCATTCCATTTTGCAGAATATACTTTAACAAATCCGTACATCAGCTGAACGTCGATCGCTACCTGTCCTCTTTCATCGAATACCGGTGCTGCATCCTGCATACCGCTTACGATATTCTGTGCTCTTTCTGCTCCGCCCGGCATAATCATGTCATTTCCTGCATGCATGGACTTCATCGGAGTGGAGGAACCGCCGTTCCAGTCAGTCATGATCAGACCGTCAAATCCCCATTCACCGCGGGCGATGTTGGTACACAGATCGTAAGAATCTGCAGTCGGTACGCCGTTGATCAGGTTGTAGGATGTCATAATAGACATCGGACGAGATTCTTTTACTGCAATTTCAAAACCTTTCAGGTAAATTTCACGCAGAGTACGTTCGCTTACGATCGTGTCAACTGCATTACGGTTACTTTCCTGGTTATTTGCTGCGAAATGTTTCAGGCATGCACCAACGCCCGGTGTTTCCTGAACGCCCAGTGTGCAGGCTGCTGCCATAACACCGGATACAACCGGATCTTCTGAATAGTACTCAAAGTTTCTTCCGCAGAGCGGATCACGGTGAATATTCTGAGAAGGTCCGAGCAGAAGTGTGATGTTCATTTCATCAACTTCTTTACCAAATGCAACACCGATACGTTTTACAAGGTCGGTATCCCAGGTCTGAGCCTGTACATAACTTACCGGCCATGCGGTACAATACTGGTACAGTGTCTGTTTTCATCGCTTCCTTCAATGGTCGCATCAAATTTCTGTGCTACTCGTACACCGCCAGGACCGTCTGCAAGAACGATGCCCGGAATGCCATACTGATCGTAAACGGTTGTCTCACCTGCTGCACCTTTTACCGTAGAAGAGTTGCTTCCAACGATCGGAGAATTTTCATTGGCAACGCCCCATCCGCTTCCGCAGTTCAGAGCCGCCAGTTCTTCTACATTCATCTGTGCGACAAATTCGCCCATCGTAGCTTTTCCTTCAATGACATCTTTTAAAGTAGAATCTTTCTTTTCTACCACTTCTACTTTTTCGTACGGCTGTGTTGCTTCATAAGCAGCATCTGTTGTGTAAGTGGTTACTTCTTCATTTTCATATGCAGATGCATGGTCTTCTGTCTTGATTTCAGAAGCATCAACTTTGATAACCGGAGCTGCTTCTTTTTCTGCTTCCTCTGTTGGATAACTGTAGCCCTCTTCCGGTTTGCTCCATTCTACCAGATCTTCGCCGTCCGGAACTTCCATCTGGTTGGAAAGCTGTTCAGTCCGTGCGGTGTCATCCACTTCAATGGTTGCCTCAACACTGGTATTTCTGGAAGAATCACCGACACGCACATAGTATTTTCCTTTATCCAGAATATAAGCTGCCTGGTCTTCATTATAATATGCCATGTCTTTTGTATCATAAGAAATCGTCAGAATCTGCGATTCGCCCGGTGCAAGTTCATCCGTTTTTGCAAATCCGCCAAGTTCCTGATATTCTTTCTCTGCCTCTGCAGAATCCGGTGCGGAATAATAAACCTGTACGATTTCTTTTCCGCTGTAAGTGCTGCCGGTATTGGTAACTTTTACTTTTTACGGTAACTTTATTGGCATCTGCTGTCACAGACTGTGTCTCAATTTTGAAATCTGTGTAGGAAAGTCCATAACCAAACTCGTATTTCGGTGTGATATTAAAGGTATCAAAATAGCGGTAGCCGACATAAATACCTTCGTTATAAACTTCTTTCTTGATGTTTTTGTCTGCATTTGCAAAGGTATCTGATGCCGGATAGTCACTGTAGTTTTCTGCCCAGGTATCTGCCAGTTTTCCGGATGGGGTCACGGCTCCGGTCAGAACATCCAGAAGTGCGTTGCCGCCTTCCTGACCTGCCTGTCCCATCAGAAGCATTGCATCCAGTCCGTTAATCTCGTTATAGAATTTTGTATCCATAATACCGCCGACATTCAGAACAACGATGGTCTTTTTAAAGGACGCTGCCACACGCTCCAGATTTTCACGTTCGAGATCCGTCAGATAATAATCACCAATATCATAAGATTCTCCGTTGTAAGTTCCCTTCGTCCCTGCCAGTGTACGGTCGGTACCTTCACCGGCATTTCGGCTGATGACATAGATTGCCGTATCGGAATCTGCGGAAGCATCTGCCAGCTCTTCATCACTGATCTCCATCTCAGGGAATTTGAAGCAGTTCATCGTACTGTTTCCTTCAATTTTGTGCTGTGCATCATAAGCATCTGCGTATGCATCGAGCATATCAGAGTTTACGATATCATAGCCAGCTTTTTTAAAGGTATTATAAATGTGGATATTATAACGTTCATTCAGATCTACATCCCAGGAACCACCTCCGGAAAGTCCTCCGTTGAACGGGTCACCGGAACCAAATCCGCCTTTGATGGTACGAACCGCACCGCTTCCGAACAGTGCCAGTTTTTTTGTCTTCAAAGGAAGTGTATGGTTTTCATTTTCCAGCAGAACCATACCCTGTCCGGCTGCCTCTCTTGCCAGTGCCGCATTGTCAATCTCCCGCTGTGTGATCTCATCACTTGTACTGGCTGCCAATGCAGAAGAACACGGTGCTGCGACCATACTCACTGCCAGTGCCGCTGCCATGGCACTTCTGATTTTTCTGTTACGTTTTTTCATTCTTTGCTCCTCCTTTTGCCCGTTTATACGTTTTGCTCTATGATTATAAATTTTACACAATTTTCTTTTGATTTTCCATGTAAAATTATACGTTTTTCTTTGTAAATTTTTATTATGTATCAGAATATAGAGTCAGATTAATCAAAAACAGCAGAGGTTTTATCTCCTCTGCTGCTCTTTTTTTTTAAAAAATTACGGTTTAAAATTCCCGCTCGCCCATTTCTTCCAGAAATGCCAGATAGCCTTTAAATGCTTCATAGATATCTGCTTTGCTTGTCACTTCGAACGGTGCGTGCATGTTCTGCACTGCCACGCCGCAGTCAATGACTTCCATTCCGTAGTTTGCCAGGATATAAGCGATCGTTCCGCCTCCGCCCTCATCAACTTTTCCAAGCTCGGCTGTCTGGAAAGCCGCCTCATTTTCATCAAGGATCTTGCGGATTCTTGCGATGTATTCTGCGTTTGCATCATTAGAGCCTGATTTTCCGCGGGCACCTGTAAATTTATTGAAGGTCAGTCCTTTGCCGAAAAAGGCACTGTTTTTCTTTTCCATGACGGCCGGATAATTCGGATCGTAAGCTGCACTGACATCGGAAGATAACATTCTGGAACTCTGAAGTGCTCTGCGTACTTTCAGTTCGCTGTAATCTCCGGCTGCATTCATGATCTCTGCCACTGCATTTTCAAAAAATCTGGAGTGCATACCGGTCGCACCGACGCTGCCGATCTCTTCTTTATCTACCAGCAGGCATACGCAGGTGTACTGCGGTTTGTCAAGCTCAAACATTGCCCGGTAGGATGGGTAGGCACACACTCTGTCATCCTGGCCATAGCCCATGATCATACTCTCATCCAGTCCATAATTTCTTGCATTTCCGGCCGGAACAGCTTCCAGTTCTGCAGAAATAAAATCGGTTTCTTCTATATTATATTTCTCTTTTAACAGCTGAAGGATCTGCTTTTTGACCGGCTCTTTTTCTTCGCCGGAAAGCGGTATACTGCCGACTAAGATATTAAGGTCTTCGCCTTCTACCACTTCATTGCCACGTTTTTCCATCTGTTTTTTGCCAAGATGCGGAAGCAGATCGGAAATGCCGATAACCGGATCGGATGGATCTTCACCCAGTGCAATCTCCACGCTTGTTCCGTCTTTTTTGCCACAACACCGTGCAGTGCCAGCGGCATCGCAACCCACTGATATTTTTGATTCCGCCGTAGTAGTGTGTTTCCAGCATCGCCAGACCATCGCTCTCATAAAGCGGATTCTGCTTCAGGTCCAGTCTCGGAGAATCAATGTGAGCTCTAAAATATTCATGCCCTTTTCCATAGGTTCTTTTCCGATATGGAACAGTGCCAGTGTTTTTCCCATGATGGAAACATAAACTTTATCGCCGGCCTGCAGTTTTTTCGCCGGATCTGCGAACTTCTTTCAGACTCCTGTAACCTTTTGCTTCTGCTTCTTTTTAAAATCTCTTTTACGCATTCTCTCTCTGTCTTGCATTTTGAGAGAAATGTTCTGTATTCTTCACAGAAATCATATACTTTCTTTCTGTCTTCTTCCGTATAAGATTCCCAGACTGTTTTCTCATTCATTTATTTTACCTCCTACGTTTCCGTCCTTTTTTGACGCAGGCTTTCATTGCTTCGATTACAGCACTTCGCATGCCCTTTTCTTCCAGAACACGCACTGCCTGAATTGTCGTTCCTGCCGGAGAGCAGACCATATCTTTGAGTTCACCCGGATGTTTGCCTGTCTCCAGCACCATCTTTGCACTGCCAAGGACTGCCTGTGCTGCGAAACGATATGCCTGTGCACGCGGCATACCATCCGCAACGGCTGCATCTGCCATCGCTTCAATAAACATAAATACATATGCCGGTGAACTTCCGCTGACGGAAACAACCACATCGATCAGACGCTCCGGAAGCATTTCTGCTTTTCCACAGCTCTCAAGGATTTTCAGCACATCCTGCATCTCTGCGTCTGACACTTCTTCGTTGCAGCACACGCCGGTCATGCCTTCCCCGACCAGTGCCGGTGTATTCGGCATGCATCTTACCAGCTTTACTTTTTTCCAAACTGCTCTTCCAGCCATGCCAGTGTTTTTCCCGGTGCAATGGAAATGATAATTTTCTTTTCATCCACTGCATCTTTAATCTCATGGATCACTTCTTCATAAAAAATCGGTTTTACTGCCAGCACCAGCACATCCGCACTTTTCGCTGCTTCTATATTATCTGCTGTTACCTGAATTTCATAAGTATTTCTGGCATTTTCTCTGCTCGCCTCACTCTTTGCCGTCGCGATCACATCTTCTTTTGCACAGATCCCATTTTTTAAAATGCCGCCAAGCATGGCTTTCGCCATATTTCCGCAGCCGATAAATCCAAGTTTCATCGCTTTTCGCCTCCTGTAAATCCAGAACTTCTGTTTCTGATAATGCCAAGTTGTACAAGTTACTTTGTTAGATAAAGTAATTCTCAGCTATCATGCCAGAGACAGATTTTTCCGTTTCTGACATCACATATATACTTTAGCAAATCAAAGTACCATGGTCAAGCCTCACCTGTGTTCGACTTAAAGCAGAACTTGCTTGATTTTCTCATCTTGAGTCGCTATACTAAGAATGCCGGGTTTATCGATACCCGTTACCTAATTTACAAAGGAGCAATTTTCATGCAAAAGGACGCTGCTTATATGAAACTGATCGAGGAAATCTCACTGAACGCCTGGCCGTCCCACAAGATTGAGCTTTATGACGGCTGGCTGATCCGGTTTTCTCATAATTATACTTACCGTACCAACAGTGTGGAACAGGTTGGTGACTCCTTGATTCCGATTGAGGAGAAAATTGCTTACTGCGAGGCTCAGTACCGCAATTACCACACACCGTCTAATTTCAAGATCAATCCGCTTCTGGATTCGTCTTTTGATAAGCTTCTGGAAGAAAAAGGCTATGAGATCCGCCATACTACCGAGGTTATGACGATGCCGATGACAAATTTTCATCCTTATCCGGCAGAATCCGTAGAATATGAATATTATGGAAGGAATTCAAATCTACCTTCTTCTGTTTTTTATCCGGGACATATCGCTGTCCAGCTCCGCGACCGGATCACGGACGAGTGGATTGAGTCGCTGTTTCGTCTGAACGGCACGACCAGACCGACGCTTCGCCGCATTGTACCATCGATGTTCAAAGCGATCCCGAAAGAGACGATCGTCGCCTGTATTGAAATCGAGGGCCGCATGGTTGCCTCGGGTCTTGGTATTCTCGACCGCGGACACATCGGACTGTATGCGATCTATGTCGATGCAAGCTGCCGCAGAAAGCATTTCGCACGTGCGATCTGCAGTTCGATCCTGACCGAGGCTCAGAAAAAAGGTGCGACACACGCTTATCTTCAGGTTGTAAAAGGAAATACTGCCGCTAAAAATCTGTATACATCACTGGGATTTGAGGATTTTTATACTTACTGGTTCCGTTCCAAAGAAGTCTGAAGAAGAATCAAAAAATAAACAAACACACGAAAGGACATTATTATGTGGATTGCTGAAAACTGGAAAGATTACGAAGTGCTTGACACTTCCAAAGGAGAAAAACTGGAACGTTGGGGCGACTATCTGCTGGTTCGTCCGGACCCACAGGTTATCTGGGATACCCCGAAAACACTGAGAGGCTGGAAACGCCCGAATGCACACTATCATCGCAGCAAACGCGGCGGCGGTGAGTGGGAATTTTTTGATCTCCCGGAACAGTGGAGTATTCACTATCAGAAACTGGGGCTGACCTTTCAGTTAAAGCCTTTCAGCTTCAAGCACACCGGTCTTTTCCCGGAGCAGGCTGCTAACTGGGACTGGTTCTCTGAAAAGATCAAAAAAGCCGGACGCCCGATCAAGGTTCTGAACCTCTTTGCCTACACAGGTGGCGCTACCCTGGCAGCCGCTGCTGCCGGAGCTAGCGTTACGCATGTAGACGCATCAAAGGGAATGGTCACATGGGCCAAGGAAAATGCTGCTTCTTCCGGTCTTACAGATGCTCCGATCCGCTGGCTTGTAGATGACTGTGTCAAATTTGTCGAGCGTGAGATCCGCCGTGGCAACCACTATGATGCCATCATCATGGACCCGCCTTCCTACGGCCGCGGACCTAAGGGCGAGATCTGGAAGATCGAGGATGCGATCCATCCGCTGATCAAGCTCTGTGCAAAGCTTTTAAACGAGAAGCCGCTGTTCTTTCTTGTCAATTCCTACACCACAGGACTGGCCCCGGCCGTACTGACCTACATGCTGGCAACCGAACTTGCTGCTTTTCACGGTCATGTAGACTCCCAGGAAGTCGGACTTCCTGTTTCCGGCAATGGACTTGTGCTGCCTTGTGGGGCATCCGGACGCTGGGAAATCTGAAATCTGAGGATAATGCGAGGTGATATTCAAGGATATCTCCGGCACTTTTTTGGACGTTTTCTGCGAGGTGCAGCTCATCTATATACTTTTCATGCGTTATCGTATCACAGATATAAACACAACAGATTGTGCATTCTTCAAAAAAAATCAAACAGCTCCTTTTTCTCTTTCAGAAATCTGATATAATGCTTTAAAATAAAAGATCCCCCACCAGTACAAAATTGCTGCTCACCACTTTTCATAGAAATGGACGTTTTCTTAGACTAAAATAAATCAGTATTACACCAATACTACTTGCCTTTCGGCTATACAGCTACTTTTATTATTTCTGGAGGTTTTTAGTCCGGTTACGGACAGTTCCTTTTTTTCTCCGGATACGGAGTGATATTTTCTCAGGATATTATATGCGCCTACCGCATCTGCGTTATATCTTACTCCATCAGTTACATATATACCCCGTTCTTTTCGATTTGTTGCTTCTGCATATCTATTTGATACTTCCGGTGATAACGGACTGCACTGGCTGGTATAGCTTTCCTCTTGTTTTATCAATTGTATTCCATACAGTTTCAGCTTATATTCCAGCATAATATACAGCCTGTTATATGGCAGTCCGTGAAACTTCTGGTTGGTCTTATGCCCCATATCTTTCTCTTTACGGATGTTTCGGATATCTCCCACAACCACACATCGGATATCTTCTTTTTTACAGTATTCTGCAATCCATCTGGTCGTTTTATGAAGATAATCCTTCACTGCATTCTGCTTTTTCCTGTAAAGTCTCCGAATATGTTTCGATGATTTTGGATATTTTATCCCTCTTTCCGACTGCTGTGCATACCATACGGACTGCACTCTGGCGATCTCTTTATGAAAATATCTTTCCAATGAAAGGTACTTTCTTCCCAGGATAAAAGTCCTGCCGTTTCCGGAATCATAACAGGTCATCAGATTATGAAGTCCCAGATCAACAGATAAATAATGTCCATTCTGAGAAAGCTGTTCCGGCTCTTCAATCTCATAGATAACGATAAGCTCACATGTTCCATTTTCCGGCGGATAGATCCGCAGCTGTTTTATGTGATCCATGTCCCTGAAAATCTTATTTTCAAGATATAGAAATTTTTCATGGATCCCATAGGTTTCTTCCATATAGCTTTTCAGATCCCTTGGCAGAGACAGACGCAACTGGTCTGAGCCTTTCTCATGCCGGATCCCCATCTGCATATATGTGACCGGTATATTGTCCTTTTTAAAACGGGGCGGATTTGGCTCTTTGATTCCCTCCAGTCTTTTTAGGACATAAAAAGATTTCCATGCTTTGTCCAACTGCTTGCAGGTCTCCTGCGCTGTCTGTGATGGCAGCTGTCTGTACCACAGATCTCCTTTATGCGCTTTTTTCTGATAATACCAGTCAGGATACTTTTCCAGTCCCAGTTCTTTATAATGATGACGTTCGTAGTTGCAGACATTCCAGAGTTTGGAAGCCGCATAACACATATGCCCTATAATATTAGAATATTCCGGCCGGATCTTTACCGATGTTCTGTGTGACAGCAGCATCCCCTCTTCCTCCCCTCAGACAGTAACGCAGATCGGTATTTACAGTCCGCTTTAACTTAATACGATTTGCTCTGATGTTCGATGTACCTGCGGATATTTTCTTCCGATACTGATCCGACTGTCTCCACATAATAGGAATGGTTCCACAGCTCTCCCTTCCAAAGCTGGTTTCTTATTTCCGGAAAACGTTCGAATAATTTCCTGCCGGTGATCCCCTTCAGATACTTGACAATTGCTGTTATAGACAGCTTTGGTGGAGCTGATACAAAACAATGGACATGGTCACCTTCACCACAGTAAAGCGGACATTCACAATCCGCTTCGCTACTTGCTCATGAACGCAGTCGCTTAGTGCTCTGCACACTTGAAGCGGGGGATGGTTCTCTGCGTTCAAATAAATGAACGGCAAATCCCTTATCCTCAGCAATCTGCTGCACCAGTTCCTGAAGGTATTCCTCAATATCTGGTGTTAATATCTTCCGCCGGTATTTCACCGACCATACCATATGGTAATTAATATTACATACACAAGTCCTATAATGTATCAGATTTTCTTTCATACATATAGGCTGCTCCATGTCCATCCATATATTTGGTGGTAGAATGAGTCACAATATCAGCGCCCCATTCAATCGGCCGCAGATTCACCGGCGTCGGGAACGTATTATCCACGATCAGCGGAACTCCGTGTGCATGGGCTGCTTTTGCAAACTTCTCGATATCAAGTACCGTCAGAGCCGGATTGGCAATGGACTCGCCAAATACCACCTTTGTGTTCTCCTGAAATGCTGCGTTTAACTCTTCCTCCGTGCAGTCCGGATCAACAAAGGTAACGTCTACGCCCATTTTTTTCATTGTTACAGAAATCAGATTGTAGGTTCCTCCATAAATGGATGAAGAAGCTACGATATGACTTCCTGCTTCGCAGATATTAAACAGAGCAAAGAAATTGGCCGCCTGACCGGAAGAAGTCAGCATACCGGCTTTTCCGCCCTCCAGTGCTGTGATCTTTGCTGCTACATAATCATTTGTCGGATTCTGCAGTCTGGAATAAAAATATCCTTCTGCTTCCAGATCAAACAGTTTTCCCATATCTTCACTCGTATTGTATTTGTAAGTCGTTGACTGAATGATCGGGATCTGTCTTGGTTCTCCATTCCCCGGAGTATAGCCTGCCTGCACACATTTTGTATTGATTGAATAATCCATAATTTTCCTTTCACCTTCTTCTCTGATAATAATTATATGTTATACCCTTTTTGCAGCGATGTAAAGGAAAAGAACAACCGACATATCACGAAATTTCTGTAATTTCCCTTGCTTCTTTTTCCGTAAATCCCTTTTGAGAAGATTTCTATATACCTGCATTTTGCCTTCCAGAATTCCTTCTGCTTTTCCTTCTGCTTTTCCTTCTACTTTTCCCTCTTCTTTTCCTTCCAGTCTTCCGATCTCAATTCCTTTTGCAATTCCCATTTTTCCAGTCTTTCTGCTACATCACACATACTCCGAACTCCTTTCTTTTTTCTGAAATATCTTTTCATAGCGTTTATCTCCGGTCATCACATTGAGAAGTTTTAAGACTTCATCTACATATTTGATTTCTGTTGGATCATCCGGTATATAATCTTTATTTTTTCTTTTCTGGGTAAAAAAATTTGCCACAATACGAAAATCGCTTTGAAACCTTTCGATTTCTTCTTCTGTCAGCCATGCAACCTCGAAAATCTGAATTTTATAATCATTAATATACTTTTCCATTCCATCTGGAATCTTCATCAATGCTTTAATATTCTTTTTTGCATACCAGTGATTTTCTGTTCTCCTGCAAAAAACAAGACCATTTATAATATCAGCAAACACATCATTATGATCCTCCAGTATTTTCTCTGTAATGTCCTTTTCTCCCATAAGCTTCTCCTTTTTGTTTTTCTGCACATTAGAAGCAGCATGGAAATTTTGATGTAAAACTGATATCTGTAAAATACAAGTCATATCATTTATCATACCGCTTCGTGCAGGTCTTCTATTTTGTTGGATTTTCCTGCCGAATGGCATTGGATGTGAATAAAGAATAATATCGAATCTTCGTTTATCTCAAATTTTGTTTCTGTTTTGTGATTATTATAATAGTTTATGTGATGCATGTCAATCTTTTGTTTCTTCTTTTTCCGTATCCAATCAACCGAATGAAACATATACTGTAACCGTCTTTTTATGTCTTTTCCTTCTGCCCGATATTACTTTCCGGTATCATGAAAAAGAACCTGCGAAAAATAGCGAACTTTTTCCATCTTTTCCCCAGCAGGTCATCCCTACTGCATCTGCCATTTCCTGAGCATCCACACAATATGCTGACATACAGGAAATGATGCCTGTACGGACCGGCAGTCATGATCAAAAGATGACTTTTTCCGTCTTTTTTTCATCTCTTCTGCCAGAGATTCTGTCAGCCTGTTGTGGACAAGTTTTGCTTTTTTATAATCCATATCATTGCTTTGCGTTGTCTGTAAGACAAGCGTTTTGTTAGTAGGATAATGCTTTTTCTTTCATTTCTTCCACGCTTCCGCTTTCCGGTGGACAAGCAGGATTCCGATCATAATTTCCGCATCGATTCTCCTCGCAGAAAACGCGGTACTCCGGTTTGAAAACCAGATTTTTCGTGTCCATAACAGCTGCAGCTGAAAAACCGAGCTGTTTTGCTCTTTCTGTATAATTCATAGTTGTACATCCTTTCGCAAATTTATCCTGTAATCGTTGCTATATTCCCATGCAGCAAAAATTCTAAGCAGAATCCACTTTTCTTAACTGTCGTTCCTGGATTCTTTCCTTCTGAAATATTCACTCTCTGTTTCATACAACGGTACAGCCTTTTGGGAATTTCTGTTTTTCTGTTATCACAGTCGAAAATTATTTTTCTTCCTCCGGATAGGTAAATCCCCAGGATTTTCGAAACTCTGTCATCATATCCATAACATCTTTTGTATAATCCAGATGCATACAGGATGGATCACCGTTTATTGCTTTTTCCATATCTGCCAGCTCGTATGCCAGTGCATCTGCATTTTCACCGGCTTTGATCAGCTCTGTTTTTTCGCTGTCAGTATAAGTGATTTTTGCCTCCCAGGCTCTTGGATATTCCATCACCTCTATGTAGCCTTTCTCGCAGGAAATCATGCCACGTTTCGGCTGTTTCGAATGAAGAGAAAGCATAACGGTTGCCATCTGACCTTCCGCATTCGTCAATAATAATCCCGCCTGCTCATCTACTTTGGTCGGTGCCTGTTTCACCTGCGACAATAACTGATCCGGTTTCGAATCCATAAACCAGCGGATAAAAGAAAGTGCATAAACACCAATATCAAGCATCGCACCGCCGGCAAGATTGCGGTTAAAAAGCGGTTGCCCATATTGTACTCTTTAAAACTTCCGAAATTCATCGTGATCAGATTCACTTTTCCAAGTGCCCCACTCTCCAGAATTTTTCTGAGCTTTTTATAAATCGGCATATGGAAAATCGTCATTGCCTCCCCGACAATAACACCTTTTTCTTCTGCAAGTGCCAATGCTTCATTCAGTTCGTCGCTGTTGAGCGTGATTGATTTTTCCACCAGAATATGTTTGCCGTTTTCAATGGCCTTTTTCATAAAATTAAGATGCGTATTGTGCGGTGTTGTAATATAAATCACATCAACATCCGGGTCGGTGAACATTTCATTGTAATCCGCATAGACTTTGCCAATGCCATATTTTTCAGCAAAAATAACTGCTTTTTTCATGGGTTCGATTGCCGACTGCATAAATATTCTTTCCATTCTTTTTCAGAGCAACTGCCATTTCATTTGCAATAACACCTGTACCAAGTACAGCCCAGTTTATGTTCTTCATAGATACCTCCTTTATTCTACAGGTGAACTACCCATTGTCTAAAGCCAATGGGCTTCCTGCTTCGCAGACCTCGTAACCTACTATCTCCACAGGCGTTAATTCGGGCAGTCCCTGCCCTATATTGTTATTTTTATGCTATTCGTCTTAATCCTTCTTCCAGTATATTCTTTGCTGCATTGATATCTCTGTCATGCGTTGTGCCACAGACAGGACATACCCATTCCCTTACGGACAGGTTTTTGTTTCTGTATTTTGGTATCCACAGACGGAACACAGCTGACTACTGGCATAGAATGTATCTATTTTGATGTATTTTCTGCCATTCCACTTGGCCTTATATTCTAACTGTCTTGTCAGCTCATGCCATGATACATCACTTATGGACTTTGCCAAATGATGATTTTTTACCATGTTTTTTATCTGCAAATCTTCCGAAACTATCACTTGGTTTTCGCTGATAATCTCATGGGACATCTTGTGCAGATAATCTTTTCTGGTATTTGTTATTTTTTCATGGCATAATGCTATCTTTTTCTTTGTTTTGTAGTAATTTTGACTTCTTTTCTCTTTATGGGCTAACTGCCTTTGCAGTTTCACCAGTTTCTTTTCGTATTTTCTGATGATTTTGGGATTTTCGTATTTCTTTCCAGCTGAAGTAATACATAACTCCTTAATACCTAAATCTATTCCTGTATTTTGATTTATATGTGGCAGTTCCACGTGTTCTGTTTCCACTAAAATTGATACATAATATTTTCCACTCGGAACTTGTGATATCGTTACCGATTTTATCTGTCCACTAAAATTTCTATGCAGTTTTGCTTTTATACCTTTTAATTTAGGCAGTTTTACTCTATTGCATCCGAAATCTACTGTTATATTGCCATTCGTAAAATTTGTTGTATATGACTTATGATTATCGTGTTTACTCTTAAATTTCGGATAACCTGCATGTTCCTTAAAAAATTTCCGGTATGCGGCATCCATATTGTAAATCGCATTTGTCAGAGCAAATTTATCCACTTCTTTCAGCCATTCATATTCTTTCTTTAATTGTCTGTTGCAGCAATTGTTACAGTCAGTTTTACTAACTGATTTTTTCTCTTTCTCATATACTTCTTTCCGGTATGCCAGTGTCTGATTATATACAAAACGGCAACAGCCAAATGTTTTTGCAATCTGTATTTTCTGCTCATTATTAGGGTATATTCTGTATTTATATGCCTTTAACATCCACTGTCACCTTCTTTCTCAACCTTGATTTCCTATATATCTTTTCAGCATTTCTTCCAATACATTTCCTACACTACAGGCAAAGCATCCATCTGTCCAAAAGGTATGTTCTTTCCAAAAATGTTTTTCGTAAATATTGGGGATAACTTTTTCATATATGGTATATTGTATAGCTCTTCATCAGGTTTACAATCTTACTAATAGACATTGTTGGTTCTGTCTCTATCATATAGTGAATGTGGCCTTTATCTGTTTTCATATATCTTATTATCACACTGTGTCTCTGACATATCTCATACGAAAACTGTTTTATATCATCTGATATCTGCCTCGAAACCAGTAATTTCTTCCTATATTTACAGACAAAAATAATGTGATATTGTAGTAGATATTTGTGTCTGTTTTTTGATTTCCAGGTTCCCAGGCCATGAGTATACTATAATTTCTGATTTTTGGCTACCTTAACCCACCGTCTAAAGCCAGTGGGATTGCGGTAGCCTTATTTCAAAAACAACGGATACACGTTTACCAGATCTCCCGGTGCAATATATGGAATATGTGCCTGAATTACATAGCTTGGAAATTCAGACTGGCGGATCTGTCCTTTTTCCAGATCCGTACATATGCGGTCTACCGATTTTTCTGTATACGGCGGAAAATACTGAATCGGCGGCATAAGGAACTGAAAATCGTTGAGATCGATCAACAATGGATTAACAGATGTCAGAGCTGGATTGTCCATAATTTCATTGTCGGTTCCTCCTGTAATTTATCTGCCTGTTCCATCACTATACTATCATACTTTTCACAAAAGAAAAAACAGCCATAACATTCAGAAACTGTTTTTCTGTATGCTATGGCATGCTTTTTACTGTGTTCCGCTAAAAACGAACGGTTATTTTTTTCTTGTAAGTGATCTTTACAGAAGGTGCTGCTGTTTTCATGCGATTCTGTAATTTTTTCACCTGATTTTTTTTCATACTGCCCGCAACCTGAACATTTGCTTTTTTCTTGATCCCTTTAAAGGCTGCTTTTCCAATGGTCGGTGCTTTCTTTCCTTTGAATGTAACAGAAGAAAGTTTTTTACATTTTTCAAATGCCTGTTTTCCGATTTTTTCACATTGGATCCGATGACAACACTTTTCAGATTTTTGTCATTTCGAAAAGCTTTCTCTGCGATCGCTGTTACTTTAAAGGTAATGCCCTGAACCGTAATTGTGGACGGAATTGTTACTTTTCCTGATTTTTTCTGAATTCCGATCACTTCTGCGGTGCTGTTTTTGGCTGCCATTTTTGTGATCCGATATTTCAGGATACCTTTTGCGTCCTGACAGATACTGCCCTTTGTCAGCGTTACCGTATTTTGATCTTTGCTTGAATCCGGTTTCGGACTTGGTGTTGAGTCGGGGTCGGATCCGGTGTTGGGGTCGGATCTGGAGTCGGCGTTGGAGTCGGATTTGGATCTGGTTTCGGGTCTGGATCCGGCGTTGGAGTCGGATTTGGATCTGGAGTCGGATTTGGATCTGGAGTCGGGTCTGGATCTGGTTTCGGGTCTGGTTTCGGATCGGTACCCGTTTCCCGTGTGAGCTGCAGCCAGTTCAGATTCATGCCGCTTTCTTCAAAGTAGATGGCAAATGAATGTTCTCCGGCTTCCAGTGTGATCTCCTGGGCATCTGTAGTTGTCCAAACCTGCCATCCGCCTGTATTGACTGCACGGTATGTTGCAATTTTCTGATTATCGACATAAATGCTGAATGCTCCTGTTCCGTCATTCGAAGCAACACGCGCCGTAACGTTATAAGTACCGGCTGTCGTTACATTGATTTTATATTCTGTTAAACTGCCCTGGTTGCAATAGCCAAGGTTCTCTCCTCCGCCTTCATCTGATGTATCTTCTGCCCTGACATCTCCGGAGGAATTTAAAATATTTTTGCTGCATAAAATCTGGTATCATCTTCTATTACGGTTACTTTCTGCGATGTATCCGGATCTGTTCCTGTACTTTCCCCGCCCAGGTTACGGTTCAGGAAATCGCATCTTTTCGTCATAAAATTTCTCAGATATTCAATATTATCATCATAAGTAAGACCGGTATTTACAAAACTTTCACTGCTGTGATTCCATGGATTCTCCATCAGGTCACGCCACTGGATAAAGTTCATCGCTGCGGATGCACTTACTTCTGCTTTGTATGCATCCAGTGTTTTTATCTTTGTTGCTGTGTAGGCGGTGGACTCTCCCAGTATGTACTTGATCGCCGGCATGAATTCACTCTGCCATAATTCTTTTACTTTATTCCACACTTCTTCGTGCTGCACAGCCTGTGCCATGACATTATATTTACTGCTGTTGTCGTACATTCTGGAAATTTTTGCCCACCACTGTGTCGGGTCAGTAAAGTCTGTGCCATTTCGGGAGGTGTAATTTCCAAGTGCCACATCAAAATCCCATACCGGTGCGGCATGAAGCTTTCCATCACCGGTCAGATCAGAGTCTTTATAGAGATAAAAGCTTGTGATACCGGAATCCAGGTTCATGGAAAATTCCTGGAGCAGGTACATACGTGCCAGTGATTCGATATCAATATAATCAGAAAGAGCATGACGCTCCCCTTTGCTGTCCGTTGTATAGCCATCTTTGGAATAAAGAGCATTTTCCATATTCTGATAAAATTCACTGATGTATTTGATCTGATTTTCCGATACACATTCCGGGCATTTCATAGTGACTGCCTGTCCGCCCGTTGTCACAAAACCACTTGTTTCATCTTTGTAACGCTCTCCAAGCTCAAGTTCAAGCAGATATCCGCCCGTGATATCTTCCGGATCGTTTGGAATATCTACCCATTTCTGTGTGCCTGCTTTATAATCATTTGTTCCTTTCTGCTCATATGTTTCCAGATCTGCATTATCATTTGCCTTACTTGTGGCCTCTTCCAGATCCGTAATGTTGACTCTCGTTTTTCCGATTTCGATTTTTTCTGTGATAAGATAAGATCCCATGTAATCGCCATTGATATAAAGATCGATGTTTCGGCTGTCCATGGTGAATGGAATCCCGGTCTCTTCTGCCAGATTGTACACGATCCGATTTCGAAGAAGAGAACGATCCGCATAATTAGCAAGCAGACACCAGCCTTTTCCCTTGCCCATTCCAAGCAGATCTGACGAATTTTCCAGTTTGATATTATATGGTTTTTTCGCAAATCCCCAGGTGGAATTTCCACGGCCTTTGATCTGCTTTAAGTTTCCGTCAAAATCTACGCTGCGGTCTGCTTTGACAAGTGCCATTGTACCTTTTTCTTTATTGTCTTTGCTTGCATGAACCTTATCGAGCGTACCGGATGCTGTCTGGATAAACATTGCCGGAATCTCTGCCGATTTTACAATATTTACGCTAACACTTTTGCCTCCGGCGAGTGAAATCTGCAATTTGCTTGTTCCTGAGAGATCTGTAGAATCTCCGCAGTTTATTTTTGTCCGCCGATCATAACATAACTGTCGGCATTTTCATTTCCGTCACTGTTTTCTGTGAAATGAAGCTGTACATTGCTTAAATCTGCTCCGGAAGGCATACACAGATAATACCCCTTATCTGCATACTGCCAGTTGACTTTCTGCTGCGGCAGTGTTTCGCTGCCATAAATTCCCGTTACATACAGTTTTGTGATCTCAGAAAGCTGCTGCTCTGCTGCATAAGACCGGACCGGCATCAGACAGAAAAACAGTATCAGGCACAAACCTGCAAGCAACTTGCCCGGGGTTTTTGCTGCACTTTTCATAATTGTTCTTCTCCTTTAGAATATTGTATTCATCGACCTGGTTACTTTTTCATTATACGCTCTGATTTTTTGCCAGTCAAACAAAAACAGCGGAGTTTATCAGACTCCCGCTGCTTTTTTATTTTCAGAATCGCTCATTGCGTAAAGCGGACATTCGCAATCCGCTTTCGCTACTTGCTCATGAACGCAGTCGCTTTGCGATCTGTCAGTGGGAGCTTTTAACTCCCACTGACATAAGCATCCCCCTTACCCGCCGCTTAGTGCTCCACGCACTTGAAGCGGGGGAATGCTTATCTGCGTTCAAAAAATCAGAATCCACTGACTGCTTCGGATGCGTACTGAAGAACCAGCACTGCATCAGCGGTATCTGCCGCACCATCACCGTTTACATCTGCACTTGCTGCATCTTCTGCAGAAAGTGTGGCAATCTCAGCTGCTGCACGCAGGATTTCCACGGTATCATTTGTTGTGATCTGACCGTCACCGTCTACATCACCCAGAAGTCTTGCTTCTGCAATCTTGAAAGTGAGGCTCTTAACAGCTTCATTGACTTCACTCTGCAGTGCCTGATTGTTTTCATAAACTGCTTTTGCTGCTGCAAGTTCTTCATCCAGACCTTCGATCGTAGCCGCTACATATCTGCTGTTTTCCGCCAGAATGCTTTCTGCTTTTTTGATCATTGCTTCCAGAGCTGCCTTGTTGCCTTTCATCTTAAGTCCGACAATAGCATCCATGATCTGATTGTAAGCTTCATTGATCTCTACATCGGATTTTCCGTCTTTACCCAGGATTTCTTCTGCATGGGCAACTGCATCCTGCAATGCTTTTGCAGTGTCATCGGTATACTTGCCGCTGTTCTTTTCCAGAAGCTCGTTTGCTGCATCTGTCAGTTCTCTTAAGGAACGGATATCTGCTCTTTCCATCAGTGCCTGCATGCTGTCTGCGATCGCATTTGCTGCTGCATTTGCTTCTTCCTGAGTTGCATCTGCTTTTGCCAGAATTTCTTTTCCGGCTTTTACTGCTGCTTCCAGTGCGGAAACATCTGCATAATCTCCCGGATTTGCCAGAGTCTTTTCTGCTACTTCAATGATCGCTTCCAGATGTACCTTGTTTGTGCCGTATTCCATAGCATTGATCGCCTGTGTCATCTGAATGATGGCTGTCTGGATCTCAGAATCCGTTGCATTTTCTTTATCCAGAACTGCTTTTGCTGCTGCAAGGGCTGTTCTCATGGTTTCTGCACTTTCTGCTGTGTATTCAGAAAGATCCTGACTTGCCCATGCCTGGTACAGTTTTTCCAGATTCTCAATGTATTCAGACTGTCTTACAAAATGCAGCCAGTTCAGGTTGGAACCGCTCTCTGTGAACTCGATACGGAGTGTATGAACTCCTGCTTCCAGTTTGATCTGCTGTGCTTCCAGTGTGGTCCATTTCTGCCATCCGCCGGTGTTGACTGCCTTGAAACTTGCAATCTTTGTGCCGTCTGCCAGAATATCAAATGCTCCGCCGCCTGCATTGGATGCAGAACGTGCAGACAGGCTGTAAGTTCCGCTCTTGGCAACGTTGATCTGATACTGTGTCCATGCTCCTGCATCACAGTAACCGAGGTCTTTTCCGCCAGCTTCGTCAGATGTATTTTCGCCCCTTGCCGTCTGTGACCAGAGAATATTTTCTGCTGCTTTAAAGTATGTGTCATCACCGATGTCTACTGTCACCGGATTGAGGATCTTTTCTTTAAAGATGTTCACTTTCATGATCATCTTCACAAGACGTTCTGCACAGTCTTCCAGATCAGAACGTTTCAGGATGCCTTTCTTCAGGGCCGCTTTTAAAGTTGCCGGAGAACCGCTTGGCATTTTGACATCATTTCCCGCCAGGACTTCTCTTGCATGATTGGAGTTGTTGCCCCAGTCTGTCATAAAGATTCCTTCATATCCCCATTCACCGCGGGTGATGTTTGTCAGGAGATCTTTATTTTCAGATGTTTCGATTCCGTTTAAGAAGTTATAAGAAGTCATAATGCTCCAAGGCTGTGCTTCTTTGACTGCAATTTCAAAACCTTTCAGGTAGATTTCACGCAGTGCACGTTCACTGACTCTGGAATCGCTGCTGTTTCGGTTTGTCTCTTTGTTGTTTGTTGTAAAATGCTTCAGTGTAATGGAAACGCCTTTTGACTGGCAGCCTTCTGTGATTGCAGCAGCCATTTTTCCGGTAATCAGAGGATCTTCGGAATAGTACTCAAAGTTACGTCCGCAAAGCGGATCTCTGTGGATATTCATACCAGGTGCAAGCCAGATATCAATACCATTGTTGTGTGCTTCCACTGCTGCCGCTTTTCCTACCTGCTTCACCAGATCTACATCCCAGGTACTTGCAAGAAGTGTGGAGATCGGCCATGCAGTACAGGTTGTACCGATACGGATACCCTGCGGACCATCTGCTGTCATCGCATTTGGAATACCGTATTCCATCAGATTTCCCATACCGCCGGTATTTGCAACACCGGTATTTGTCTGACCACCCATCAGTCCGCAGAGCTGGTCATCACTTAACTGTGCCAGGAAATCATCCATAAGTTCCGGATTATTATAAACATCCACCAGCATGATCTTGCCGCTGTCTGCCGGTTCAGAAGCTGGTGTATCTTCGGCTGTACGGGCTTTTTTGCTGCCGCACTCTTCAGGCTCTGTGTTGCTGTCTGTTTCTTTTCTACAAGAATATAATCGATATTCGGGTATTTATCCTTTTCGGATGCCCTCAGTGTGAGGATGCTGTGTCCTTTCGGAAGGGTTACGGTAACCGGTTCCAGATTTTCGAAATTGTACCATTCATTCTTTTCGCCGTCACCTGTCTGTTTTGCATTGATCGTTGCCGGGAATTTCGTTCCGTCTACTTCCATACCTGGATCAAAATCGAATGCCGCACGGCCATTTGCCACATTTAATATCACATTATAATCTCCGGCTTCTTCAACATTCAGATAGTAGCTCACATAGTTTCCGGCATAATTCATATAAGCCAGGCAAGTCCCTGTGTAATCATCTTTTGTAAAGTTTTCGGTGCGTACTGCGTTGTTGCCTGTCGTACCGGCTGCATCGTATTTTTCTGCCTCAATCTTGTTCGCACCTTCTGCTTTGATGACTTTATTGTACAGTTCCTCCTGATCGCCAACACGTCTGAACAGTATATAATCATAGTTTGGATTATTTTTATTTGCCGTGAAACGAACCAGGTTCACGCCCTTGTCAAGATTGATGTAAAATGGTTCACATTCTTCAAAATTATACCACTCGGAAGCACCATTTCCATCACCGGTCTGCTGTGCATTAAATGAAATACCCGGCTGCTGCTGACCGTTTACTGCAACGGTAAAACAGTTTTGGATCTCTGTATAGCCATTTGCCATACACATGATCACTTCATATTTGCCGGCCTCTTCTGCGGTCAGCTCATATTCCATGTATCTGCCTGCTTCATTTAAAAATGCCAGACATTTTTTCATCTGCAGATTATCATCATAAAATGTTTCCACACTCAGGTTTCCGGAAGAATTCAGGAAATTCTCTGCTTCTACTTTTGTCGTTCCTTCGGCCGGAACCGTGTAATGCGGATTCATTTCATCTGAATTCGTCTTGAGATCTTCGTATGTGCCGTCTGCCAGAAGTCTCTTCTTTAACTGAACCGGTGCACACTGCTGTGAAAGCTGCTCGGTAACTTCAGTATCTTCTACTTTATAGGTATAACGTACGCCATGTTCTCCGGCATCTTTGATAGAATTGCCGACGTAGATCTTGTAATCTCCGGCTTCCATAATGTATGCGGATTTCTGAACTTTTCCGGTGTCATCGTAACTTGACATATCACTGAGCGCATACGTCATTGTCAGCTCCTGCGATTCGCCCGGCTGCAGCAGTTTTGTCTTTGCAAACGCTGCCAGCTCTTTTCCAGGTTTGCCCAGCTCTCCCTGCGGGGCTGAGAAATAAACCTGCACGACCTGTTTGCCGGCTACCTTTCCGGTATTCGTAACAGTCGCTGTCGTAACCATATTTTCTCCGTCTACTTTGACGTTTACATTGTCTGTTTTAAAAGTTGTGTAGGATAATCCATATCCAAAATCGTAATTCACTTTCGTATACTCTGGATCAAAAGTTTCAAAAAACGATATCCGACAAACACATCTTCTTCATAATTTACATAAGAATTTGATTCATAAAATGTATCGGAACTTGGATAATCCTTATAATCTTTCGCAAATGTATCCACAAATTTACCGGATGGGTTTACATCTCCAACCAGCACGTCTGCTGTGGCAAGTCCACCTTCCATACCTGCCTGCCATGCCATCAGCACAGAATCGATACCCGGAATGTCTTTGATCCATTCCGTATCCAGAACGGCACCGACATTCAATACAACAACGGTCTTTTTAAATTTCGCTGCCACTCGTGTCAGAAGCTCTGTCTCTGCATCTGACAGATAGTAGTCACCTTTTGATGCACTGCGGTCGCTTCCCTCCGAAGAATAACGTCCGATCGTCACAATTGCGTTGTCTGCATTTTCTGCCGCAGCATTTAACATATCATCGGTAACCGTAATATTTGCATCGTTTTTAATGCCTTTTCACTGACCTGTTTCGTATAAAAATCTACCAGTGGCTGATAGAGGGTGACCTTTCCTTCTTCTTCCTTGATCTGCATCCCTGGAGAATGTTGTGCGTATAATCCACGTTCGTTGCACCGCTTCCTCCGCCGCCTCGTACATAATCAATCATTGCACGCCCAAACATGGCAACTTTTTCGCCCTGTGCCAATGGCAGTGCACCATCATTTTCCATCAGAACCATACCTTCACCTGCCACCTGTCTGGACAGATCAATATGCTCCTGCGGCGATTTCGCCTGTACATTCAGAATACCGGCTGCCGGTATCGCTGCAGCAACCATTGCTGTCGAAAGAATGGCTGCCATAATCTTTCTAAATCTCATCTTCATATGATTTCTCTCCCTTCTGCCAGAATTTCGCTCCTTCTGGATTCAATCAGATTCATGCTTTCCACAGGCAATTCTTTTCTCTGCCCTCCTTCTTACTTTTGTACTCGACAGTGCCTTTCTGTCCGATTTTCGTTCTCAATGTTTATACATTTTACCATGTTTGATTTATTTTTTCTATGTAATTTTATACGATTTACCACCATTTTTTTATTTTTGTTTTAAATTCTTATATATTTTGCACAAAATTGTTTTCTGTTTTTATGTTCCAAAACGTATGCGAACGCAAAAAAAGGGGGGTCTCCCCCCTTGACGTTTACTGATTGATGACAGCCTGGATCTGTTCCATCAGCTGATCGTAGTTTGACTGATCATTGATTCCACCCATGAAAGGCTCGCCAACGATATTTCCGTCTTTATCTACAAGAACTGTTGTAGGGAATGCCATGATGCTTCCGGCATATTTTCCAACTGTTGAATTAGAATCGAAAGTCAGGTTCTTGTAGGAAGCACCCTGAGCTTTTAAAATTTCCTGTGCTTCTTTGATTCCATCCTGATTATCATCTAATGTGTCTGTATTGATGCCGACAACTTCTCCGCCCATTGTCTTAATTGTTTCATTTAATTCATTCAGTTTGGAAAGCTCTTCAACGCATGGCTTACATCCGCTGAACCAGAAGTTTACAACGGTGACCTTGTTATTCTTGAAAACGCTTTCATCGACATCGTTTCCATCCAGATCTTTTCCCGTGAAATCCTGGAATAAGCTGATAGATTCATCTGATTCTGAGGATCCACCATTGGCAGAATCCGCTTCTGCAATCTCTTTTTCAATCGCTGCAAGCTCTTCTTCAATGCCGCGGATCGTCTCAATGTCTTTGCACAGCGTATCATATTCTTCTTCCGTGAAAGAATCTTTATTAGATTCAACGGTGCCTGCAAGGACATCTGCATAGTTTTCACTCAGGCTCTCACCGGCAGCGTTCTTGTTCATAAGACCAAATGGCTTTGTCCCATGCATCTTTGTGATCAACAAAAAGCTGGTTTTCCTGCTGGTAAAGGTCATCCCGTTTTTCGTTTGCTTTTCATCCATGCTTGCGGTATCTGCCGTGGAAGCAGATTCCTGTTTTTTATTGTCTGCTGACGGAGCCTGATTGTTGCCACAGCCTGTAAATGCCAGAAGTACAGAAACGGCAAGGGATGCAGCAATTACCTTTTTTAATTTCTTTGAGTTTGTTCTAAGTGTTTTGTTTTTCATGATTTTAAATCTCTTTTCTTTTCCATTTGATTTTTTAGCTGATTGATCGTCAGCCTGTTTCTTAGTTGAAAACCCATAATGATAGCAGATTGCGTCCAGTCGGGCAGGCTTTCATACATTCTCCGCATCGGATACACTCCGGATGGTTTGGTGTGTCTACTACGTTGACATCCATCTTACAGACACGACTACATTTCTGGCAGCCAACACATTTCTCATGATCAACTTGAATCTTAAGAAAAGATACCTTGTTAAACAGTGAGTAAATAGCGCCCAGCGGGCAGATCCATTTACAAAATGGACGGTAAAACAAGAATGCTCAGGATGATGAAAGCGCAAGGATTGTGAACTTAAATGTAAATAAATGTCCAAGCGCGGCACGGATTCCTGAGTTTGCAAGTGCGAGTGGAAGTGCACCTTCAAGTACGCCCTGTGGACATATGTACTTACAGAAGAACGGATCGCCCATGCCAAGTGAATTGGTTACAAATGCCGGAAGCAGTATAACAAAGACAACCAAGATCACGTATTTCAGATACCGCAGAGGCTTCAGTTTTGCAGTGGAAAACTTCTTGCCCGGAATCTTATGCAGCAGATCCTGGAACCACCCGAACGGACAGAGGAATCCGCAGATAAATCGTCCCAGCAGAAACCTCCCAACAGGATGAAAAAGCCTGTGATGTAGTAAGTGAACTTGAATTTTGAAGAACCGACCACGGCTTGAAAAGCTCCAATCGGACAGGCACCTGTGGCAGCTGGGCAAGAGTAGCAGTTCAGTCCGGGGACGCATATCGTTTTTGCCTTTCCCTGATAAAGTTTCCCTTTCAACAGATTCGGGATGTGAATGTTGGTCAGCAGTACAGCAGCTGCCTGGATCCATCCGCGGAAGCGGGCCAGAAAGTTTTTGTTTGATTTCATTTTCTTATCCAATTCCTACACACTCCATACATAATTTTATTGCCTTGCTAAGAACAACCGCTGCTTCTCCGCGGAAGATCCCGGCAAGGAAAAACAGCATACCTGCTGCAAGTAAAAGAATCTGTGTTGCTTTTTCAGATTTCATTAAGATACTCCTTTCCTTGTTCAAAGTCCTTTTATTGACCTTTCGATGTTTGCATTATACAATAGAGGGTGTAAAATTCCTGTTAAGAAAATGGAGAAAAATAAATTGAGAGTATTAGTTGTTGAAGATGAGAAGAAATTATGTGATATGATTGCGAAAAGTCTGCATCAGGCAGGTTATGAGGTAGACACGTGTAATGACGGAGAGGAAGCACTTGGATATGATTTATGCGGAAATGTATGATCTGATCGTGCTGGATCTTAACCTTCCGGGAATGGACGGAATGGATATCCTCAGAGAACTTCGCAAAAGAAAATGAAGAGACAAAAGTATTGATCTTATCTGCGAGAAGTCAGATTGCAGATAAGGTTGACGGTCTTGATGCGGGGGCGAATGATTATATGGAAAAACCATTTCATCTGCAGGAGCTGGAAGCTCGCGTGAGAAGCCTGACAAGAAGAAAATTTGTACAAAAAAATATCTGCCTGGAATGCGGTGCTCTTCGTTTCAACACAAGAGAACGAACAGCGTATGCAAAAGAGACCCCTGTTGCACTGACAAGAAAAAGAGAATGGAATTCTGGAGTATCTTCTTTTGAATCAGGGAAGACCGGTCAGTCAGGAAGAGTTGATCGAGCATGTCTGGGATTCTTCTGTAGATAGTTTCAGCGGTTCGATCCGGGTCCATATGTCTTCTCTCCGGAAAAAGCTGAAGGCAGGACTTGGTTATGATCCCATCGTGAATAAGATTGGTGAGGGGTATAAGATAGGAGGAAATGGAAAAGCATGAGAAAAATATCGCTCCAGTGGAGACTGACGATTCTTACAACCGTGCTGATTACAGTATTGTGTGGATGTCTGACATTTTTCCTATATAAGAACGGAGTTTATTATTTTAACACGCTTCAGGAAACCGTGACGGATCAGGGGACACCCGATGCGATCTACATTGATATTCCGGATAATGAGTGGGATGATTTTGCAGCGCAGTTTTCCATGAAAGTCTATCATTCAAAATCCGCTTACAGAAATCAAAGCCTTTTGATCACTGCTCTTGTAGCGCTGATTGGCGGAGCCGTGACGTATTTTGTCAGCGGCCGGGCACTGAAGCCGCTCAGAGAATTCTCAGAAACCGTAGAAAAGGTTCAGGCGCAGAATCTGACGGATTGTACGATCGGAGAAAATAAGATTACAGAACTGGACAGACTCCGCAGTTCTTATAATAAGATGCTCCTGCGACTTTCGGAATCATTCGAGACACAGCGTCAGTTTACAGGGAATGCAGCACATGAACTCCGAACCCCTTTAGCATTAATACAGGCACAACTGGATCTCTATCACACAACAAGCCATCCTGAGTGTGACGCTGCAGCACAAGAGACGATCCAGATGGTAACAGAACAGAACGAGCGTCTTACCAGGCTGGTCCGGACACTTCTTGACATGAGCGAGCTGCAGAGCGTGGCACGTAATGACAAGATCGAACTTCACAGTCTGATTGAGGAAGTACTGACTGATCTGGAACCTCTGGCACAGGAAAAAACGTTGAACTGATTCAAAAACCCAGAACCTGAGGGATGAAAAAGCAGAAAACAAAACTGCTGATCTGATCCTGACAGGAAGTGATATCCTGATCTACCGGATGCTTTATAATCTTGTGGAGAATGCGATCAAATATAATCACACCAATGGAAACGTTACCGTATCAGCAGTCCACATGAAGAATACCGTTGTTCTTACTGTCGCAGATACGGGAAACGGAATTGAGGAATCGTTCCGGGAACAGATCTTTGAACCGTTCTTCCGAATAGACAAATCAAGAAGCCGGGAACTTGGCGGTGTAGGTCTCGGGCTTGCACTGGTACGTGAGATTGTCCGGGTGCATGACGGAACGATCGAAGTTCATGGAAATGAGCAGGGCGGAACGACATTTGAAATAACGATGGGTTTGTAAGAAAAATAGAACAGGCAGCATGGAACAAAAAGTCAAAAATGGTATGAATACGCCAAAAATATTTCATATATCTGAGGAGATAAAACATGGACGAAAGATTACAGAAACAACTGGATTTTGCACTGGAAATTGATAAGGAGAAAATATTTTCCGACAGACCCATCTGTCCGGTCAGGGCAGAAACGAAAACGATGCGGAACACGCATGGCATATGGCGATCATGGCGTATCTGCTGCGGGAATATGCAAATGAAAGGGTAAATATTGAACGGGTAATGATCATGTGCCTGATCCATGACATTGTGGAAATTGATGCAGAGACACGTATGCGTATGATGCCGAAGGACTCAAAACACAGAAAGCCCGGGAGGAAGCCGCAAAAGAACGGATCTTTTCTCTTCTTCCTGATGATCAGAAAAAGAGCTTTCCGCACTGTTTGATGAATTTGAGGCAAATGAAACGCCGGAATCAAGATTTGCACATGCGATGGACAATCTGCAGCCTCTGATGCTCAATAACAGCAATGGCGGTGGCGACTGGAGAGAACACGGTGTCAGTGCCAAACAGGTTTATGCAAGACAGAACAAAACAAAAGACGGATCCCTGGAACTTTTGAAGTGATCGATGAAATTTTGCAGAAACATATCCGGCTTGGGGAATCTCAAATAAAAATTGACCGTTGGTTTCCCGGCAGGTGTAAAGAACTGAAATACCGCACATTTTAAAATAGTGTTTACAAAGAATAGTATTGCATGTGCAAATGAACGAATTCCCCGAAGGGCACGTAAAAGTGCCTTCTTGGGAATTGTTCATTTTGCACATTGCTGTACATTTTTGAACAGCCATAGTTTTTAAAAACACTTCATATCATATTTTACACGCTGGCAGGAAACAGCTTTTTGCCACGCTGGTGCACGCAGAAAGTTTTTAGAATCAAAACGTTCCGCATCAACTTTCCGATGCTGCCGCCCCAAAGAGCCGCTGTCTGAGCCTCGAAGAGGCGAGTTTAGGCGAAGGGCGGCTAACAGGCGAGCGAACCGAACAGGAAACGCAGCGTGTCAGGAGATTGTTTTCGAATCATCATGGCGTCATATTTTTTTAAATCATTTCTATGGCGTTCATTTGCACATTCTAAAACCTCCGCAGATTTTGATTTACACAAAAGCGGCACGCAAATTCTTTTGCGTGCTGCTTTCTTATGCTTTCAGATCATACTTTTTACAGTAGCATCTTACTTTTGTTTTTATTTTTCTGCTGCTGTCTGCAGGATCACTGCTGCGTCCAGGGTATCTGCCACGCCGTCGCCGTTTACATCTGCACTTGCTGTTGCGTCTGCATCCAGGCTTGTAAGTTCTGCACTTGCTGCCAGGACAGATACGCTGTCGCTTGTTGTGACTGCACCGTCGCCGTTTACGTCACCGAGGAGACGGGCTGCTGCGATCTTCAGTGTCAGGCTCTTAACTGCTGCATTGATCTCACTCTGTACTGCATCTGCATTGTCATATACATTCTGTGCATCTGCTTTTACTGTTGCCAGTCCGTCGATCGTGGATGCTACGTACGCATCTGTATCTGCAAGGATTGCAGCTGCTTTTTCCAGCATAGCTTTCAGGGCTGCTTTGTTGCCTTTCATTTCAAGGTTTGTGATCGCATCGATCAGTTCTTCGTATGCACCTGCGATTGCTGCTTCGTCACCGTTTTCCAGGGCATCTTTTTGCTTTGCTGATCGCATCGTTCAGTTTAGCGATGGAATCACTTGTGTAGTTGCCGTCTGTCAGTTTTTCTGCTGCGTCTGCGAGTTTCTTCAGGGAAGCTCTGTCTGCGTTTTCTGCCAGTTTGGACATTTCAGCCAGAACTGCGTCTGCTGCTGCATCGATTTCCGCCTGAGTTGCATCTGCTTTTGCCAGAACTGCTTTTCCTGCGTCTGCTGCTGCTTTCAGTGCATCTACGGATTCATAGTTATCTGCATCTGCAAGGATTGCTTCTGCTGCTTCGATCGCTGTCTCAAGGTGCAGGGTCTGTACGCCGTATTCCAGGTTTCCAAGTGCATCGATGATGCCGTTTACTGCCGCATCGATTTCAGACTGACTTGCGTCTGCTTTTGCTACTACGTCTTTGCTGCTGCTACTGCATCTTCCAGTGCTTTCCAGCTGTCTGCTGTATACTCGGAAGAATCAAGGTCTTTACGGTGTTGATCAGTTTCTGCAGGCCTTTGTCTGCGATTGTGCTCTGTACAGCGTCTTTTGAATGGGAAGTGATATCTTTCAGGATATCTGCATATTTTTCATTCAGTGACTGTGCTGTGAAACCATGTTCTTTTGCAAACTCTGTAGAATCCATTACAAGGTTGCAGATGTTGATGGCTGCTTTCTGAAGGTCACCAAGGGAGATCAGCTGTTTATTTGTCTGACCATCTTTGTTGCTGTTTACCTTGTAGCTGACCGTTGTCTGTTTTGTTGTTGTACCTGTCCACCAGTTACGTACATCTTTTACTTTATATGTTGCATATCCATCTTCGATTGCTTTCCATGCTTCATCACACAGAAGGCTGTGATCTGCATCTGCATCACCGTTCACGGTTGTAGACTGTACTTCTGTACCTTCTTTATTCAGTTCATATCCGCCGAAGTTCGGAACGTCTTTTGTGATAACCGGGAGATCCGGATCTGTCTGATCCTGATAGCTGATGGTTGTCATATTTACATAGCCTTTTCCGTTCCAGTCTGGATCAGATTTGAAGCCTTTGATGATCTGAGCTGCACCTTTGCCAGGGCAAACAAGGTCGTTGCCTGCATGCATTTCATACATCGGTACGGACTGTCCGCCGCCCCAGTCTGTCATGATCATTCCCTGGAATCCCCATTCGTCTCTTGCAAATGCGGTACACAGATCATAATCATCGGCTGCCGGTCTGCCGTTGTTCTGGTTGTAAGAGGTCATGATTGCCATCGGCTGTGCCTGTTTTACAACTGCTTCAAAACCTTTGAGGTAGATTTCACGGATTGCTCTTTCAGAAACTGTGTTATTTTCGCTGTTTCTGTTTGTTTCCTGAGAGTTCAGTGCATAATGTTTGATAGTAACGCCACCACCTTTATTGGACTGTACGCCAAGGGTTGCAGCTGTACCTGTAATACCTACAACTACCGGATCCTCTGAATAGTACTCAAAGTTACGTCCGCACAGTGCGTTTCTGTGGATGTTCATACCAGGTGCCAGCCAGCATCCGATACCGAACTCTTCCATCTCTTCGCCAACGCCTTCGCCGTAAGCGTAGATCTGATCGGTATCCCAGGTCTGTGCAAGCAATGTACCGATCGGCCATGCGGTTGCATACTGGTAATAGGTCTGATCGCCATCTTTGTATTTCTGTGTAATACGAAGACCTGCAGGTCCGTCAGACAGGTTTACAGGGGTGATGCCTTTTGCATCGTTTCTCCAGGTAGATCCTGCCACACCTTTAACGGTTGCATCACCTGAATGACCGTTCACCAGTTCTGCCAGTTCTTCCAGTGACAGTGCAGATACAAACTGTTCAATACTGAGCTTCTTAAGTTTAACGTCCATCAGCGTCGCTTTGCTGAAATCACCGTCAAATTTTTTAACGTGCTCGTTGTATGTTACTGTATAGTCGGAGCTGTTTGCATTTCCTTTTTCAACACGGCTGATCTTGCCTGTTGCTCCGTCTTTGTTTTCTGCGATCAGATATTCTGTCTGCGTTGTATCCGATACGTATACATCGACATCTTCGTTTTCTTTGATGATTTCCGGTGCTTTGTAACCTGTGAAATCAACTGCGATCGTGGATGCTGCTGCGATCTCATCTGCTTCACCGTCGTATGTGATCGGTGTTGCACCTTCGGTTGTCATCGGCTCGAGTGTCGGATATTTCTCATCATCTGCAACGTTCGGATTATCTTTTACCGGAACCATCAGATTGCTGTACTGTTCTGTGATCGTATCTTCCGCTACGCTGATCTTGCCTGCTACATGTGTGTTTCTGGAAGAATTACCAACACGGATGATGTAATCGCCGTCCTCCATCACGTATGCTGCCTTGTCTGTATCGTAAGATCCCATCTCTGTTGTATCGTATGTGATCGTCAGTACCTGAGATTCACCAGGTGCCAGCTCGTCTGTCTTTGCATATCCTGCCAGTTCCTGATACGGTTTGTCCAGATTGCCTTCCGGGGCTGAGAAGTAAACTTCTGCTACTTCTTTACCGGATACGGAACCTGTATTTTTCACTTTAACCTTAACGGTTACTTTGTCTTTGTCTGCTGTTACAGACTGTGTCTGCATTGCGAATGTAGTATAAGATCCGCCATAGCCAAATTCATAGGAAACATCTTTGCCGAACGTATCATAATAACGATATCCTACGAAAATATCATCGTTGTACAATTCCTGTGCATTATTTTTATCCTCGTTTGCAAATCCTGCACTGGATGGGTTGTCATCAAAATTAACCGGCCAGGTATCTGTTAATTTACCGGATGGATTTACGGTTCCGTTTAATACTTCTACCAGTGCATCACCGCCGGTCATACCTGCCTGAGACATCAAGAGCATGGAATCCAGCCCATTGATCTCACTGAAGAACTTAGTATCAATGATTCCGCCTACGTTCAGGACAACAACTACGTTATCAAATGTTTTTCCAAGCAGTTCCAGATTGGCCCGCTCATCATCCGATAAGAGATAATCACCTTTTCCGGAAGAACGATCTGATCCTTCACCTGAGTTACGTGCAATAACATAAATTGCAGTATCTGTCTGATCTGCCGCTGCTTTGATCTGGTCTGCCGCACCTTCTGTCTGTTCATAAACCGGTTCATTCACCCATTTAAATCCCCAGCCCTGACTTGTGCCGCCGCCGTTTGCTGTCCAGAGCTCATGCATCTGGTTTACAAAATCTGCATTTACGATATCATATCCGGCATTTTCAAAACCCTGCTGTACGGTAACATTGTCACGCTGGTTTACAGCACCGGAACCGGTACCGCCTTTGATGGTGTTGTAAACACCCTGTCCGAACAGTGCTACTTTTGTTCCCTTCTTTGCTGAAATCGGCAGTGAATTGTTCTTGTTTTCCATCAGGACCATGCCCTGTGCTGCGATGTTTTTAGCCGCGGTCTTATGGTCAATCTCACGCTGGCTGATATCCGGGTTTGTTGTAGCTGCCATCGCTGTCATGCTTCCTCCTAAGAGCATCGAAGCGGACAATGTGACTGCTATCACTTTTTTGAAGTTTTCTTCATTCTTTTTCCTCCTTTACTGCTTTGCTGTTATGTTTTTCGCTTTCCGATGTTGATATTCCATCAACATTTTCTCGTGTGATTTTATTTTATATAACTTTTTTATGATTTTCCATGTAATATTATATGTTTTTCTTGTAAATTTTTATGTTTCCTGTTAGTCCTCTGTTTTTAATCGTTATTTTGAATAAAATATGGTATGTATTTTCTTGTTTTATATATTTTTTATACATTTTCCACAACTTTTGATACAACAGATACACTATCTGTTCGCACTTCCGGTGCATCGCAGGTATATTGCACTCACTTTAAGACAAAAAATGCACTCACATCTGTCTCTCGATGCAAGTGCACTTCCTGTCTTAAAAATTTCGTATTGGCTTTTATTTCTTTTTCTTTCTGGACCATACATATCCGCCGATCAGCACGATCAGTGCGATCACTGCGATGATAAGTGGTCTTAAAACATTGGTGTTATCTCCTGTTTTTGCGGATGTAACCGTGCTGCTTCCGCTCTGGGTTCCCGCAGTACTGCTGCTTCCGGAAGATGTTCCGCCGAAGGTGCTGCTTCCACCGGAGGTATTGCTGTTTCCAGAAGGTGCCTCGGTCTGGATACCGGAGCCGCCCTGGTTATCCGATCCACTTCCGTTTCCGTTGTTTCCATTATTGGATGCTGTCTCGGTCTGTGGTTCTGTGGAGGAATCATTTCCGCCATTGTTGTTTCCGTTATTGTTACTCTGGCTTCCCACCGCTGCGTTCAGCGGTACATCGGTCACGGCAACGGCTGCATTGTTATTCTGCAGTTCTTCCGTCTTTGCGGAAACCGTTACGCTGTCACCGTCTTTAAGCGAATCCTGTACCTGGAAAGTCATTTCAAAAAGTGTTCCGTTTGTATCCAGTTCTGTAGAGGATGCAAATACAAACACTGCTTCTCCTTCGGATTTATTGCCGCTGACCGGATCGTTGATGTCGGTCAGAACGCCATTCATCATGGAGCCTGCTTCCGTTGATACCAGCTTCAGCTGTGAGCTGTCATACGTCACACGGATCTTGCCGTTTGTAATTTTCGTATCGCCGCTGATATCAAGGGTAACTTTCCACGCATCACTTCCTGCCTGAAGTGTGTCACCGTTTACCGTTACGGTTGCCCCTCAGCTGCGAATACATTCTGATGCAGGCACAGGATTGCTGCTGCAAACAGCATCATCGCACATAATACTTTTTTCATGGTTTGTTTTGCCTCCTCTGGACTGCATTATTTTTACACGGACAGCTTTTTATAGCCGAATTTTCCGTAATGTTTCTTACCGTCAATGATCTTGTAGGAACGGATTCTTACATAATATTTTGCTCTGCCCTTTCCTTTTACCTTTACGGTCTTTTTCACTTTTGTGTTTTTCTTGATGTTGACGGTCTTTACTTTCCTGGTAAACTGTTTGTCGCGTGCGATCTTGATCTGGTAGCCGTCTGCCTGTTTCTTTTGGACCAGCGAAGGGATACTTTCTTTCTGGAACCTGAAACTGCTTTTTTGATCCTTGGCGGTCTCGGTGCTATGTAGAAGGTCATCGTCTTGCTTCCTTCGTATTCTCCGATACCTTTGATCGTAACGCTTGCTTTTCCGATCTTTTTATTCTTTTTGTAAGTCAGTGCATAATCTTTGGCTTCTGTCAGTGTTTTTCCCTGATACTGGATCGTCACACCCGGACGAACGGCTCTTCCTGTGTAAGTCTGATCTTCGATTTCGGCGATCTGTGTATCATTCAGGCTGATCTTCTTTTCCGGTGTTGGTGTCGGCTCAATCTTGTCGATCACTTCGCTTCTGTACTGAAGATCTTTGATGCTGACATTAATATCCGATCCGCTTGTTTTGTTCCACTCTTCTGCTTTCAGGTTCAGACCTGTATCTTTGAGATCAAGTTTCTCACTTGCGGAGAATGTCATGGTCACCAGATTGCCGCTGACTTCCTGCTCTCTGGAAGAAGCAAATACAAACACGATCTCACCTTCTGCTTTGTTTCCGTCGATCGGATCGTTGATAACCGTCTGGAAATTACCTTTTTCAGTCCGTCTCCTGCCTCTGTCTTTACCAGATGCAGTTTGTCGGCTGCGTATGTAATCCTTAATTTTCCGTTGCTGATCTTGCCCACGTCCTCTGCTTTACAGGAAACGGTCACGATACCACTCTTTGCCTGAACGGCATCCAGATAAATTCTGGCGGTATCTGCTGCCCTCACAGCTCCAACGTTCAGTGTCAGAATCAAAAACATCGCCAATACTACAGAAAAAATCTTACTTTTCTTCATTCTTTTTACCTCCTTTTTGATTTCGATTCCTTTCTGTGCCTTAGTGAATCTATTTTATCTGATTTCTCGGTAAATTTCCATAGATTTTTATTAGATTTGGTTGAAATTTTTTTAGATTTTTTTCTAACTTTTTTCTATTTTTCCACTTTTGTAAGAGGAATCATATAATATCTTTCATTTTCAAGGTTCAGTTTCTCTACACTGCCGTTATGAAAAGCCAGCACATCTATGAACTGCATCAGTGCTTTTGCATGTAGTTTTGTATCACACAGAACACTTCCGAGGATCTTATCTTCATCCACCAGTTCGCGTACTTCTTCGATTCCGTCGATTCCGACCACCTGCACTTCGGTGCATCCTTTTTCTTCGAGTGCTTCCCAGGCTCCCAGTGCCATGTCATCATTATTGCTGATGATCACTTCAATCTGGTTCGGATACTCTCTCATCCACTGCCGTACGATCACGTTCGCCTGATTTTTCTCCCAGTTTCCGGTGCTGCCTGCAATCTGCTGCGTCGGGATTTTTTGTTTTCCAGCTCTTTCAGCACCCACTCTGAACGGATCAGCGTGTCCTGATGACCGGACTCTCCTTCCAGCATGGCGAACTGTATGACGCCGTCACCATTCCGGTCGATTTTACTGCGGTTTTTTCCAGTGCATCTGCAATTACATCCGCCTGCAAAATAGCAGACTGTTTTGCATCCGATCCTTCATAATAAATCTGATCACTCCGGAAAATGTCTTCCCGCACCGGCTCTCTGTTGAAAAACACAACCGGAATGTCCGCCTGCGTCGCTTTGTCGATGATCACAGCCGCATTGGTGCGATCCACGATATTGACCAGCAGAAGATCATAGTCCAGACTGATGAACTGATCGATCTGGTCGTTCTGCTCCTGCTGACTGCCCCTTGCATCGGCGATCTTTTGCGGATCTCCACGCCTGGATGGTCTTTTTCGTACTGAAAAATCTCATCCTCGAGATAACCGCAGATCTTGCTGACATAAACATCTTCTTCGTTGTATACAGCCACCCCGATCTTGACCTGCTTTTTGCTGTTCTCACTCTCCGCTGTCTTTGTACATCCAAAGACCAGCATGCACAGACCAAGTACTGCGATGGCTGCCTGCAGTTCCTTTTTTGACCCCATTTGTTTTTGCCTCCTTCTTCCACCTTGTAAAGCGGACATTAACTCCTGCGATTTTATCAATAGATTGGAAAAAGAAAATCATACTTTTCATTTATATTGTCCTGCGTGATCCACTCGCATTTTGTCTTTGTGAGATGATCCACTTTCTTTCCTTCTATGGAGTAAACAGCAGACTTCACTGCATAAATCCCGAAAGAATACATGCTGTATGCCATAACGCCTTCCACTTTCCCTTCCCGGATCCCCTGCAATACCTCATCGGAATAACCGATCCCATAAATGACCTGGTTTTTGCTTTTCAGATAGTCTGCCGTCTCTTCTGTAATCTTTGGAGAACTGCAGATAAACACAGCCTGCTGCTTCCTGTCCCGATATTTTGCAAGATTTGGAAGTGTCATTTTCTTTTTCTCGATTGCAATCCCTGCTTCTGAAATGTTTCCTGAAAGATTGTCCACATTCGCTCCGACATTTCTTTCTCATCCGTTAAATATACCACCGGCTCTTCTTCCTGACGCTTCTGATGGATTTTTTCTGCCAGACATTCTGCCATATCCTGCACATCAAACCAGACACGGATCGTTTTTCTTCTGTTCCGCCCGGATTCACCAGGATCAGCAGGATTTTCTTCTTTTCTTACTGCAGATAGAGAGAATCTGTTCTTTCTTTTTCTGAAAACACGATCAATGCCTGAGAGCCGTTTTTGATCTCACGGTCTATGTACTCTTTGATCGTGTCATAATCTTCCTCTATCTCCAGATACTCGACATCCACACGCTTTGCATTTGCTGCTTCCTCAATACCTCTTTTAAAATCTTCTACCTGACTGTTTTTCTCTTGATCCCGATCACAGAAATTTTGTGATATCTCTTTTCATCTCTCCTCCAAACAAATTTGAATACGAGAGAAACATAAAACAACCATCAGAATCCCTACGCACACAATACCGATTTTCTTTGCCCTTCTCATTCTTTCTTTTCTCCATACATAATTGCCGGAAGATGCAGCAGGATTTCTGTTCCCTCATCTTCCTCTGAAATGATCTGTACCCCGTATTCTTTTCCAAAGTGCAGCTGAATCCTCTCGTGTACGTTTCGTACACCAATGCCGTTTCCTTTTGCCGTCTTTAATTCTTTCGTGTAATCCAGAAGTGCCTCTGCCTGTTCTTTTGACATCCCCATACCGTTGTCTTTCACAGAAATGTAGAGATCCCCGTCTTTTGTATAGGCATGAATCACGATCTCACCATCGCCGTACATCCCTTCCAGTCCGTGATAAAGTGCATTTTCCACAATTGGCTGAACGATCAGTTTGATGACCTGAAAACATTCTGTGCCGGGATCTTTTTCAATCCGGTACGTAAACTGATCTTTTGCACGAAGTGACTGGATCATCAGATAATTCCTTGCATGTTCCAGTTCATCTGCTACCGTGATGATATTTTTTTCCTTTGCTGAGGCTGATACGCAGAAATCTTGCCAGTGCCGTAACCATGCCTGCGGCATCTTCTTTTCGGTTTTCCTCGATCATCCACACTACAATGTCCAGCGTATTGTAAAGAAAATGTGGTGTAATCTGTGCCTGAAGACTGTCCAGTTCACTCTTTCTTTTGGCTTCCTGTTCCTGGATCACTTCCCGCATCAGTTTTTTGATCCTGACTGTCATCTTCTGAATAGAGCGTCCCAGATGATACACTTCAAAACTTCCGGCAGTATGGACTTTGATATCCAGCTCTCCGGCTGAAATTCGTTTGACATCTTCCTCCAGGTTGCAGATCGGTCTTGTCAGCACCATTGAAATATACGATCCGACAACCTGGAAAAACAGAACTACCTGGCAGATGACCGCCAGCACAAAAAAAGTACTTTTGATCCCATAACTTCTAAGTTCTTCTTTCCCGATCACACGAAGGATCTTCCATCCGGTGTATCCCACCGTCTTGACACTGCAGAACACCTGCTGTTTCCCGATTTCTGTTTCATAGGATCCATCCTGATATTCAGCCAGTGTTTCCGGCGGTTTTTCTATAATCCCACTGTTTACAAGGGCGTGCCTGGGATGGTAGATCAGTTCTCCGTTTGAATCCATCAGAAAAGAATACTGGTTCATATCATCTGTTGAGTTCCTGAAAACTTCAGATAATGCACTGTATTTTATATTGATGAGCAGCACTCCGCTCAGCACCTGATTTCCGTGCGTGATCTGCACAAAACGGCTCATCGGGATCACCCACGGAAAACTGCTGTTATGTTCAAAAGCAATCCTGTATCTGCGGTCTGAAAAAATGAATGTTCTCACTTCGCTCAAGTGCACTGGAAAACCATTCTTCCTGCATAACATCTGAGGAAGCGGCAGATGACAGTGCCGGCATGACCTGCAAAAGTGTCCCATCCTCCTGAAACAGGGCAATGCTCTCCACATAATCTTTGTAGCCGTCATACATCGCCTGAAACATCTGTTTCATCTGTCCGCTGTCGTGTCCCTTGATAATATTATAATAAAGTGTATCTGACAGACGCATCATACTGTGCAGATACTGTGACATAGATACGTTGATCTGTTCTGCCAGCTCCTGATTATCCTGAACGATGATCTGTGCCTGCTTTTCCTGCTGAGACTTTGAGACAAAAAATCCTACAAAGACAGCGACAAGCAGCGTCAGCGTCAGAATGATCACATACAGAATATTCTGCATACTCTGTTTCGGCAGAAACTTCCGAAAGTCCTGTCTGATTTTCCCCACATACAACCTCCCGTCTATTGCCCCTGTCTGCGGCACTGAATCGGGGACATTCCATATTTTTTCTTAAATACATGGCTGAAATATCCGGATTCCAGATAGCCAACTTTCTGGGCAACTACATAGATTTTTTCACTTGTCTCTTTTAAAAGCCGCATGGCTTCTTTCATTCTGGTGTCCGTCAGATACTCTACGAAACTCATGCCGGTCTCTTTTTTGAACAGGCTGGAAAAATAGGTCTGCGTCAGTCCGACTTCAGCAGCAATCTTTTCCAGTCCGATATCCGGATCTCCGAACTCTTCCTGGATTTTCTGTTTTGCCTCTTCAATGATACCTTTCGCCTTGTTCTCACGTTCCCGCCCCTGGTTGGCATTTAAGCGGATGCACTGTTCTTCCAGCCATTCCATGAACGTATCCGCACTGGCATACTTCTGCATGATCTCCAGATAATTCGGAATCCCGTCAAAGACTTCTTCAATCTCAAGGTCCTGCTGTCTTGCAAAAACAAGAAGTGCATTGATGACGCTCATGCTGTACGCCTGATAACTGCTGCTGCTCATATCGGCTTTGATCAGATATTCTTTCATTTTTCTGATCACGGCATGAATATCTTCTTCTTTTCCGAATTTTACTGCCGTGAACAGCTTGTCCTGTGCTTTCTCATCAAACAACAGGATCACCTGCTCGGATTTGTCAATATCTTCCATATAAATGACATCTCCGTCCTGCGACATTTTGCGGTAGGAGAGTGCTTCTTTGGCTTCTTCAAAAGATTCTTTCACTTTAATCAGCTCATCTTTGATCTTTCCGACACCGATCGCTGCCTTGATCTTCATCACACGTTTGCTCTCTTTTGCAATATCATTGAGCTTTAAAAGAATCTTTTCCATTTCTTCCGGTTCATTCATACCAAACAGAATACATTCCCCGAGCGGATTGTAAAAGCTTCATAATAAATATCATCCGATATGGAATTTCGGATCAGATTGCGGATGTAGATGGATGCCAGCTGGCTGTCCATGGTTTCTCCATGGTCTTTCTGTTCGATCTGATAAATCTGTGCCAGTGCCGTTGCCCAGTATTTATATTCTCCCATGCGGATCAGCCCTGTTTCTTTTTTTCTTCCTGAAGTGCTTTTGCCTTGATATTTCCAACTACCAGCCGGTTCAGGAAATTTTCCCTTATGATCGGCTGATTTTCCAGATACAGGTTTCGAAGCTTCTGGATGCTCTGCTTTTCTTCCAGCTCGGTATCCATTTTGTCTTTGACTTTCTGAAGAACTTCTGACATTTCCCTGGCATTGATCGGCTTTAGAATATAATCCAAAACGCCATGGATCAGTGCTTCTTTTGCATACTGGAAATCATCATACCCGGAAATGATCACCAGCTTTATGTATGGATATTTTTCTTTGATCTTATGCATCAGTTCGATTCCGTCCATAAAAGGGCATCCGGATATCGGTAAACACGATATCTACATCGTGATTTTCCAAAAATTCCAGTACATCCAGTCCATTTAAGAATGCTCCGACTACCGACAATCCGTACTTTTCCCAGTCCAGCGTTCTCTGTATGCTCCGCAAAACCTCAGGTTCATCATCTGCCAACACAACCCTGTAGTTCACTTTCTTTCACCTCTCCTTTTAGCTATCCATTCACTTTCATTCTCCAACCTGAAAGATATTTATTTTTCAACGTCCCATTCACCAGTTTTCCCCAGCCGAGCGGGTAACCATCCACACAGACCAGCTGCCAGCCTTTCTCTTTTCCACACTCCAGATCCGAGACATCCACCGTTTCCCCTTTCAGATAGCGGATCACTCGCTCATCCTTTGCCGGAAAATCAATACTGAGGCAAATTCTTTTTTCTGTAATACCATCGCAAATGCCTGTGACGGCTCGAAGCGGTCCTTTCGTATCTCCCCAAGATAGAGTCCGTTTCGCACAAAGACCAAATTTTTTACCTTCCACACCTTCCGGGAGGTAATAGGCAAACCCTTTTCGCACCTCGATGCGTTTCCAGTCAACTTCTGCCTTTACATCGGCAAAAAAGCTCTCCAGAACGGCCCTTTCCTGTCTGGTGCATCCTGCCGCCTCATTTCTTTCCTTCTGATCTTTTCGTCCTTTTTTTGTTTTTTCTTTTTCTTTTTTACATCATCATGATCCGATGGCTCTTCGTCTGCTTCCGAAATATATGCGGATGATTTTTCTGGTGAAACATCATCCATTTCCGGTGTCCGGCTCTTCTGCATCAGAGCCACAAAATGTCCCTCGCCGTCCATATGGTGCGGCCAGATACGTACACATTTTTTCAGTTCCGGATTGCCGTCTGCAAGATCCGGTCTTCCCTCGGAAAATCCCTCGTATCCTTTCATCGGGATCAGCTGCACTTCAGGAAATTCACGCAGCACCCATGCGATGATCTGCTCATTCTCTTCCGGTGAAAAGGTACAGGTCGAATAGATCATCATGCCGCCCGGTTTCAGCATGGAGATCGCCTGTTTTACGATCTCTCTGCATTTTTGCACATTCCGGCGGTTTTTCTTCACTCCAGACGCGTGCCGCCTCCGGATTTTTGCGGAACATGCCTTCTCCGGAACACGGCGCATCAATCAGGATCTTGTCAAAATACGCCGGAAACTGTTCGGCGATCTTTGCCGGCACTTCATTTAAAAGAAAGGAATTCGGAATCCCCATCACTTCAATGTTTTTTTCAGAAGTGCTTTCACCCTCGAAGCACTGATGTCATTTGCCACCAGAAGTCCTTCCCCAAACAGTTTTGCCCCCAGTTCCGTGGCTTTGTCGCCCTGAGTCGCACAGAGATCCAGTACACGCTCCCCGGACCTACCGGGAGTCTTGAGGCAGTCGTCATCGCACTCGGCTCCTGAATATAATAAAGCCCTGCATAATAGTACGGGTGTCTGGTCGGTGCATCTTCCTCTTCATAATAAAATCCATTTTCCACCCACGGAATCTGTGTCAGATGAAAAGGCACCAGTTCTTTAAATTCTTCTACGGTGATCTTTGCTGTATTCACCCGCAGGCCATAATGACGCGGTTTTTCAAATCCAGCCAGAAAATCATCATACTCCTCACCCAAAATTGCTTTCATTTTTTTCTGAAATGCCTCCGGCAAATACATCCTTCTGTTCTCCTTCTTTTTTGTTTTTATCTTTTACTCTACACTTTTCAGTGACTCTACCATATCGATCTTTTTCAGTTTGAAATACATCACACCGTTTACCAGAATGGAAAATCCATAGGTGATCAGGGCGGATATCACATAACTGAACACGCTGATGTTCCGTCCGAACATACAGACATCCACTTCCACGGTCACAATGATAAAGCGGTGCAGCAGTATACCGAGGAATATTCCGAAAATACTTCCAAGGATCGTCAGCAGAATATTTTCCCGGTAAACGTAAGCTGATACTTCTTTGTCATAAAATCCAAGCACTTTGATGGTCGCAAGCTCTCGCTTTCGTTCATTGATATTGATGTTATTGAGGTTGTACAATACCACAAATGCCAGCATACCCGCAGAAAGGATCAGCACACCGATCACGGAATCCAGTGCAGTCAGCATATTATCAAGCTGTTCTTTTGTGTTGCCCGTATAAGTGACACTCAGTGCCGCATCACATTTCATGGCACGTTCGCCTGCTTTTTCTGCGATGCTCTCATCCCGGTCTGTCACACGGTAGAGAATACTGTTGTACTGTGGTTTTTCTCCGTAAAGTTTCCGATACATATTCTCAGTCATATATGCAAAATGTGACATATAGTTTTCACATATTCTGTTGATCGGAATCTTTACACCGCTGTGTTCTCCTGTCATCTCCACAGAATCTCCTGCCGAAACGCCAAGCAGTTTTCCTGCTTTTTCGGTGAGGATCATACCCTGATCATCAAGCTCATAGGCTTCTTTTGTCGTTCTGCTGCGGAATTTCACAAACTCATCAATCGACACATCATCCGGCACGACCATCAGATAGACATCCAGTTTTTTGTCAGCGGACGCAAACTCCACCTTTTCATGGATACTTCTGCAAACGCTTCCACACTTCCGTCATCGGCAAGCTCCTGTTTCAGTTCGTCCTGCCCGCTCTGATCTGCATCTGCATCCAGAACAATCATGCCATCGTAAACCTGAATATCCTGATACTGCAGAATTGCCACATCCATAATGGAATCACGCAGTCCGAATCCAACCAGCAGAAGTCCCATACAGCCGCCGATTCCGATAATTGTCATGAAGAATCGTTTCTTATAACGGAACAGATTGCGTACGGTTGATTTCCAGGTAAAACTTAAATGTTTCCACAAAAACGGAATTTTCTCGATCCAGACACGTCTGCCCTGTTTTGGTGCAGGCGGACGCATCAGAACGGCCGGCCATGCATGAAGCTCACGTATGCATGCTTCCAGCGTCGCGATCATCGTACAGAAGATCGCCGCTCCAGCTGCGATAAGAGCAAATTTCATATTATATGGAATACATATCGTATTCATATGTAAATACATGATACCATAAGACCGGATAATAATATACGGTAATATTTTCTCCCCTGCCAGAACGCCAAGGACACTGCCGCCGACCGTCGCAAACAGTGCATACAGCAGATATTTTGCCGCAATGTCCACTTTGCTGTAGCCGAGTGCTTTCATCGTTCCGATCTGGGTACGCTCTTCTTCGACCATTCGCGTCATCGTGGTCAGGCTGATCAGGGCTGCCACCAGGAAGAAAAAGAACAGGGAACACTTCCCCAATGCTCTTCATTCGTTCGGCATTATCTCCGTAATTGGTGTACTCCAGCAGGTCACTGCGGTCTTCGACCGTCCATTCCGGTTCTTTGATATCATCCACTTCTTTTGTGCGTCATCAATCTTCTTTTCCGCTTTTGCAATCTTTTTCTCTGCTTTTCTTTTTCTTTTCGTATTTACGTTCGCCTTTTGCAAGCTTTTTCTCATTTTTGCGATCGTCGCTTTCGCATCTTCGATCTGTTTTTGTCCGTCTTCTAATTTCTGCTTTGCATCTTCAATCTGCCGTTTCCCATCGTCAAGCTGTGCCTGTGAGGCGTTTAACTGTGCTTTCTTTTCATTTAACTGGCTTCTCGCTGCACTTAACTGTGCCTCACCGTCTTTTAACTGTTGTTTTGACTGATCAATCTTCGCCTGATTTTCATCCAGTTTTTTCTGTGCCGCATCAAGCTGATTCTGTGCATCATTTAACTGCTTTTCCCCGGCTGTGATCTGTGACCCGGCTGCATCAAGCTGCGTTTTTGTTGCATCAAGCTCTGCCTTTGCCTGCGTCAGCATTGCTTCCGGAACGCCCTGTTTTTACTGTTTTCGTACTGGGCAAGATTTTCCTCATACTGAGCCACACCGTCCAGATACGTCTGCTTCTGCTGCTCAAAAAGCTGCTTTCTGCTGTGCAAACGTCTTCTGATTTTTCTGTAAGCTCTTCAAACCATTTGCAAGCTCTTTTTTCTCCTGTGAAAATCTGTTCTTCTGCAGATGCCTTCTGCTTCTGAAATTCACTCTCTTTTTTCCGCCAGCTGATTTTCCGCACTCTGAAGCTGTGTGCGTCCGTCTGTGATCTGCTGCTGTGCATCGACAAGTTCCCACTCTTTCTCTGCCACCTCTTTTTTTGCCGTCGTTTAATTCTTTCTCTTTATCGGCAAGCTCTGTTTTGCCGTCCTTCAGTTTGTTCTTTGCATCATCGATCTCTTTTTTCGCATCGGCAAGCTTCTGATCCGCCTCAGCCTTTTTTGTCCGCCAGCTCTTTTCTGGCATCGCTCACTTTTTCCTGAGCTTCGTCTTTTATTTCTTCCTGACGCCTGCTACAACGCTCTTTTTCTATGCTTCGACCTGTTCTTTTGCCTGTGCAACTGTTGTATCATAGGCATCCGTGTAGGCTGTCAGCTCTTTTGCACCTTTCACCTTCAGATAAATCTGCATATAGTAATCGGTCGTAAATGTTTCCTGCGGCACATAGACAAATCCTGCAATCTCACCGTTTCCGACATTGGTGCTGCCGCGGCTGAACGAAATATAGAGCGGGCTGCTGCAAAGTCCCGTGATCGTGAAGGTGTCCGATTTTAAAGTGGCATCCTCATCTTTTTCCAGCTCTTCGCTGATCCGGAAGGTATCGCCGATCTGATAGCCGTTGTGCTCTGCATACTGAACATCCATCAGACATTCGTCCTCTTTTGTCGGGTACTCGCCTTCTTCTACCGTCACCAGATTGCTTTTTTTTCCGGAATTGATAAGATACGCAGCACTTTCCGCTGTCCTTCTTCCCCTGTCAGCACATCTTTCAGACAGACACCTTCCGCCGTTTCAATGTCTTTTAAGTTCTGCAGTGCCTCCACATCGTCCCCCGTCACACCCATTGTGCCTGTGACCTGAATATCTGAGAGTTCTTTTGCATCAAAATAAGCATCCCCCGAATAACGCATATCCGGTGAGGACGACTGAATACCGGAATAAAAAAGCCGTTCCAAGTGCCACGATAAACAAAATCGATAAAAATCTCGGAAGACTTTTTCGAATCTCCATAAAAAATTCTTTTCGAAGTGCACGTTTTTTCATTCTATCACCACTCTATGTTTTCTATCGGTTCTGGATTTTCGTTCAGATACATTTTCGATACTTTTCCGTTTTTGATCTTGATCACACGATCCGCCATCGGCGTCAGTGCCGAATTGTGCGTAATGACGATCACGGTCATTTTTTTCTGCCGGCAGGTATCCTGCAAAAGCTTGAGGATCGCTTTGCCGGTCTGATAATCCAGCGCTCCTGTAGGTTCATCACACAGCAGCAGCTTGGGATTCTTCGCCAGCGCTCTGGCTATGGAAACTCTCTGCTGCTCACCGCCGGATAACTGTGCCGGAAAATTGTCGAGACGGTTTCCCAGTCCGACCTCTTTTAATACCTGCACCGCATCAAGCGGCTCCCGGCAGATCTGCAATGCCAGCTCTACATTTTCCAGCGCTGTCAGATTCTGGATCAGATTATAAAACTGAAATACAAAACCGATGTCATCCCTGCGATATCCTGTCAGCTTCCGCTGGGAATATTTGGCAATATTCTCTCCATCGACCAGCACATCCCCTGAAGTCACCGTATCCATACCGCCCAGAATGTTCAGCACCGTTGTCTTCCCGGCACCGCTTGGCCCTACCACGACCACAAACTCTCCTTTGTCGATCGCAAATTCTATTTTGTCAACCGCACGGATCTCGACTTCACCCATCCGGTAAATCTTCGAAACGTTTTTCAGTTTGACAAAATCTTTTTCAAAATCCTGATTTTTCGCCATTTTGCTTTCCTTTCTGGTGTTTTCCAAATGCTTCTTCCATCCACTTTTTTAATGACTTACATCGAATACCAAATTTGCCAGTTGGATGTCCTGGCATTGTTTTTATTTTTTCGCATACTCATTATCATTATGGTTATACATTGCATCAATATAAGCATAGTAAGCAATCATCAAGTGCCATTGTGGATTAATCACTCTACCTTCTGGTTTCAATTTCAACAAATGGCGTGAATACATCAACCGGAACTGTAATTTCAGTTTCTCCAACAGAAAAAGTATAGTGGTCTTCTATTTTAAGAGATTCTAAGTATTTAAAGAAATACCAATCTGCATGTTCTTCTTTTGCTCCATGTTTATATAGTTCAAATACTCTTCCAAGTAATATATAAGGATTGCTCCTTTCCTTTTCCTCTTTCAATAACTCCAATGTTTCTTTGCAATCTTTTAGAGTTTTGTTTGGTTTAGCATATTCTTTAATCTTCTGATTACTGAAATCTTTCATCTCTTTCTCCAATTCTTTTTCAAGATAACTGTCACTCATACAATGCATATCCGAAATACCATCCCGCATTAGCTGATATACTTCTGAGTGATAAAAATCCCCAATGCCTTATCTATAGAAATTTTCTTTTTTTCTGGCAAATAATTCAACGATTCTTGCATATTTTTTTTGGAGTAAAATCGGATTTGCATTCATACTTCAAAACTCCCTTCAAAATGTAGTTGTTTCAGTGCACGCTCACTCCGGAAACAAATTTGCATATTAGGTTTTTCATAACGAAGCCTTTTGATTGCTTCTTGTTTATCAATCAAATGATCAAAATATAATTCGACCGTGTTAAATACTTTATCATTAGCCACACCACCCATTACAATATCATAATCAGAGCTATCCTGTTTTCTTCTGCATTTTAGAATAAAATCCAGCCATTCCTCTGAATAAGAATCAAAACTTAAAATCTTTAAGCTACTGCTCGTGCTTTCATCAAATTCATATGTTGTAACGATTCCTTGCTTACCACGTCTTTTAAATTTTCCACACCATTTAACGGCCTGCTCGCGAAGCGGAGTTGTATAAAATCCTTTTCCAAAATCTACATCTGTTCTGGAATGTTTTAAATCTGGTTCTGCAATCTCCATCCATGAACCATGGTATACCTTCATATCTTAACCCCTCGTTCTTCCATAACCTCAATAATATCATCCACTATATATTCTTTACTCTGTGTATGAAGCATTTCGTATTCCGGGACGATATAATCGTTCAAAATACTGCTCTTTTCTGTCAGTGCAATATAAACCTCTTCTGCATTCACCTTTAGTTTTAATGCAATATTTTCAATGCAAAATATAACAAACTCTAATTCATTTAGATTAGCAATGTTTTTCTTTTCCATGTGGCATCTCCCATATAATATCGAAAATTATTTATCCCATACAGAGGAAACTACCGGTTTCCCTTCGCTTTCCAGCAATGGTGTAAATCCTGCAGCATTTCCACTGGTGTGAAATATATAGTTTACACCGGTCTTTTTTATCTACCCAAATTTCTGTTGTTTCCAGCATTCCCTGTGAATAAACCTTTTCAAATCTCTGATCTTTCGCCATCTTGCTTTCCTCCCCAACTTTTATTTGCAAACTTTATACACCTGTCATTTTAATAATCTTCTTCTCTATCGGATAAAGTGTGTTGCTACTCTTTCTTCGGTTTCCGGCAAGCCAAACTTCTCTTTTCCTAAGGCGATACTCTTCATCAGAAATACCATATTTCTTGCAAGTACACGCATGGTCTGTTTTCCTTCTTCGTCCATCTCTGCCTCGCCCTGTGCCCGTCCATGGATTGAATTCCAGTACTGGCTGGCCGCAATCGGCATATTTGAGATAGTAAAATATTTATTCAATTCATCAAAGGTCGCAGAACATCCTCCGCGCCTTGCACAGACAACGCTTGCTCCTACTTTCATAGTCTTATCAAAGTGAGAACTGTAAAAAGCCGATCCAGAACTGCGATCAATGTTGCATTGGCGGAAGCGTAATAAACCGGGCTGGCGATCACAAGACCATCTGCCGCCTCAAATTTCGAGCCAGTTCATTGACAACATCATCAAAAACACATTTTCCAAGTTCATAACAGCGTCCACAGGCAATGCAGCCTCTGACATCTTTATTTCCGACACGGACAATCTCTGTTTCTACCCCTTCTGCTTCAAAGATCTTTTTTCATTTCTTCCAGTGCGATCGATGTATTTCCATCTTTCCGTGGACTTCCGTTTAACATTAATACTTTCATAGGTTGATCTCCTTTACTATTTTTCTTATCCCTGATCTCTAAATTTCATTTCACATCAAAAAATCATTTCTATTTCAAGAGGATTTTTATTTTTCATATCTTTTCTCCATTTCTATTACCTCACCAAGCCGACATTTCCAAAACATTATAACACGAAATGAAACTGACATGGTGAACGGATTGCAATGCGTATCTAAAAAAATGAGACTGCCGCTCAATCATCTGTTTTAATGATCTTGCGACAGCCTTTTAATTAAGTATGAAAGAAAGAGTATCCCTTTCTACTATTCCTTTTCCATTTGTTCACTTATTTTTCACCATCAGCTTTGACAAAAGAAAGCTTCTCCTGAATCTGCATAAGATCATCCGCAAAGAAAATACCTTTCTGTCGTTCTTGATCGGACAGTCCCTTCTCAATCATATGATTTAATAATTCTTTTAAACTGTTATAGTAGCCGTTCAGGTTATAGAGAATACAGGGAGCATCCAGCTGCTTCAGCGATACTTTTGACATCACTTCTGCAATTTTTCAAGAGTGCCTGTCCCACCGGGAAATGCGATAAATGCTCCGCTAATGTCCCCATCAATCCGCTTTTGATCCACCGTAAACCAATGTGTTTCCGCCTTGCCCGATCCAGGCTCCAAGTTCTGTAACTGCCTTATGTAAAGCCGGATCATTGCCTTCATTTGCTCCAAGATATACTGTAATGTTCATAATTTCCTCCCAAAATGCTTCACTCTGAATATTACTTACAGACTTTATTTTAGATTCAACAAACTGGAAGTGTCTATTTCTTCTTTTTCGGTTTTGGGGCTGGCAGTTCATCATACATTGCATGAAACAAGCCTGTCAAAAATTCCTTATTATCAACTTCATCTACCAACAACATCTCTTTTGCTCCCTCATAGGGTAATTCACATGAAACTATCGGCATATAACTAATTGCTGATTTTACTGGTTTAACAAGTAATCTATCATCATAGATACCGCCTACAATCTTGCCACGATAATAAATAATAAATTCTCCCATCATAGCTCGATAAGTAATTTCTTCTAACTC